>Ga0209342_10002778_pt1 | contig 18596 bp, 21 predicted proteins | sample RifCSP16_2_FD_184023 | JGI IMG/M metagenome (GOLD analysis project Ga0209342, IMG submission 184023) | Soil microbial communities from Rifle, Colorado - Rifle CSP2_sed 16_2 (SPAdes) (version 2) | ecosystem: Environmental > Terrestrial > Deep subsurface > Rock core/Sediment | place: Rifle... | reverse complement strand
CGCGCTGGTCCGGGCGCTGGCTGTCCAGGGCGATTCGATCTGGATCGGCACCGCGAACGGCATGCTCAACTTCCACATCCCGACCGAGCAACATCGGGTCTACACCACCAAGGACGGCCTGCTGAGCAACGTGATCCTCGGGATCACGATCGGCCCCAAGGGCGACGTGTGGATCGGCACCTACGGCGGGGGGTTGACGCGATTTGACGGCAAGAGCCGGTGGACCACCTACACGCCGTACGGCGCCGGAGTAACGGGCGACTACCGAGCGTCCTACGCGCGCTACAAACCTGGTGACGGATTGGGCGACCTGTGGGTCTATCAGACGATGTTTCGGCCCGACGGCACGCTCTGGGCGGCGACCTGGAAGGGCGCCAGCCGCTACAACGGCAAGACGTTCACCACCTACACCACCGCCGACGGCCTCGCCGACAAGTGGGTCTATACGATGGCCATCGACCGCGACGGCCGCTTTTGGTTCGGCACCGAGGGCGGGGTGACGGTGTACGACGGCAAGACCTGGAAGAGCTGGACGCACAAGGACGGCCTGGGGGCGGATGCGCCGACCCCGGAATCCCGCTCATCGGGCGCGTACCAAACACCGAGCCCGCACCACCAGCAGGCGGAGAAGACCATCGTGGATTACAACCCCAACTACGTCCTGTCCACCGCGATCGACGCCAACCCGCCTGTCCCCAGCCGCTGCCCCTCCGCGTCGCACGTCTCCGGCAACCCGTCCGTGTAGAAAAGCAACCGGTCGCCCGATCCCAACGAAAGCGTCTGCTCCGGATCGTCGGCCAGCACGTCGGGCGAAATGCCGATCATCGGGTTCTGGCTATCCAGCGTCTCGACCGCCGCGCCGCCGCGCCGCGCCAACAAGGGGCTCGGGTGGCCCGCCCCGCACCACGTAATCGTCCGATCCGACAGATCAATCCGCGCCACGAAGAACGTCAGGTAAAGGCTCGTCTCGATGAAATGATCGCAAACGACCGTGTTGAGCGAACGCACCACGTCGCGCGGCTCGCGCCCGTAAAGAATGCTCTGCCGAACCTCGCTGCTCAGATACGCCGCCAACAACGCCGCTCCCACCCCGTGGCCCGTCACGTCGGAGATGGTGATGTACAACCGCTGGCGATCGGAAAATCGCACCTGGCAGTAGTCGCCGCCCACTTCCTCGATCGGCATGTAGCGAACGTCGACCCAGATGCGCGGATCGCGAAACGGGTGAGGCATCAAGCTGCGATGAACCTGCGAAGCCAATTGCAGCTTCCATCGTTGATTCTCCCGCGTCGCGGAAAGCGTTTGTTCCAGTTCGGCCACGCGGCGGCGCAGCTCCTCCAATTCGGCGTCAACGGCAATCGATCGGCTCATGGTGGTCCTCGGACTTCGTGTCCAGTCATCAGGGGTGTGCCGCCTGACTCAGCGTCTATCCGAAAACGGGGACTGGCTCATTTTTCGCCTCGGTTGACGTTCCGTTTTGGATACGCTTGACGGCGAAAAATGTGCCTGTCCCCTTTGGCTCCACCAATTGTTTCCCACCTGCCCCGCGCCGGGGAATCCCCTTTCAACCAATCCCCGCGCATCACAACGCGGAACATGGCCTCTCGAAAAGAGTTGCGCGCCCAAACAACCATGCGCCCCGCCGCCCCGACGTCAAGCATTTCCACTGGACTCTTTGTCGCATCAAAATCCCGCCCCGCGCCCCACTATCCACTACCGCCTATAAACCCCCGAATACAACGGCAAGTGCCGGTAATACACCTCGAGCATGTAAATCGACAGGCACGTCACGTATAGCCGACCCCCGCTCATGTCGTACGAACTCTGATTCCAGGGATCCCAACTGCCCGCCTCCGAACCGCGTTTCACCTGATGCGCGGGCACTTCCTGCCGCATCACCTTGTTCCATCGCTCCCACGGCTTGCCCCCCAGGTGATGCAGCACCTGCGCCGCGTAGTACCAATAGTAGACGTTCCGATTCGTCTGATAATTGACCAGATTCTCGGAACTGGTCAGCCACTCCACGCCGCGCGCCAATCGCTTCTCCTCCCTCGGCCAGCCCAGGTATTGCCGGCACAACAGGGCCTCGGCCGTCATCGCGGGCGTGGCCTCCCAGCCGTTCTGATAACAGTACCGGCTCCCTTCCTCCAACGCCACGCTGTCCAAAAACCGCCCGACCCGTTGAAGATTTTCATAAGGCACTTCAATCCCCGCCATCCGCGCGCTCTGCAACGCCATGACCACCCACCCCGTCACCGAAACGTCGCCGTCCTGACGCGGAGAGTATCGCCACCCGCCCAATTCGCTTTGACAATCGAGCAAATACGCAACCGCCCGCTTCGCCGCCGGCCGCAGCGACTCGTCCTTCGTCATCGCCAGCGCCTCGCACACGACGATTGTGCATTGCGCCTGGCTGTAGAAGCGGTGGCTGTGGAACTGGCCCTGGAAAAAACACCCGTCGCTGTCCTGCTGGCCCAAAAGCCATTTCAGCCCCCGCTCGACGTTGCCAGTGTAGACCGTCTTGCCCTGATGCGTATGCCCGTTGCCCAAAAACGCCAACAACGCCATCGCCGTGGCCGCCGCGTCGTTCTCGTTGCTCCCGCCGTCCCGATAAGGCCCCGTCAAACTCCACGCGCCCGACCGCTTGTTCTGTTGTTTTGCCAGCCACTTCAGCCCAAGCAGCACGGCGTCCTCCGTCGTTTTCGTTCCGCCGTAGTCGCGTAGAAATCCGGGTTTCCTGCCCTCGCTCCGCCCCGTCAACGCCATGCCGATCTGCGGCGCGTCAATCGTGCTCGTGGCCATGACGCCTTCGGCGAACGTCTCCATTTCCGGCGGCGCGGCGAACGGATCCTCGACCTCGGCCAGATCCTTCGGCGTGATCACCGGCTCGGATTCCTCGTCGTGCTCGTCGCCCATCGCCGGCGAGTCAAAATCCAACTGATCGCCCAACTGCTCCGCGTAGATCTCCGCTTCTAGCGAAATCTCCGAATCCGTTCGACTGGGCAATAGATAGAGCCCCAGCAGAATCAGCACGCACATGTGAAACGCCGCGCTGAACAACCACGGAGGCGCCGTCTTGATCGCCTGATCGGCCAGATCTTCCCGAGATCCCTCGTCGTCCGGCTCCGTCGTTCGGGCGCCGGAAGGAGGCGAGGACCGGCCCGCGCTGCCCCACCCGGGCCTTGCGGCACTCCGCCGCGCCGGAACCGCTGGCGGCCCGATCGGCCCCGGCGCCGCGCCGGCCGACGAATCTTTAGGCCGCTCTAGGGGCCCCTCGTGCGTCATCGGCCCTTCTCCCGGCCGTTGCCGGCCGCTCGGTTCCTAGGGAAGCAGCGTAGAGTGGGGCGATGCAAACCGCAATTCACGCGAAGACTTTGATCGTCGCACGACGTCGCTTGGCGCCACGATCCGCCGACCGATGGACCGCGGTTTGCATCGCCCCACCAAGAACCGCCTCGTCCTCGGCGATTCCACTCTCCAGTCCTAACCGTTCACATCCCGGGGACGGGCTCATTTTTCGGCCTCCTTGGCGTTGCTCGCCGGATACGCATAAAAAGCCGAAAAAGTGCCTGTCCCCCCTTGGCCCAACCGGAAGGGATAGTGTCCCGTGAACGGTTACCTCCAGTCTAGTTACTGTTTCGACATTCGACAATGAACGCGCCAACCTGCCCGCCAATCTCGCCGCGGCAGGGCAGGGCACCGACACGGAAATAATTACGCATCTTACCTTTACGATTCCTAACCAAACGGGAACTGGCTCCGAACCTGATGAACGAAATCATCCCCAAACGATTGCCGTGAGGTGCCTGTCCCCGTTTGGTTAGGAATCCTTGAAGCCTCTGGAGCGATAAATGACAAAAAACCACCCCAGCCCTCGACGACGGCCAAAGAACTGGTAGAATAAGACCGATAAGACACTACTTTGCCGATATTTCGTGTCACCCTCTCCCTCAATAGGGGGTCGGCCCATTTGACGCGGGGTGGAGCAGCCCGGTAGCTCGCGAGGCTCATAACCTCGAGGTCGCAGGTTCGAATCCTGTCCCCGCCACTGAAAATCGGGTATCGAACAAAACGGTACCCCCAGGTTAACACCGAAAGGCCGAGGCCCGCCGCCTCGGCTTTTCGCGTTTCAAGGCCCTACTCCGAAACAACTTACGTCGAGACGGCGCTCTCTGCCTGTGTCTCTGGACGGGCCGGCGCGAGGGTGCTCTTCACGGACCTGAGCGACTACCGGCTGGCGGCGGCCTATCAATGCGGCCTGGACAATACGTCGAACGTGCGAAACGAGCCACTCGGCGAGGCGGCCCGACGCGTGTTCGGCGACGACGGGTTCGACGTGGCCATCGAGTGCGTCGGCGTCGAGGCCACCGTGGACGCGGCTATCGAGAACATCGCCAAGGGCGGGCGAATCGTGGCGGTCGGAAATTTCCCCGAGAAACCGCGAGTCAACGTGTCGCTGATTCAGGACCGCGAATTGAGCCTGATCGGCACGTTGATGTACAAGCACGAGGACTACCACCGGGCCGTCGAGCTGCTCGACGCCGGCGCGGTCGTCACCGGACCCCTCGAAACCAAGCACTTTCCATTCGAGCGGTATTTGGAGGCTTACCAGTACATCCTTGGGCAGAATGGGCGGTGCATGAAGGTGTTCATTGATCTTTGACGGGGGCGACACGTGGTGGGGCGATCGCGGCGGGAGGGTTGAGAACGGGTTTCACGATTTGTGTCGCCGCGATCGCCCCGCCCTACATGTTTCCGACATCGAAAGGAGCGCGGTGGATGACTTCCATTTTTACCATCCCCTCGGAGAAATTTCAGGACGGGACCGGACGGTTCGAGGAGCGCGCGCGCCCTCCGTGCCGTGTTGACGCTGTCCGAGGATTGAAATAAAATGGGGTGCTTGGCCATCGAGCATGCACGGGGCCGTGGCGTAGACATGGGTGACACCTTCCAAAAGAACCCAGGGACGCGAGATGCGCGCCAGAGCGATTTTGTGCAATCTGACTCCCTCGCGGCGTCGTTGGTTCATTCTGGGCATTGTTTTCGGCGCGCTGGTCCTGAACTATTTCGACCGCCAGATCGTTTCCGTTCTCAGTGTGGACCTGAAGAAAGAATTTGGCGTTGGCGACCGCGGCTACGCGATGATCTTGAACGTGTTCTTGGTCTGTTACGCGATCTCGTACCCCATCGGCGGCTGGCTCGTCGATCGATTCGGCCCCCGGATCATGATGCTCTTGGCGATCATCACCTGGTCCACCGCGTGCATCGGCACGGGCTTGAGTCGGGCAATGGGCCCATTCCTCTTCTTTCGCGGCATGCTCGGAATCGCGGAGCCGACGGCCTATCCCGCGCAATTGCGCGCGGTGGCCGCGTGGTTTCCCGGCACGCTGCGGGCGACGGCGAACAGCTTCTGTCAGGCGGGCAGCTCGATCGGCGCGATTGCCGCGCCGCCGCTGGTGGTGTTTCTTGCGTCGAATTTCGACTGGCATACGGCCTTCATCGTTCCCGGGATCGTGGGCTTCGGGGTTGCCGTGTGCTGGTGGCTCATTTATCGCGAGCCGCCCGCCGAAATCGTGGAAGAAACCTTGCCGTCGGCGCCCGCCGAGGCGGCTTTCACTTGGCCCCAGCTCTGGCGCACCCGTACGCTGTGGGGTTTTCTCCTTTGGCGATTTGTAAGCGACCCAGTGTGGTATTTCTGCCTTTTCTGGCTGCCGGGCTACCTCCGGGAGAGTTCAGGTCTGTCGCTTGGCCAAATCGGCAAGATTGCCTGGATCCCGTTTCTCGCGGCCGATCTCGGCGCAATGGTCACTTCGGCCTGCTCCGACGGCTTGGTGCGACGCGGGATCGAGCCGTTGCGGGCACGCAAACTCATGCTCACGGCGGCGGCCTGTTTCGCGCCGCTTTGCGCGGTGATTCCCTATCTGGGAAATACGGCGGCCGTGCTGACAGTTTTCAGCTTTGTCGCCATCATGTGTTTGACCTGGCTCTTCAACCTCGGCGTGGTGGTGGCCGAGACGTTTCCCGCGGCCAATATCGGCGGCGTGGTGGGAATTGCCGCCGGGTGTGGCGCCGCGGGAGGCATCGTCTTCAACGCGATTGTGGGCGAGGCCTCGGAGCGATTCGGCATGGCGCCCATGTTCGCCGTCATGGCCGTCCTTCATCCTCTGGCCACCATCTTGCTTTGGACAATGATCCGCCGCGAGCGGCCGCCACAAAAAACAGCAACCGCCACAAACCACCTCGACGCGCCGACAAACCTCTAACTGCTCCGTGCGTCCACGCTTCGCCACATTCCCTGGGAGGTTATCAAACGGGTCCGATCCTCGATGACAACCAATCCGTGGATAAATATAATCGTGAAATGACAAATTGAAAATGCGGGGAACTCCCGCGCGCCGACGGAGTATACTTGACGGAGGGGCCCAAGCGTTACGGACTCCGCTTGGCGAGGGCCCCAGCCCCCAGGGACGGTTCAGCGTTTAACCAAACTCTGCCACGAAAAAAGGACCGTGACGCCCTGCGTTGAAAACCTATCGAATTGCCCTGTATCCTGGTGATGGAATCGGGCCCGAGGTCGTGGATGCCGCGATGGTGGCGGTCGAGGCCGCGCAACGAGTCGTTGGCGAGTTTCGGCTCGACTGCGCGCGATTTGACTGGGGGGTAGGCTACTACGAGCGTCACGGGCGGGTGGCGCCGGAGGATTTTTTGGACACGCTCCGCGGGTTTGACGCGATTTTTTTGGGCGCGCTCGGCTGGCCGGCGCGATTGTCGGACAGCATTGGGCTTCTGCCCATCATGCAACTGCGTCAAGCGTTTGATCTTTACGCGAATGTCCGGCCGGCCCAGACGTTTCGCGGCGTGCCTGGGCCGCTGCGCCGCGAGGAGCCGATCGACCTGGTCGTGGTGCGGGAAAACTCCGAAGGTGAATACGCGGACAACGGCGGAACGCTGGCGACCGGCACGTCGAACGAGACGGCGGTGCAGTCGGCCGTGCATACTCGTCGAGGCGTGGAACGGATTTTGCGGTTTGGGTTTCAACTGGCCATGACACGACGCCGGCGACTGGCCATGATTACGAAATCGAACGCGATGCGACATGGTTACGGCCTTTGGGACCGCCTATGCCCGACGTCGCGGCGGAATTTCCCGAGGTCGGCGTGGAAAGGCTGTACGTCGACGCGGCGACCTTGCATCTGGTCAAACGCCCACACACTTTCGACGTGATTGTGGCCTCCAATCTTTTCGGCGATATTCTGAGCGACCTGACGGGGGCGGTCACCGGGAGTCTCGGGTTGAGTCCCTCGGCCAATCTGGATCCCGAGCGGCGCCGGCCGTCGTTTTTCGAGCCGGTTCACGGGTCGGCGCCGGACATTGCGGGAAAAGGAATCGCCAACCCGACGGGCGCGATTCTCAGCGCCGCCATGATGCTGGACTGGTTGGGTGAGAAGGGCGCCGGGGATGCGCTTCGCAAGGCGGTAGAGCAAACCTTCGTTGACGGAGAGCTAACGCCGGACTTGGGGGGGAAACTGACCACGGCGGAGTTTACGTCGGCGGTGGTTCAACGGCTGGGATCATCGACGTAGCCCACCCATAATGTGGGGTTTTTATTGAGAGCGTGTTTGAAAAGGGCTGCTTTTCTCCGTTCACATGGAGGGCCACGTTCCGTCGTGGCCGCCCGGCCCGTCGTTTACGGCCACGACGGAGCGTGGCCCTCTAGTCGCCAGACCGTGGAAACCATGTATTCAGGCTTTCCAAACACGCTCTGAGTGTGCTGGATTAGGTGTGCGGAAAATCGTTGACATTGTGCATGGATTTGCTATCTTAACAGCCTGTCTGTATCGGTTTGACGGTTTCGCCTTCTCATCCGTGGCGACACTCCTAGGAACCCGAGGAGAAACACCGTGTTGCGAATCATGCTCTGTCGAATCACGATCGTTGTGGCACTGGCGGCGTGGGCGGGGGCGGCACAAGCCGTCACATTCAGCGTGACCGATCTGCGCGCGATCGGCGCCGCGCAAGGCGCCGAGTTCGCAAACGCCGCGGCCATCAGTCCGGATGGGACGCAGATTGTGGGAACGATGCGATTTTCGGCGGGCGGGTTTTATCATGAACGCGCCTTCCTTTACGCCGACGACACGCTGACCAATCTTCACTCCTTCGACGGGAGAGACGACACCTATGCAACCGGCGTGAATAACGCGGGTCACGTTGTCGGCTGGATTAGCGTCTACCACGATGAGAATAGCGGGCCGGGCTTCTATGTCCATCCGTTCCTGAACACGGGCGGCGCTTCCGTCACGTTGCCTTACGATGGCGCTGAAGTATATTCGATCAATACCAGCGACCAAATCAGCGGGCAACATCTCGAATTCGGCACCGGCGTCGAGCACCTCCTTTTGTGCGAGGCCGATGGATCGAGCAGCTACCTCAGCACCTCCGGCGTGGACGTTTGGAACGAGGGGATCAACGACGACGGCTGGGTCGTGGCCTGGGGGCACACGCAGTCGCCGGATCCGTATGCGATCGTGAATCGTCCCACCAGTCTCGGGCGGGTTTCGATCGACCTTGGCCACATTCCTGACGGCGAAGAGGTACATCCTCTGGACATCAATAACGACGGCATGGTCGTCGGGGGGGGAATGACGGGGGCGGCGAGCATCGAGCACGCTTTCCTGAGCGTCGTCGACGGCGAAGGCTACAGCACCCCGATCGACCTTGGTACGCTGTCAGAAGGAATGGGCAATTGGAGCCGGGCACAAGCCATCAACAACTACGGCTGGATCGTCGGATCGGGCTCGCGTGGGGCGTTGCCGGCCCGCGGCTTCCTCGCTATCGACTCGGGCAGCGGCTACGAGGAGCTGCTCGACCTGAACGACCTGCTGCGATCATCGGATCAATCGCTTTGGACGATCGAGGACGCGATCGACGTGGCCGACACCGGCCAGATTCTCGGCGTTGCCCGCGATGCTGGCGGGGGGCTTCACAGCGTCCTGTTGACGCCCGTTCCCGAGCCTTCGGCGCTTGCCCTGTTGGCGATAGGCGGGATTGGGGTTTTGGGGTTCGTCCGCCGCGCGAGAGTGCCTGGGCCATAGCGAAGCGGTGTCCCAGATGAAACGATACGCAATCGTCATCGAAAAAGCGGCGAGATACTACGCTGCCTATGTACCCGACTTGCCCGGCTGCGTCGCCACGGGCGCCACGGTCGAAGAGACGGAGGCGCTCCTCCGCGAAGCCCTTGCACTACACATTCAAGGCTTGCGGGAGGACGGACTCACCGTCCCGGAGCCCTCCAGCCTCGTGGAGTACTTGGAGACGGAGGTCAGTGCTTGATGGGAACTTCACGGCCGGCCATTATCGCTTGAAGCATGTCCTTCCCTCGCGATGAGATAAGTTGACACGACACCTTGTTGTGTTCCTGATGGTAACACACAAAGTCACGCCCAGTTTGCGAGGACTTATGAGATGGATGTAAATCCCTATCAGTCACCCGAGATTGGATCCTTGACGGGAATAGATCAGGGGTTTGGCGTCGCTCGAGATGTTGATGGAAAGTGTCTCGTACTCACTTCCGGGACGGTGCTTCCACCAATTTGCGTGAAGTCGAACCAGCCGGTCCATCAGTACGACATGGTGGAACGACACTTCTATTGGTGTTCGCCACTGGTCGGACTCTTGATCCTGTTGAGCGGCCCACTGCTGATACTCGTTTACTTCCTCGCTCGCAAGAAGTGTTCTCTTACTTTTGGTCTTCATCCGGAGTTGAAGAGGAAATATCGGAAACGAATGTTGCTTAAAGTCGTGGCCGTGATCGGATTGTTCTTTGCGATACCGTTTGCGTCTTCCTTCGAATCGCCGGCTGTAGTGATTATTGCGCTGGTGCTGTTTTTGGTGGCCGTGGTGTCGCTCTTCATAGGGAACTCTCCGTTGAGCGTCGTCAAGCACCACAGGGGAAGGTTTTGGATTCGCGGGTTTTCGGAGGCATTTCTTGCGAAGTTCGATCAACCCGCGTAGCTTATCGAGTCTTTCGTGGTCTTGAACGAAGTCGAGGCTCTCGGGAAAAGAATAAAGCTGCCATGTGGGAATCGGTGTATTCCACCAGGGTGAGTACGGGTAACGGAACCGCCGAGGGCTTTTTTTGAAGGACTCTCGGGCGTGACGCACGGATCCAACACGAGCGACCGCTTGTTAGTCTTCGTCAACCCAGCAGGGTATAAGGGTGGAGTCGCTCCACCCCCCCGATCACGGTTTCGCGGCCGCGGAGTTTTTTTGCGAGCCGGCAGGAATTGTTCGCGATGTCACGTCGTTTGAGCGATCGCTTCTATTGACGGCATATCGTATCTGATATATACTTCCTTCGTAGGCATCGGGGCACAAGCGAAAGATGTCCAAGTTGAAGGGGAACCGGCCGATACGGAAGCCTCTCGTTTGGCTGCATGGCGAGGTCAAGACACCGCCGTTCACGCTCAAGGGAAGGCAGGAATCCGGAATGTTGTTGCGACTCCTCCAGGAGGGCGAAACCTTGTCGATGCCTCAGGCGGAAGCGTTGCCCGACATCGGACCTCGCTGCGGGGCATTGCGTATAAGAGACGCCGGGCACAACTGGCGGATCATGTACCGCGTCGACGACGACGCCGTTGTGGTTCTTGATGTCTACGCGAAGAAGACACCAAAAATTCCCGGTGAAGTGGTTCATCGATGCAAAGACCGTCTGAAACGATATGATAAAGCGGCAAAGAGCGACCGGAAAGGCGGGTGACTCCTTGAAGAGGCCAATCATGGATTCGACAAAACGCCGTGCCTTGGAGGCCGCCGGCTGGACGGTGGGCGACGCCAGCGACTTCCTGGAAATGAGCGATGCTGAACGCCAAGTGCTCGACGTGCGGGTGAAGCTGGCTCTGGCCGTTCGGCGACAGCGTCAAGCAAGCCACTTGTCCCAGAAGGCTCTTGGGCTCCGGCTTGGGACGAGCCAGCCTCGGGTGGCCAAGATTGAACGAGCCGCCGCGGATGTATCTCTTGACCAGCTTATGCGTGCTTTTGCGGCGGTTGGAGGCCGGATCGTAATTAAGAGCACCGTGGGAAAAACCAGGAAGGCCGCTTCGGGGAAGAAAACGCCTCGGGACACCCTGGTTCTGGAAGCACGCGAACGCAGGTAAGCGGTTGGGTTTCATGGACACAACGCCGCCGTCACCGGATACCGCCGCCGACCGCGTTCCCGAAGTGGTCCGCCGCTACTGGGGTTTCGACCGGCTCCGGCCGCTCCAGGGCGCGGCGATCGCCGCGGCGCTGGCCGGGCGTGATTCGCTTGTGGTTCTGCCCACCGGCGGGGGCAAGTCGCTGTGTTATCAGGTTCCTCCGCTCGTCTCCGGCGGGACCGACGTCGTGGTTTCTCCGCTTATCTCGTTGATGAAAGATCAGGTCGACGGTCTGGCCGGCGTCGGCTATCCGGCGGCCGCGCTGCACAGCAACGTGAGCGACGCTCATCGGCGCGACATTGAACGCGAGCTCGCCGAGGGACGGCATCGGCTGCTGTTCGTCGCGCCCGAGCGGCTGTTTCAGCCCGGCTTTCTTGCGTGGCTCGACCGGCTCGACGTTCGGCGGTTTGTCGTGGACGAGGCCCATTGCATCAGCCACTGGGGCCACGATTTCCGGCCTGAGTATCGCCAACTGGCTGTACTCCGGCAGCGCTATCCGCGGGCGAGTCTCCATGCCTTCACGGCCACGGCCACGGCCCAGGTCCGCGACGACGTGGTGGCACAACTTGGGTTGCGCGACGCCGTCGTGCTCGTCGGGCGGTTCGACCGCCCCAATCTGATCTACCGAGTTCTTCCTCGGGTCGACGGCCAGGCCCAGACGCTTGAGGTGCTCCGCCGCCACAAGGATGAAGCGGCGATCGTTTACTGTCTGAGCCGTAAAGACACCGAATCGATGGCCGTGTCCCTCCGCGGGGCCGGACTGCGCGCGGCCCACTATCACGCCGGAATGGAGCGGGGCTCGCGGCATAAAACGCAGGAAGCCTTCGCCCAGGAGCGGCTCGACGTCGTCGTGGCCACGGTGGCCTTTGGGATGGGCATCGATCGGAGCAACGTGCGGTGCGTGTTGCACGCCTGTCTGCCGCAGTCGATCGAGCACTATCAGCAAGAGACCGGCCGCGCGGGCCGCGACGGGCTCGAAGCCGAGTGCGTTCTGCTCTACTCGGCGGCCGACGTGCTGCGTTGGGAATCGCTTATCCGGCACAGCGCCGAGCAGGCACGAGAAAAAGCCGCGTTGGCCGGAAACTCCGATCCGGCCGAAGACGCCGAGCGGGCCGTCCAATCCCGGCTCGCACACCTCCGCCAGATGCAGCGGTTCGCCAGCGTCACGGAGTGCCGCCACAAGCTGCTCTCCGAGCATTTTGGCCAGACCTACGAACCGACGAACTGCGGCGCGTGCGACACGTGCCTGGGCGAGGTCGAAGGCGTGGAAGAGGGAACCGTTGTGGCGCAGAAAATCCTTTCGTGCATCGCCCGGGTCGAACAGCGGTTCGGGGTGGGCCACGTGGCCGACGTGCTGCTGGGGGCCGACACCGAAATGATCCGTCGCTGCCGTCACGAACGGCTGAGCACCTACGGACTTCTGAAAGACCACGGCAAGAAGGAGATCCAAAGCTGGATCTACCAGCTCGTTGACCAGGGCGTGGTGGACCGCACCAACAGCGACCGGCCCTTGCTGCGGCTCAACGATCGATCCTGGGCCGTCATGCGAGGCCAGGCTCCCGTGCGACTCTTTCGCCCCAAGAAAACCGCCGGCCGCCGTACGCGACGCGAGGAGCGATCCTGGGAGGGCGTCGATCGCGGCCTCTTCGATCATCTGCGACAATGGCGCCGCGCAAAGGCAACGGAGCGTGGAGTGCCGGCCTATGTCATCCTGCACGATACCGTGCTTCGCTCGATCGCGGAGTTTCGCCCCACGAGCATCGACATGCTGCGCGAGGTGTGGGGCATGGGCGAAAAGAAAGTAGTTGATTTTGGCGAAGAACTGATCGCCCTGGTGCGCGAACACGGCCGGCAATAGTCGTAGGTCAGGCTGTGCCTGACGGAAACCGCCACAATTGTCAGGCACAGCCTGACCTACGGGCTTTTCTCCGTGTCCTCCGTGACTCCGTGATGAGTCATCGGGCTCAACATTCGATCAGCCGCCCCGAAACAATCCCAAACAACTTCCGGGCAACCTCCGTCTTCCTCCCTCGAATCGCCGCCAGCACCTCGCCCCGGGTGTCGAGCACCTCGACGCTCGTCCCCCGCGAATCGATCGCCTCCGGCCCGTTCACCACGATCAAATCGCACCGCTTCCGCCGAAGTTTTTCAACGGCCCGCGCGCGGTGATCCTCGCTCTCCAATGCAAACGCGACGATCCATTGCCCCGCCCGCTTCTTCTCCGACAGCGACGCAACCACGTCCGGCGTCTCGACCAATCGAACCGCCAACGGCTGCCCGTCCTTGGCGATCTTCCCTTCGGCAACCTCGACGGGCCGATAATCGCACGGCGCGGCCGCCCCAATCACCCCGTCGCACGTCGGAAACACGCCCAGACACGCCGCAAGCATCTCCTCGGTCGTCACGACGCGGATCACCTCCGCCCCGCGCGGATAAACCACGTCCACCGGCCCGCTCACCACGACCGCCTCGTGGCCCGCCCCCAGAGCCGCCCGAGCCAGCGCCGCGCCCATCCGCCCGCTCGACGCATTGCTCAAATAGCGCACCGGATCCAAATACTGCCGCGTCGGACCGGACGTAATCAGAATACGCGACATGAAGTAGTAGGCCGAGTCACGACCCGGCAATCAGGATCAATCGTGTAACACGCGCCGCCGGATCGCGACCCGGCCTGCTTCTTACTTCTTGGGTTTGAGCAACTTCTGGATCGCGTCGAAAATCGCCTCGGGCGAGGCCATGCGCCCGGCGCCGCACGATCCACAACTCAAATACCCTTCCTCGGGCTCCACGAAATGCACTCCGTCCGCCCGAAGCTGCTCGACGTTGCGCCGCACCGCCGCCTTCTCCCACATCCGGTCGTTCATCGCGGGGGCCATGACCACGGGTCCGGTGAACGCCAAAAGCACGGTGCTCAACAGGTCGTCGGCCAGTCCAAAGGCGGCCTTCGCCAAGATATTCGCCGTCGCCGGCGCGACGCAAACCAACTCGGCCCGCTCGGCCATTTCAATGTGCGGATGGGGACTCGGCCCGAACGTCTCCAGACCCACCGGACGGCCGGTCAACGCCTCGAACGTCTTCGGCCCGACCAGCTCCGTCGCCGACCGCGTCATCACGACCGACACGCCCGCCCCCGCCTGGACCAGCCGGCTCACCAGCGCGGCCGTCTTGAACGCGGCGATCCCCCCCGTCACGCCGATCAACAGTTCGCGGCCCTTCATAGCGAGTCCAAATCCAGCTCAGGCGATCCGCCGGCGTTGTACTGGCTGTCGGCGATGCGGAGATTCGAGTCCATGTCCAGGTAGACTTTATCCTCGAGAATCTCGCGGATCACCACCTGGAGCCGATCTTCCGTGGCCGTGCATTCGACCAGCGGCCGGCTCCCGCCGTTCAGCGCAACCAACCGCTTCTGGATCAGCGTGGAGAGCCGAAATCGCCCCCCCACCTTATTGATGATTTTTTCGTCACGAAGGTCGTCAAGCATGTTGGTTCTTCTCCACTTGGGTCAGGACGTCGCAGACCTCGCGGACCGCGCGGTCGACGTCGTCGTTGATGATCTGGTAGTCGTATCGCCCGGCCGCCGCCATCTCCGCCCGAGCACGTTCAAGCCGCTGTTGAATCCGTGATTCGGTTTCCGTGTTCCTGCCGCGCAACCGGCGCTCCAATTCCTCGATCGACTCGGTCCGAAGAAAAATCGTCACCGTGGCGGGATACGCTTCCACGATCCGCCGCGCGCCCTGAACGTCGATTTCCAAGAGCACCCATTGCCCGGCCGACAACCGTGGCTCCACCTCGCTCCGCGGCGTTCCGTACCAATCGCCGCGGCCGAACACCTGAAAACACTCGAGAAAATCGCCCGCCGCCCGGTGTTTCTCAAATTGCTCCGCGTCCCAAAAATAATAATCAACCCCGTCGATCTCGCCCGGCCGGGCGGCACGCGTCGTCGCCGATACGCTCCGCGCCAACGGCACGGGAGACCTCTCAACCACCCGCCGCAACACCGTGCTCTTCCCCACCCCGGACGGCCCGGAAACGACAATCAGTCTTCCAGCCCGTTCGGGTGTCATAAACTCTACCCAGATAAGTAGGCTGCGTTGTGACGCACCAAATCTTCCCGCGCGTCATGGTGTGTCACGACGCACCCTACTTTTCTTTTCCTTTGCGATCTTCGCGTGCTTCGCGGTAAAAAATATCCGTGTTTATCCGAGGTTCCCTACTCGACGTTCTGAATCATTTCACGAATCCGCTCCAGATTCGCCTTGATCTCGATCACCTCCCGCGCAATCTCCACGTCGTTCGCCTTCGAACCGATCGTGTTGGCCTCGCGGGACATTTCTTGGGTGAGAAATTCGAGTTTCCGCCCCGCCGGTTCGGGCGCCTCCATGATCGTCTCGAACTGCTCAAAATGGCTCCGCAGCCGCACGATCTCCTCGGAAATATCGCTCCGCTCGGCGAACAGCCCGACCTCCTTGATCAGGTCGGCCGGATCGAGCGTCAATTGATACTCGGCCAGCACCCGGCGGAACCGTTCCTCAAGACGAACGCGATAAGCGTCGGCCACCAGCGGCGCTCGCGACTCGACTCGGCGAAGACACGCCAGCGCCCCCTCGCAATTCGCCCGAAGGTCGGCGGCCATCGCCCGGCCTTCCTCCGCCCGCATCCGATCCAGACTCTCGACCGCCTTGTTCAACGTCTCCTCGACCAGCGGCCAATCCTCCTCGGGCCGTCGAACTACCGTCGGATTCTCGTCCACCACTCCCGGCAGCCCAAGAAGCGTCGCCAGTGGAATCGCCTCCTCGACGCCCGCCCGCTCGCGCCAACTGGTCAGCACGCGGCGATAGTGGTCGAGGATGTCCGTATTCAACTGATATTCGTCCGCCGACCGCGCCCGGCTGATCCGCACGTTCACCTGCACCGTCCCGCGGCGAATCCGGTTGCGCAGCGCGCTCTCCACCTGCGGCTCCAGCGCGGCATACCCCTCGCCGCAACGAACCGACAACTTCAGGTAACGGTTGTTGATCGAGCGCACCTCGACCGCGACGGCCGCGCCGCCTCGCTCCCCATGCGATTCGCCAAAACCGGTCATGCTCAAAAGCAAGGCAGTCGCGCTCCCATCGCCCCTCGTATTCCTCTCGCTCCGCGAGAGGTCACGCCAATTAAAAGTAGGGTGGGCACCGCCCACCAAAACAAAAAGTAGGGTGGCCGCCGCCCACCAAAACAAAGCTAATAGCTCAGGCGTTCACGCCCGCGACGCGAGACCTAGGATTTATCCTGCTCGACCGGAGCCGAATTACCCGTGTCCGACGATTGCCCGGTCCCCGACGAACTCTGTTGGCCAGACGCGCCCGGCGCCGTCCCGCCGCCCGTCAACCGGCTCTCCGTCTTCAAAAACCCGACGCTCATCAGGCACAAAACGATCCAGAAGGCGGCCACGCCGATCGTGATCTTCGTAAACAGGTCGCCCGCCTTGGTGCCAAACGCGCTTTGCCCGCCCATGCCCCCAAAAGCCCCCGCCAATCCGCCTCCTTTGCCTTTCTGCACAAGGATGATCAGGATCAGAAAGAGGGCCGTTACAATCAGCAGCACCTTGAAAACGATCTCCATGTCAGTCGCCTTGTTTTTTCTTATAGGAACAAACGGTCTAGGGACTTGTTGCTGGCTCGTCGTCAACGAACCGCCCCGCGCACAATCGCCAGGAATGCGTCCGCCTTCAAACTGGCCCCGCCGACCAACGCCCCGTCGATGTTGGGCTTCGCCAGCAGTTCCGCCGCGTTGTCCGGCTTGACGCTCCCCCCATATTGTATACGCACGGTCTCGGCAACCTCACGATTATAGCAGTCCGCCATGATCTTGCGAAGGTCGAGATGCACCTGTTCGGCCTGGTCCGGCGTGGCCGTTTTGCCCGTCCCAATGGCCCAAACCGGCTCGTAAGCGATCACCAGGCCCTTCATCTCGTCGGCCGTCAATCCGTCCAGCGACCCGGCGAACTGCGCGCGAATCACGTCCAACGTCTTGCCCGCCTCGCGCTGGTCGAGCGTCTCGCCCACGCACACGATCGGCACAAGCCCCGCCGCCAACGCCGCTTTCACCTTCCGGTTCACGTCCTCGTCGGTCTCGCCCAAAATGTGCCGTCGTTCGCTGTGACCCAAAATGACGTACTTGCACCCGACGTCCAACAGCATCGCCGCGCTCAATTCGCCCGTATAAGCCCCGTCGGGCTGGTGGTACATGTTCTGAGCGCCGACGCCCAGCACCGCCGGATCGACCGCCCGCGCCACCGCGTCCAGATAGCAACTCGGCGGACACACGGCCACCTCGACCTCGCCTCGCCGGTCCCACGCCCCCAACAGACGCGTCACGTCCGCGGCCAAACCAACCGACCCACGACGATCCAGATTCATCTTCCAGTTGCCGGCGACAAACGGGCGACGCATCCCACGGGCTCCTTACTCGACTTCTTGGGCAAACCTTGGATTATGTCCCGATCCGTCCCGGAACGCAAGGATCATCCCCGTATGGGTGGTATTGTGTGCGGCATACTAACCCGAAGCGCGAGCGAGGGCAATTGCCGAAGCACCCGCGAGAGCAAACCGTTTGCGGCCTTGTTTTCGTCCTTGCTTGCGCTTCGGGTTAGTATGATGGGCTAGACATTGAGCCCTTTTGCCACCGTGCGGGGCCCCACCGCCGGAAACGACCCCAGCGTCGTCATCCGCACGGTCTTCTTGGCCAGCGAGGCCAGCGCCCGGCGGACCCCCAGATCGCCATGGTGCCCCTCCATCTCGACAAAGAAAAGATAAGCCCGGTCCGTCCCCGGCATCGGAAACGACTCGATCCACGTCAAATTCACCCGGCACCGCTTGAACACGTTCAGCGCGTCGGCCAGCGCCCCGGAGCGATTCTCAAGCTGAAACATAATCGCCGTCTTGTCCCGCCCCGTCCGCTCCGCCGGCTCCTTGCCGATCACGCAAAACCGCGTCACGTTGTTCGGATTATCCTCAATCTGCTCGGCCAGAACGGTGAGACCGAAATGCGTGCCCGCCTGAACGCTGGCGATCGCCGCCGCCCCCGGCTTGGCCGCCGCCAATTCCGCCGCCGTCGACGTGCTCGTCACCTCGACGCCCCGCGCCGCCGGCAGATGCTTCGCCAGCCAATTGCGGCACTGCGACAACGCCTGCGGCTTGCTGTAAACCTCGCGGATTTCGCCCCGCGAGCACTTCGCCAAGAGCGCGTGATGAATCGGCAGCTCCACCTCCCCGCAAATCTGCAAGGGCAGCCGCGTAAACATGTCCAGCGTGTCGGCCACGCGGCCATCGGTCGAGTTTTCCAGCGGAACCAGACCGTAATCCACGTGCCGGCGGTCCACCTCCTCAAAAACCGCCGGAATGCTCCCGACCGGCACGAGCTCCA
>Ga0209342_10002776_pt1 | contig 18599 bp, 5 predicted proteins | sample RifCSP16_2_FD_184023 | JGI IMG/M metagenome (GOLD analysis project Ga0209342, IMG submission 184023) | Soil microbial communities from Rifle, Colorado - Rifle CSP2_sed 16_2 (SPAdes) (version 2) | ecosystem: Environmental > Terrestrial > Deep subsurface > Rock core/Sediment | place: Rifle... | reverse complement strand
CGCATCGTTCATGAATTCGCTGGTAACATGTATCTTGATGGAGTAGAGGCGGCCGTCAGCATCGATCTCGGTCGAATAGTTGGTCTTGTCGTAATAATTAACCGTGACCGGCGGCTTCTCGAGTTTCTTTGTCCTGCTCGGCTTGCCCAATGCTTCCTGGACCTTTCTGGCCGGGTCTCCCAACACCAGTCCCTTGAACGGCAGCATCCTTGTGGGATAGCGGGTGATCTGGATCGAGAAGATGTTGTCCGGATATTTCTCCCAATGCTCGATCACCATGTAGGAACTGTCCGTGATCTGATAGGCTTCAATGGCATATTCGTCGCTCTTTTGCGTTTGGAAAGGCTTGCCGAAATAGGTTTGCGCGGTGTCCTTGTACTGCCATAAGCGAAAACGATTGAGGTCCGTAGCAAATTCCTGTGCGACCGCTGTGCAGGGGAGAAGGAGAATGAGCAGCAGCAAGAGCTTGTGCGCGTGACGGTTATTTGACATAGTCAGCTCCCTTCAGATGAGGTGCATCTCGCTCCGGCATCTTTGCCCTAACCCGGACAAGCCGGAACCCAATATGCCACGAAGACGCGAAGGCACGAAGAAATTCATAAAGAGGTTTGGAGCTTGGTAATTCCTTAATTCTTCGTGTCTTCTTTGTGCTTTAGCAGGTCGCCGAAAAACCCCAGAAAACATAGTAACTGTCATTCTGAGCGCAGCGAAGAATCTCGCCTTTCCAAGTACTTGAGATCCTTCACTTCGTTCAGGATGACACCTGAAAATACTTTTTCGACAACCTGCTGGACACTACTGACCTTTTTCTACTGATATGGATTTGTTGACCAAATACTTGTTGTCAGCATCTATGTTCTTAAATGTAACGGTCCATTTCTGTTTATTAGAAGTTTTAACTGCAAGATGATACCTGCCGTCCTTTTTGGAAAATTTTACCTCTCGTAAATTCGGCGTGTCGTACATCATGCATTCCTGGTCCGGATATTCGTTGTAGCGCTCTCCCAATAACGCAAGCGCGAATTTCTTGTATTGCGTTTTGTCTATCAAGTACCGCTGCTTGGTCCGCTGGCCAAAATGGCCGTGAAAAAATTTACCGTACGGAACGATCGTTCCCCCTTCTTTCTCGAAAGTTTCTATTGCCGTTTTTGTGGTTTTGTCGCCGATGGACGGTGGTTTGCCTCCCTCCATAAAAAAATCAAGGGCATAGCCTATAGTATGCAGATCCGGCACCCCGGACGGTTCATCCTGGATGCCCAAACAGAGCGCTTCGTAAATTCTTTTTAATGAACCGTCTTTCGGGTTGACCTTGAACAGAATAATATTGGGAAATTCCCGGTAAGGAGGGACCAGTGATACGGCAATTACATTATCAATTACTTCCGATATCGAAAGAATTTTATAAGAGTAATCTCCTTCTATGAGAAGGCTGTCGATCTCTGCTTGAATTGATTTTTGGTGACCCGGCTCGGCATAGGATGAAAGTGCGAATGTCAATATCAGTATGCCGGCCAGGACACTTATACCTTTCATGTTTTGCTCCTCATATCGTTAAAACCAATAATACCACAAATTCTATCCCCCGATGATGCTCCGGTAGAGGGTCTTCGTTCTTGCGTCCGGCTCAACATCCAGTTCCCTGCTGAGCGCGCGCTGGCATCGCTCATACGTCCGGATGGCCTCGCTGCGCTGTCCGGCGGCGAGATGCCACGACATGAGCCAGCAACAGGCTTTCTCGTTGCACAGGTCCGCATGGAACAGTTTTTCATACAGGAGCGCGGCCCTGTTTTTATCGCCGAGCGAATCGCTGATCTCGCCCGCGTCCTCCAAAGCCTTGAAGCAGGCAAGCCGGATGCGGTCTCGCGCTTTTGCGGCCCATTCTTCATAAAGGTCCTGGGGCAGAAAATCCCCCTGGTACAGCGCGAAAGCCTTTTCATATTCTTCCACGGCCTTTTTTCTTTCATTCCCGCGTTTCATCCTGACGGCGGCTTCAAGGTGGGAGAGAAACTGACTGATATCCGTCCAAACAATTTCGTGGTTGAGGCCAAGAAGATTTCCTTCCTGAAGGATGCAGGGCTCCCTTTTGTCCGGCGCGGTATCAGGTTCGAGCAGTTTTCTCACCCGGTGGAGCATGCTGTTGAGTGTCAGGCGGCTCGATTCCGACGACGGCCCCGGCCAGAGCGCCTCGATGATAATATCGCGCGGGACCTTCTGCCCGTCCTGCGCAACGAGCAGTTTAATGAGCGCCTTTGAACGCCTGCTCTTCCACTCCGAATCCTTGATCAGCGTATTGCCGCGCCGGACGCTGAAACCGCCGAGGCAGGTGATCTTTATCCGGGACGCGTCGTTCCTGGGAGAATATTTTTTGAGCAGCAGTTCGCAGTATTCCGTGCAGATGCCGGCGGCAAGCGCTGTCCTGGCAAGCTCTCTCACGCCCGCTGCATTGAGCAGGTAATAGTATGTGAACCCCCGCTCCTGTCCGATGCGGAAGCCGGCCTGCAGGTACTGGTTTGCGATGCGCGTGTTCTTTCGCTTCAGATTCAACCGAGAGAGCAGGAGGAGCACGTTCGACTGCTGCTGGGCGGCGCCGATCTGCTGAAATATTTGGAGCGCGCCGGCGAGCTCGCGCCCGGCCTGCGCAAGCTTGCCGAGCTTCAGGTGGATCGCTCCGATGGCGGAGAGGGAGACCGCGGAAAAGAGCTTGCTCCCCATCCGCGTCCTGACCGCGAGTGCATACTCAGCCTCCCTGAGCGCATCATTGAGCTTGTTCTGGTGGAGATAGTTCACGGCGAGCAGGTGGGCGGAAGAGGTGTTGAAGAATGCGTTCTCGAGCTCCTCGCCCTTCCTCTTGCATTCACGCAGAAGCTGTTCGGCATTCTCGTAATCGCCCGTCGCGATCTTGAGCCAGCCGCCGATATCGAGCGAAAGAAAATCGAAGGCTTCGAGATCATACTCGTGCGCGAGGCCGTGGCATTTGTCGATACACTCCTGTGCCTCGGCGAAGCTTCCTTCGAACAGGGCTGTCATGGCTTGCGCCATGGAGAGAGCCGCTTCTCCGCCGGTCTCGTCGGGAATGGACTCGAGCGCCTCGAACCCCTTGCGCACGGCCTCCCGGGCAAGGCGGAAGTCTCCGAGATAGAGAGAGCAGGGCGCGAGATAGATCGCGCTGTGGATCTGGTAGAAGTGGTCCCCGGTCCTTCGAAAAAGTTCCAGGGCCTGCTGCAGCGCCTCAACGCCCCGGCTCAGCCTGCCCACGAAGAAATAGGCCGTGCCGATGGCGAGAAGGAGCCGGGCCCTGGCATCGGCGGACCCTTTGCTCCCGTGCTTGAGAAGCGTGTTTGCCATGGCCGCCGCACGTTCCATGCGTCTAAAATTCCCGCCCGCATAGAAGCACGCCTCGATTATTCCCCCGAGCGAGAGCATCTGGCCCGGTATCGTCCGCTTCGGGCTTTTGTCCGCACGGAAGCCCGCAAGAGCGCGGTCGAAAAACGCGAGCGCCGTGCGCGGGTCAATGAACCGGCAGGAGACGGCCTTGTAGAACAGGAACCACGGTCTGTCGGCTATGTCCAGGGGGAGCGCGTCGAGCCAGCGGAGCAATGTCCGCGTCTGTCCCCGCGCGATCAGTTCCAGGCCGCAGGTCTCTATTTGCCGGACCGCTTGTTCGAACTGGCCTGACGCGAGGTAGAGGTTGACGGTGCGGACGGGGTCGTCTGCATCTCTGAAATAGCGCGCGGCGATCGTGTGCAGCCTCCTGACCTCAGCGGGCCTGGCATGGGCCAGGAATTTCTTCAGGAGAAATTCGCGAAAAAGCGCGTGGTAGCGTACGACCGTGGCATCGTTGTCAAGGGCCGTCACAAAGAGATTTTTCTTCCGGAGCTCATCCACCATCCCGCGCGTCGTCATCCGGCCCGGTGCGGCTGCCGTCGGCAGGGCAGTGAGCAGCTCCATGAGCGGCAGCGGGAGGTAGTCGACGATCGAGGTGCGCAGGAGAAAGTCCTGCATCTCCGCCGGGAGGTGCGTGAAGACCTCCTGCGCGAGGTAGTCAAAGACATGGTCCTGGAAACCGCCGTGCCGGCCGCGCGAAAGAGAGGCGGACCGGTCGATCGGATCTTTTGACGCGAAGTATTCGTGCATGAGCACGAGCCCGGCGGCCCATCCCTCGGCCGTCCGGTTGACGAGGGATACCTCGTTCCCGGCAAGCTGCATCCCGAACACCGAGCCGAAAAGATCGCGCACCTCGGGGTCGCTGAACTTCAGGTCATCGCCGGTGATCTCCCCCACGATCCGTTTCGCGCGGAGCCGGGCTATTTCCAGCTCGGGCTGCGTGCGGGAGATGAGCATGAACCTGATATGGGGCGGGGTGAATTCCATGAGGGCCTTGAGGATGTGCTGGAGCGTGAGCGGAGAAGAAATATTGTAGTCATCGAATACGATAAGGCTTTGCGGAGGAAGGTTTCCGAAGACCTGGCCGATCCACCTGCCGATCCCCTGATACATACCGCCGCCACCGTAACGGTTCTGGGGGATAAGCGGGAGCTTCGGCACGCGGCCGGGACAGGCGCGCTGGATTGCCTGGCCGAGACAGGACAGGAACACTGCCGGGTTGTCGTCTTCCAGGTCGATATTGTACCAGACCGACGGCGACGCGAGCGTGCCGACGTACCCCGCGGCGAGCGTGCTCTTTCCCTGGCCTGCCTGCCCGTGGATGATCACGAGCTTTTTGTCCTCCCATGCCCTGAGCCTGTTGATGAGCCGCTCGCGCTCGAGAATGTTGATGGGCCTGGGAGGAAGGATCTTGGTCAGGTTCATGCCAAGGTTCCCCTCTTATGATGGTGCGGTGGACAAGCATTAAAATTCTACGAATAGTTCTGCGATTATAGGGATGACCGCGCAAAAAATCAACACAATTTTATTGTTTTTCCTGATCTCTGCCAAACCGGGAAGCATCCTGGAAGTTCACGATCCGTTTTCTTTTTTCTGCACCGCCGTTCACAGGTCCCCGCAGGCATGCCATGGTAATGTGAGCCTTGATCGATCGTCTTGCCCACCCGCAGCACTCACGCTCCGCTTTGCTGCGCTGTGCTGTTTTGGCTTATTGCTTTGATAATGGTTTTTCACGCATGCTTGTGCGTGTCCCTGTTCACGGGATGCAGGCGTCTTTTGAACTGCAAAGAACCAGAAAATATATTCTTTTAACTGTTTTAACGTTACCATTTGGAAGTTACAAGTTATATGTTAATCTTTGTTAAGCACGGCTTTCGCGTCAGAGCCGCCCGCCGCAGGGGAAAGACGGAAGCAGTAATCGTGTGTTTGCGGCCATTCGTTTGGTTCAATTTCCTTGACAATGTTCGTTCCCATGCATAGAATTAAAAAAAACACGGGAGGCCTTTGTGGACCTGAAAAATCTTGAACTGCCGGTGTCGGAACTTCGTCACTCCTGCGACCCTGCCGAATTTCCCTTCGAGACGACCGCCGAACTTTCCCTGCGCGACGAGGTGATCGGCCAGCAGCGGGCGGTGAAGGCCATGGAGTTCGGCCTGTCCATCCGGAACCACGGATATAATATCTTCGTTTCCGGCATTCCGGGCACGGGCAGGAACTCGATCGCGAAATCCATCGTCAAACGCATCTCCGCCAAGAGACCGGTGCCGGATGACTGGTGCCTCATCAACAACTTCAAGGATCCGGACCAGCCGCGCGCGATCAAGCTCCCGCCCGGCAACGGCCGGGAGTTTCACCGCGATATGGAAAAGTTCATCGAGCTCATGATGAACGAGATCCCCAAGGTGTTCGAGTCCAAAGAGTACGAGGAGCAGAAGACCCGTATCTCGGAAGAACTCGAGAAGGCCAAAGAAGCCCTGTTCGGGGAGACCAACCGGCGTGCCCTGGAACTCGGGTTTCAGCTTTCGATCACGCGCACCGGGATCGTCAAGGTCCCGCTCCTCAAGGGCAAACCTCTTGAGCCCCAGGACATCGATAAACTCACACCCGACCAGCGCAAGGACATCGAAGAACGCGAAAAAAAAGTGGACGCCGAGATCAGGGATTTTCTTTCAAAGGTGCGGCAGCTTGACAAGGAGACGCACGAGAAGATCCACGAACTGAACCGGCGCATCGCGCACTTTGCCATGGGGCACCAGCTTGACGACCTCAAGGAAAAGTATACGGTCAATCCCCGTATTCCCGAGTATCTTGCCGAGGTCGAAGATGACATCCTGAACAATCTCAAGGAATTCCTCGGCCAGACGCCCGAATTGCCGTTTCCCATGGAAGGCATGGACAAGGCGAGTTTCCTTGAGCGCTATAAGGTGAATTTGCTCGTTGACAACTCGAAAACCAAAGGGGCGCCCGTGGTCGAGGATGCGAATCCGACCTACAACAACCTCGCGGGCCGCATCGAGCGCAAGGCGCGGTTCGGCGCGTTCTTTACCAACTTCGGCATGATCAAGTCAGGCTCCGTGCTCCGGGCGAACGGCGGATATCTGCTGTTGAACGCCCTCGACGTGCTCCGAAACCCCTTTTCCTGGGAGGCGCTCAAGCGTATCATCAAGAAGAACGAGGTGAAGATCGAGGACATCGGGGAGCTCTACGGTTTCACGACCGGCGGCATCAAACCGGAACCCATACCGGTCTCGCTCAAGATCATCATGCTCGGGAGCCCCTGGCTCTATTACCTTCTCTATTACTACGACGAAGATTTCCGGGAGATCTTTAAGGTCAAGTCTGATTTTGATACTCAAATGACCGGCTCCCCTGAAGAGAAGGTGCGCTACGCCAACTTCATCGGCAATACCGCGAAGGCCGAGGGCCTGCTGCCGTTCCACCGCGAGGCGGCTGCGGGTGTCGTGGATTTTTCCGAGCGTCTTGCCGAGAAGAAAGGAAAGCTCTCGCTCCGCTTCAGCGACCTCACCAACCTCGTCCGGGAATCTTCGTATTGGGCGGCGCAGGCGGGGAGCTCGGTCGTTCAAAGCGAGCATGTGGATAAGGCGCTCGAAGAAAAGATATACCGGTCGAACCTTCTCGAAGAGCGGATACAGGAATTCTTTATTGACGGCACGCTGATGGTCGATGTGGCGGGCGCTGTCATTGCCCAGGTGAACGGGCTTTCGGTCTATGACCTCGGCGACTTCTCGTTCGGCAGGCCTTCACGCATCACCGCCCGGGTCTTTCTCGGCAAGACAGGCGTCCTCGACATCGAACGCGAGGCCAAGCTCTCAGGCCGCATCCACAGCAAAGGCGTGCTGATCCTCTCAGGATATCTCGCGGGCAAATACGCCCAGGACAAGCCGCTGTCGCTCTCCGCGAGCCTTGCGTTCGAGCAGAGCTATGGTGAGGTCGAGGGAGACAGCGCGTCGGCAGCCGAGCTCATAGCCATCATCTCCGGCGTAGCTGACGCGCCGGTGAAACAGAACCTCGCCATCACCGGCTCGATCAATCAGAAGGGCGAGATCCAGCCCATCGGCGGCGTGAACGAAAAGATCGAAGGGTTCTTTGCCGTCTGCAAGAGCAAGGGACTCGCCGGCGACCAGGGCGTGGTCATTCCTCAGCTCAACGTAAAGAACCTGATGCTCAAGAAAGAGGTCGTCGAGGCGGTGAAGGCCGGCAAGTTCAGGGTCTATGCCGTCAAGACCATCGACGAAGCTCTTGAGATACTGACCGGCAGCCTAGCGGGAGAACGCCAGGCGGACGGCTCTTATCCCGAAGGTACGCTCAACTTCCTCGTGGACAAAAAGCTCAAAGAGATGTCGAAGAAGCTCAAGGCCGAGGACAAGGAGAGGCCCGAGGAGAAGAAGAAAGAAGAGAACAACGATACCTCGTTGAAAGAGAAAAAGCCATGAGGATGATCTGTATAGTGACCGCTCCTTCCATCTCTTTTTCATACCCGCAATATAACGGGGATTTTTAATTTGACAGCGCCGTTTTTTTAAGGAATAATCAGACCATGATAAAGCTCGAAAAACTGCCGCCGCATATCATGTCGAGAATCCCCGATGTCCGGAAAGCGCTTGCAAAGGACGAAAACGTTATTTTTGCCTATCTCTTCGGGGGTCTTGCAGCAGGCCGCGCGAACCCTCTTTCCGATGTCGATATCGCTGTTTATGTAAGAGATGCCGGCGATCTCGCGGACTATAAACTCAGCCTTTTCGACAGGCTCACCGACGCCCTCGGGACAACGGAACTCGATCTTGTTGTGCTGAATACAGCGCCCGTCAGCATTGCAGGCAGGATCCTTCAAAACAAACAATTACTCGCAGATAAAGAACCGTTCAAGCGTCATCTCTACGAATCCCTGACGCTTCGGGAGTTCTTCGATTTCCGCATAATGGAAGAAGCATTGTTCACGCGGAGGTATGGAATTGGTCGATAAGACGGTTGTTCTGAGAAAGCTCTCGGAGCTTGAGACTTATCAGAAACAAATCCAGGAGTTTTCCGGGATAACGCTTGAGGTTTATAAAGCGGACTGGAAGACGCAGCGCATTGTGGAGCGGACCCTGCAAATGATGATCGAGACGTGCGCGGATATCGCCAATCACATCGTCTCCGACAGGGGCATGAGGCCCCCGACAAGCTATGCCGATACCTTTAAGGTTTTGCTCGAAAACGCTGTGATCGATGCAAAGCTCTTTGCCGTTATGGAAAAGACGGCAAAATTCAGGAACGTTGTCGTCCATCAGTACGAAGGCGTTGACGCCGAGATCGTGATCGCCATTCTCAAAAAACATCTCAAGGATTTTGAACAGTATAAAGACGCTATTCTATCCTATCTGAAAAGTTCAAACACCTGACCGCGCGGTTCTCCGGCAAATTCACTGCAATTAAGCTCAGAGTTCTTGGTTTTGCTATCAGCGATGAACTATGAGCCGCCTTATTAACCCACTCTCGGCGTTATTTCACACAATTTCAGCGCCATATCACCCCCTGTAAAATAATAAAAAAGTTTTATAAAACCTATGGCTATGCTCGGCCACATACGGCATCACCAAAAATATTTTGCCGCACTTTTATAAATTTGTTGTAAATATGAGATTTTTTTGCCCGCCCATCTATGATTAGAACGCATTAAACATTTTTTGTCTGAGACCTAAAACCTGCAATTCGGCGTGGCTTGTTTCTTGCTTCCTCTTCTTTACCGGATAATTCCCATAAAACTCCATATCAGCAACATTTTATGAAGACTCGAGGCTACGAACGGAGCGCATGTGGTGGCGATTGTGATGGAGAAGGGGTTGTTTTATGTTTAGAGACAATGGAGTGGGGAATTCTTGTGAAATATGACAATTTGTCGGCAAATGTATGAATCTGAAATTGATGCCCGGAGGAAAATAAAATGCTCAGATTTCCAGAGAGGTTTTGCAATTTATTAGCAAAGCGACATCAATTTAGACACAACAATAATAATTATCTCAGACTGACAATAATCTTAATGTTGTTGCTAAGTCCGACTGCCATTTTAGCATTGGATCACAGCCCGCAGTGGGATGGCGTAACAAATGATTATTTATATTTCAATAAATCGGGATCGGGGGAAAATATTGATGTCAGTGAAAAGGGCCTTATTCAGATTAAGCCTTATAATAAGCGAGGCATGAGGAGTGATTATTCAGATTATGTTGTGAATGGAACATCTCCCGTATTAAACCTGCCACCTTTATATGATAACAACAATGAGTTGTTTTATTATCTATTGCCTCTTCAAGGTAGTCCAAGCAGTTGTGAATTTGCAAAATCAGCCTGTGGAATTTTAGATACTGTAAATAATAAAGTAACAATTTTGCCAACTTCCTACGGTAGTTATCAAATGCACAGGTTTTTTGATTTTTCAGACAACCTAAAAAAATTCGATAAAAATATAACTAACAAATTGATTGTTCTAATTCATGGCTGGAATCCAAGCAATGATACTGACCCATATGCATCACCTCAAGACTTTCTGAAACTATATGCGGAAATTAAAAATCGACTGAGTGGAACTGATTGGTCGTTGGCCGTATATGATTGGGCTAAAGATGCTGCAACTGGTCCTCAATTTTGGGATTCAGCGAACAATGATCAATTATTAGTTGCACGTGAAAATGGAACTCAGGCTGCTGAAATCGCGCATATGCACGGCAAACATTTGGGTGCATTAATATTGGAGAAAAATCCAAGTATTGCAAAAATTCAGTTTATCGCTCACAGTGCTGGATCTTGGGCTGCCCGTTCAGCAGCGATTTATCTTGCATCAAAAATGCCGAATCTGAAAATACAAATTACGTTACTCGATCCCTATATCCCAGGAGTTGCAGAAAGTATTATTCCACAACCGAGCTATTTAAGCTCTTTACGTATAGAAAGAATGGACGAATTAGCTGATAAGTTTTATAGTCTTGAAAATTATTATTCCTGGGATTTATTTGTATGGGGAACACAAGCCACGTTTGATGGCTGGAATGTCAACAAACAAGTCGATTTTTCATCTATTAAAATTAGCAAAGAAAGCCCCTTTTTCCAGGATGCTTGCTCATATATATATCTTAACGGTGGTTACTATGATTGTTATCACGGCCATGGATTGCCCATAACCTGGTACGGAGATACAGTTAAATATATGGATATGGCTCCTGAATGTTCTTTGACTGGGATTTGTAATAAACCTCCAGCAGGTTGGGCTACGAGCATGTTTTCGGAAGAGGCCGCAAATGTCAGCATCGTTTTTCAAAGCCCTGAGCCATATTCGCGTGTTTCAGGAACTGTACAGATAAGGGTTAATACCACAGGTTCATCGAATGTTGTCTTTAAGAACCTTACATTTGGGCAACAGTTAGGTAGTGCGACGCTCCTGTCCATGAATAATGACGGTACAGAAACATGGGGTTTTGACTTTAATACGGCGTCCTATGGGTTGTCAGGAGATCAGCCGATATGGGTTCAGGCTGTAGCAAGTAATAATCACCTTTACTCTAAGGCCAGCGAGATACAACTTATTGTTAATAACGACAACCGATCAATTTCCATATCAGCCCCCGTGACGGGCAATAGCTGGCAGATAGGAAACGTAGCAAATATCGGTTGGAATTCAGTCGGTAATGCGGGTGGATCTGTTAACATAGAGCTTAGTAGAAATAGTGATAGTGGTCCGTGGGAACCGATAGGCAATAACATTGCTAACTATTCTGGATCGAATTCATATAATAGTTGGACTGTCAGTGGTAGTGCATCATCGAACTGTAAGATCAGAATTACGTCAAGTCAAGGTGTAGTTGCGACGAGTGGTGTATTCGCAATAGCCACTTATTGCAGTGGCCACAGCATTAGAGTCACCAATGTTTTTGCGACAAATTCTTCGATTACTAAAACAGGCTCGACGACCATTAGTGGTACAATACAAAATCTACTTAACTCTTCGGAAACCGTGAATGTAACATATAAGGTTACGGGGCCAGGTTACAATTGTTCGCTATCTGGAGGCCAGCAGACACTTCCTTCGCTCAACAGCAGCGCAGATGTAGGTTTTAATTGGCCCGGCTCCTGTTCGCCTATTAGTTCTACAGGTATTTACACTGCTGTAATTGAAGCCAAAAGTACATTCGGCTGTGATTTTGATGCTTCAGATGATGCAGGATCGACATCGATAACCGTCTCAACCAACTCACAGCCTACACCTAGAGGCGCTTATCAGGTTAAGGTCTATTATCTTAAGAATGGCGATACCACAGGAGTTACCGTTGGGGGCGTTAAATTTGCTCTTCAAAGCATGTCTGATTGCGCTGCCAATCCTAAATCTTACCTTCTTAATTTAGACAGTTCATGGAAAGATGATAACCGTACATATTATGCATCGGGAAATAATATCATATACTGGTCCCATACTTATGATTGTTCTTTCCCCGGTGGAATATATATGGCAATAGGGACTTGGAATAGTACTATAGACAATGAAGCCTTTTCGCAATACTACCAGACGGTGACAGCAGGTGGGACAATCAACTATGTTTCTAAGTCTGGAAGAGCCTATGATCCCAACAAGACCATGACTGTTGTTGGATCGAATGAATCATATCCTACCATTTATCCGCGAACTCCATCGCCGGTCGGGTCATTTTCTTCATTAAGTAATGGTATAACTGTATACCCGTCTAATTCCTCCGGTGATTATCGCTTTGCAATTCTTGACTCCAGTCTTAGCACGGGTTCATATTGCTATTTAGCATTAGCAAAGTTTACGGTAACTTCTCCGCAGTGTTCGTTGTCTATTGGCAAGTCAGGAACCGGAAATGGAAGCGTGCTTGTTAATTCTGCGAGTTATTCATTACCCTATAGTGGATCCTTTAACTGCAATTCGGTCGTACCCATTCAGGCAGTGCCAGATAGTACCTCTAGTTTTTCTGGATGGAGCGGTCCTGTAACCAATGCATCAAACATTCAAACCTCGGTCACAGTTAGTAGCACCAACGGGACGAACGTAATTGCTAATTATAGCCCATTGACTGGAAGTGTTTCAGTATCAATTTCACCAATGGAAGCCGTTACATCAAGTGCTAAGTGGCGTGTTGATGGCGGCACATGGCATAACAGTGGAGAGAGCCAGGCTGGGTTGTTCCTCGGTAGCCACACTCTTGAGTTTAGTGTTGTTAATGGATGGGTAACGCCGACAAATCAAACAATTTCAATATCTGCGACGTCTTTAAATCCAATCTCCTCGGGAACCTACATGCTTCAAACTGGTTCTCTAACAGTAAACTTAGTTCCGTCCGGTGCTGTTGCTGCCAATGCACGGTGGAATGTGGATGGTGGTTCCTGGCAGACGAGTGGCAGTACCGTATCAGGGTTATCGGTATTGTCGAGTCATTTGATCTCCTATAGCTCTATAACCGGTTGGACAACTCCTGCAAATCAGACTGTGGTTGTAAACAGCGGCCAGACCACCACTACCATAGGAACATACGTTGAGCTTGGAACATTGTCGATCACCACAATTCCGGTTAACGGAGATATTTATGTTGATGGAATTTACAAGGGAATTGGCACATGGAGCGGATATGTAGTGCCGGGCTCGCATAATGTCACGTTTGGCAGTGTATCGGGCTATACATCACCATCATCGCAGACGGTAACCGTAATTGCGGGACAGCCTGTTAATGTTACAGGAACATATACAGAAATAGGCCAAATTCAATATTCTCTCGAAGTTATTAAATCCGGCACAGGAAATGGTATGGTATCAGTGGATTCAGGGACTTTGACGTGGAGCGGCAATACGGGCACGGCGGCATACAATTCGGGGACATCCGTTATGTTGACAGCCACGGCATCTGCAGGTTCTACATTTACCGGATGGTCAGGAGCATGCAACGGCATCGGGGCATGCAATGTGACTATGGATGCCGCAAAAAGTGTAACCGCCGCGTTTACCCTCACACCCTGCGCTCCTTCGTCCCTCCAGGTAACTATAAACTCACCGGCAGCAGGGTTTACTGTTAATCAGGGCAACTCAATTATAATAAATGCTGCCGTGAAAGACAATTGTGATAATAATAGCGCAGGCGCTGCAGCTTTAGCCGCTTTTAATAATGGCGATGCTTCAATCACGCTTTACGACGACGGAGCACATTACGATGGCGCTGCAGGTGATGGGGTTTATGGCGGAGCCTGGGCGCCAAACAACACAGGGAACTGTACAATAAGTATTGCAGCAACGCAGGCGGGATTGGCCACGGGCTACGGTAGTGTATCCGGAACGGTTTTGTCATCTTCATTATCTCCCGGTTCCATTTCTGGAACGGTCACAGACAACACGAATGCTGCCTTAGTTGGAGTGCCCGTTTATGTCTGCCCGCAACCCGGCAGCTCCTGGCAGTGCGTTCCAACTCTCACGGATGGAAGTGGAAAGTACGTCATTAGCGGGTTGACACCAGGGGTATTCACTGTTACTGCAGATGGCGGTAGCCAATTCTTCGCGGAAAAGTTCTATAACAACACCTATGACTATATGCTTGCTGCGCCAGTAACTGTGTTATCTGGATCCGAGACGCCAAATATAAATTTCAGCCTTGAGCCGGGCGGCAAGATTTCTGGTACGGTGAGAGACAGCGGGACGAGCTCGCCTCTTGCAGGGATTCTGATAGCCGCGTGCAATATCGTATCTTCGTCTCAATGCGGTTTTGCCATGACTGATAATCAGGGCAAATATGCCGTGAACATTCCTACCGGCAACTACATAATTACGGCTATGGATGGCATGAATGCCTATGCGCAGGAGTTTTATAACGGTGTGACTGATCCCGCCAGCGCAACTCCTGTGTCCGCCATTGTTGGCGTAAACAAGGGAGGAATTAACTTTTATCTTGACCTTGTTCAGCCAGGCGCGATCTCCGGGACGGTGACCAACAGTGCGGGCGCTCCAATCCCCAATATCCAGATTGCTGTTCAGGATGCTAATTGGAACTGGTATGGTGGCGCCCAGACTAACGGCTCTGGTAATTACACCATCAGCGGCCTTCCGACTCGTACCGATTATAAGGTGCGAGCAAATGGTAGTAGTCCTTATGCAACACAGTATAAAAATAACATCGCGGTTAACGCTCCTAATACTACGACGGTCAACTTTACACTTCCTCTTGGAGGCAGTATCGCGGGTAAAGTTGTTGATTCAACAACCGGCACGGGTATCGGCGGTATTTGGATTAATGTGAATGATGTGTCCAAGGGATGGAATAGCTGGGACTGGGTTGGAAGCGCCACGACAAATGCGGACGGGACGTATTCTATTCAAGGGACGATACCTGAGGGAAGTTATATTGTTCAAGCGAGGGATGATCAAAATCATATTTATGTCCGCCAGGTCTACAATGGGACAATAGATGAAGATATGTATACGCCGGTGACCGTCACTTCAGGCGTAACAACATCTAACATCAACTTCTCACTCATTAAAGGCGGCAAAGTTTCGGGACAGGTAAAGGATGCCCTCGGCAACCCTCTCCAGAATATGCGTGTATCGGCAAGAACAACGGATAATGCCTATATAAACGATGCTGTGACCGATGCAAATGGCAATTACACGATAACAGCCGTACTGCCGGGAAACATCGTAGCAGCATGTGAAACTAAAGGTTCGCAGTTTATCCCCGTATATTATCCCGGCGTGATCTATTTAGAGGATGCCAAACGAGTAGCAGTAGTCGTCGACCAGGTCACTCCGAATATCGATTTTAAACTCACCCAGGGCGCGGTCCTGAAGGGCGCTGTCACCGTGGACAACGCACCAGCCAATTATGGATGGGTAAACCTCTATTCAGTAACCGATGGACGTTGGATGATGGCTTCAGCAAGCGGAGGTACGGATACAGACGGGATAGGGCAGTGGACTGCCGTGGTACCTCCCGGCACGTACAAGCTCTGGGCTGGAGCTGATCCAAAAGGAGCATATGCCCCGATATACTACAACGGGACGTATCTTTTTGACAATGCAATGGCGGTGACAGCAGCCGGGACAGAAACAATTTCTGATCTCAATTTCAGCCTGACTTCAAGCAACAAAGGCACCATTAACGGCACGATAAGCTACAGCGGTGCATCAGCGGGCGAGAAGATCGTCTGGATTTCGCCGAATCCCGGCAACGACTGGCCGAACATGACAAGCGGCGACCATGTTCTTCAGAGCGCTTACACGTTACCGGCCCCGACCGGCACATGGCATGTAAAGGCATTCTTAGATGTAAACGGGAACTTGCGTTATGATTCCGGAGAGCCTTTTGGAGAATACACAGGTGGCGCAGTAACAGTGGCCACCGGCAGTTCGTTGAATGGAATTGATATTGTAATAAACGATGTTCTGATTACCCACATCATAACGACAAGCGCGGGGGCAGGTGGTAGTATTACGCCATCGGGTTCAATAACGGTTAATCACGGAACTGACAAGATCTTTACAATTACTTCGGATACGGGTTACCATATTTCAGATGTGCTTGTGGATGGAGCCTCTGTCGGCGCAATGACCACATACACATTTACAAATGTAACAGCCAATCATACGATCATCGCAAGTTTTGCGATAAATACCTACATACTTACGGTAAACAAAACAGGCACGGGCAGCGGAACAGTAAGCGGAGCCGGGACATACAATTTTGGCACACCAGTCACACTCACCGCGTCACCGGATGTAAGTTCGACTTTTGCGGGGTGGACAGGCGGCGGCTGTTCCGGCACAGGGACTTGTGCGGTAACCATGGATGCAGATAAAACTGTAACGGCAACATTTACACAAAAAGTTTATGCCATCACCGCTACAGCAGGAGCAAACGGGAGCGTAATCTGTACCCCGGCCACAGTCAATTACGGCTCAAGCTCAGTATGTACTATAGCGCCGGCCACGGGGTATGCAATAGCTGACGTAGTGATAGACGGGCTGTCACAGAATCCTGACCCATCAACATACACGTTCAGCAATGTGACGGATAACCATACGATCTCAGCAACATTTACAGTGCTGTCGGCTGGTCAGTCAACAATCGTGTTTACGTCCACTCGTGATGGTAACAGCCAGATCTACAAAATGAACGCGGACGGAACCAACCAAACGCGAATAACAAATGACACTTATAATAACATACGAGCGTGTGCCTCACCTGACGGGTCCAAGATCGCCTTCAGCACAGACAGGAGCAGTTCATATTGTGACGGAAAGTTCTGCGATTTGTACGTCATTAATATGGACGGTACCGGCCTGAAGCAGCTTACTAACGTTGCAGCCAGAAATGTGTATAATGTGGGTCCCTGTCTTTGGTCTCAAGATGGGGCAAAGGTTTATTTTGGCGGCAGGAGTGTTTCGTCCGGCGGTTATCACGAGCTTTGGGGTGTGAATGCCGATGGTTACAGCCAGCAGAAACTATTGGCACAGTCTGGGCGGGATTTCTCACCGACGAGCCTGTCAGCGGATGGATTAAAGTTGTCTATTCACGATGGACAGGGTTACGCCGACGGCTCGGATAATGTTCAGTCCATAGTGAATGTGGATGGGACGGGCTATGTGAAGAGCGCACTGGCAGCGGGTCCCAGGGACGATTTCGGCAGCTGGAGTCCTGATGGAACCAAGTTTGCCTATATGAAAGGCAGGGGTTCAGGATCACCCACCCAGATTTACATGGAAAACGGCACCGGTAATGATTATCCCGGGGTTAACATAACCACTGATTCAAATGAGAACTGGTGGCCGCATTGGTCGCCGGATGGATCGAAGATTGTCTATGCGCCAACTCAGGGCGGGTATTCCCATATATGGGTTATGAATGTCGACGGAACAGGAAAGACGCCGCTTACTACGGGTAATTACAGCGACTCTGGGCCTGTGTGGACAGTTACATCCGTATCGTACACGCTTTTTCACGATCATTTTGATGACGGAATATACACTGACAAGTGGACAGCAACTTCCCAGACAGGAAATAGTACGATAACCGAATCAGAAAGCGAACTTCATATTCATGTTCCCTATCCTCCCGGTGATACTTGCTCCGGCACAGTCCTTGACTCTAACTCAAGATTCTCAGGCCAAAACCTGACGGTTGAAGTTAAAGTCAAACCAGTCGCGAAGGGATTCGTCGCCCTCTTTCTAAAGAAAGATGATAATAACTACGTTTATTTCGGGTTCAATACAGATGATGTGCCGAATGTTGAGTTCAGGAGCACGGAGGGTGGAGTTGTTCAGCAGCAAAACATAGAGAACAGTTCTCCCTATTTTGGTAAGTATAATACGTTTAAAATTGTGAAGACCGGGAATCAGTACGAGGTATATTTGAACGATACCAAAAAAGGGGTTGCCTATACAAATGTAAGTATGGGAGATTCGAATTTGGTGGTGGAACTGCAGAACCATACGTGCTCATGGAAATCTGGCGATGCTGATAATTACTATGATTATGTCAGCGTTTCCGGTGAAACTATTACTGATGTTACGCCGCCGATAACAGCGGCCGCCCCGGCAAGCGGAGTTTACAATTCCGATCAATCTATAACCCTGACGTGTAATGACGGGACCGGTTCAGGCTGCGACAAGATTTATTACACCACGGATGGTTCAGCGCCGACAACGAGTTCACCTGTTTACTCGACCGCCATTAATATTTCAACGAGTGCCTTCTTAAAGTTCTTCGCAGTTGATAAGGCGGGCAACCAGGAATCTGTCAAGACAGAGGCTTATGTTATTGACAAGTCGCCGCCTACAGGTTCCATTACGATCAACTCCGGCGCCGCTACAACAAATACAGTTTCTGTAACCCTTACGCTTTTATGTACGGATTCCGAGAGCGGTTGTTCTCAGATGCAGTTCAGCAATGACAACACAAATTGGTCGGCATCGGAGGCTTATGCAACCACGAAGGTGTGGAATTTGACAACAGGCGACGGCACGAAAACGGTTTATGCTAAATTCAAAGACGGTATAGGCAACTGGTCGAATGGTTACTCTAATACTATATTACTCAATACAGGCGCCAAGCCCGACTTTGTTGTCTCGGCCCTGACCGCTTCGTCCATAGGCGGGGCAGGCAAGAGCCTCACGGTCACGGACACGACAAAGAACGAGGGGCCTGGCGACGCGGGAGCGACAACGACGA
>Ga0209342_10002775_pt1 | contig 18605 bp, 16 predicted proteins | sample RifCSP16_2_FD_184023 | JGI IMG/M metagenome (GOLD analysis project Ga0209342, IMG submission 184023) | Soil microbial communities from Rifle, Colorado - Rifle CSP2_sed 16_2 (SPAdes) (version 2) | ecosystem: Environmental > Terrestrial > Deep subsurface > Rock core/Sediment | place: Rifle... | reverse complement strand
CAGGCTGCGACTGCGGCGGAGGGCCCGTGAGACGTGACGAGCGCCGCCGAGGATCATCACCGGTTCACCTTGTAGCTTTCGATCTGAAGCACGTCACCGGCAGCGCCGGTGACAGTCACGCTGATCCTCTGCAGGCCGTCGTTGCGCACGGTCGACGTGAACGGCCCGTTTGGGGCCGTCCAATACTCAACCGCGGTGGAAACGTTGTAGCCGGTCTGGGGGGCGACTGTCGGGTAGGGCACAGCCGTCGGATCTGCCCGGTACCCGGTGTCCATCACCAGCTCCAGTTGCGATCGGGCCAACGCCGAGCCGCTCACACGGTCCTGGTTGGCCTTCACCCCGAGCGTGCCGGTGTAGATCGTCGCCAGGACGATGCCGAGGGCGAAGGCCAGGATGGCCAGAGAGACCAGTTCCTCCGGCAAGCTGAATCCCTCCTGGCCGTCCTGGACCTTCGCCACGGTGGACCGCCGGCGTAAGATGCCCCACCGAACGCCAGCGGCCCTGACCATCCCTGCCTCCCTTGCCCCCTGCTCGTTCAGGGATGGATCCCTCCCAGAATGAGACCGATGAAGGCTGTCGTCTAGCAGTGTGCGTCCGGATGCTTGTCGCCCGCCGCATATCGGGAGGGCGCTTTTGGGTTTGTCAGGCGGCGTCGCCGCCTGACAAACCCAAAAGCGCCTATCTTTCAGGTATGGAGCTACAAGACGCCGGATGCACCCGTCTCGCGTCACTTGATCGCCCCCAACAGGTCATACATGGGCAAGATCACCGACACGGCGACGAAGCCGACGATGACACCGACGACGATGGTCATCGCCGGTTCGAGCATGGCCGTCATCTGTTTCAGGGCGCGATCGACTTCCTCGTCGTAGAAATCGGCCACGGTTGCCAGATGCGAATCGAGGGTGCCTGTCTCTTCTCCGACGCGCACCATAAAGGAAAGCATCTTGGGGAAGTACCCCGATTGCGCGATCGGCTCGGAGAGACCTCGCCCGAGCAGTGTCTCCTGGCGGACGTTCTCGAGCGCCTCGCGCAGGATGACGTTCCCCAGGGTCTCTTCGGTCATGCCGATCACTTCGGGCAGTGGAAGCCCCGCCTGGAGCAGGGTAGACATGGTGCGCGCCAGCCGGGCGACCATGCCCTGGGTATTCACCTTTCCCAGAAACGGCAGCTTGAGCAGAATCCGGTCGAGCAGTCTGCGGCCGGAAGGCTGCCGGACGTAGAAGAATGCCAGGAGGACCAGTGCCACCAGGCCAGCGAAAGCGAACACGCCATACTGCGACGAGAACTTGGTCAGGGCCAGCAGCAGGCGCGTCGGAAGCGGTAGCTCCGCACCGAACTCCTCGAACAAACCGATCATCGGCGGCATGGTGAAGTTGATCAGAATCAAGACCACGAAGACCGCCAGCATCAGTACGAAGGCTGGATAGGCCATCGCCCCTCGCACCTTGCTCAAGGTTGCCTGTGACTTCTCGATGTAGGTCGCAAGCTGACGCAGGACCAATCCGAGGTTGCCGCTCCTTTCGCCGACGCTGATCATGCGGCAATACAAAGGCGGGAAGACCAACGGATGCCTGGCCATCGCCTCGTTGAGGGACGTCCCCATGTGGATGTCTTCTTCAATTTCGCCGATCACACGGCCGAACTCCCTGTTCGAGACCTGGCCTGCCAGCAGGCGCAGGGCCGAGGGCAGCGGGACTCCTGATTCGGAGAGGGTCGCCAGCTGGCGCGAGAAGAGAATGACATCTTGAGACCTGGGGCCGAGCACCGTTGGGAACAGGGCGGCCAGGTTCACGCGCGAGCGGACCCGCTCCAGGCTGGCGATCGTCAGCTTGCGCTCCCACAGGATCCTCTCGGCCGCTTGCTCGCTCTCTACGTCAAGCGTGCCCTGGGTTTCCTGCCCATCCGTTGTGTACGCCAGATATGTGTACGGCATACGCGTTCGACTCCGTCCCGCCTTCAGTCGAGGCTGTAGACGTTGCGCATCACCTCGTTGGGAGTGGTGATGCCGTGTTTAACCAGGAGCATCCCATTGCGGCGCATCGGGATCATTCCCTGGCGGATCGCCTCCGCCTTCAACTCCGAGGCGCTGACATCCGCCAGGAACAGCCGTTGGAGTGCCTCGCCCATCACGAGCACTTCGAACACACCTATCCGCCCGATGTAGCCGGTCTGGCGGCAGAAATTGCATCCCTGGCCGGTGAACGAACGAGTGAGCTCCTCGCCCATCTCGACCATGTAGGCGGCGCGCTCCTCCTGGTTTGGGTTCGCCTCGCTCTTGCAGTGCGGGCAGATTCGCCGCACCAATCGCTGGGCGACGACGCCGAGCAGGGCGGATGTTTCCAGGTAGCGTTCGATCCCCAGATTGGCCAATCGGAATAACGCCCCCGGGGCATCGTTGGCGTGGACCGATGAAAGCACGAGGTGGCCGGTCAGGGCCGCCTGGGTTGCGACTTCGGCGGTTTCTTCGTCGCGAATCTCGCCGACCATGATCACGTCCGGATCGAGGCGCATGATCGCCCGCAGCCCGGAGGCGAAGGTGATCCCCGCCGCCCGATTGACCTTTATCTGGTTGATCATATGGAAATCGGTCTCGACCGGATCTTCGACTGTCATGATGTTCAGCCGTGTCCGTTCGAGTTGGTTGAGTGCAGCGTACATGCTCGTGGTCTTGCCCGATCCCGTCGGCCCGGCAACCAGGATCATGCCGAAGGGCGCCTGAAGCATCTTGCGGACTGTCTTGAGCGATTCAGGCGGAAAGCCGAGGGCGCTCAAGTCGAGGGTCTCCTGTGATCGGCCGAGCAGACGCAGAACGGCCATCTCGCCCCATGTGGTATCGCTGGTGGCGACCCGGAAGAAGATTTCGGTTTCTCCGAACATCACCGAGAACTGACCGTCCTGATGGCGGCGCGTTTCGGCGATGTTCATCTCGGCCAGAACCTTGATGCGCGACAGGAGCGGTTGATGTATGCCGCGCGGGAGAGAGAGCGTTTGTTGGAGCAATCCGTCAACCCGATAGCGAACGACGACCGAATCCTGGTTCGGGGCGATGTGGATGTCCGAGGCTCGATCCCGCACAGCCTGCTCGAGCATCATGTCCACGGCGCGAACCACCGGGTCTTCGGCGGTGACCTCGATTTGACGCGGTCCCTCGCGTTCGGTGGTATGTTCTAACATCGGCGCGAGTTGAGCGAGCTGGCGCTGGATCTCGCCGCTGGCCTTGTAGTTCAGGCTGATGGCGGTGTCGATGTCGTCTCGGATACCGACCATCGGCATGACGCGCATCCCCGAGCTGGCGGTCAACTCTTCGATCACCTGGAAGTCGGTCGGATCGGCCATGACGACAGCCAGCGCACCGTCGAGGACATCCAGCCCAATCAGGTGATGCCGACGGGCGATCTCTTCCGGTATGTGGCGCAGGACGTTGGAATGGACGGCGTGGCGCTTCAGATCGATCAACGGCATGTTGAGATATAGACTGAGCGCCATCGCCAGGCTTTCCGGGCTGACCCAACCGCTGTCGACCAGGATGCTCCCCAGGGATCCCTTTCCTTCCTGCTGGATCTTCTGAGCCTGCTGAAGCTGTTCCTCCGAAATCAGGTTGGCCTCCACCAACACCTGGCTCAGCGGGACATTCGTGGTTTGGGTTGGTGACGGCGCTTCGAAAGCCATCGCAAATACTCCGTTACTTCTCGTGCCCTTCTTCGAGCAGGGTCTCAATGGTCGACATCAGCTGGGCCATTGCCAGGGGTTTGGCCTGGTAAGCATCGGCTCCGATCCGCAGGGCAGTGGCCCGATCCTCATCGCGCGCCTTGGCCGAGACCATGACGATCGGCAGCGAAGCGGTCTCGGGTGCCGAGCGCAGGCGATGACACACCTCAAAGCCGTCAATCCCTGGCAGCAGGACATCCAGAATGACCAGGTCAAAACGCTGAGCTTTTGCCTTTTCGAGAGCTTCAAGCCCGTTCATGGCCCTGACGGCCTCGAAACCTTCTTTTTCCACCGCGTACTCGACCAGCAGGGCAGCATGCGGGTTGTCTTCGACAATGAGCAGAAGACCTCGTCGGGCCAGTTTTGGCTTGAGGGGGAGGTTTACAGTGAAGGCCCTGGCCTTCTCCTGCGGCCCTTCGGCGGTTAGAGCACCGTCATGCTTCCGCAGGATCTGGTCGGCGACGTAGATGGCCAGCCCCATTGCGGCGATGTCTTCGCTCTTCTCCCCATCCGGGGCGCGCCCCGGCTCGGCGGCGTGGCTCTCTCCGGCGTTGATCCCGGCCAGGCGCAGCTTGAGCGCCGTCCCGTCGGATGAGGCGCTGATCGCGAGCTCGCCCTCGCGTTCGGTCCGCCGTATAACCACGTCCAGCAAGCCGGCGAGCGCCTGGCGCAAGAGGGCCTCATCGCCTTGGATCGTCGGTAGTTCCTCAGCCGGCATAGCTCCCAGGCGAAGACCCTTGGCGGTGGCGAGATCGCTGGCGGCGCTCAACAAGGATCGAAGCACGGCCTCCATCGGAACAGGCCCGGGTTTGAGCCTCAACCTGCCGGCGGCGGCCGAAGCTGCCGTCTGGAGATCCTTGACGCGGTTGGACAGATACTGGGTCTCACGGTAGGCGATCCCCAGGAACTGCCTGGCCTGACGTGCATCGGGAACCTTGTCCTCCAGGAGCAGCTCGAGGAAGCCCTGGATCGTTTGGAGTGAGTCGCGGAACTCCTCCGAGGCGGCGGAGAGCATCTTGGACTCGGTCCCTTGTTGCGTCTCTCCCGGGTTCGGGGGTCGCGGCCGAGTCTTTGGTTTGCTCACCGCTTCGGGACGGGGCGCTCGAACATCCAGCTCCTTCTTGAGCCGTTGGCTGACTTCCCTGAATTCCCGCATATCATCTTCGGACATCTGGCCTGGCTTGCTCATATGGCAACCGCTCTCCCTCTCCGTTAACCCCGCCGCTCTCTATTACCAGAGCTCCGGCCGTCGTGTCCCGCGTCCTCGGATCGCCGCCTGGGTCCACGGCGCGTTTTTTCGAGATACTCGTCCAGCATGGCCTTGTCGTAGCGCCGGTGTCCCCCCGGCGTCCGGAACGGGACGAGCAAACCCTGCTTCTCCATCCGATTCAGCGTACTCAGGCTGATGCTCAGATAACCGACGGTCTCGCGCGCGGTGAGCAAGGAGCCCCTTCCGTCCCTCGTCCGGCTGGCCGACTCGGCCATGTCTTCACCCACAGCATCGTGCATCGTCGCTTCCTAAACGTCGTACCGTTCCAAAGGGAGATGTCTGGGACAAGTTGCGTGAAACGTGAAACGAGATCGATTCTCCGGCAACCTCGCTCGTCTGCAGTCCGAACGATCCGATACGGTTGGCGAGCGTTTGACACGATTTTGAATGACTTGGCACGTTCGATTGTATGGGCTGGGGCGGGCGGGAGGCCTAGTCTTGTGGTCCTAACGGGGCATCTGTAAGGTCTGTGTAAGGTGGGCAGGCAGGAGGCGGAGGCGGGAGACGGGCTCGAATCAGCGAGCCCCGATCGCGCAGGGATCTAGTTCGTTTGTTGACCGAGGCCAACCTGCTATGTTAGACTTTGATTGGGACTAGTACTGCAATACCAGTGCGGTAGGCCAGGGCGCCATTGGCTCCTCTCAACGGGGCTCTGCAGAACCCTCCACTCTGCGCGAACATGAGAATGAAGGCCAGGGGGATGGGCGGGCGAGTTAGTACGTCCTCGAGAGCAACGCTCAGGTTCAGTTTGGACGACGCCTGCGTCTGGTGAGGGGCACCGCTGCCTCCGCCCCAGACAAGAACCAAACTCAAGACCGAGGTCACAGCCGAAGGATCCTATGAGGAAGAAATCGCCTACGACTGGACCGTGGCAGTGAACCTCGACCCGATCAGCCTGGAGCTCGAAGTAGGCCAGGGTGAGTCGCTCAGTGCAGACCTGGCAACCACGCGTGTCCAGGCCTCCGAAGTCTACCGGTTCGGCGTGTACGGCGAAGTCTGCCTGACGAACGAAGGCGAGCAAGCGACGCAGGATCTGTCTATCGAAGCAATTGTTCAGGCAAGGCTGGGCAATGCCGACTTCATGGACCGGGCCTCGATCCTCGTCGATGTCAGTTCTAAGCCTGTTATCGCCCCTGGTGAAAGACATTGCTACCCGTACCAGGTGGCCTTCGGTCCCGCAGAAGGTGCTGGCTATCGAGTGATCGCCCGGGTGAGCGTTCGCAACGATGTTGAAAACGCCAAAACGGCCATGGAGCATCCGCCTGCTGAAGCCAGTTTCTCCTTGCCAGCGACCCCGAGCCTCAACGAGATCGATGGTGAAGCCGATCTGACTGGCAATTTCGTGTGCCCTGACGGCTTCGAGTGCTGCGTGGCCGGTGGCGGGGATTGGCACCTCACCGAAAGCGGAACGCTGGAGTACGCTCTCAAGATCCTGAACGCCTCCGCGGCGTGCGAAGCGCATGCGTTGGCGATCAACGCGACGCTCTTGGAGACGGGGTCGGGGCAGGAGCATCCTACCTCCGCGTCGGCCGTGGTCAGGGTCGTTGGCTGCGAGGCTGAGAAGAAGGCCCCGCCCGAGCCAAAGCCAACGGCCTCTCCTACACTAATCAGCCCTGCCATCCCGGCGCCGACCGACATGCCAACTCCCCTACTCAGCAATACGCCTGAGGCAACCTCCATACCCACGCAAACCGCTCTCCTTACAGAAGAGCCCACGCTGACCCCCTTGCCTTGATAACGCCAAGACATCGGCAGGACTACGCTCCAGGAGCGGACCTTGCACAATGAAGGTCCGCATCGGAGCCGCGTTGACTCGTCTCCCCTGCCTATGCTAGACTACAGGCGTCCCTAGTACCGCAGTACCATATCCCAGGCTGAGAGCTGGCCAGTGCCATCGAGGCACATCGGCCGAAGGGGCGCGTGCCGGACCATCTTCAAAATGGCACCTGATGCTCGCCCAGGCGGAGCACTGAGCGAGGGGCGAGGGTCGTTTCGCCGGGTTTTCTGTCCCTGAGTCGACCGGAGGGGGTGTGAACGGCATGTCGCGCTCTGTAGGAGTCTCGATGCCGGGCAAGACGCTGGTGCTGGTCGTCGATGATGACCCCCAGATCCTGGATCTGTTGTCGATGAGCCTACACAGGGACGGGTTCGACGTTCGCACGGCTGCGACCGGCGAGAAGGCGCTCAAGCTTGCCTACAAAGAACCCCCGGATGCGGTCATCCTGGACATCTTGCTGCCGGGTTTGGACGGATTCGAGGTCTGCCGCCGATTGCGCCAGAAGACCGAAGCTGTCATCGTCTTCGTCACGGCCAAGGACGAGACAGAAGACGTGGTTCGCGGCTTGCACATGGGCGGGGATGACTACATTATCAAGCCTTACGCGTATCAGGAGCTCGTCACCCGGCTGACGACGGCGTTGGGGCGCCGGGCCTCCGGCACGCTGCCGCCAGTCCTCAAGTCCTCCGGCGACGTCCTCATGCTCACCGACCCCAGTCGTCGGCTGGTCTTCATGGACGGCCAAGCGATCCAGCTCACCCCGAAGGAGTTCGAAGTCCTCAAGTACTTGCTCAAGAACCCGGGGAAGGTACTCAGCTCGGATGCCATCTTGAGATACGCCTGGGGAGCGGAGTACATCGGGGAGAGGCATCTGTTGAAGCAGTGCATCTACCGGTTGCGGACGAAGCTCGAGCCGAATCCCTCCAGGCCGGTGCACATTCTGACGGTGCGCGGCTCGGGGTATGTGTTTGAGCCGGAGCCACTGGCGGTCGGCGGCTAGCAGCCCCTCTTAGTCCCGGCTCCTATCCCGCGTCACTCCGATCGTTGGTCCATTTGAATCGACCTTTGGTACACCCATAAAGGGTGCAGCCACCAATTCCTCTCGCGCAGGGCGTTATGGAGCGCACAAGCTCTGCTTGTGCGCGGAAGCGGAGCTTGCGGGTTTCCCTACGGTCGCGCCACGACGGGCCCTGGTTCCAAGGAGCGCAAGCTTCGCTTGCGACCAGTAGTAGAGCTCCTGGACTCCACAGAATGAGGCTCCCGCGCGGGGCGTTATGGAGTGCATGACTCTGCTTGTGCGCGGAAGCGGAGCTTGCGGGTTTCCCTACGGTCGCGCCACGACGGGCCCTGGTTCCAAGGAGCGCAAGCTTCGCTTGCGACCAGTAGTAGAGCTCCTGGACTCAACAGAATGAGGCTCCCCGCGCGGGGCGTTATGGAGTGCATGACTCTGCTTGTGCGCGGAAGCGGAGCTTGCGGGTTTACCTACGGTCGCGCCACGACGGGCCCTGGTTCCAAGGAGCGCAAGCTTCGCTTGCGACCAGTAGTAGAGCTCCTGGACTCAACAGAATGAGGCTCCCCGTGCGGGGCGTTATGGAGTGCACAAGCTCTGCTTGTACGCGGAAGCGGAGCTTGCGGGTTTCGTTCAGTTTCGATGCGGAGGCCACAGGTTGTAAGCAGCGTGCCCCATCTTCGCCATTGACCGCCATCCAAATTCTGGCTAGAATATAGCCAGAATGCGGCATGAGATCGTTCTAGCCCCTGAAGCCGTTGAGGATTTGCGGCGACTCTCAGCCCGAGATCGATCGAGGATTCGGGATGCGCTGGAGCGTCATCTGAGACTTGAGCCTGGGAAGGAAAGCAGGAGTAGCATCAAGCGATTGCGCGGGATCAGTCGCCCGCAGTATCGCCTGCGGGTAGGCGATTTCAGGGTTTTCTATGATGTCGAGGAGGACGCGGTGGAGATCCTTGCCATTGTCCCGAAGACACATATGGACGACTGGTTGAAGGACGTCGGAGGTAAGCCGTGAAGAAGGTACCGCTCTCAGAAATCAAGGATCAGCTGTCGAAGTATCTCAAGCTGGCCAATCGAGAAGACATCATCATCACCAAGCATGGCAGGCCTGCCGGCATCCTGATTGGATTCTCTTCGGAAGATGATTGGCTCGACTACAGGTTGGAACACGATGCACGATTCCTGCGACGCATTGCTGAAGCGAGAGAAAGTCTGCGCATGGGGAAAGGCAAGCGACTGGAGGAAATCGAGTAGCCTCCTATAGACTGACAGCCAGGCCCCCAGGCATGTTGTGATTCTCTCGCCTGCTATCCTATGTCATTCAGATTAAGCCCCCGATTTGAATCGCCCATTGGCGCACCCGTAAAGGGTGCGGCTACGGATTACCCCTTCCCAATGTAGTCCCTTGTAACCGCAGGCTATTGGGAGCGCAAGCTTGGCTTGCGTCCAGGAGCAGAGCTCCTGGACTCCACAAAATGCGGCTCCCCGCGGGGGCGTTATGGAGTGCACAAGCTCTGCTTGTGCGCGGATGCGGAGCTTCCGGGATTCCCGTCGGTCGCGCCGCGACGGGCCCTGGTTCCAAGGAGCGCGTGCTTCGCTTGCGACCAAGGATTCCACAAGGAGCGGCTCCCCGACGGAAATCCTCTCGCGGTTGGTAGAATAGGCAGATGGGATCAGACGGGACGGCCGATGTGAGAAGCGACCCGATGCGCCTTTCCATCGAAGGGGGAGACTCGATCGTCAGGGCGCCCATCCCGCCCGAGCGTGTGACATTGGCCATCGAAGGCTGGAACGCGCAGGACCTGGACAGCCGGGACGTGTTCGAGCGTTCACTGGGATCGATCCTCGATCAGAGCTACCACGTCCATGACTGCCAGATCCTGGTTCTTCTCGATGCGGCGGCCTCTGAAGAAGCAGCGGCGTGGGTCCGCCAGCGGCTGCCGACGGCCGAGATCCTGAGGATCGAGGGGGCAACGTACTACCGGGCCAAGAATCGGGCGATGCAGGCGGCTACGGGGGATGTCCTGGTCTTCGCCGACTCGGATGTGCGCTACACACCGGACTGGCTCGAGCACATGCTGCGCTGCGTCGGGGCGGGGCACGACGTCGTGGTCGGGAATACGCAATATGAAAACGGCCCGCTCAGCCGGACTCTCAATCTGTGTGATTGGGCGGGAACCCGGATCGGCTCCGGCCCTACGGACTGGATCTATGGAAACAACCTGGCCATGGCCCGGACCTTCTTTAAGAAGATTCGATTCCGAAGCGACATGGGGACAAGCGGCGGCGGCGCGGCCAACGTCGTGCGGGATGAGCTGTCCAAGAGCGGAATGCGCCCCTGGTTCTGCGAGAGCGCCCAAGGCTGGCATCATCTGGCGCCGTTCTGGCCGAAGCGGTTGCGGATCGGCGCCTATCGCATCATGACCCGCCGGTGGGCTCCCGGGTTGGAGTGGTCCTGGTTGGCTCGTGTGCCTTTGTTGTCGCCTTTCTTGGTCACGGGGGCGACGGCAATACGTGCCTGGGGGCGGGCGTGGCGACTACGCACGAGCCTCCCCGGGAAGGGGCTGACTCTACCGCTCTACCTGGGTTCTATTGCGGTGATCAAAAGCGTCGAGCTGCTCGGGGCGCTGCTCATTGTCTTCGCGCCCAGTACCCTTGAAAGCCGGTATGGCTGGTTCGACGTTCCCGCGATATCGGGCGCCGAAGCGCCGCCGGCGTAATCGATGCCCCAACCCGTCCCTGCCCCCCTCGACGACCGATCCGACCTGACGATCATCCACCCGATGGACCCCTGGAAGCAGGGCATCGGAGGGTTCGACACATGCATCGACGGGGTATTGCGTTACGCGCCGGCCGATTGGACGATCGAATTCATCGGCCTCACCGCCGAGCCGGAAGAGCGGCCGGTAGGAAGGTGGATCGACCTGCCGTTTGATGGCCGTCGCATCCGTTTCTTCCCGGTGATGGCCGAGCGGGACCCGAGCGTCGTCCGCAGGGTCCCGCTCGTGCTTCGCTTTGCGCTCGCCTGTCGCCTTCGTCGCGCAGCCCCGACCGGGAAGGTGGTCCAGATTCACCGTTTCGAATCGGCCATCGGGGTCCGGCTCAGCCCACGACAGCGGGCCGTCTATTTCTTCCACAACCATCCTGAGGAGGTGGCCTCGCCCTACAGCGACGTCCGTTGGCGCCGCATGGGGTGGCTCTTCTACCGGCTGATGGCCCGGAAGATGCGCGGGGCGGCCGCGGTCGTGGCCGTCGATTCCCGAACGCCGGCCTGGCTGGTGAGCCGCTTCCCCTGGCTCGACGGCGTGGCGGCGCTGCTTCCCGAGTGGGCCGACCCCAGGATCTTCTCCCCGGGATCGCCCCAGGATCGCCATGCAGCTGCGGACAATCTGCGCCTCCGACACAGACTGGAGCCGGAGACCAAGGTCGTCGCCTTTGTCGGTCGGATCGAGCGCCAGAAGGACCCGCTCCTCATGGTTCAGGCCTTCACCGAGCTGATTCGGTTTGAGCCGAAGGCCGCGCTGATGGTGCTGGGGGAGGGCCGGATGCTGGGTGCGTTGCGCGAGGAGGCCGAGTCTCGCGATCTTAGGGGAAAGGTGCACTTCCTCGCTCCCGTAGAGCGGAGTGATCTGGTTGAGTTCTATCGAGCGTGCGACGTGTTGGCCTGCACCTCCGGGTTCGAGGCCGGCCCGCGGGTTGTGTTTGAGGCGCTGGCCTCGGGCACGCCGGTGGTGTCGTTCGATGTCGGGCAGGTTCCTAAGGTCCTCGGCCCCGGTACGCCGGAGGAGATCGGGGCGCTAGTGCAGGCGCGCGACTCGCGCGAATTCGCCTGGGCCTTGGCGAGCGTACTTTCGGTCCCAGTATCCGCCGGTCGCGCGGTGCGGTGCGCGGCGGCCGTCAAGACCTTCACGCCAAAGCGTGCGCTGGCGGGGTTATTTGACCTGTACGGCCGATGGATCCATCGCGGCTAGCGAGGGGGAATTGAAACGGGTCCTTCGAAGTCTCAACCTCAGGTCAATCTTGTTTCGAGGTGTGGAGGTACTGCCGGCCGGGTCTTCTTCCAACACTGCATCGAGCCTGCCACAGCTCGGCAGAAGCTGATCGCGCGATATCCAGATCTCGGCCCTGAGCGGGTCGGTCAGTTTCTGGCGGTGCAGGCCTCCAAGTATGAATGCCCACATCAACCCGGCGGCAAACAAGCTGTGCCAGAAGGCCCGGTGCTATCCCTCCATGAAGATGCCGACGCACTTCGTCACACGAGAGGGGACAAAGTGGAAACCGAGTATAATCCCTGGCCGCGCTGGCCCGTGAAGGCGCTCAGCAAGATCGGTTGGACAGGAGGGATGGCGCGGCAAGTCCTTGCTCCGTTTCCTAATTCGCCACGCTGGATCTACTGATCATTCGGAGTTCTCCATTGATAGAGATGAAACCCGTGGGCCTCATTCCTCCCTACGGCGGAAAGCTGGTAGACCTCTTCGTCCCCCCCGACGAACTGGACGAAGTCACCGCCTACGCCAACACGCTACCTTCGCTCCAACTCAGCCAGCGCTCGCTGTGCGATCTCGAGATGCTCGCCGTCGGTGCATTCTCACCTCTGGAGCGTTTTATGGGCGCCGAAGACCACCGACGCGTCCTCGACGAACTGCGCCTGAAAGACGGCTCAATCTTCCCCATCCCGGTCACACTCCCGGTCGATCCAGGGCCCGAAATCCAGCTCGACCGCGACATTGCCCTGCGCAGCGCCAAAAACGAGCTGCTGGCCGTGATGTCGATACGCGAAATCTACCCATGGGATCGGGCCGAGGTGGCCGAGAATGTCTTTCGCACGCAAGACCTGCGCCATCCGCTGGTCACCGAGATGTACAAGTGGGGCGAGCTCAACGTCTCCGGAGAGCTGCGCGTGCTGCAGCTCCCGCGCCACTACGATTTCAAGGAATTGCGCTTCACGCCGGCCGAGACACGGGCCAAGCTCGAAGGAATGGGACACGCCAATGTCGTCGCCTTCCAGACCCGAAACCCGCTGCATCGCGTGCATGAAGAGCTCACCAAGCGGGCGATGGCCGAACTCGACGGCGTTCTCTTGCTTCATCCGGCCGTCGGGATGACCAAACCCGGCGACGTCGATCACTACACTCGCGTACGCACGTACAAGACCCTCGCCTCGCGCTACTACGAGCTGGATCGCGTGCTGCTTTCCCTACTGCCGCTGGCGATGCGGCTGGCCGGGCCGCGCGAAGCGCTGTGGCACGCGGTCATCCGGCGCAACTACGGCGCCAATCACCTGATCGTCGGACGAGACCACGCCAGCCCGGGAGTGGACTCGAAAGGCAAGCCCTTCTACGGCCCTTACGACGCGCAGGAGCTGGTCGAGGAATACGCCGAAGAGCTCGGCGTCGGCATGGTCCCCTTCCGAGAACTTGTCTACCTGCCCGACGAAGGCCGCTATGAGGAGGTGTCCCAAGTGCCGAGCGAAGCCTCGACGGCCTCGATCTCCGGGACTCAGGTGCGCGAGGAGTACCTCAACAACGGCCGCAAACTCCCGGCCTGGTTCACACGCCCCGAGGTGGCCGAAATCCTGGCCGAGACCAACCCACCGCGGCACAAGCAGGGCGCTTGCGTTTGGTTCACCGGGTTGAGCGGCGCAGGGAAATCGACGACGGCTGAAGTGCTCACGGTCCTGCTGCTCGAGTTCGGTCGCCAGGTGACGGTCCTGGACGGCGATGTCGTGCGCACGCATCTGTCGAAAGGGCTCGGCTTCAGCCGGGACGATCGCGACACGAACATCCGCCGCATCGGTTTTGTGGCGTCGGAGATCGTGCGCCATGGCGGTGTGGTGATCTGCGCCGCCGTCAGCCCTTACCGCTCCACACGCAACGAGGTCCGCAATATGGTCGGCGACGATCAATACGTCGAAGTCTTCGTCGATACCCCTATCGAGGTGTGCGAATCGCGCGACACTAAGGGAATGTACGCTCGGGCGCGCCGAGGCGAGATTAAAGGCTTCACCGGAATCGATGATCCCTACGAGCCGCCGGAGAACCCTGAACTGACGATCGACACAGTTGCCCAGACGCCGGAAGATAACGCGCACAAAATCGTAGATGTGCTATTGGAACGGGGGTTCATTCGCAAGGAGACATCGACAGAAGAGGGCTTGTGATCTGAGGGACCGGGGACGGAAGACGGGGGACCGGATGAGACTGAAAGCTCCCGGAGCCTTTAAGGCTCCGGGAGCTTTGTATTTTCTTGTAGCCGCAGGCTTTAGCCTGCGTCTTTTTTATTGCGCACCCATAAAGGGTGCGGCTACAAGGGCTCTCCTTATGAGGCCCGCGCTTTGTCGGGGTAGATCGCAGCGGCTCCGCCGCTGAGCATAGGCAGAGCCTATGCACTCCATAGCCTTCGCATCGGCGGGTTATGGAGTCCAGAAGCTCTGCTTCTGGCGCAGGTCGTAGACCTGCTTTTCTTTTTGCGCACCCATAAAGGGTGCGGCTACGGCATCGGAGGATTTGGCCCCGCGTATCCCTGGGTACGCGCCCAGGCGTCGATCGCTCGGGCCCACTCGTCGATTGGAACCTCGGGCGGGCCGGGTGGAGGACTGGGAGTGCCCCACGCATAACCCCCGATGGCCTCAAGCATGGCCGGACGCGGCTGGTGATCAACGCTCCCCGCCAGCCCCAGCATGAAGTTCCACGACCACCACCATTCACCGATGCACCCCAGCTCACGCGCCTTGGCATTGGCCGCGTCCATCTGCGGGACGGTGGCCTCCCAGTAGGTTGTTCTACCGGCGAGGTTGTAGTTCTGGCCGAAGGCCGCCAGGATCGGGACCGTCTTCTCCGCCGGCCAGCCGTACAGGCGCGAATACTCGTCGACGCTCTCCTGGAGCACATCCGCCCCGCCGGACTCGGAAGGAAGACTTCAAAAGGGACGGTGTGGTAGCTCGGCTTCCACCACGAGGCGATCCCGATCGGAGTCGTGTGCAGCTTCTGGCGCAGTTGCTTGATCAGCCGCTCAGCCTTGGCGCGACGGGCAGCGGCGTTGGATGAGCTCTCCTCCCACGGCGCCTCGACATCCAGGATCACCCCGTCCAGCCCCAAGGCCACGGCGTGATCTCCACTGATGGTGCCCTCATTGCTGGAAATGCCGTAGTAATACCACCAGCCCCAGACTTCGAGGCCTGCGCCATGTGCGGCTCTGATTGAGCCCTCCAGGCCTCGCCAGGCCGTCGTGCCGTTCCCGAACTTGGGGCAGATCTTGCTCAGGCCGAGACGGACGGCTTCCCGGACGAGCGCATCGGGGTCCGCATCGTATAGCTCATCGGCGTACCAGATGGCGATGCTCTTGCCCCACAGGGGCTGTGACGCTTGTTTTGCCATGAAGCCTCCGGGACCAAGGTTGGAAGAGAGGTTACCGCAGGAAGGTGCAAACGCTCAAGGGGATGGCCTGGAGGATTCCTCGCTCGCGGTGCTCGCTCGGAATGACATTGGAAGAGGGGGTTCTATGATGCCAAGGGACTCACCGCTTGCAGCTTGTGTCTTGCGTCCTGCGTCTTGTGTCCTGCCTCAGTGGGCTAGGCGTTCATCCTCTCGCTCAACCCCGCGCGCTTCTCACCTTGAACAGGAGAAACCTGCACCGTCTCTTCGTCTTCCACCTTCCACACCTGTGCCGCCCGGTCGATGAAGAGCACGCCGTTCAGATGATCGATCTCGTGTTGGAAAATGCGCGCCAACCAGCCCTCGGCTTTCACCCGCAGCGGCTTGCCGCGCGCATTGAACCCCTTGACGGTGACCGATTGGTAACGCTCGACTTCGCCGAGGTAGCCCGGGATCGACAGACAACCTTCGTTGCCGCTGACGGTCTCCGTCGAATGGCGCAGGATTTCGGGGTTGACCATGACGAACAGCTTCGGAAGTTTGGGGGGCGCCTCCGGATCGTCGGGATCATCTGGCTCGTCGGCATACTCGACGAGAATCAGACGCTGGCTGACGCCGACTTGAGGTGCGGCAAGCCCTACACCGGGCGCGGCGCGCAACGTTTCCAGCATGTCGTCCGCCAGGTTCTGCAGGTCAGCGTCGAAATTCTTGACCTTGAGAGCTTGCTTCCGCAGTACAGGATCTGGCAGGGTGACGATCTTACGGATACTCATGATCTCGCTTGTCCGCCGGCCGTCTATCTTGCGGCGGCGCGGCGACCTGGTCGTGGTAGGTTGTCAGCCATTCTACCATTTCGTCCTGCCGCTGCTGTCGATCAGCAGCGCTTCGACGCTCCAGGAGGCGGTCGACGGCGCGGGCGATGTCCTGCTGCGCCCCGACCGGGTCGAACACGCCCTCGAAATCGAACTGGGCCGCGCCGATCTCGGCCGTGACATCGCCAAAGTTGAGCAAGATCCCGATGATCCCCTTGCGATCGATCGAGGTGCCCAGGATGTTGTCCAGTGGAGCGACCTTGCGGACCTCTCGGCCAAGGGGCTTCTTGTACACGTCGATGATGTGGGTGGGCGTGATCTGATACAGATCGTTGGCCCAATCGAGGTACTGATAGAGCCACCACGCACCCAGCCCGATCAGCGCCGGAAGAGCGACGGTCAGGACGGCGTCGAGGGGGACCCTGACCAAAAGCCCGCCCAGCGCCCCACCGAGCACCGCCGCGGCTACAAGCAGCGCCAGCGAAGGAAGGGCAATGGCGCGGATCAGCACCGCCCAGTGCTTCCGGTACGTGATGACGCCAGCCTCCTCGAAACGGACCTGGAAGCTCCAGTGATCCATCCCGACCCGGCTTTCGTTCGGATCGACCGGTGGAGGGGCCGGGAGGGAAGGCGAGGCCACGGCCGCGGCCGGGGCGGATTCCAGCCGCTGGCGCAAGGCTTCGGCGATCGTCTCTTGTTCGAGCTGTCTCTGACGCCGCAGCAACCGGCGGATCTGCTCTTCGATGAGGGCTGCCATCTCACGCGAATTAGCTACGTTGGGGAAGGTGATCTGCCCCGTGTAGCTGCGGATGACGACGTCGCCGAAGCCATACATTCGACCGAACAGGCTTGAGCTGGTACTTACGGACAAGATCATCCGAAGCGGAGCTTCCTGACGATTGTCATACAGCCCAACGATCTTCTCCAGCCGGACGACCCGCCGATCGGTCACGATGTAGTAGTCGTTGCCCCAATCGATCCACTTCCAGACGGCGGCAGCCAGCCCGACGAGGCCGAAAAGGCCGGCCGCCGGTCCTGCGATCCCTGGCCCTCCGTTGAGCGCCCACCAGGTCAGGCCCGTGGCGGCCAGGAGCAGAAGCCCTGGCAGGATCATGGCATCGTACATCAGCACGTTGTGCTTACGGGCAAATCCGCGCAGGTTTTCGTCTTCAGCGAGCCATTCGAGATTCAGACGTGAACGAAGTCGGTGGGCTTCGGCGCCGAATCGCAGGCGTTCAAGCAGGACGGGATGGGCTTTTGAGGCGGCGCCAAGCGCCTTTCGATCCCAGCGGACGGCGCGCGTCGGCTCGGCGGCGACGGCGGTCGACTGGCGCGACTGGTTGGTCAGGAGCTCGTATTCCCCCAGGATGTCGCCTTCATCGGCGCTTCCGATTCGATCTGGTGCGGAATCCTTCGCCCGAGTGAGGAGGTCCACCCGACCCGCCAGGATGAGGTAAATAGCGTTGGCCGGCCGCCCCTGGCGATAGACTTCCTGACCGGGGGTAAATGACTCCAGATCCATGTCCTGCGCGAGGATTTGAAGATCTTCCTCGGCGAAATCGCGCAGCGCAAACACCCGCTGCAGTTCACGGACGACTTCGGGGGCGAGCATGGGCGAATTGTAGCATGGGGGTACAACCCTTCGCGCAGCATCCCGAACGAAGTGAGGGACACCCCTGCCCTCTCCCTCAAAGGGAGAGGGGGTCAAGTATTCCCTCTCCCCGAAGGAGAGAGCCTCTGACCCCGAAAGCCGCCTTGCGCCCGAGTCATCATGGGGATTCCCTGGCGCCTGGAAGGTGCCTCGCCCGGAAATGCCGGGCTCGGAATGACACAACGGGTGAACGCTGGCAGATCGGTGACCTGCCCAACCTTGTCATTCCGCCTGCCCAGGCCGCAGGCCAGGGAGCAGCCACCGTCGGTGGCTGAGAGGAATCCCCAAAGCGTGACCCTTTTGGATCGCTGCGGAAGCGAATGCTCCTGATCCCGCGAGTTGTATTGCGCTCGCATCATCACGAGGATTCCTCGCCCCTATCGGGGCTCGGAATGACACAGGGGATGCCCCCGCGCCTCGCTATGCTATAATCCTCCGACCGGAGGCTTTTCCCTGGCCAATAAGAAATCGTCTGCCAGATCACGGAGTGCCTCAAGCACCAGAGCGCCCAAATCGGGCAGGAAAACTGGGGCCCGCACCTCGTCGAACCGCACCGCTCGGAACTCGCGCAGGACGAAGTCGACCTCTTCCGGGTTCTCAGGGTTCCTGCGCACCCACCGGCCGGAGCTGCTCGGCGTTATCCTCACTGGCCTGGGTCTCATCACTCTCCTCAGCCTCATTTCACCGGATCACATGCAAGCAACCGGGTTGTGGTTGCGCCTGCTCCGCCAGGCTTTCGGGTGGGGCATGGTCCTCGTCCCGCTCGTGATGGTCGGGGTTGGTCTGCGGCTGGCCCTGCGCGGCTATGGCGATCGTCTTCCGCAAGTCGGCGGGGAGAAAGTCCTTGGCCTGACCGTGCTCTATCTGGTGCTACTGGTGGCGGTCCAAGGTGTCCTACGGGGTCCCGACTTCACCTCCAGCGTCGATCAGGCGCTCCAGGGACGGGGAGGCGGTTTTGTCGGCGCCTTCTTGCTCGAGGTCCTGCTGCGGTCCGTCGGC
>Ga0209342_10002774_pt1 | contig 18610 bp, 12 predicted proteins | sample RifCSP16_2_FD_184023 | JGI IMG/M metagenome (GOLD analysis project Ga0209342, IMG submission 184023) | Soil microbial communities from Rifle, Colorado - Rifle CSP2_sed 16_2 (SPAdes) (version 2) | ecosystem: Environmental > Terrestrial > Deep subsurface > Rock core/Sediment | place: Rifle... | reverse complement strand
GAGAACTAGTCAAGTGGACAACTCTCCTTGTCTTCGACCCCGGGACGGCAGAATCCAGGGAGGAAGGGAGTGCCAGCTTGCCTCGCAACAACCGACACGCTGAGGAGGATTGCCTCCCAGCCGCGGAACGCATCCGCCTGGGCTTTCCCCCAAGCGCCCAGCGGTGCATGTGCACCGCTGGCGCCTCCGAGAAATGGGGTGAGCCCCTCTCGCCCAAACCCATCCTTCTCTTCAGCCAGGACTGACGCAACGTGCCGGAGTGCTTATCCGGTGCGACCCTGCGATCCATCCAGCGGCAACTTAGCGATGATCCGCTGTGCTCGGATCAAGGAGGTGCATGTCAACCCGCTCGCGTGAGTTCCGATGCCCGTCGAGATCGTCCGTCGCGCCTGCTATGGAATGGAGATAGTCAATGAAGAGGACAGTCACCCATCGCGCACTTGTGCTGCTGATCCTGCTGGTCATGCTCTCGAGCCTCACCGCGTGTGGGGCGCCATCGGCCTCGGCCACCCCTGGGCCCCAGGCGACCGCTGGTTCCGCCTCCACCGCGCAGCCGCCCGCCACCCCCCAGGCGGTGGGTCCGAAGATACTGACGATGCGCCTGGTCAACGACATTTCCAACCTGGATCCGGCCTACCGCCCGTCGACGGCGGAAGACGAGGCGCTGCTGTGCATCATGCAGGGCCTGGTGGCGTACACGCCCGGGACCAGCGAGGTGGTCAATGTCCTGGCAGAGACCATCACGCCCTCGGCGGATGGGCTGCGGATCGACTTCAAGCTCAAGGAAGGGATCCAATTCCAGGGCGGCTACGGCGAGGTCACCGCGCAGGATGTGAAGTTCTCCTATGAGCGCTACATTGACCCGGCCCTCGACGTGCCCGAGAAAGTCAACTGGAGCCAGCTCGACAGGGTCGAGGTCACCGGCAAGTACACCGGCACCATCGTGATGAAGGGGCGCTTCGCGCCGCTGTGGGTCAACACGCTGCCCTACATGGCGGGCGTCGTCATGTCGAAGAGTTACGTCGAGCAGAACGGCGCGGATGCGTACGTCAAGCACCCGATCGGCACCGGCCCCTACGAGTTCGTGGAGTGGGTCCCCGATCAGTACCTGAGCCTCAAACGTTTCGCGGGCTACGTGGGTGCCCCGCCGGCCTGGGATGAGATTCGCTTTGTCCCGGTGGTCGATGACAGCGCCGCCGAGATTGCCCTGGAGACTGGCGAGCTCGATTTCGCGCCCATTCCGGAGACTCTGGTCGATCGATTCAAGGCCAACAGCGACTTCACCGTGGTGGAGGTCGTTCCCTTCAGCTATGACGGATTGTTGATGAACGTCCAGCATCCCAACCTCACAGACCTCAATGTCCGTCAGGCGATCCGCTTCGCGATCGACGTCCCGGCCATCATCGAGGTGGCGTATGGCGGCCTGGCGACGCGCGCCTGTGCCATCCTGGCCCCGGGCCAGCTTGGATTCTGGGAGGACGCCCCCTGCTACGAACGGGATGTGGTGAAAGCCAAGGCGTTCCTGGCCCAGGCCTCCGCCGCGCCGGTGGGGCTCACGATCACGACGCTCAATGGGGAGAAGGACCGCCAGGTGGGTGAGCTCATCCAGGCCAACCTGGCCGAGGTGGGGATCCCGGCGGAGGTCATTGCACAGGACGACGCCACCTACTGGGACGGGGGCTTTGGCGAGCCCGGGCTCAAAGAGCGCCAGCTGACCTACATTCGCTGGAGTTCCACCGGGACCGACCCGTCCTACAATACGTCGTGGTTCACCTGCGAACAGGTTCTTCAATGGAACTGGATGTACTGGTGCAGCCCGGAGTTCGACCAGATGCATTTCGGAGCCCTCGAGGAAATGGACCAGGCCCAGCGGGCCGAGATGTACGTCCAGTTGCAGCGCGTGTGGGACGAGGGCGCCAACGTTGTGTGGACCGTCCACCCGGCGGACTTCTTTGCCGTGAGAAGCGGCATCCAGGCCATGCTCACGCCGCTGGCGATTCCGGTCCCATGGGCCTTCACGGCCGAATGAGTCTGGCACAGGGATTGGCAGCCGAATGACCGCGGCGATCGCCGCTGAGAGGAAATCGTGCATCTCGTGATTGGCCTCGCGCAGGCAACCGGCCTGGCGTGAGAAGTGTCACCATCGTCTCGAGTTCAAGTGCGGAGGAGAGAAATGAAAACACACAGCACGGCTCGGGTCATTGGGCTGCTCCTGCTCGTCGCGTCGCTTGCGGCGTGCGGGGCCCCCGTCGCGCAACCAACCCTTGAGGCACCCGCGGCAACATCCGTGGTCGCGCAACCCCCCACCGCCGCCCCGGTCGCCGAACCCCGGGTGCTGAAGTTGCGCCTGATGAATGATGTTTCGAATTTAGATCCCGCTTTCCGGCCCTCTTCAGCGGAGGGCCAGATCCTGCTCACGGTCCTCGAAGGGTTGGTGGCCTACAAGCCCGGGACGTCCGAAGTGGTCAATGTCCTGGCCGAGTCGATCACCCCCTCGGCGGATGGATTGCGGGTCGACTTCAAGCTCAAAGAAGGCATCCAATTCCAGGCCGGTTGCGGAGAGTTGACCGCGGAGGATGTTAAGTTCTCGTTTGAGCGCTACATCGACCCGGCCCTGGACTCTCCCGAGAAAGTCAACTGGCAGGAACTGGATCGGGTGGATGTCACCGGCACGTACACCGGCACGATTGTCTTGAAGAACCCCTTCCCGCCGCTGTGGACCAACACCCTGCCCGACATCGACGGCACGATCCTGTGCAAGAAGTTAGGGGAGACCAGCGGTGCCGAGGCCTATGCCAAGACCCCCGTCGGCACCGGCCCTTACGAGTTCGTCGAGTGGGTCCCCGATCAGTATGTGCTGCTCAAACCGTTCGCAGGTTACTGGGGAGAGCAGCCGGTCTGGGACGAGATCCGCCTGATCCCGGTCGTTGACGACAGCGCAGCCCAAATCGCGCTTGAGACCGGCGAACTCGATTTCGCCTCGATGCCCGAGGCATTGATCGACCAGTTCGAAGGCAAGGCGGGCTTCCAGGTCGTGAAGATCACCCCATTCAGCTACGATGTGTTGCTGATGAACGTCCAGCATCCCAAGCTAGCGGACATCAATGTGCGCGAGGCGATCCGCGCGGCCGTGGACGTTCCCTCCATTCTGGAGGCGGCCTACGGGGGTAAGGCCACTCGGGCCTGCGCCCTGCTGGCCCCCGGGCAACTGGGTTACTGGGCGGATGCGCCCTGCCCCGCACGGGATGTGACCCAGGCCAAGGAATTCCTGGCCAAAGCCGGCCTGACCACACTCGAGATCACCTTGACCACGCTGAGCGCTCAGCAGGATCGGCAGATCGCCGAGATGATTCAGGCCAATCTGGCGGAGGCTGGAATCACGGCCGAGATCGTGGCTCAGGACGATGCCACCTACTGGGATGGCGGCTTCGGCGAGCAAGGCCTGAAGGATCGTGAGCTCACGCTCATTCGCTGGAGCACCACCGGCCCCGATCCGTCCTACAACACCTCGTGGTTCACCTGCGACCAGGTGCTGCAATGGAACTGGGCCTACTGGTGCAGCCCGGGTTATGACGAACTGCACTACGGGGCACTCAAGACTGTGGATGCCTCCGCGCGCGAGCAAATGTACATCGACCTGCAGAAGGTGTGGGATGAAGCCGCTAACGCGGTCTGGATCGCTCATCCCGTGAGCTACTTCGTCGTGCGGCAGGGCGTGCACTCCAGCCTGACACCGCTTGCCATGCCGATCCCGTGGGCATTCAGCGGCGACTAGTCTCTCTCGTCGCGCTGGATGACCTGAGCGCGTAGGCTACGATGGCGGTCGCAGGGGGCGGGCAGGTGATCGTTTCGCCCACCGGCACTCTGCGACCGCCGCTCACCGGCGGGCTTCACCCGGCGGAATCGCCCGAAGGGCGCAGGCCATGCTTTCATACCTGATCAAGCGGCTGGGCATGACGGTCGTCGTGGTATTCCTGTCGACCCTTTTCCTGGCCTCCCTGGTCCATTTCATCCCGGGCGATCCCGTGCGGACGATCCTTGGACCGCGGGCCACGCCGAGTATGTCGGCCCGGGTGCGCGAGGAAATGGGGCTCGACAAACCCATCCCTCTTCAGCTGCTCGACTTCTTTACCGGCGTCCTGCGCGGCGACCTGGGGTCCGATTTCCTTACCCATCAGCCGGTCACCCGGATGATCGGACAGGCGCTGCCACATACTCTGATCCTGGCTGTGGCGGGTCTGGGGCTGGCCATCCTGCTCGGCATTCCGCTCGGCATCTACTCGGCAGCCCACCCCAACACCTGGGTGGACCGCGTGACGGGCATCGTGTCGGTGGCCTTCATCAGTCTGCCGGCTTACGTCGCCGGGCTGCTCCTGCTGCTGTGCTTTGCGGTCCTGTTCAGGCTCTTCCCAGCCATCGGGGTAGGGGACAGGTCGGACCCGGTCGACTACCTGCGGCACCTGATCCTGCCGTCCGCCGCATTGGCCATGCTGTGGATTGGCTACCTGGCCCGTCTGGTGCGGGCCAGCGTGCTCGAAGTTCTGAATGCAAACTACATCCGCACGGCCTTTGCCTACGGCTTGAGCGAGCGCCTGGTCTTCTATAAATATGCACTCAAGAATGCGATCATCCCCACCGTGGCCATGCTGGGAATCGGGATGGGCAGTCTGCTGGGTGGGGCCATCTTTGTGGAAGTGATCTTCACCCGCCCGGGGCTGGGGCGGCTCATGTTCGATGCCATTTCCTCGCGCAACTATCCTGTGGTTCGCGGCGGGGTGCTGGTCACCTCCCTGCTTTTCGTGCTGGCCAATCTGCTGGCCGATCTGTCTTACCACTTCCTCGATCCGCGCATTCAGTACCAGGAGACGCGCCAGTGACCCAGGCTGCGCCGGCCGCGAGGGCCTCGGTCATTCCCAGGCCGCATGTGCTTTCCGACCTGGCTCGCCGGCCGGCGGGAGTCTTCGGACTCATCACCGTCGTGCTCCTGGCGCTGATCCTTGCGGTGGGCCCCCTGCTCGCGCCCTACCCATTTGCCAAGCAAGACGTCAGCCACCGCAACGAGGGGCCCTCGGCCTCGCATGTATTGGGGACGGACCACCTGGGGCGCGATCTGCTTTCGCGCCTGCTGACCGGAACGCGCATCGCGCTCGGGACGGCCTTCCCGGCGGTGTTGGCGGCACTCCTGGCCGGCCTGGTGCTCGGGCTGGTTGCAGGTTATGCCGGTGGCCGGATTGACAATCTCACGCTCATCATTCTCGACACGGTCCAGGCCTTTCCGACCGTTGTCCTGATGCTGGCGCTCCTGGCACTGCTGGGTCCCTCGACCCGCAACGTGATCATCGTCATTGCGCTCACCTTCGCGCCGGGCTATGCCCGGGTCACTCGCGCCCAAGTGCTGGCGGTCAAGGAGAATCCCTTCATCGAGGTCGAGCGCTCCCTGGGCGCCAGCGGGATGCGCATCGTGTTCGTGCATATCCTGGCCAACGTGCTGGCCCCGCTCTTCATCCTGCTGGCGATGGACCTGCCCAGCGCCATCGCGACAGAGGCTGGGCTCTCCTTCCTCGGATTTGGCGTCCGGCCGCCCACGCCCTCCTGGGGGGTCATGCTGTCCGACGGATTTTCAAGGATCCGCACCTCGCCGTGGCCTGTGCTGTGGCCCAGCCTGGCGCTCATGGTCACCACCCTCGGCTTCACCTTCTTTGGCGAAGCCCTGCGCGACATACTCGACCCCAAGCTGGCCGGGTCGAGGAGGGCGTGATGGCTCCCCTGCTGCGGGTCGAGGGCCTGGAGGTGACTTACCACACTCGCGAGGGAAGTTTCAAGGCCCTGGCCGACGTCGGGTTTGAGGTGCAGCCAGGGGAGATCGTCGGCATCGTGGGGGAATCCGGTTGCGGCAAGTCGACCGTCGCCGCCGCGTTGCTGCGGCTGCTGCCCCCCAATGGGCAGATCACGGCGGGCGCGATACAGCTGAGAGAGATGGACTTGCTCCAGCAAAGCGAGGATCAGCTCAGGCGCATCCGAGGCAAGGATCTGGCGGCCATCTTCCAAGACCCGATGACCAGCCTGAACCCCGTCTTCACCATTGGCACCCAGATGCAAGACATCCAACGTGCGCACCTGGAGCGCGCCATGTCGGGTGGAGAAGAGCTGCGCGCCAGGGCGCAAGAGGTGCTGACACGGGTCGGCATCCCGGACGCGGGCGAGCGGATGGATCAGTACCCGCATCACTTCTCGGGCGGCATGCGCCAGCGCATCATGATCGCGATGGCCCTGCTCTCGCGGCCGTCGCTCATGATCGCCGACGAGCCGACCTCCTCGCTGGACGTGACGCTCGAGGCGCAAATTCTGGAGCTGATGAAGGAACTGCGCCGCGATTTTGGCACCTCCATTGTCTTCATCTCCCACGATCTGGGAGTCATCGCCCAACTGTGTGACCGCGTGATCGTCATGTATGCAGGCCGGATCGTTGAACAAGCGCCCGCCGAGACGCTGTTCCGGGCGGCGCGGCATGCGTACACGCAGGCTCTGCTCGCCTCGATCCCCTCCTATCGCCGGCGCGGGGAGCCACTGGCCGCGATTCCCGGGATGGTGCCCAGCCTGCTCAACCTTCCCCGAGGCTGCAAGTTCGCCGATCGCTGCTCGCACGTTCAGCTTATGTGCCGTGGCGATGAACCGCCGCTGGTCTCGACCGACACGGGTCAGGTGCGCTGCTTCAACCCATTTCCGTCGGAGTCGCCTGACCGTCCGGCCACGGCCCGCGGTGCTGCGACGCTCAACTGGGTCGTGGCGACAACTGGCGAGCTCCGCTCGCCGGCCGAACGACCTCCCGTCGTGCTGCAGCTTGCGGATGTTTCGATGCACTACCGCCAGCCGCACACCCTGGTCGACAGGCTGTTGGGCCACCCGCCCTCCGTGGTACACGCGGTCGACCATGTCAGCCTCGATATTCGCCGCGGCGAAATCGTCGGCCTGGTCGGGGAGTCGGGCTCGGGCAAAACCACCCTAGGCAAAACGATCGTCGGCCTGCTGCCCTGCACCGGCGGGCGTGTCGTGTACGACGGCCTCGACATGGCCGCGGCCAGCCAGACCGAGCTGCGCGGCATGCGGCTGCGCGTGCAATTGATCTTCCAGGAGTTGTACTCGAGTCTCAGTCCGCGGCTGCGCATTGCCTACCTGTTGCGCGAACCCTACCTGATCCATCGGCTTCCCGCGGCCGAGCGATATACGGTGGCCCAGCTGCTCGAGATGGTCGGGCTCTCGGAGGAGCAGGCGGACAAATTCCCGCATGAGCTCTCGGGGGGCCAGGTGCGGCGAGTGGGCATCGCCCGCGCCCTGGCCCTGCGCCCCGAATTCTTGATCGCCGATGAACCGACCTCGGGTCTGGATGTATCCGTCGCGGCCAAGATTCTCAACCTGATGAAGGAGCTGGCCGCGCAACTGGGTCTTACCTACCTCATCATCACCCATAACCTGAACATCGTGGGTTATCTCTCGCATCGCCTGGCGGTGATGTACTTAGGCGCCCTGGTTGAAGTGGGCCCGACGGCGCGGGTCTTTGAAGCTCCGGCGCATCCCTACACGTTGGCTCTGCTCTCGGCCATTCCGGAACCCGATCGGGCGAGGCAACCGGCACGGCCTCGGTTGCTACTGCAGGGCGAGATCCCCAGCCCGAAGAACTTGCCTAGTGGATGTCGTTTTCACACCCGCTGCCCGTTCGTCGAAGAGCGGTGCCGGGTGGAGGCACCCCCCTGGCGGGAGATCGAGCCCGACCACTGGACGGCCTGCCTGTTCTGGGAGAAGGTCCGTCAGCAGTCCGCAGGCACAGCGGCCTGAGGTGCGGCACACGACGGCGCGGGTGAACATTCTGGAGGAGCATCGATGGGTGTGAGAACGGAATTTCCTTTCGCGATCCGGGAGATCGAAAACACGTGGATCCCACTTCAGGACGGCAACCGGCTGGCGGCCCGCATCTGGCTGCCCGTGGAGGCCGAGCGGCAGCCGGTGCCGGCGATACTTGAGTACATCCCATACCGCAAGGATGATGCGACGGCCCCCAAGGACTTCGGTCGCCATCCGTATTTCGCCGGTTTTGGTTACGCCTCGATCCGGGTCGACCTGCGTGGCAGCGGCGACTCGGACGGGATTCTCTACGACGAGTACTTGGCCCAGGAACAGGATGATGCGCTCGAGGTCATCGCCTGGATCGCCCGCCAGCCTTGGTGCACCGGCACGGTCGGCATGATCGGCAAGTCGTGGGGCGGGTTCAATGGATTGCAGGTGGCCGCCCGCCGTCCGCCCGCCCTGGCGGCGGTGATCAGCCTGTGCTCGACCGACGACCGCTACAACAACGACTGCCACTACATGGGCGGCTGCCTGCTGGGATCCGACATGTTGTCGTGGGCCTCCTACATGCTCGCCTACAATGCGCGTCCGCCCGACCCGCGATTTGTCGGCGAGGCCTGGCGCCGTATGTGGCTGGAGCGGCTCGAGCAGACTCCTCCGTTCATCGAAGCCTGGCTCAGCCACCAACGCCAGGACGAGTTCTGGAAGCACGGGTCGGTGAGCACCGACTATTCGGCCATCCGCTGCCCGGTTTTCGCCGTGGGTGGATGGGCCGACCCCTACGTCAACGCCATCCCGCAACTGTTGGCCGGACTCCGTGTGCCGCGCAAGGGGCTTATTGGGCCCTGGTCGCACAACTATCCCGAGCTGGGGAGCCCCGGACCGGCGATTGGCTTCTTGCAGGAATGCCTTCGCTGGTGGGACTACTGGCTCAAGGGCATTGAGACCGGCGTCCTGCAGGAGCCCATGCTGCGGGCGTGGATCCAAGAGAGCGCCGAGCCGCAGGGGTTTTACAGCGAGCGACCAGGGCGGTGGGTGGCCGAGCCCAGCTGGCCCACGACCAACGTTCGTGACGCGCGCTTCTTCCTCACCCCGCTGTCCCTCAACCAGATGCCGGAACCGCACGGTCAGCTTGAGATTCGCGGTGAGCAACGGACGGGGTTGGAGGCGGGGGTGTGGTGCCCCTACGGCGGCGAGGCCGAATTGCCGGGTGACCAGCGAGCCGTCGACGGACAGTCGTTGACCTTCACCTCGGAGCCGCTCGGCACGCCGGTCGACATTCTGGGCTTCCCACGGGTTGCGCTGGAGGTGGCGGCCGACCGACCCAATGCGCTGGTTGCCGTGCGTTTGTGCGATGTCGCTCCGGATGGCGCCTCCACGCTGGTCTCCTGGGGTTTGCTCAATCTCACTCATCGTGACAGCCACGAGAGCCCCACGCCCCTGGATCCTGGGACGCGCTACGTGGTGCAGGTGCGGCTGAATGCTGTGGGGCACCGCATTCGTGCCGGTCACCGCTGGCGGGTGGGGGTTTCGCCGACCTACTGGCCCCATGCCTGGCCATCCCCCGAACCGGTGACCCTGAGTCTCTTCACGGGTGAGACCTCCTGTCTCGACCTGCCCGTCCGCAGTTCGCGTCCTGAGGACGGAGCGTTGCCTCCCTTTGGCGAGGCAGAATGGTCGCCCCCGTTGCCCTTGGAGGTCGTCAGGGCACCCTCGCGCGTGCGCTCCAGCCAGCACGACCAGCTCAGCGGAAAGTCCGAGCTGATCTTCCGACTGGACAGCGGACGGGAACGCTTTGTGGGTAGCGGCCTCGAGTATGAGGAATCGCACACCGACCGGCACACCATCGTGCGGGGCGATCCGCTTTCCGCCACGGTCGAGTGCGAATGGGACATCCACATCGGCCGCGGCGCCTGGCAGACGCGCATTGCGGCCTCCAGCAAGATGACCGCCGATCATGACCGTTTCTTGGTCACATGTGAACTCGAGGCCTATGAAAGCGGCGTGCGGGTTTTTGCCACGACACGTGCCTTTGCCGTGCCCCGTGACCATGTATAGCGAGCGCACGCCCAGGGCCCCGGCCGCAGGCGCGGCCGGGCCGCACGCGCTGAGGCCCGAGGCCGCCTCCGGGGCCCTGCCTCGCGGCGCGAGAGCGCGACTGCGACCCGGCGCATCGCGCATCGAGCGAGGGGGAGACATGCCTGAAGCGGAGAGAGCCGTTCGCCGAGAGACGTCGATTCATGGAAGAGGTGGGGGGTGAACATGTCGACCAACGGATGGCATCCGGCGGGCCCTCTGGTGGGGGGCGTGGTTCCGAAGTATCGTCAGTTGCTGCAGATGCTGCGCAACAGCATTCATTCTGGAGAACTCGGTTCCGGCGTGCGCCTGCCAACCGCCGAGGAGCTCTCCAAGACCTTCGGCGTCAGCCGCGGCACGGTGATGAAAGCCCTCGCCCAACTCGAGGCGGAAGGATTAGTGCACATCGTCCAAGGCGTGGGGTCATTCGTTGAAGCCGCCTCGACCAACACCATCCCCTTCCGTTTCATCGATGAGCGCAACGGGGAGAAGCCCGGCCCCCAGCGCTTCACCTACAGAGTGCTCGCCCAGCAGGTGATCCCGGCACCTTTGGCCGTGGCCGAGCGCCTGATGGTCGAGCCGAACACCCCCGTCATTCATCTGGAGCGGCTGCGGCTGGTCAAGGAGCGCATTGTGGCGCATACCCTGCGCTACCTGCCTGAGTCCCTTGCGCCGGCGGTCGCGACCAGCGACCTCTCCCGCCGTCCAATCCACGAATTGCTGGTGCAGCTGTCGGAGCTGCCCCTGTTGCGGGCGGAGTTCAAGGTGGAATCACATAACGCCAACAGTGACGAGGCACAACTGCTCCAGCTGGCGGCGGGGACTCCGATCGTCGCTGTGGAGCGGCTGACCTTTACGGCCCCCAATCGGCCGGCGGTGTGGTATCGCGGATTGTTCGCTGAGACGTACTGGTTTGGCGTACGGCCCGATCTGGGGGCCGGCTAGACCACCGGACGGCGCGGCTTTCTGGGCTGGTGATGGCCGAGAAAGCGAGGAAGACTCCTGTGGATGAATATCAGGCAACGATGCTCAAACTGCTAGACCCCGCGGACAACACCACCGGCGGCGGGTCGGCGGCGGCGCTGGCCGGGGCGATGGCGGCTGCGTTGGTCGCCATGGTCTGCCGTTTGTCGGCGGACATGGCGAGCACTGAAGATCTGCCAGACTACGCAGCGCTGGCGAAGACCGCCGAGAACCTCTCACGGGATTTGCTCTTGGGAGCGACCCAGGACGGGCAGGCTTTCGAATCCGTTGGCCGGGCGCTGCGCATGGCGAGGGTCACCGAGCGCGACCAGGCGACCCGGCGGGCGGCGATCGACGAGGCGTGGCAGCACGCGACCGAAGTGCCTCTGGCCAATGCCGATGGCTGTCGCCAAGTGCTTACCTGCGGCACCCGTCTGCGTGGGCGCTCCAATCCGCAGACGGCCTCGGACCTCTCCTGCGCCCTGCTCCTGGCGCGCGCGGGACTCCTCGGATGCCTGGCCAATGTGGCGATCAACCTGCCTCATGTGAAGGACGCCGCCTGCGCGGCGGACCTATCCGCCCGAGCGCGCATGCTGCAGGCGTGGACCCAGGCCCTGCCCCAGGACGACTCTGAGACGTGCCCCCTATCACCGGCGGATGCGCGCGGGGTCGGCCAATGAAGAAAGTCCTCTTGACCGAGGTGAACATCAGCGAAGGCAGGGACGCGGCCCTGGTAAACCGCGTGGCGGAGGCGATCCGCCGCTTTCCCGGCCTGCGGGTTCTCGAAGTGACCTCCGACGCCGACCACAACCGTACGGTGCTCACGTATCTCGGCGAACCCCAGCACGTCTTGCAGGCCACCCAGGCCTTGGCGGCCACGGCTCTCGAGCTCATCGACATGTCGCGACACAAGGGCTCCCACCCCCGGCTGGGGGCGGTGGATGTCGTTCCCTTTGTTCCGGTGCGGGGCATGGGCGTGGCCGAGGCGGTAGAGGTGGCTCGCGCCTTCGGGCGCTTCATGGGTAGCCGCGGGGTACCGGTCTATTACTATGAGGAGGCCGCCTTGCACCCGGGACGCACCCTCTTGCCCGAGATTCGCCGCGGCGAGTACGAAGGACTGTCCGAAAAACTGAAAGACCCGCAGTGGCTGCCGGATGAGGGACCGGCGACCTTCAACGCGAAGTCTGGAGCGGTGGTCACCGGGGTGCGCTTTCCGCTGGTTGCTTTCAACGTCAATCTGCGCACCCGCGACCTGGCGGTGGCGCAGCGCATTGCCCGGGCCGTGCGCCATAGCAGCGGAGGCTACCGTCACGTGCGAGCCCTGGGCTTGGCCCTCGAAGCCGAGGGCATGGTGCAGGTCTCGATGAATCTCACGAACTACACGCTCACTCCGATCCCGCGCGTCTTCGAGACGGTGTGCGCCGAAGCGGCCCGCGACGGGGTGAGCGTGGCCGGCACCGAGCTGGTCGGTCCCGTGCCTCTGGCCGCCCTGGAAGAAATCGTTCGGCACTACCTCCAGGCGCACAAGTTCTCAATGAGCCAGGTTGTCGAAACCGCACTGCTCGACAGCGGACCGGGCGACCCGGAGCCGTGCCCAGCCTAGCCGACCCACGGAAAGGTGAGTCATGCCCAAGTCAGAAATTCTCTACTCGGTCCGGGCCCAACGCGGATCCCTGCTGCGCTGCAAAGGGTGGAAGCAGGAGGGGTTGTTGCGTATGCTCGAGAACAACATGGAGAATGCCGAGGCCCCCGAAAGGCTGGTCATCTACGGCGGCATCGGCAAGTGCGCCCGCAACTGGGAAAGCTATCATGCCATTGTGGACTCGCTCGTGAATCTCGAAAACGATGAAACGCTGGCCATCCAGTCCGGGATGCCGGTGGCCATTTTTCGCACCCACCGCCTGGCGCCGCGCGTGGTGATGGCCAACACCAACATCATGAAGGCCACCTGGCCGATTTTCTACGATCTGCAGGACAAGAACCTGACCATGTTCGCCCAATACACGGCCGGGCCCTGGGAGTATATCGGCACCCAGGGTGTCATCCAGGGGACCTTCGAAACCCTGGGTGCGGTGGGCGACCAGCACTTTGCGGGCTCGCTCATCGGACGCATCTACTTCACGGCCGGCCTGGGCGGCATGGGACGCAATCAGCCGCGGGCCATGACCATGCACGGAGGGGTGTGCGTCGATGTCGACGCCAACGAGGAGATCATTGACAAGACGATCGCCCGCGGCTTTCTGGATGTGAAGGCGGCTACCCTGGAGGAGGCGATCCAACTGGCCGAGCAGGCCAAGCGCGAGAAACGCCCGCTGGGCATCGGCCTGCACGGCAATGCGGCCGAGGTCTTTCCGCGGGCGCTCGAGTTGGGGTGGAAACCGGATATCGTGTCGGAGATGTGCCCGTGCCACGACCCCTTTTCCTACGTGCCCGCCGGCCTCAGCCCGCAGGAGGCGGCCGACCTGCGCGCCCGCGACCGCCACGCCTACCTGGAACTCGCGCGCGAGTCCATGAAGCGCCAGCTCGCGGCGATGATCGCGTTTTCCGAGCGGGGGGTAGCTGTGTTCGAATACGGAACCAGCATTCGCAAGGAATGCCGCGATGCGGGCATGCCGGCCGAGATGGCCATGCGCATTCCGGGATTTGTGGCCGCCTACATCCGCCCGCTCTTCCTGCTTGGGCGAGGCCCATTCCGTTGGACCTGCTTGTCGGGCGAAGCGAGCGACCTGGCGGTCGCGGACGACCTGGTTCTGGAAATGTTCCCTCACGACAAGACCACCTCGACCTGGATCGCTCTCGCGCGCAAACACTTGCCGATCGAGGGCCTGCCGGCCCGGGTGTGCTACCTGGGCTTCGGAGAGCGCAAGGCCTTTGGCCTGCGGATCAACGAGCTCGTGCGCAGCGGGAAACTTGCAGGGCCGGTGGGCTTCTCGCGAGACAATCTGGACTCGGGATCCATCGTCAATCCGACCTTCGAGTCGGAAGGGATGAAGGACGGTGGGGACCTCATTTCCGACTGGCCTTACCTGAACGCGTTGCTCAATACGGCCGGCATGGCCGACCTGGTGGCGATCCAAGCCAATTACTCGATGGGCGAGGCGGTGCACACGGGTGTGACCATGATCGCGGACGGCAGCCAGGAGGCGGATCTGCGCCTGGAGGCCTGCCTGACCACCGACTCGGGCATTGGCGTGGTGCGCCACGCACAGGCCGGATACGAAATGGCGCGCCTGGTGGCCGAAGGCAAGGGCCCCCTGACCACGGAGCAGATTCAGGTCCCGTTGTGGTGGACCCCTACCGCCACGTTCGGACCAGAGGTCGGCAAGGCCGACCGGCTCGGCGCGCACACCCGCGATGCCTGAGACGGCGCCAGACCGCCCTCGGCCGCGGGTCGACCTCGTGATCGCAGATGCGCTCGAGGTCGTGACCTGCGTTCCCTCCGGCGGCGACCCGCTGGGCCGCCAGCGGGGGGTGTGGGTGGCCGTCTCCGGGGAGCGCATCCTGGGAATTGCCCCGCCGGCGCAACTCAGCCAGCAATTCGAGACGGGCGGAGCTCGCGTGCTGTCGGTCGCGGGCCGGATTGTGGCCCCGGGGTTCGTCGACAGCCACACCCACCTGGTTTTTGGCGGATCGCGCTCGCGGGAGTATGCTGCGCGGATGACCCATCCGCCCGAAGAGCTCGCGGCGCTGGGTATCCCGTCCGGCATTCTGGCGACGGTCGAGATGACGCGGGCTGAAGACGAGAGCACTCTGCTGGCGAGTGCCCGCCGGCGGCTTGGCCACATGCTGCGCCATGGCACAACGACGGTCGAGAGCAAGAGCGGCTACGGCCTCAGCCTAACCGATGAGATAAGGCTCTTAGAGGTCAACCGCGGGCTCGCCGCATGCCAGCCGGTGGACATCGTCAGCACCTTTCTCGGCGCGCATGCCTTTCCGCGCGAAGTGCCGAGACACAAGTACCTTGAGACCCTGATCGAAGAGATGATCCCCCGCGTGGGGGCAGCCAAGTTGGCCGTGTTCTGCGACGTCTACTGCGATGAGGGCTATTACAGCGTCGAGGAGTCGCGCCGTGTGCTGACTGCCGGCCTGCTGGCGGGGTTGCGACCCAAGATCCATGTCGACGCCTATGCCGCGCTGGGCGGGGCGGACATGGCCGCCGAAATCGGGGTGGTCTCGGCCGATCATCTCAACTACACCGATCGCCGGGCCATGACCCGCCTGGCGCAGGCCGGTGCGACGGGGGTTGGGATGCCCGCCCTGGATTTCGCGGTGGCCCATCCGCGACCCTTCCCCGCGCGGGCCATGCTCGAGGCCGGATTGCCGCTCGCCTTGGCGTCGGACCTGTGCCCTGCTTGCTGGGTGGAGTCCATGCCCTTCGTGTTGCAGCTTGCCTGTCGCCTGTACCAGCTCTCACCCGACGAGGCGATCTTCGCGGCGACGGCCGGCGGCGCTCGAGCGCTTGGCCTGCTTGAGGATCGCGGCACGCTGGAGGCGGGCAAGCTGGCGGATCTCCAAGTGTGGGACGTGCCGAGCGTGGAGGACGTGATCTACCGGCTCGGGAACAACCCGGTCGAGGTCGTTATCAAACGCGGACGCGTGGTTGGGTTGGACGAGCCCGGCTGACAGGCATCTGGGATGGAGGCCGTCCCGCGGACGCGGGGCGAGAGCCTGGCGCAAGGGGGGGCCCGCCCGCGACAGGGAGTGTGGGCTCACGGCGAGCATGGCGAAAGGAGCCTGATGCGCATGGTGCACGTAACCGGAGAGACCCTCTCTATCGAGGAGCTGGTCTGGGTGGCCCGCGGCGGTGCGAAGGTGGCGCCCCTGGGTGCCGAGGTCAAGTCCAGAATGATGGAGAGTTACGACTGGGTTCAACGCGCGATGGCCGACGGCGGGCGTGTGGTCTATGGCGTGAACACCGGCTATGGGCCTCTGGCAAAGCAACACATCCCGGCCGACCAGGCCCGTCAGCTCTCGCGCAATCTGGTGCTGACCTGCATGGTGGGCGTGGGTGAACCGCTTCCGCCCGATCTCGTGCGCGGGATGATGCTGATTCGTGCAAACACCTTGGCCAAGGGGCTTTCGGGGGTGCGGCCGAGGATCGTGGAAACCCTGATCGACATGCTCAATGGCGGGGTGGTGCCGTGGGTCCCCGCCAAGGGATCGGTAGGCGCGAGTGGCGACCTGGCGCCCCTGGCGCACATGGCGGTCGTTCTCACCCGCTCCGCGGGCGAAGACGATGGACAGAGCGGGCAAGCCTGGTTCGGTGGTGAGTTGATGAGCGGCGAAGAAGCCATGCGCCGCGCCGGAGTGGAGCGCCTGGTGAGTGAACCCAAGGAGGGTTTCGCCCTGACCAACGGCACCTCATTCATGGCCGCCGCGGCGGCCCTGGCGGTCTGCGACGCGCACAGCCTGCTGCGTCACGCCGAAGTAGCCGCGGCCCTGAGCATGGAAGGTTTGCGCGCGCTGTCGGCGGCCTTTCACCCCGCCCTGCACGAGAGCAACAACCAGCCGGGGCAGGTGCGCTGTGCCGCGCATCTGCGCCGCCTGCTCGAGGGATCGCGACTGATCGACTCCTCCCCGGAACGGGTCCAAGACGCCTACAGCGTGCGTTGTACCCCGCAAGTCCTCGGACCGATTGACGACATCCTTGAGTTCTTGCGCGCCCGTGTGACCGCGGCGATCAACGCCGCAGCCGACAACCCTCTCGTCTTCGCTCGCCTGGCCGATGAGGGCAAGGGCCGGGCCATTTCCGGCGGAAATTTCCATGGCGAAGGGCTCGCGCTGTGGCTCGACTATCTCGGAATCGCCATGGCGGAGGTGGCCAGCCTCGCGGAACGCCGCACCTTCAGGCTGCTCACGCCGGAACTCAGCGACGGGCTGCCCTCGATGCTGGTCCCCACCAGCGGCCTGGATAGCGGACTGATGATGCCTCAGTACACGGCCGCGGCCCTCGTTTCAGAGAACAAGACTCTGGCCCATCCGGACAGCGTGGACTCCATTCCCACCAGCGCCAATCAGGAGGACCACGTCAGCATGGGGGCCAATGCGGCATTGCACGCGCGCACGATTCTTGAGAATGTGCGCAGTGTGCTGGCCATCGAGCTCTTGACTGCGGCCCAGGCCGTCGACCTGCGCCCGTACGGCCCCGAATCCCTCGGGCAGGGGACGCGGGTTGCCTACCAGCGGGTGCGCGAGAAGGCGGCGGTGCTCGTTCACGACCGGCCCCTATCGCCCGACATGGGAGCGCTGAGCGACCTGATCCAGTCGGGTGCACTCCTGCAGTCCCTCGAGGCCGAGATGGCGGGGTGGGCCGAATGACCGTGTGGTCCGCGCAGGCCGCCGCGCTTCACTCACGGGCGATCGTGCCGCACGGTTCGTATGGCTCCGCCACACGTTGTCCTTCAAGCCCACACAACACAAATCGCGGATGAGACGGAGGGCAGGATGAGGCATTTTCAGACCAATCTGGTGCAGCACGCTGCACCCTTCTACCGGGCGATGACCGACGAGCAATGCCAGCAGATCCACTTCGCGTCGCTGGAGGTCTTGCAGCGCACGGGGATTGTGATCGACTATCCGCCGGCGCTCGAGCTCCTGCAGCGGGCCGGCTGCGCCATCGACGGTAACCGGGTGCGCATTCCGCCCGGACGGGTGGAATGGGCCCTGCGCAGCGCCCCCAGCTACATCCTGGTGTACGACCGCCACGGTCGCCCCAGCATGCCCATTGGCGGGCGCATCTCGGTGTGCGGCACCGGATCCGACTGCCTCAACGTTTTGGATCACCGCACCGGCGAGAAGCGGCCCTCGACCTTGCAGGATGTGGTCGACGGGGCGCGCATGGGCGAGGCCCTGCCCAATGTCGATTTCCTGATGTCGATGTTTCTGCCCAACGATGTGCCGGCCGCCAAAGAAGTGAAGCAAATGGAGGCCATGCTGCTGCACAGCACGAAGCCCATTTGCTTCGTGACCTACGAGTGGGAAGGCACGGCCGAGAACATCGAGATGGCCGAAATCGCCATGGGCGGTGCGCAGGCCCACCGCATCAACCCCACCACGATCATTTACATCAACGTGACCTCCGCTTTTCGCCACAACGCCGGCTCGCTGCGCAAGCTCATGTACTGCGCCCAGAAGCATGTTCCGGCGGTCTACGTGCCCGACGTCCAGAGGGGACTGACCTGCCCCATCACCTTCGCCGGCGCGATGGCGTGTATGAACGCGGGCCAGCTGGTGGGCCTGGTCCTCTCGCAGCTGGTGAGCGAGGGCGCCCCGATCATCCTCAATGCCGCCATGCCGACGACCCTCGACATGAAGACCATGACCACGCCCTACCTGATGTTGTCCAACGGCAACTTTCTCGAACTCAATCACTACTACCATCTGCCCGCGTTCAACTACGGCGGCGCGAGCGACTCCAAAGTGCTGGATGAGCAGGCGATCTTGGAGGCGACCTTCACCTTGTACACCGCCATGCTCAGCGGCGGCAACATGGTGCACGACATGGGCTACCTCGAGTCCGGATTGACGGGTTCGCTCGAGCTGCTCACGATTTGCGATGAGGTCGTCTCGCTCATCAAGGCTGCGACGCAGCCGATCGTCATCGACGAGGAGACTCTGGCCCTCGAGCTTATTCACGAGCACGCCCTGAGCGGGGATTTCTTGGGGACAGAGCACACCCTGAGTCACGTACGCGAGGACTGGCACCCGCGCCTGATCGACTTACAGAACT
>Ga0209342_10002770_pt1 | contig 18646 bp, 31 predicted proteins | sample RifCSP16_2_FD_184023 | JGI IMG/M metagenome (GOLD analysis project Ga0209342, IMG submission 184023) | Soil microbial communities from Rifle, Colorado - Rifle CSP2_sed 16_2 (SPAdes) (version 2) | ecosystem: Environmental > Terrestrial > Deep subsurface > Rock core/Sediment | place: Rifle... | reverse complement strand
CCCGCCCCGAAACTCGATCCCGACCCTACTCTCCAAAGTGGCTACTTCGAGTAGAGCTCGACGATCAGCTGCTCCTGAATGGGCATGGTGACGTCCTCCCGTGAGGGCTGCGTCTTCACCGTGCCCTTGAACCCGCCCTTGTCCAGCTCGAGCCAGGCCGGGACGCCCCGCCGGTCCACAGCCTCGAGGGCCTCGTTGATCCGGACCACCTTCCTCGAGCGCTCCTTCAGCTCGACCTTGTCGCCCGAGCGGCAGAGGTAGCTCGGGATGTTGACCTTGCGGCCGTTCACGTTGAAGTGGCCGTGCCTGACCAGCTGCCGGGCCTCGTTCCGGGTGTCGGCGAAGCCGAGCCGGAAGATCACGTTGTCGAGCCTGAGCTCGAGGGTCTGGAGCAGGTTCTCGCCCGTCTTACCCTTCGCGGCGGCGGCGTTCTGGTAGGCGTGGCGGAACCCGGCCTCGAGCACGCCGTACATCCGCTTCACATTCTGCTTCTCGCGGAGCTGGACGCCGTACTCCGAGAACTTGGTTCGGCCCTGGCCGTGCTGGCCGGGTGGGTACGGGCGGCGCTCGATGGCGCACTTGTCGGTGTAGCACCGATCGCCCTTGAGATACATCTTGAGGTTCTCGCGGCGGCAGAGACGGCAGACGCTTTCGCTGTAACGGGCCAAGTCGAGTATCTCCTGGGAGCGGATCAGACCCGGCGACGCTTGGGAGGCCTGCACCCGTTGTGCGGGATCGGCGTCACGTCGCGGATCAGGGTGATCTTGAGGCCGGCGGCGGAGAGCGCACGGAGCGCCGACTCGCGGCCGGCGCCGGGGCCCTTCACCAGCACTGACACGGTCTTGAGGCCGTGCTCCATCGCCTTCGCCGCCGCGTCGCCGGCGGCGACCTGTGCGGCGAACGGGGTCGACTTGCGCGAGCCCTTGAAGCCGCGGGCGCCCGCGCTCGACCATGCGATCACGTTCCCGCCGGGATCGGTGATGGTGATCTGCGTGTTGTTGAACGTCGACGCGATGTGCACCACGCCGGTGGCGACGTTCTTCTTCACCCGCTTCTTCCCCTTCTTCGGGGTCACGGGCGAGGCGGTCACCGGCTCGATGCCGCCGAGGTTGGGCGCCGCGGGCGCGGCGGCCTCCTCCGCCTTGGGCGGTGCTGCTGGCTTGGTCTGCTTCTCGTCGGCCACTCTGAACTCTCCGGTCTGCTAGGGGCGGTTCGTTACTTGGGCGCGGGTGCCGCTGCGGCGGGCGCCTTCCGGACGAGCCCCTTCTTCGGCCCCTTCCGCGTACGCGCGTTGGTGTGCGTCCGCTGTCCGCGCGCAGGCAGCCCCTTGCGGTGCCGGAGCCCGCGGTAGCAGCCCAGGTCCATGAGCCGCTTGATGTTGAGCGACACCTCGCGGCGGAGGTCACCCTCCACCTTGACGTTCTGCTCGATGGTCTCGCGGATGCGGCGGACCTCGTCGTCGGTGAGATCCTTCGTCCGTGTCACCGGGTTCACGTTGGCGCGCTCGAGGATGAGCGTCGCGGTCGTCTTCCCGATCCCGTAGATGTACTGCAGGCCAACCTCGATCCGCTTCTCGCGGGGAAGGTCGACGCCGGCGATGCGAGCCATTGGTCTCTCTCCGAAACGCGCGGGGCCCTTAGCCCTGGCGCTGCTTGTGACGGGGGTTGGCCGGGCAGATGATCCGCACGGTGCCCTTGCGCTTGATGACCTTGCACTTGTCGCAGATCTTCTTCACCGACGCGCGGACCTTCATGGCCTATGGCCTCCGATGCCTCTCTCAAAAGACAAAAACGCCCGCCGCGACGACGACCGGCGGGACCGGCGGCCGGGAGCGTCGCCCGCTCACCCTCGACCGCCCGTATTCTCCGGGCTTTCCCGCAAGGCCGCCCCTCTCCGAGCGGCTTGGGAAGCGGGCCCTATAACACGAGCCATTTTTCCGCGCAACCGTCACCCCTCCGGAGGTCCCCGGATCGCTCTTGAATGCACCGAAGATCGTCGAGCCTTGCCCTCGGCCCGTCGGACAGGAGCCGGCCGGGCTCATTCGCGCCGCTCGCTTCCCGGGCCCGGCCCCTCGGCCGCCGGTCGGTTCGCGTGGTCATCCCACCCTTCCGGCAACGTGAGGATCTCCGGGCCGTTTTCCGTGACTGCCACCGTGTGCTCGAAGTGCGCCGAGAGGCGTCCGTCGGCCGTGACGGCCGTCCAGTCGTCGTCCAGCGTGCGAACCTCGCCGGTGCCCGCGTTCAGCATTGGCTCCAGGGCAAGCACCATGCCCGCCCGGAGCCGGACGCCTGCCCCGGGCGACCCGTAGTTGGGCACCTGCGGTGGCTCGTGCAGCCGCCGCCCGATGCCATGCCCGACGAAGTCCCTGACGACGGAGTAACCCTCCTCCTCCGCGAGGGCCTGGACCGCCGCGCCCAGATCGCCGAGGTGCGCCCCCGGCAGGGCCGCCGCGATGGCCCTGCTCAGCGCGCGCCGGGTCACCGCGAGGAGCCGCGCCGCTTCCTCGCTCACCCTCCCCACCGGCAAGGTCCGCGCCGCGTCGGCGAACCAGCCCCCCAGCACCACGCCGTAGTCGAGGCCGATCACGTCCCCCTCGGCCAGGATCCGGTGGGGGGACGGGATCCCGTGGATGACCTCATCGTTCAACGAGACGCACAGGCAGGCCGGATAGCCGCGGTACCCGAGGAAGGCGGGACGCCCACCCAGCGCCCGTGTGCGCGCCTCGGCGAAGCGGTCCAGCTCGGCGGTGCTGACGCCCGGCACGGCGACGGCGGTGAGCGCCTCGAGCACCTCCCACACGACGCGGCCCGCCTCGCGGATCCGGGCGATCTCCTCGCGCGTCCGCAGCGCGATCCGCTCTCGGGCGGACCCGTCCATCACAGGGGACGCTCGGATGCGAGGATCCGCCGCGTCGCGGCGAGCACCCCGTCGGGCGAGCCGATCCCCTCGATGACGGAGAGAAGCCGCCGCTCCTGGTAGTAGCGCCGGAGCGGCTCGGTCTTGGACGTGAACTCCTGGAGCCGCTTCCGGACGTTCTCCGGCCTATCGTCCTCTCGCTGCACCAGCTCGGCGCCCTCCCCATCGCACAGGCCATCGCGCCGCGGCGGGTGTCCCGACACGTGGTAGACCGCGCCGCACCGCGGGCAGCTCCGGCGGCCGCTGATCCGCTCCACCACCATCTCCTGCGCCACCTCGTAGTAGAGAGTCCGGTCGATGGCCTGCCCCATGGACCGGAGCAGCTCGTCGAGGAACTGCGCCTGCGGGACCGTCCGCGGGTACCCGTCGAGGATGAAGCCCGGGACCACGTCCACGCGGGAGAGCCGCTCCTTCACCATCGCGTTGGTGATCTCGTCGGTGACGAGCCCGCCTGCCGCCATGATCGCCCGGACCTGCTGGCCCAGCTCCGTGCCCCGCGCGGTGTGCTCGCGGAACATGTCGCCGGTCGAGATGTGGGGGATGCCGTACTCGGCGGCGAGCAGCTTGGCCTGGGTGCCCTTGCCCGCGCCCGGCGGACCGAGCAGGATCAGGATCATCTCGTTGTCCCTCCCGCGCCTGCGGGCTCCCGGGGAGCCCGCTGGGTCATGCGTTGACAGCGGTCCCGGTCGCCAGCCGCCGGCCGCGGATGCGCGGCCCGCGGGGCCCGGTGAAGCCTTCGTAGTGACGCGTGATGAGGTGGCCTTCGATCTGCTGCACCGTGTCGAGGGCCACGCCGACCACGATGAGGAGGGACGTTCCGCCGAAGTAGAACGAGACGCCGAACTCGTTGCTGATGAGCGTCGGGAGGACGCAGACGGCGGCGAGGTAGATGGCGCCGCCGAACGTGATGCGCGAGAGCACGAAGTCGATGAAGTCGGCCGTCTTCTTGCCGGGGCGGATCCCGGGGATGTAGCCGCCGTACTTCTTCAGATTATCCGCCACGTCCACCGGGTTGAAGGTCACCGCTGTGTAGAAGTAGGCGAAGAAGACGATCAGGACCACGTAGAGCGTGTTGTAGATCCAGCTCCCCGCCTGAAGGGCGTTCGAGACCTGCTGGAACCCGGGGAACCAGCCCGCGAACGTCGCGGGGAAGAGCAGCAGCGACGAGGCGAAGATGGGAGGGATCACGCCCGCGGTGTTCACCTTGAGCGGGAGGTGGGTGGACTGCCCTCCGTAGAGCTTCCTCCCCACCATGCGCTTCGCGTACTGGATCGGGATGCGCCGCTGCCCGCGCTCGACGAACACGATCGCCCCGATCACCACCACCATGAGCGCCGCGAGCAGGAGCACCCCCAGCAGCGTGAGCTTCGAGCCGGCGCCCCCCATCTGCCTCAGGGTGTTGAACACCGCCTGTGGGATGCGGGCGACGATGCCGGCGAAGATGATGAGGGAGATGCCGTTCCCCACCCCGCGCTCGGTGATCTGCTCGCCCATCCACATGATGAAGGCGGTGCCCGCGGCGAGCGACAGCATGGTGATCAGCCGGAAGCCCCAGCCCGGCTCGCCAACCACCGCCGCGCCGTTCCCGGCCCGCAGCGACTCGAGGTAGGTCGCGATCCCATACCCCTGGATCGCGGAGAGCACGACCGTGAGGTAGCGGGTGTACTGGGTGATCTTCCGGCGGCCCATCTCGCCCTCCTTCTGGAGGGCCTCCAGCTTGGGGACCACCACCGTGAGGAGCTGCAGGATGATGGACGCCGACACGTACGGCATGATGCCGAGCGCGAAGATCGAGAGCTGCTCGAAGGCGCCACCGGAGAAGAAGTTGAGCAGGCCGAGGAGGCTCCCCTGCTGGACCACGTCCTTCATGGCTCGCCGGTCCACTCCCGGGGTCGTGACGAAGATCCCGAGCCGGTAGACGGCGAGCATGCCCAAGGAGAAGAGCAGCCGCTTCCGGAGCTCCGCGACCCGGAAGATGTTGAACAGCCCGCTCACACCACCAGCCATGCGCTCCCCTTTCGAACCGGGGCGGCCCTTACTTGGCCCCGGCCCTCTTCTCGGCCTTCGCCTTCTCGTACATCGTCTGCCTCGCCGGCACGAGCTCGACCTTGCCGCCGGCCTTCTCGATCGCCGCGCGCGCGCCGCTGGTGATCCGGTCGATCCTCACGGCCACGGCGCTCTTGAGCTCGCCCTTGCCCAGGACCACGACCCCGTCGCGGTTGCCGCGGACGAGGCCGGCAGCCTTCAGGGCCGCCGCGTCGATCGTCCCCTGGAGGCCGTCGAGGTCGGCCACCTGCACCTCCTCGAACTCGCGGCGGAACACGTTCGTGAAGCCAAACTTCGGGAGCCGGCGCTGGAGCGGCATCTGGCCGCCCTCGAACCCCTCGAAGTGCATGTTGCCCGAGCGGGCCTTCTGGCCCTTGCCGCCGCGGCCGGCCGTCTTTCCCAGGCCGGACGCCTGGCCGCGCCCGACCCGCGTCTTCTCCCGGTTCGCGCCGCGGGGGGCCCTGAGCTTCGAAAGCGACATCGACATGAAGAGTCTCCTTGTTATCGCACGCTCGGCGCGCCTGTCACGGATGCTGGATTGCCGCCTTGCGGGCCTTCCGGCCGACCGGCGGGGCTGCGTCCGTACGCTCCCACTCCACCAGGTACGAAACCTTCTGGATCATCCCCATGGTCTGCGGGGTGTCGGGCAGGAGCCTGGTCGAGTCGCGCTTCCTGAGGCCGAGGCCGGCGACGATGACCCTGTGCGGCGCGGGACATCTTGCCAGGCCCCGGACGAGCTTCACCTTGATGGCTGCCATCTGGGATTCCTTCTCGTGGGACCGTGAAACAAAAGAAGAGCCGGGCTTCAGGCGTCAGCCCGCACACCTGAAGCCTGAGGCCTGGGGTTCCCTCAGGCGCCCCTGATCTCGTCCACCTGCTTGCCGCGCAGGCGAGCGCTGTCCTCGAGCGAGCGGAGCCGCTTCAGGCCGGCGACCGTCGCCTTCAGGACGTTGTGCGGGTTGCGCGAGCCCTGGCACTTGGTGAGCACGTTCCGGATGCCGGCTGCCTCGAGGACGGCTCTTACCGCGCCGCCCGCGATGACGCCCGTGCCCTCGCCCGCCGGCTTCATGAGCACCCAGCCTGCGCCGAAGTGCCCCAGCACGTCGTGCGGGATGGTGGTCCCTACCAGCGGCACCTTGAAGAGGTTCTTCTTCGCCTGGTCGCCGCCCTTCCGGATGGCCTCCGGCACCTCGTTCGCCTTGCCGAGGCCCACGCCGACGTAGCCGGCGCCGTCGCCGACGACGACCAGCGCCGAGAAGCTGAACCGGCGCCCGCCCTTCACCACCTTGGCGACGCGGTTGATGTGGACGACCTTGTCTGAAAGCTCGAGCTCGTTTGCGTTGATGGGAGTAGCCATTCGATTCCCCTAGAACTTGAGCCCCGCCTCACGAGCGGCGGCGGCGACCGCCTCCACGCGGCCGTGGTAGTCGAAGCCGTTGCGGTCGAAGACGACCGCAGCGATCCCCTTGTCCTTCGCGGCCCTGGCGAGCACCTCGCCCACCTTCTTCGCGGCGGCTGTCTTGTCGTCCTCCTTGAGCTCACCCTTGAGCGCCTTGGAGGTGGTGGACACCGAGACCAAGGTCCTTCCGGTGGTGTCGTCCACGAGCTGCGCGTACATGTGCTTCAGGCTCTTGTAGACCGTGAGCCGCGGCCGCTCCAGCGTGCCGGTGATCTTCCTGCGGATGCGGGCCTTGCGCTTCTCGCGCGGGGTGGCGTTCTTCGCCATGGCGGTTCTCCTTGCGGCGACGGCGGTTCAGCCGCCGCATGAGTGGGTGGATGCGAAGGCGCTAGGCGGCGCCCGTCTTGCCTTCCTTGCGCTTGACGATCTCCTCCGCGTACTTGATCCCCTTGCCCTTGTAGGGCTCTGGCGGGCGGAGGGCACGGATCTTCGCGGCGGTGAGGCCGAGGAGGTGCTTGTCCACCCCCTTGACCGCGAGCTTCGTCTGCTTCGCGTCGACCTCGGCGGTGATGCCGTCGGGGAGCTTGAAGACCACCGGGTGCGAGAAGCCGAGCGTGAAGTGGATGTCCTTCCCCTTCACCTCGGCCTTGAAGCCGACGCCGCTGATCTCGAGGCCGCGCTCGTAGCCCTTCACCACTCCCTCGACGGCGTTCTTCACCAGGGTGCGGGTGAGGCCGTGCAGGCCCTTCGCCTGACGGCTGTCGTCGGGACGGGTGACCTTCACCTCGCCCTTGTCGACCTGGATATTCACGATCGGGTTGAAGGGGAAGGACATCTTGCCCTTCGGCCCTTCCACCTTCACCCGGGTTCCCTCCACGGAGACCTTCACCTTCTCCGGGATCTTGACGGGCATCTTGCCGACACGGGACATGGCTTCGTTCCTCACCAGACGGTGCAGATCAGCTCGCCGCCGACCATCTGCTTGCGGGCCTCGCGATCGACCAGCACGCCCTTGGACGTGGACAGGATCGCGATCCCGATCCCGTTGAGCACGCGGGGGATCGAGTCGGTCGGGACGTACCGGCGCAGGCCGGGCTTCGAGACGCGCTTGATGTCGCTGATCGCCGGCTCGCGATCGGCGCTGTACTTGAGCAGGATGGTGATGGCGCCCTGGGGGCCGTCCTGATGGACGACGAAGTCCTTGATGAAGCCCTCCTCGCGGAGGACCTCGGCGATCCGGACCTTGAGCCGGGACCGGGGGACCAGCACCTTCTCGTGACGCGCCGAGGAGGCATTCCGGATGCGCGTCAGCATGTCGCCAATGGGATCGGTAAAGCTCATTCGCGCGGTCTCCCTTACCAGCTCGACTTGATGACGCCGGTGATCTCGCCCTGCAGCGCGCGCTTGCGGAAGCAGATGCGGCACATCTGGAACTTGCGCAGGAATGCCCGGGGCCGGCCGCACAGCGGGCAGCGGTTGTACTGGCGCACGCCGAACTTCAGCTTGCGCTTCGCCTGCGCCATCTTCGAAAGCTTGGCCATGGTCTCTCCCTTCACTGACGGAACGGCATGCCGAGGTGGCGCAGGAGCGCTCGGCCTTCCTCGTCGTTCCGCGCGGTGGTCACCACCGTGATGTTCAGCCCCTTGATCTTCTCGACCTTGTCGTAATTGATCTCGGGGAAGATGATCTGCTCGCGCACGCCGAGCGTGTAGTTGCCCTTGCCGTCGAAGGCCTTCGGCGACACGCCCTTGAAGTCACGGACGCGCGGCAGGGCGATCGACACCAGCCGGTCGAAGAACTCGTACATCCGTTCGCCGCGCAGGGTGACCATGGCGCCGATCGACTGGCCCTGGCGCAGCTTGAAGTTCGCGATGGACTTGCGCGCCTTCGTCACGACCGGCTTCTGGCCGGTGATGGCCGAGAGCTGCTCCACCGAGGCGTCGATGATCTTGCCGTTGTTGATCGCCTCGCCCAGGCCCATGTTGACGACGATCTTCTCGAGCTTGGGGGCCTGCATCGGGTTCTCGAACCCGAGCTCCTTCATCAGCTCGGAGCGGACCTCCTTCTCGTACCGCTCCCTCAGACGTGCTGCCATCGTGCTCTCCTTGCCTTCGGCCGGCCCCTTCACGCGCCGGGCGATGCGTTTGGTGCTGCCGGTCCCTCACCCGTCCGGATGGGGGACCCTCGCCTTACCTCGTCGCGGCCTTCCGCTTCTCCAGCCGCGCCTTCTCCTTCGTCCCCAGCTCGCGCGCGAGCTTCTCGCGCCGGACGGCCTTCTCGTCCGTCCCGAGCGGCATCACGTTCGAGATGGCGATGGTGCCGACCTTCTCCACGATTCCACCCTCGGGGTTGGCCTGGCTGCGCCCCTTCTTGAGGTGACGCTTCACGGTCATGAGCTTCTCGACCCGGACGCGTCCCTCCTCCCGGAGGACCTCGAGGACCTTCCCGGACTTCCCCTTCTCCTTGCCGGCGATCACCTTGACGGTGTCGCCCTTGCGGATGTCCGGCATGGCTACAGTACCTCCGGCGCGAGGCTGATGATCTTCATGAACTTGCGGGCTCGGAGCTCGCGGGCGACCGGGCCGAAGATGCGGGTGCCGATGGGCTCGAGGTCCTTGTTGATGAGGACCGCGCTGTTCCCGTCGAAGCGGATGTAGCTGCCGTCGGCCCGCTTCACCTCGCGGGCCGTCCGCACGATGACGGCGCGCGCCAGCTCGCCCTTCTTCACCTTCGCCTGCGGGATCGCCTCCTTGACCGTCACGACGATGACGTCGCCGATCGAGGCGTACCTCCGCCGCGTCCCGCCCAGGACCTTGATGCACATGACCTTCTTGGCGCCGCTGTTGTCCGCGACGTCGAGCATCGTCTGCTGCTGGATCATGGCCTGGACTCCGCCGCCTTCTCGAGGGTCTCGGCGACCCGCCAGCGCTTGTCCTTGGACAGCGGGCGGGTCTCGACGATCCGGACCTTGTCCCCGATCTGGCACGCCTGGTTCTCGTCGTGCGCCTTGTACTTCTCGGCCCGGGTCACGATCTTCCCGTACTTCCGATCCGCGACACGGCGCTCGACCTTGACGACGACCGTCTTCGTCATCTTGTTCGAGACCACCACGCCGATGCGCGCCTTCCGGTTGCCGCGTTCCATGTCGGTCACTCCTTCGCCCCGGCCGAGGCGAGTTCCTTCTCGCGGGCCACGGTGAGGCAGCGCGCGATGTCGCGCTTCGCCTTCGTCAGATCGGCGGTCGAGTCGAGGACGCCGGTGTTCGCCTTGCTCTTCAGGTCGAAGAGCGACTGCTTCAGCTCCGCCGCACGGGCCTCGAGCTCGGCCACCGACAGCTCGCGCAGCTCCTGGATGGTCGCCATGTGGTCGCCTCCTTACAGCGTCGAGCCGCGCTTCACCATCTTGGTGGAGACCGGCAGCTTGTGGGCGGCAAGGCTGAACGCCTTCTGGGCGGACGCGTCGTCCACGCCGGCCAGCTCGTAGAGCACGCGGCCCGGCTTCACCACCGCGACGTAATACTCGACGTTGCCCTTGCCGGTGCCCATGCGCGTCTCGGCCGGCTTCTTGGTGATGGGCTTGTCGGGAAAGACCCGGATCCACAGCTTGCAGCCCCGCTTCACGTAGCGGGTGATGGCCACGCGAGCCGATTCGATCTGCCGGGCGGTGAGCCAGCCGCACTCCGTGGCCTGGAGCCCGTACTCGCCCTGGTTCAGGTCCGAGCCGCGGTACGCCTTGCCGCGCATGCGGCCCTTCATCATCTTCCGGTACTTCGTTCGCGCCGGCTGGAGCATGTCCTTCTCCTGAAGTTGAGACTCTCGACTACCTCGCGCCCGGGCTCCGCGGGGCGCGCGTGCCGGCGGACTGCGGCAGGACCTCTCCGCGCATGATCCAGACCTTGCAGCCGATCTTCCCGTAGGTGGTCTTCGCCTCGGCGAAGCCGTAGTCGATGTCGGCGCGGAGCGTGTGGAGCGGCACGCGCCCCTCACGATACCACTCGTACCGCGCCATCTCCGAGCCACCCAGGCGGCCGGAGCAGGCGACGCGGATCCCCTTCGCGCCGAACTTCTGCGCGGTCTGCACCGACTTCTTCATGGCCCGGCGGAAGGCGATGCGGCGCTCGAGCTGCGTGGCGATGTTCTCGGCCACGAGCTGCGCGTCGATCTCGGCCTTCCGGACCTCGACGACGTTCAGGTAGACCTCGTTCTGCGTGAGGACCTGAAGATCCTTCTTGATGGTCTCGATCCCCGCCCCGCGCTTGCCGATGACGATCCCCGGGCGCGCGGTGTGGACGTTGATCTTGACCTTGTTCGCGGCCCGCTCGATCTCGATCCGGGAGATGCCGGCCTGGCCGAGCTTCTCCTTCACGAACTCGCGCAGCCTGATGTCCTCGTGCAGCCACTTCGCGTAGTTTTTCTCTTCGTACCACTTCGAGTCCCAGGAGCGGATGACCCCGAGGCGGAACCCGATCGGATGAACTTTCTGTCCCATGTCCCTCTCCTCGGCTAGCTGCCGCCGCCGGTCCCGAGCTCCACGTACACGTGGCTGGTCTTCTTCTCGACCCGGAAGGCGCGCCCCATGGCGCGCGCCAGGAACCGGCGCATCTTCGGGCCCTGATCGACGGTGAGTGTCTTCACGTACAGCTCGTCAACGTCCACCCGGCCCCCCTTCTGTTCGGCGTTCGCAACCGCCGAGCGGAGGAGCTTCGCGAGCGGCTTCGCGGCCGCCTGGGGCGTGAACTTGAGGATGGCGAGCGCGTCGCCCACCGGGAGGCCGCGAACCCCGTCCGCGACCAGGCGGACCTTGCGCGGCGCGACGCGGAGGTAGCTGATCGAGGCGTGCGGGCCCGGCGGAGGTTTCGGCAGGCGGTTCCTGCGAGCGCGCGCCGCCGGGGGCGCGCGGCGCTCGGCCTTCTTCTGTGACGTGCTCTGGGTCTCGGCCATGTTCTGCTCCTCGCTACTTCCTCGGCGGCGGCGCCGCCGCGACCTTCTTCTCGGCCGAGTGGCCGTGGAAGGTACGGGTCGGCGAGAACTCGCCGAGCTTGTGGCCGACCATGTTCTCGGTCACGAACACCGGGACGAACTTCCGCCCGTTGTGGACCGCGAAGGTGTGGCCGACGAAGTCGGGCAGGATGGTACTCCGCCGCGACCAGGTCTTGATGACCGCCTTCTTGTTCCCCTTGTTCGCGTCCTCGACCTTCTTGGTGAGGTGCTTGTCCGCGAACGGCCCCTTCTTGATAGAACGCGCCATGGGTCGCTCTCTCTGCCGCTAGTGCGGCGTGTTGCGCACGCCGGGGCGGCGCCGCGAGACGATGAACTTGTCCGTGCGGCGGTTGTTGCGGGTCTTGAGCCCCTTGGTCTTCTGGCCCCACGGCGAGACCGGGTGCGGGTTGCCCTGGCCCGACTTGCCCTCGCCACCGCCGTGCGGGTGATCGACCGGGTTCATGGCGAGGCCGCGGACGGTGGGGCGGATGCCCTTCCAGCGGCTCTTGCCCGCCTTGCCGACCCGGACGCTGGAGCTCTCCACGTTGGAGAGCTGACCGACGGTCGCCTTGCAGTCCTGCAGCACCTTCCGGACCTCGCCGGAGGGCATGCGGATCTGGGCGTAGGTCCCCTCCTTGGCCATGAGCTGGCCGAAGGAGCCGGCGGACCGGATCATCTTGGCGCCCGAGCCGGGCTGTGTCTCGACGCCGTGGATCACGGTCCCGAGAGGGATGGCCCGTACCGGGAGCGCGTTGCCGGCGCGGATGTCGACGGCGTCGCCCGAGAGCAGCACGTCGCCCACGCTCACCCCCACCGGCGCGAGGATGTACCGCTTCTCGCCGTCCGCGTAGTGGAGGAGCGCGATGCGCGCGGTCCGGTTCGGGTCGTACTCGAGCGCGGCGACCTTGGCGGGCACCCCGTCCTTGTCCCGCTTCCAGTCGATGATCCGGTAGCGCCGCTTGTGGCCGCCGCCGATGTGGCGGGTGGTGATGTGGCCGTGCGCGTTGCGCCCGCCGGACTTCTTCATCGGCCGGGTGAGCCGCTTCTCCGGCTTCGACCGCGTGACGTCCGCGAAGTCCGACACCGTCATGTGGCGCCGGGCCGGGCTGGTGGGCTTGTATTCTTTTAGGGCCATGGTGTGTCTCCCGTCCCCGCCCCTACGTCCCCTCGAAGAGCGCGATGGTCTCGCCCTGCTTCAGGGTCACGAAGGCCTTCTTCCAGTTGGGCCGCTGGCCGACGTTGCGGCCAACGCGCTTGTTCTTGCCACGCGCGATGGCGGTGCGGACCGCGAGCACGTGCACGCTGAAGAGCTTCTCCACCGCCTGCTTCACCTGGATCTTGGAGGCGTCGCGGTGGACCTCGAAGGCGAACTGCCGGTTCGCCTCGCGGTTCCGCTCCCCCTTCTCGGTGATGAGCGGGCGCTTTACCACGTCCTGGACCGTGAGGTTCATGAGAGGCGCTCCTCCAGCTTCTTCGCCGTGCTGGCGGTGAGCACGAGCGCGTCGTGATTCAGGATGTCGTAGACGTTGATCCCCTCGACCGCGAGGAAATCCGCGCCGTCCAGGTTCCGCACGCTCCGCGCCAGCGCCTGGTTGGCCGCGTCGTCGACCACCAGCGCCTTCAGCGCGCCCAACCTGGCGAGCACCTTCGCCGCCGCCCCCGTCCTGGGCGCGGACGGCTTCCACTCCTGAACGATCACGATCTTGCCGCCCTGGTTGCGAAGGGCGAGCGCGGACCGGAGCGCCGCCTTCCGAACCTTCCTCGGCACGTCGTAGGAGTAGTCGCGCGGCTTCGGCCCCATGGCCGTGCCGCCGCCCACCCACTGGGACGCGCGCGTGGAGCCCTGGCGAGCGCGGCCGGTGTGCTTCTGCCGCCACGGCTTCTTGCCGCCGCCAGAGACGAGCGACCGGTTCTTCACCGCGTGAGTGCCCGAGCGATCGGAGGCGAGCTTCGCCTTCACCACCTCGTAGAAGAGGTGCTCGTTCACCTCGCCGGCGAAGACGGCGTCGGCGAGCTCGATCTCGCCCACCTTGTTCTTCTCGAGGTCGTAGACTTCGAACTTGGCCATGGTGTCCTCGACTACTTGATCTCCACGTCCACGCCCGCAGAGAGGTCGAGCTTCATGAGCGCGTCGAGCGTCTGGGGCGTCGGCTCGAGGATGTCGAGGAGCCGCTTGTGCGTGCGGATCTCGAACTGCTCGCGCGACTTCTTGTCGACGTGCGGACTGCGGAGGACGGTGAACTTGTTGATCCGGGTGGGGAGCGGGATCGGGCCGGCGACCTTCGCGCCGGTTCGCCGCGCCGTCTCCACGATCTCGCCGGCCGACTGGTCGAGCAGCTTGTAGTCGTAGGCCTTGAGCCGGATCCGAATTTTCTGGGTTGCCATCGGAAAGCCTTCTCTCCGTCACTCGGCGCTGCGCGGAGCCTCCCTGCCCTTCGTGCTGCAGGCAGGCCCCGCCGTTCGCCGGTGGTACGACCTTTACTGGACCACCTCGGTCACCACACCCGCGCCCACCGTCCGGCCGCCCTCGCGGATCGCGAAGCGCAGCTCCTTCTCCATCGCGATCGGCGTGATCAGCTCCACCGTCATGGTGATGCTGTCGCCCGGCATCACCATCTCCACGCCCTGCGGCAGCTGGAGCGACCCAGTCACGTCCGTCGTCCGGAAGTAGAACTGCGGCCGGTACCCGTTGAAGAACGGCGTGTGCCGCCCGCCCTCCTCCTTCGTCAGGACGTAAACCTCCGCATTGAACTTCGTGTGCGGGGTGATCGAGCCCGGCTTCGCAAGCACCTGCCCGCGCTCCACCTCCTCGCGCTTCAGTCCGCGCAGCAGGCACCCGACGTTATCGCCCGCCTGCCCCTCGTCGAGGAGCTTGCGGAACATCTCCACGCCGGTCACCACCGTCTCGCGCGTCGGGGTGAGGCCCACGATCTCGATCTTCTCACCCACCTTCACCTTCCCGCGCTCGATCCGGCCGGTGGCCACCGTGCCGCGGCCCTCGATCGAGAACACGTCCTCGACCGGCATCAGGAAGTCCTTGTCGAGCGCGCGCTGCGGCTCGGGGATGAACTTGTCGAGGGCCTCCAGCAGCTGGTCGATCGACTCGGTGCCCTCCTTGCCCTTGCTCTCCATGGCCTTGACGGCGCTGCCGCGGATGACCGGCACCTTGTCGCCCGGGAAGTTGTACTTGGTGAGCAGCTCGCGCACCTCGAGCTCGACCAGGTCCAGCAGCTCCGTGTCGTCGACCAGGTCGCACTTGTTGAGGAAGACCACCAGCGCCGGCACGTTGACCTGGCGAGCGAGGAGCACGTGCTCGCGGGTCTGGGGCATGGGGCCGTCGGCGGCGGACACCACCAGGATGGCCCCGTCCATCTGGGCCGCGCCGGTGATCATGTTCTTGATGTAGTCCGCGTGACCCGGGCAGTCGACGTGGGCGTAGTGGCGCGCCTTGGTCTCGTACTCCACGTGAGAGGCGGCGATGGTCAGGATCTTCGAGTCGTCGCGGACCGTACCGCCCTTGGCGATCTCGGCGTACTCCTTCCCCTTGGCCAGGCCCTTCACCGCCTGCGTGAAGGTGATGGCTGCCGTGAGGGTGGTCTTCCCGTGGTCGACGTGACCGATGGTCCCGACGTTCACGTGTGGCTTGTTGCGTTCGAACTTCTCCTTGGCCATCTTCCCTCTCCTTCCGATGTCCTGCGGACCTACTTCGCGCCGGGGGTGACGCCCTTCGCCCTGGCGGCGATCGTCTCCGCGATGCTGTTGGGAACCTGCGCGTAGTGCGCGAACTGCATGGTGTACGTGGCGCGACCCTGGGTCTTGGATCTCAGATCGGTCGAGTAGCCGAACATCTCGGCGAGCGGAACGAGCGCCTCGATCCCCTGCGCGCCGCCCTGCGGGTTCATCGCCTGGATCTTGCCGCGGCGCGAGTTGAGGTCGCCGATGACGTCGCCCATGTAGTCGTCCGGGGTGACGACCTCCACCGCCATCATGGGCTCGAGCAGGACGGGCCGCGCCCTGGCGGCGCCCTCCTTGAACCCGATGGAGCCGGCGATCTTGAACGCCATCTCGGAGGAGTCGACGTCGTGGTAGCTGCCGTCGAAGACCTCGACCTTGAGGTCGACCATGGGGTAGCCGGCGAGGATGCCGCCGGTCATGGCCTCCTCGATGCCCCTCTGGATCGGCGAGATGAACTCCTTCGGGATCGAGCCGCCCACGATGGCGTTCTCGAACTCGAAGCCCTTGCCCGGCTCCTGCGGGAGGAGCCTGAGCCAGCAGTGTCCGTACTGGCCTCGGCCGCCCGTCTGGCGGATGTAGCGCCCCTCCGCCTCGACCGTCTTGGTGATGGTCTCCCGGTAGGCGACCTGGGGCTTGCCCACGTTCGCCTCCACCTTGAACTCCCGGAACATGCGGTCCACCAGGATCTCGAGGTGGAGCTCGCCCATGCCCGCGATGATTGTCTGCCCGGTTTCCTCGTCGGTGTGAACCCGGAAGGACGGGTCCTCCATCTGGAGGCGACCGAGGGCGACGCCCATCTTGTCCTGGTCGGCCTTCGACTTGGGCTCGATCGCGACCGAGATCACAGGCTGCGGAAACTCCATCCGCTCGAGGACCACCGGCTTGTCCTCGTCGCAGAGCGTGTCGCCGGTGGTGGTCGCCCGCAGGCCCACCGCCGCCGCGATGTCGCCCGCGAAGACCTCCTTGATCTCCTCCCGCTTGTTGGCGTGGATCTGGAGGAGCCGCCCGATCCGCTCCTTCCTGTCCTTCGTCGCGTTGTAGACGTAGGAGCCGGCCTCGAGCTTGCCCGAGTAGACCCGGAAGTAGGTGAGGTTCCCCACGAACGGATCGTTCATCAGCTTGAACGCGAGGGCGCTGAAGGGCTCGCCGTCGGAGGTGAGCCGTGTGATCTCCTCCCCCTTCGCGTTGATGCCCTTCACGGAGGGCACGTCGAGCGGGCTGGGCAGGAAATCGACGACCGCGTCCAGGATCTGCTGCACGCCCTTGTTCTTGAACGCGGTGCCGCAGAGCACCGGGAAGAACCTCATCTCCAGCGTGCCCTTGCGGACGCCGCGGGCGACCTCCTCGTTGGTGAGGGCGTGGCCGTCGAGGTACTTGTGCATCAGCTCGTCGTCCACCTCGGCGGCGGACTCCTCGAGCTTGGCGCGGTACTCCTTGGCTTGCTCCAGGAGGTCGCCCGGGATCTCGATCTCCTGGTACTTCGCGCCCATGGTCTCGTCGTCGAAGGTGACCCCCTTCATCTTGACGAGATCGATCATGCCGCGGAACTTGTCCTCGGCGCCGATCGGCACCTGCAGGACCAGCGGGCTCGCCCTCAGCTTCTCCTTGATGGTCTGGACCGAGCGGAAGAAGTCAGCGCCGATCCGGTCCATCTTGTTGATGAAGCAGATGCGGGGGACCTTGTACTTGTCCGCCTGCCGCCACACCGTCTCGGACTGGGGCTGCACACCCTGCACCGCGTCGAAGACGGCGCACGCGCCATCGAGGACGCGCAGCGACCGCTCCACCTCGATGGTGAAGTCGACGTGGCCAGGCGTGTCGATGATGTTCAGCCGGTGATCGCGCCAGAAGGCGGTGGTGGCGGCGGAGGTGATGGTGATGCCGCGCTCGCGCTCCTGCTCCATCCAGTCCATGACGGTGGTGCCCTCATGGACCTCGCCGATCTTGTGGGTGACGCCGGTGTAGAAAAGGATGCGCTCGGTCGTGGTGGTCTTGCCGGCATCGATGTGCGCCATGATGCCGAAGTTCCGGTAGCGCTCGAGTGAGTTGTTGCGGGGCATCTGTTCCTTCCTGAAACCTTCGTGCTTGCGCTCGAGCGGACCGCCTCCCGCGGCCCCGGGGACCTGCGACCGAGCTGTCAAAGAGCGGAGCGGGCCTTGCGGCGACCCTGGGACCGACCGAGCCGGCCCCCCCCTCTCTTCCTATCCGTTCCTCACCAGCGGTAGTGGGCGAACGCCTTGTTCGCCTCCGCCATCTTGTGGGTGTCCTCTCGCTTCTTCACCGCGTTCCCGCGGTTGTTGGCGGCGTCGATGATCTCGCCCGCCAGCTTCTCCTGCATCGTCTTCTCGCCGCGCCCCTTCGAGTAGTCGATGAGCCAGCGCATCGCCAGCGCCGTGCGCCGATCCTGGCGGACCTCCACCGGCACCTGGTAGGTCGCGCCTCCGACCCGGCGGCTCTTCACCTCGACCATCGGCTTCACGTTGTCGAGCGCCTTCTTGAACACCTTGAGCGGATCGTCCTTCAGCTTCTGCTCCACCTGATCGAAGGCGCCGTAGATGATCCGCTCGCCCGTCGACTTCTTGCCCTTGCGCATCAGGTTATTGACGAACTTCGCCACCACCCGGTCCTGGAACTTGGGATCGGGGAGGATCTTCCGCTTCTCGACTTCGCGACGACGAGGCATCGAAACGTTTCCTTGTCGAGAGGGCTAGCTCGGGCGCTTCGCGCCGTACTTGGAGCGGCCCTGCTTGCGGCCCTGGACGCCGACGGCGTCGAGGGTCCCGCGGATGATGTGGTAACGCACGCCCGGGAGGTCCTTCACGCGGCCCCCTCGGATGAGCACCACCGAGTGCTCCTGGAGGTTGTGGCCCACGCCCGGGATGTAGCTCGTCACCTCGAAGCCGTTGGTCAGGCGCACGCGGGCGACCTTGCGAAGCGCCGAGTTCGGCTTCTTGGGGGTCGTCGTGTAGACGCGCGTGCAGACGCCACGCTTCTGCGGCGACTCCCTGAGGGCGGGCGCCTTCTTCTTCACCTCGAGCTTCTCGCGCCCCTGGCGCACCAACTGGCTGATCGTCGGCATCGTGTGTGCGAGCTCGCTGTTCCTCAGCAAAAATAGGCCCCTGGTTTGTGGCACGGGGGGCGTTCCATGAGACTTCCCGGCGTAAGGGCGGCGAATTATACGGAGCGCCTCTCTTGTGTCAAGACACTTCGCGATCGGACCCACCGGGCAGGATCGCGGCGAGCGCCTCCATCGCCCTGGGGAGCCCGGCCCGGGAGAGATCTGGCCAGGCGATCCAGGTGCGGTCCTCGCACGTTCCAGGAGGGTGCGCAAGCCTGCACCGGTAGGCGCGCACCTCGAGCAGGCGGTGCGTGAGGACCCGTTCCACGCTGCCCAGCTCTTCCTCCACCGCCGCCGCGATCCCGTGAGCCCGCCGCAGGTGGTCGCGGAGCGCCCCGCGGGCGTCCTCCTCCGCCTGGAGCTCCACGGCCGGGAAACCCAGCAGTCCGGCGAGCAGGCCGCCGGCCGGCCGGCGAACGAGGAGCACTGCTTCCGCCCGCTCGACGATCGCGC
>Ga0209342_10002769_pt1 | contig 18648 bp, 16 predicted proteins | sample RifCSP16_2_FD_184023 | JGI IMG/M metagenome (GOLD analysis project Ga0209342, IMG submission 184023) | Soil microbial communities from Rifle, Colorado - Rifle CSP2_sed 16_2 (SPAdes) (version 2) | ecosystem: Environmental > Terrestrial > Deep subsurface > Rock core/Sediment | place: Rifle... | reverse complement strand
TTCTTCATCAACGATTTCGCCCGGGACGATGCCCAGCGACAGGGTTTCGGATTCGTAGGCCAGCGGGTCGCCATAGCGATCGTAGATCGTGCCGCGTGCAGGGATGTCTGCTTCGAGGACCAGCCGACCGCCGCCTTTGAGTTCCGGCAGGATCAACCCGTCATCCCAGACGATGCGCCAGGCATCGCCTTCCATCACCAGCGGCAAGGTCATCTCGCGCGAGAATTCGCCCGCCATGCCGGAGGTGTAGCTGATGCGCGTGCTGACCTCGGCGTTGGGCGAGTTGACCTGCGTGGCAAGGATTTCGGCGCGCACCTGCGTGATCGCTGCTTTGCGGCGGAAATCTTCGTAGCGCGCAGTGAAGTCCTCGGCGCTGATCGCGCTCCGGCTTCCGGCCGAAACCAGGGCATACATGGCATCGAAGGCGCGCTCGTTCCACGCGGCCAGGAACTGCCCGGCCACCTCGTTGGGATCCTGGCCGGCGATAATCGTCACCTGCGGCGCAGGCAAGCTGGGCGTGGCCGAGCTGAAGATCGGCACACCGCCGTTGCACGCGGCCAGCGCGCCGGCGGCCGTCAGAAGCGCTACACCGAGCGCCAACGGCTGCAGGCGATGCCGCACGCGTCGATTGATCGTTAGCGTGGCGATGATGGGCCTCACAGGCGCGGATTGTACCAGCCTGCGCACCCGGACAACAAACCGGCCGCGCTGAGGAGCGCGGCCGGTTGACCTCTCGCGTTACTTGCCGATGACCATACCCGCCGGGTCAATCTCATGCAGCAGTCGGCGCTCCTCCTCAGTCGGCGGGGCGTTAACCTCCAGCGTATCGGCCACCTGGATCTTGAAACCACTCGCGGCCTGCACCTCGGCCACCGATACACCCGGATGCGTCGCGCGCAGCCGCAGTTGCTTGGTGCTCTCATCGAAATCGAAAACCGCGAGCTGAGTGAGTACCCGGTACGGTCCCGTCCCGGCCGGTAGCCCGGCCCGTTCGCGCGCCCCCGGGCCGTCGATGTACCCAGGCGTGGTGATGAAGTTGACCCGCTCGACAAAGCGGCGCGTATCCTGGCGAATGATGATCATGGTCCGCTGGGCCAGCGAGCCCACGTCATTGGCGCCCCCGGAGCCGGGCAAACGCACCTCGGGCGCCTCCCACGGGCCGATGACCGTGGTGTTGAGGTTGCCGTAGCGGTCCATCATCGCCCCGCCCAGGAAACCGAAATCCACGTAGCCCGCCTGGCAGGCGCTCATCACGTTGTGCATGCTGGAGGCGGCCGAGGCATGATAGAAGGTCCGCGAATCGCCGACCGAGACCGGCAGGGTGGGCACACGCGGCCCCACCCCGCCCGCCTCGAAAATGATCACCAGCCCCGGCGCATGCATGCGCTGGGCGAGGATGGCCCCGATCATCGGCAACCCGGTGCCCACCAGCACCGTGCGCCGGTCCTCCAGCATACGCGCGGCCACGCAGGCCATCAGTTCCATCGCGGTGTATGCAGGATGGGATGCGGTCATGACGGCCTCACTTCTTTTGCAGCCAGGGGGCGCGCAGCGGCTGCCGCAGATGCTCGACATCCTCGAGGTAGGCTCGCTTGGTTGCACCGCCGATGTGCTCGAGGTAGGCAGCGAAGTCGGACATGTTGTAAACGTATCGATCAAGATAGTCGCGCGTGCCTTCCGGCGTCTTCGACACGTCGAGCCACTCGCCGATGTGTTCCTCGTCGAAGTAGTACAGGTAAGGCATGGTGGTCGGATGCGCTCCGAAGGGCACCTCGCACACGGCATCCACCACATAGAAGGGAATGGCGGTGAGCCACGGCCGTTCCTGGATGACCTCATGCGCGACGATCTCTTCGGCGGTGATGATGACCCGCCGTGCCGCGCGCGCCAGCTCCCAATCCATGATCAGTATGCCGTCGATCTGCGCGTTGCCGTACATGTCGCAGCGCGGCACATGGAACACGGCCACGTCCGGGTAGGCGGCCGGGATCAGGCAGACCGGTTTGCCGCTCCACGGGTCGCGCGCCACTTTGCAGGCACTGTGGGTGAACGTATCGGAGCCGAGCATGTTGCGGGAAGGGATGAATGGGACGCCCAGCATGCCGGCCAAGAAGCGCCACTGATACCCGGCATTGGAGATCTCACCGACCACGCGGCACGCGCCGCTCTCCACCGCGCGGCGACTTGCAGGCGAGAGGCCGCGCAGCTCCTGGGCGAAAGCGTAGGCGACCTCGATGCGATCGACACAGCCCGAACCGATGAGCAGGTCTGCATCGTGCACCGCCGTTTTCCCCGCGAGCACGAGGTGCTGGCGGCGCTGGCGGATGATCTCATACACCACCGCCATGGCAACGCGGATGTGGCCGAAGCCGCCCATCGCCAGGTAATCGCCATCGTGAACGAATTCGCGCACCGCCTGCGGCACGCTCATGCGCTTGTCACGCAGCTCGCGCGACTTGTTCTCGAGCACCCAGCGCCGGTTCTCGTCCGGGTCGTGCCAGCCGATGAGTTCGCCCCTCCCTTGCTCAAGCATCTCCATGGTTTGCCTCTCCCATCGCGGGCCGAACTCCTCGGGGCGCGTGCTGCGCCTCGGCTCCCGCGTAAGCACACCGGCCGCGCCCCCTTCGTGCGGGCCGCGGCCGGTTAGTCGGTTTGAGGATGAACACCCCCGCGGCAGGCGTGCCACAACCTACCATAGGCGTTGGTGCGCGCATGATGTAGGGCGAGTCGCGGACTGTCCGTCACTTCTCCCCGCCTGCGTCGTGCCGAGCTCTTATCGGCCGGAGAGCGCCTGGAAGTAAACCTGCAGCACGGTCTCGGCCGGCTTGCCGTGCACCGAAGGCGAGGCGTCGCGCAACCCCACAGCCGGATAGTAGCCCCAGGCGACGAACCCGCTCACCCAATCCCGTGCGGCCGCGTTGGCCAGCAGCGCCTGATAGGCGTTGGCTTGGACGTTCAGGTTGGGGGCGATGGCAAGCGCCAGTGGCGAGCCGGAGGTCAGCGCCTCCAGCGCCAGACACGCGCCGCTGGTGTCGTTCGGGCAGCCGCTGGCGCCGCCGTTGGCCGAGGCCCAGGCTGCGGAAATGACAATCGGCTTGCCCAGCGCGCGCAACACGGCCACCTTGCCATCCAAGAGTGCCCCGGCGGAGGCGGACATCTCCTCCAGGCTGGCCCCATCATTCGCGCCCAGCGGCGACCGCACTTGAACGTAGATCTCATCCACCTCGTCCAGGAAGAGCGGCGGCATTTGCAGTTGGTCGGTGAGCAAGAGCTCCACGGCCATCCGCCCGCCGAAGTGATTGCGTAAATCGCGAATCAGCACCCGCCAGCGGATCTCGGCGTCCGCCGGTGCCCCGGCGGCGCCCGGCATAGCCGGGACCACCGATGTGCGCGCCACTACCAGTTCTTCCACGCCGGCTTGCTGCGCGAGATCGGCATAGCCCACCAGGAAAGTGCGGTAGGCGGTGAACCACGCATTCCACCATTCGGTGCTCTTCGGCGCTGCGGCCCACCAATCGCCGAGCGAACCACTCAGCGGGAGCAGGTCCGGCGCCAGCACGGTGCGCAAGCCGGCCGAGCGCGCCGAGCCGAGCTGCGCCAAGAGGTCCTGCCGCAGCGGCGAGTTCAATCCAGGCAGATAGACAAGGTCCGGCAGCGGAGTGACCGCGGCCGCATACCACGCAGGGCTGAGCACGAGCGAGTTGAGGCGCAGGCCCACCAGGTCCACCAAGGTCGGGTCGAACGGGCGGCGCCATGGCGCAGAGGTCAATACCACACCGCTGCGGAAGTCCGGCCGCGCAGCCGGTGACGCGAGGACCAGTGCCGGCGCGGGGGCATCGCTCCAGGCAACCCAGGCTTGCACCGTGTCGGCCAGCGATTGGGCTTGAGCCGAGGGTGTGAACTGCCGCCCCGCCGGGTTGGCGCCGGCCGTGGCCGTGTCGTCGGCCACGCCGCAGTCGCCGTTGCGGCAGTAGCGGTACGCCACCGGCCCCGGCCATTCGAGGGGGCTGAACAGCGTGTAACTCCAGCGCTGTGGCCCGGCGCTCCACATCGGCACCGGATTCATCCAGATGCCCGGGAAGGGCGCGAATTGTATCGAGACGCTCTCTGTCGTCGGCGTGCCGGTTGGCACGCTGGCGTCGAAGCTCACCGCACCGCCTGCCGAATGCCAGGTGATCACGCCGTCGGTTTGCAGCACGTCCATCTGCGGCACGTCCAGCTCGCGCACCACCAGTGCGCTCGTGCCGTCTCGCTCCGCATTCCAGAAACCGTCGCCCAGGCTGAACTTGTAACGCAGGTGGTACCCCACCGGGAGTGAGACCACCGCCACCGAGGTTCCGTCCGGCAACGGGGTGAGTGTGAGGGCGCGTGTGGGTTCGATGAGCGAACCTGCGGCCGCGGGCTGGAAGGTGCTGCCCAGCGAAAGCAGGTTGCCGACCAACCGCACCGGCGCGCCGGCCGGCGTATCGGCCGGCAGGTAGACGTGCAGGGTCACCGACACCCGCGGTGCCGGCACAAGCTGGACATCGGCCGGAGTCTCCGCGCCGTCGGCCACGATGGCTTCTTGTTGGAACACGCGATAGTTGCCGTCCGGGTCGAAGTAGACCAGCATATGCTTGCCGGCCGGCACCGAATCGAACTTGTAGGCGCCCGCCGAATCGGTCCAGGTGCGCATGCCCGCCACCGAGACCATCAGGCCGGGAATGGCCAGGCCGGTGGCCTGGTCGCGCACCAGGCCGTGCACCCGGCCGGAGGGACGCGTGTAGGTTGTGGTCAGCCACCGCGAAATCTGGTCATCGACGGTATTCGCACCGGTCACGAGGAACAGGCGGTAATCGACGCCTTCGCCGTTGGGCAAAGCCTCCAGCGTTTCGCCCTCACCGCGCAGCGAGTAGCGGTAGAAGACAAGCCGCCCGCGAGGCAGATCTGCGCGTGCCTCCCACTTACCCTCGCCGATCGCCTCCATCGCGATCACCGTCGAGTTGAGCGCCAAGCTGGTGACTTCATCCAGCAGGTTGAGCACAACCTGAGACTCCGAGTCCGTGCCCTCGGGCACCGTGACAATGAAGGTCACTGGCAAGCGGGCGGCGGGGGTGGTGGTGGGAAAGGGATAGCGCGTGGGTGCCGGACCGCCACCGATCCCGGGAACGCCGCCGCATCCCACCAGCAGCGTTGCAGCAACCGCACCCAGCCCGGCGCGCGTCAGCCATCGCCGGGCCTTCAGTTGCCAGTGTGTTATTCCAGATCGTTTCATCATCATCCATCCATCGGCGCGGCGCACAGCGCGCGCCTTATTCAACGATTGGCTTGTGCGCTTCGAGCAGTCTGCACCCGACGCACGCGACGCAGGCGGGCTTGCAGGGCGGCGCCCAACGGCGGGCGCCCCGGGCTAACGGCTGTCGGCCGCCGCCCGGTCCTCGGCCTTGTCTTCTGCGGGGGGCTCGAGCATGGGCGCCGGAGGCGGCAGCGACTTGAGAAACTTCATCGTCACCGTTCCGCACTTTGCGCATTTGCCCCGCGCTGCCGGCCGCCCGTTGCGGGTGTTGAGGTATTCCACCTCCACCATCGGGCGTTGGGCCTTGCAGCGCACGCAATACGCTTGGATTTCCTGGGCCATAGGCTGCTGGCTGGCACTCCCGACGGGATAATAGCACAAATGCCCGGTCGCGCTTGGCTGCATGCGGCACCTCCAGACATCGGCGCGCTTCGGCTGAGGGCTGCAACCGGCGTGCCAGCGCATGCTTCAATCCATATTGACGAGGGACGGTAAAGACTGCAACCTCGTTCGGCAAGTCGTACGTTGGCGCAACTATCTATGCGGTGGTCTTGGGACTTGTCTGGCGCTGGTTCTCCTCCGCGTGGCGGCCCGGCTTGCCTCGCTCGCTCCGCGTCGGGCAAAGACCGTCAAGTCCGCGGCGGGACAAGATCGTCATCCCCGCGAAAGCGGAGACCCAGGACGAATACGCATGCTACAGGAATGAGACGCGCGAAGAGGTGATACACAAGCGCTTGGCCAATCGCCGGTCCGGCGCAGCATCCGAGGCTCGGGGTCGGTGATGCGCCCGGATTCCCGCTTTCGTGGGAATGACATTCGGGGTGTCGACCGAGCGTCATGACCGGCACGGAGCGTGGTGCTGGCCGGCCGTTATTTCGGCTCGTCATCCCCGCGTGCTCGAAGCGGGGATCCAGGAGGGCAATCGAAGACAAGGCATGAGCCAACCTCATAGTGCCATTCCCCGACCCCATCAAGAACGCACGGCGTGTGTGTTCCTTTAGCCTGACCCAAACCGCAATCTCGCGCCAGACTTCGCGGCCTGCCCCTCTTTGCGCCCGCCTCGATCGTAGCGGCCCTGCCCAGCCTTCTCCCTTAGACATTGCATTGGTGCCTTGAAGGCCGCCCAGTTTCGGGGTATCCTCGGGCCTGCGGTGAGCCGATACGGTCGCGCGGGGTTGTCTCGCGCGATCTCGCATAACGAGGCGGGTCGGCCACAAATCAACTCAGTACTGGAGGAGACGAGAAATGTCGAGGTTCGCTGTTATTCTTGTGCTTGCCACTGCACTCACGCTGGGATGCAGCCTGACCAGCGGTGCCGCCTCAAGTGGCGGCGATACCAGCATCTTGTTCCAGGATGATTTCTCCGACACGGGCAGCGGGTGGGATAGCACCACCACCGACAGCGCGTTGACCGACTACGCCAGCGGCGCGTACCGCATCTGGGTCAACGACACCAACAGCGATTATTGGGCAAACCCCGGCCTGAGCTTCACCGACGTGCGGATCGAGGTTGAAGCGACCAAAGTCGGCGGGCCGGACGACAACGACTTAGGGGTCATCTGCCGCTACCAGGACACCGAGAACTTCTACTTCGCCCTGGTCTCGAGCGATGGCTTTGCCGGCATCGGCAAGACCAAGGCCGGGCAGCAGACGCTACTGACGGGCGACAACCTCTCGCCGACGGATGCTATCAACAAGGGCAACAGCAAGAACACCATTCGCCTCGACTGCCTGGGCAGTTCGCTCTCACTGCTGGTCAACGGCACCCAGGTTATCACGGCGACCGACTCCGACTTTGCCAAAGGCGACGTGGGTCTGATGGCGGGGACGTACGATACTCCGGGCACCGACATCCAATTCGACAATTTCGTCGTGCGCGCGCCGTAAGCCGGCCCGCGCCCTCAGTGCCTTGCAGCGGCGATCGCCGCTCGGCCGTACATCTCACAGCGCCCGCCTCTGGCGGGCGCTGTCCGTTGCGCGGCGGATATAATCCGGCGTGGCCGCGGATTCTCGCGCGAGGCCCAGGTGAGCGATGCGCGTCTTCTTCGATACGGTCGGCTGCCGGCTCAACCAAAGCGAGATGGATTCTCTTGCCGCCGAGTTCCACGCTGCGGGCGACGAGATCCTCGCGCGCCCGGCCCAGGCCGAAGTGGTTGTGCTCAATACCTGCGCCGTGACGCGGGAGGCTGAGCGCGATTCGCGCAGCGCCGCCCGCCGCCTGCATGCTCTGGCGCCTCAGGCACGCCTCGTGCTCACCGGCTGTTGGGCCACACTCGCGGCGGGCGAAGCGCACGCGTTGCCGGGCGTCAGCCGGGTGGTCGCGAATGCGGGCAAAGCGGCACTGCGCGAGAGCCTCACCGGGGCGCAAAGAGATGCCCTTATTGGCCGCGCGGCGCCCCCCGCTCCGCGCCGGCGCACGCGCGCCTTCCTTAAAGTGCAGGACGGCTGCGACAACTGCTGCACCTTCTGCGTCACGCGTCTGGCGCGCGGCGCCAGCCGCAGCCGGCCCCTGCTCGATGTCCTGGCGGACGCGCGCGAGCTGCATGCCCGCGGCGCCCAAGAGATCGTGCTCACCGGTGTCCAGCTCGGCGCGTACGGCCGGGAATGGGGGCGCGGACCGGCGCTGGAGGGCCTGTTGCGCGCGTTACTCGAGCATACGGAGGTGCCCCGCCTGCGCCTGTCATCGCTCGAGCCATGGGACCTGGCCGCCTCTTTCTTTGAACTGTGGGCCAATCCGCGGCTATGCCCGCATCTTCATCTTCCGCTGCAATCCGGCGCCTCGGGCACGCTGCGCCGCATGGGCCGGCGCATCACGCCCGAGGGGTACGCCCGAATGGTCGAGGGTGCGCGGCGGGCCATCCCCGATGTAGCCATCACGACCGACGTGATCGTCGGCTTCCCGGGTGAGAGCCGCCTCGAGTTTGAAGAGAGCCTGCGCCTGGTTGAGGAAATGCGATTCGCCGACGTGCATGCCTTTCGGTTTTCGCCGCGCGCGGGCACCGCCGCAGCCCGCTTCGGCGATCGCCCGGTACCCAACCAGGTGCGCGCGCGCATGGCCATGCTGCGCGAGGTCACTCAGGCCTCGTCCGAGGCCTTTCGCAGCGCGCTGCTCGGGCGGACCCTGCCCGTGTTGTGGGAACGTGAGCCCCACTCCACCCCCAACGGCCTGCAATGGCACGGGCTGACCCACAATTTCCAGCGCGTGCAATGCGCGGCGCGAGCCGGCCTGGCTAACCGCATCCTCCCGACCCGCCTCGCCGCGCTGGAGAACGGCGTCTTTCTCAGCCTCCCCGCCACAGACTCGAGCGAGCCAACCGTTTGTCAGGACGGACCATGAACTCCCATCCCGAGTGCCTCTTCTGCAAGATCGTGACTCGCGCCGCGCCGGCGCAGATCATCTATCACGACGAATGGGTCACCGCCTTCCGCGACATCCACCCCGCGGCCCCGGTTCACGTACTGATCGTCCCCAACCGTCACGTGACGGGGTTGAACGAGCTGGGCGAGGCGGGCGCCGACCTCGCCGCGCGGTTGCTGCTGGCTGCCGCGGATGTCGCCCGCCGGGAGGGCGTGCACGAGAGCGGGTACCGCGTGATCATCAACACCGGCGCCGACTCCGGACAAATCGTCCTCCATCTACACCTGCATCTCATCGGCGGCCAGCACATGCGCTACCCGATCGGCTGAGCCTGCCAGCCTCCCACCCCGCCCAGGCGGTATAATCGCCGGCGATCTCGCAGAAAGGACCTTGGCCACCTGAATGATCGACGTCAACGATTTGCGCAAAGGGGTTACCTTCGAGTTGGACGGGCACCTGTACAAAGTTCTCGAATACTCGCACAACAAGCCCGGCCGCGGCAATGCCACTATTCGCACCCGCGTGCGCGATCTGCGCACCGGCGGCACGATGGACCGCACCTTCCAATCCGGCGATCGCGTGCAGGACATCCGCCTCGACCACCACATGGCCTCCTTCCTGTACGCCGACGATAACTTCCTGTACTTCATGGACAGCCAGACCTACGAGCAATCGCCCATCGCCCGGGCGGTGATCGGCGAGGGACAAGGCTTCATTAAGGAAGGGCTGGAAGTCAAGCTCACCTTCTTCAACGGCGAACACCTGGATGTCGAACTGCCGGCCTCGGTCGACCTGAAGGTGGTCCAGGCCGACGCGGGGGTGAGGGGCGATACCGCAACCGGGGCCACCAAGTTGGTGACCACCGAAACAGGCCTCAAGGTGTCGGTCCCGTTGTTCGTCAACGCCGGTGATTCGATCCGGGTGGACACTCGCAACGGGGCCTACCTGACCCGCGTGTGACTGCCGGGAACGGCCCAGGCGGACAGCTGAGGCCCACGAAGGCCGCACGAGCCAACCCTCTACGCGATGCGCACCCCTGCCGGCACTGAATGCCGTTACTACTTCGAGGACTACTTCCGCGGCCGCGAGCGGCGCGAGTGCCGCCTGCTGCCGGCCGCGTCGGCTCATGAATGGCGCCCGGAATTGTGCGGCCGCTGCCCGGTGCCGCGCATTCTGCTGGCGAATGCCTGCCCGAATCTCGTGCTCGCGGCCGGCGTGCGCACGACCTGGCTGGGCCTGGGGCGCCGCATGGAAATCACCGCCCGTTGCCGCAAGAGCGGTGACGCGGTGCGCGAACCGGAAATCGGTTGCGGCCAATGTCACCTCGAATTCGAGAAGATGCGCCTGGGGCCGGACTCCCACCCATGATCTCGACGCTGCTGTGCGACCTGGACAACACGCTGCTGGCCAACGATATGCGGCGCTTCATCAGGGCGTACCTGGCGCTGCTGGGCGAGCACTTGGCGGCCTTCGCCGAACCGGAAGGGATGGTCGCAGCGCTCATGGCGGGTACGCAAGCCATGCTGGCCAATGAGCGCCCCGAGCAATCGCTGCGCCAGGTGTTCGACGAGGTCTTCTACCCTTCGCTGCACCTCGACCCCCAGGCCGTGCGCGGGGCCATCGAAGACTTCTACGTGCGGCACTTTCCAGAGCTGCGCCTTCAGACCCAACCCGTGGCCATGGCTCCCGAGCTGGTCCGCATGGCCTTCGAGCGCAAGTGGAAGGTGGCGGTGGTGACCAACCCGCTCTTTCCACGCACCGCCATCGAGCAACGCCTGGATTGGGCGGGCCTTTCGCCGCAGGCCAACCCCTTCGATCTGATCACCTCTTACGAGGAGTCGCACTTCGCCAAGCCGCATCCCGAGTACTTTGCTGAGGCCTTGGCCCTCCTGGGCTCGCAGCCGGAAGAAACACTGCTCGTGGGCGACGACCTGGAGATGGACATCCGCCCGGCGCAGCGCCTCGGGCTGCGCACGTTCTGGGTGACCGGTGAAACGCACCGCAGCGGCGACGGGAGGCTGAGTGCCGGCTCGCTGGCCGATTTGTATCAGGCGCTGCTCGAAGACGCGGACAAGTGCGGGCAGATCAACCCGCCCGACCCGATGGCGCTGCCGCACGTGCTGCGGGGTCATCTGGGCGCGGTGCTCACCGCTTTTGCCGAGTTGACGGGTTGGTCCATTGGTCCGCTCGATGCCGGTTGGGGACCCACCGAGATTGCCTGCCACCTGCGCGATGTCGAACGCGAGATTACCCAGCCGCGCATCGAAATGCTCACCGGCGGCGAGAATCCGTTCCTTCCGGCGGTCGAATCCGACCTGTGGGCCGAACAGCGTAGCTATCGGGCGCAAAACGGCCCGGCCGCACTGCAGGCGTTTGTCGAGGCGCGCAACCGGACGGTGGACCTGCTGCTCGGCCTGCCGCCGCAGGCCTGGCAGCGACCCGGGCGGCACGCCATCTTCGGCCCGACCACCTTGGCCGAGCAGGTCTCGTTTATCGCCCGCCACGATATGATGCATCTGGATCAGATGCACGCGCGGCCGGCGTATTGAGCCGAACCCGCCGCCTGACGCCCCGCGAAGTGCCGCTTGCCCTGTATCAGTGCTATGCTATAATCCTTCAAACCCCATTGAACTGACCTCTGGAGGGAGGTGAGTCCTCAGCGCAATCACAGCGTCGATTCCGTATCGCCAGCGTATGCATCTGACCTTTGTGAGGGAGGAAGAGAATGAAACGCCTGATCCGGATTACGACCGCGCTCCTCGCACTCAGCCTGATGGTGGCTGCCTGCCAGACCGCGGCTCCCACCGCGGCGCCTGATCTCCTGGCCGATGTCTTATCGCGTGGTATCTTGCGCGTCTCGACCGATCCCAACTATGCGCCGCAGTCATTTCTCAACGACCAGGGCCAGCTCGACGGCTTCGATGTCGATGTGGCCAAGGAAGTCGCCAAGCGCCTGGGGGTCACCGTCGAGTTTGTAACTCCCGACTGGGATACCATCACCGCCGGCCACTGGGGCGACCGCTGGGACATCTCCATCGGCTCGATGACGCCTACCGAAGAACGTGCCCAGGTCCTGTCGTTCACCGAACCTTACTACTATTCGCCCGCACAGTTCGCCGTGCTCAACAGTTCGACCTTGGCCACGGTGCAAGAGCTCAACGGCAAATCGATCTGCGCTGCGGCCGCCACCACCTATGAATCCTACTTGCAGAACAATGGCAGCCTGAGCCTGATTGGGGAAAGCATCATCTACCAGGTGACCGGGGCCCAGGTCGTCACCTACCCCACCGACCAGGAGTGCGCGCAGGCGTGGGCTTCTGGCCGCATGGATTTCGAGGCCTGGCTGACCAACTCCACGACCATTTTTGGCGCGCAAGAGGGCGGCATCCAGGTCAAGAAACTCGGCGACCCGGTGTACTACGAGGCGCTGGCGGTGGCTATCGACAAGTCGGCCAGCAAGGATCCCGCCTCCCTGGTGGCCAAGCTGAGCGAAATCATCACGGCCATGCGCAATGACGGCACCCTTACCGCTCTTTCGATGAAGTGGTACAAGGTTGATCTTGCCCGCAAAGTTGGACAGTGACCCTGTCTTACCGACGAACCGCATAGCCTTTCCAGGAGCCGGGTTTACCTCCCGGCTCCTGGACCATCCCCCGCTGCTGATCGCTCCCGTGGGCCCAGCCAACAATGGACAACTCAACTGATCCTGCACTTGAAGGTCAGAAGGTCGAAAAGCAGGTAGCCGAGCACGTACGAAGGCGCGCCGCGCGGTTTTCGGCCGGCAACTTCGGCTCGTGGGTCGTACTGCTCCTGGCATTGGCCGGATTGATGAGCGCCATCCGCCTCGACTTGAGCTTCATGCTCAAGTGGGTGCCGTTCATCGCCGGCTACACCACCATCACCTCGGTGCTGGTGCCGATGGGCATCCTGTTGCTGGGCACGGCGGCCATCGGCTTTCCGGCCCGCCGCTGGATGGCCGTCGGCGCGACCCTGCTGCTCGGCTTCACTTCCGTGTGGATGTTGGTGGGCGGCGTGGTCTTGCTCACCACGCCCAACACCATCCTGGGAGTGAATGCCGAAAGCGCAGCAGTTCTGGGCCGCGCGGATTCCGCAAGGCGATTGATCGTGGCCGGCGTGCTGATGCTGGCCGGCGCGGGTCTGGCTTACATCGCACGCGGCGAACCCAAGCGGCGGCGGCGCATCATGCTGCCGCTGCTGGTGCTGGGCGGCATAGTCTTCGTCGTCGGCCTGGGCTCGCAGTCTCTGTCGGTGAACACCTCGTTTCACCCGCTGCTCTCGGTGCCCATCCCCTTCGTTGAAGGCGTGGGCCTGACCATCGGCATCTCACTGCTTTCAATCCTATTCGCCATGGGCCTGGCGCTGGTGGGCGCGTTGGGGCGGCTCTCGCGCTTCCCTCCCTTTTACGCCCTGGCTACCTTTTACATCTCACTTATCCGCGGCACGCCGCTGGTGGTGCAGATCTTCTTCGTCTTCCTCGCGTTGCCGCAGATCGGCCAGGCTCTGCACGTCACCTGGCTGACGTGGGACCCGGTGCCCTCGGGCATCTTCGCCCTGTCGCTCAACTACGGCGCCTACATGACCGAGATCTTCCGCGCCGGGATACAGTCTATCGGCAAGGGGCAGACCGAGGCAGCCTATGCCTTGGGCATGACCGGACGCCAGACCATGCAGCGCGTGATCCTGCCCCAGGCGGTGCGGCTGATCATCCCGCCGGTAGGCAATGAGTTCATCGCCATGCTCAAGGATTCATCGCTGGTCTACATCATGGGTGTGTGGGAGGTTCTCTTCCGCGCCCAAAAGATCGGCCGGCAGTACTTCCACAGCATGGAAACCTTGTTCGTGGCGGCCGTCTTCTATTGGATGCTGACCATGGTTTTCTCGGCCTTCCAGGAACGCCTGGAGCGGCGCATGGCGCGAGGCGAACGATGAGCGAACCCGTTATTCACGTCCGCAATCTGCATAAGTTCTTCGGGCGGCTGCACGTGCTGCGCGACGTCTCGTTCGACGTGTACCCGCGCGAGGTGGTGGTGATCATCGGGCGCAGCGGATCGGGCAAATCCACCTTGCTGCGCTGCCTCAACTGCCTGGAGGAACCCTCCTCGGGCGAGATCACCGTCGACGGAATCCGCGTTTGCGCCGAGAACGGGCACGTGGCGCGCGAATTCCGGGATGCCGTGCGCGACATTCGACTGCGCACGGGAATGGTCTTTCAGGATTTCAACCTGTTCCCCCATCTGACCGCGCTCGAGAACGTGACCGAAGCCCCGATCACGGTCAAGAACCGCCCCCGCGAACAGGCGGCGCGCGTCGGCGAGACGCTTCTCGAAAAAGTGGGGTTGCTCTCCAAGCGTGACGAGTACCCCTCCCGCCTTTCGGGCGGGCAGAAGCAGCGCGTGGCGATCGCCCGCGCACTGGCCATGGAACCCAAGGTGATGCTCTTCGACGAGCCCACCTCGGCCCTCGACCCGGAACTCATCGGCGAGGTGCTCGACGTGATGAAAAACCTGGCGAGCGAAGGCACGACCATGATCGTCGTCTCGCACGAAATGGGCTTTGCGCGCGACGTGGCGGACCGGGTGGTGTACATGGATCAGGGCGTTTTTGTGGAAGACGGGCCGCCTGAACAGATCTTCTCCAAGCCGACCGACCCGCGCACCGCGCGCTTCCTGCAGAAAGTCCACTGAGAGCGCTGCGTGCTGCAAACAAAGACTCCGCCGCGAAATCTGCGGCGGAGTTGTGCGCTGGGGGGGAGTTGAACCCCCACGCCTTGCGGCACATGGCCCTCAACCATGCCTGTCTGCCAGTTCCAGCACCAGCGCGCGAGGGTGTGCGTGTGAATTATATCTGGGCCTCCGGGGCTGTCAACCGCAGGTGACGGCCCGCGCGCAATCTGCACTGCACGTGCCGCGTCGGGTCGCGAGCCGGCGGTGTTCTCAATTGTGCTATCATCCAGGCCAACTTCTCCCAATTTCGACGAGGTGTGCGTGATGAAGATTGCACTCGACGCCATGGGCTCCGACCGCCATCCTCGCCCGGATGTGGAGGGCGGGCTGGCAGCCGCACGCGAATACGGCGTAGAGGTTTTGCTGGTGGGCAATGAAAGCGCGCTGGGGGCGGTGCTCGACGAGTTGCGCCCCGGGGCGGCACCCGTTCGCATCGTCCATGCACCCGACGTCTTGACCATGGAAGACAAAGGGCTGGCGCTGGCGCTCAAAGCCAAGCGCAAGGAGGCGCGTAACTCGATGGCAGTGGGCATCGATTTGGTGCGCTCGGGCGAAGCCCAGGCCTTCGTCACCGCGGGCAACACCGGTGCCGCGGCTGCGGTGGCCTACTTCCGTATGGGGACTCTGCCCGGCGTGGAGCGCCCCGCCCTGGCGCCGGTCTTCCCGACCAAGCGCGGCAGCTGCGTTGTGCTGGATATCGGCGCCAACCCGGACTGCAAACCCGAGAATCTGTTGCAGTTTGCCATCATGGGCGTCATATACGCCGAACGCGTGCGCGGAGTGCCTCAGCCGCGAGTGGGCTTGCTCTCCAACGGCGAAGAGGCGGGCAAAGGCAACCAGCTGATCAAGGATACCTACCCGCTGCTGGCGGCCTCCGGGCTCAATTTCGTCGGCAACCTCGAGCCCAAAGAGCTCATCGCCGGCGAGGCGGACGTGGTGGTGACCGACGGGTTCTCCGGCAACATCCTGCTCAAATCCTCCGAAGCCGTGGCGAAGCTCATCCTCGAACTCATGCGTGAACGCATTCAAGCGGCTCCGCCGTGGGTCAAACTGGGCGGGCTGCTGGTCAAACCGACCGTAAGCGGAATTCGCAAGATGCTCGATCCGACCGAGGAAGGCGCCGCGCCCCTCTTGGGCGTGGACGGGCTGGTGTTCATCGGCCATGGGCGCTCCGACGCTTACGCCATCAAGAACGCGGTGCGCGTGGCACGTCTGTCCGTCGAGGCGGGCGTGCTCGAGGCGCTGCGCCGCGGCATCGCGGCTGCGGCATCCGCCGCATGAGGCGCGCGATGTCTGATCCCTCCTCCGCTTCGCGGGTTGTCATCACCGGCCTGGGGGCCATTACCGCCCTCGGGCTGGACGTGCCTCAACTCTGGGAAGGCCTGCTGGCCGGGCGGTCCGGCATTGGCCGCATCACGCAATTCGATGCCAGCGGCCTGCCCTGCCAGATTGCCGGTGAGATCAAAGGCTTCGACCCGAGCGTCTATATCGAACCGAAGGAAGTGAGGCGCATGGCGCGCGTCTCACAGATCGCCGTGGCCTCGGCCCACCAAGCCCTGCGCGACGCCGGAGTGGCCTGGCCGCTGGAGAACGGCGAGCGCGCCGGAATCGTTTTCGGCACGGCGGTCGGCGGGCTCGATCGCATCGACGACGAGATACAGGTGCTGCGCACGCGCGGGTTGGCGCGCGTCAGCCCGTACGCCGCGCCCTCCGGCCTGCCCAACATGCCGACCTTCCATATCACGGAGACCATCGGCGCGCTGGGGCCCAACCTGACCATCACCACTGCCTGCGCCACCGGAACGCAAACGGTCGGCGAGGGCTTCGAGTGGATTCGCCGCGGACGCGCCGACCTGGTTTTGGCCGGCGGCTGCGACGCCTTCGTGCGCGACTTCGCAATCGCCGGGTTCTGCGCCATGCGCGCCTTGCCCATCCACTACAACGACTCGCCCGAGCTTGCCTCGCGGCCGTTCGACAAGGACCGCGAAGGTTTTGTCTTTTCGGAGGGCGCGGCCGCCCTCGTGCTCGAACGCCTCGACCACGCGCGGGCCCGCGGGGCGCGCATTTACGCCGAGATCGTCGGCCAGGCCTCGTCCTCCGACGCGTACCATCTCGCGATCCCACGTCCGGATGCCGCCGGCGCGGTGCGCACCATGCGCTGGGCGCTCGCGGACGCCGGTGTGCCACCCGAGGCGGTGGATTACATCAACGCCCACGGCACCTCCACCGAGGCCAACGATCAAACCGAGACGCTGGCCATCAAGACCTTGTTCGGCGAACATGCGCGGCACCTGGCGGTCAGCTCGACCAAATCGATGATCGGCCACGCCATGGGCGCGGCGGGAGCCATCGAAGCGCTGGTCTGCGCGCTCTCCCTGCACACCGGTCACATCCATCCCACCATCAACTACACCACGCCCGACCCGCAATGCGAGCTGGATGTGGTGCCCAATCGCGCGCGGGAGGCCTCGCCGCGGGTGGTGATGTCCAACTCGTTCGGCCTGGGCGGGCAAAATGCTTGCCTCGTCCTGCGCCGCTGGGAGTCCACATGAAACTGGTCACCAACGCACCCCTCATCAAACGCAATGCGCGCATTGGCGTGGTCGCTCATCTGAGCGGGCTGGCGGTGCTCATCGCCGGCATGGTGGTCACGTTTCTCATGCCCACGCGCAGCGACCTCTCGCTGCTGGCCCTCATGACCGGGTTCGTGCTGGCCAATGTGGGCATCTTCTTCACCAACCGCTGGGGTCGCCGCCCGCGGCCCGACGAGGCGCTCGACGCCGCGCTCAAGGGCCTCGACGACCAGTACCTGCTCGTCCACTATCGCCTGGGCACGCCCCATGCGCTCATCGGGCCCTCAGGGCTCGTGGCGCTGGTGCCCAAGTTCCAGGGCGGCCAGATCCGCTACGAAGGCAACAAGTGGCGCCACGCAGGCGTGACCTGGATGCGCCGCTTCTTCGCTCAGGAATCGCTCGGCAACCCGTCCCTTGAGGCCGAGGCCGAAGTGGCCGGGCTGACCGGCAAGTTGCGCAAGATCCTGCCCGGCGAGGAGCTCCCGCCGATTAAGTCCGTCATTGTCTTCACCGCGGCCGAGGGGAAAGTGGATGCGGAGGGCTCGCCCACTCCGGCGATGCACGCCGAGAAGCTCAAGGAGTATGTGCGGCGAATGCCGCGATCGGCCACACTGCGTCCGGAGCAAGTCGCCAAGGTCCTGGCCGCGATCGGTGAGTAGCCTCCGCGCCGACGACCCATCGGACCGATACTGAAGAGGACATTGCACGCGTTTCGCATGCCCGCGCCAGCAAGTCCTGCGCATGCCATGCCGCGCACGCTCGACAGTAAGACCAGCGCACCCTCTCGGGTGCGCTGGTTCGTGTATTGAGAGATTGTCATTCCGAGGGGCAGTGCCCCGAGAACTCCCGGCTCCTGCGTCACGCCGTCATGATGTCGGAGGCCGGCAACTCACGCCACGCCGCGGGCGCGCCATAGCGTGGCCCACCAAGGGGAGCCTGTGGGTCATTCCGAGGGGGTCGCAACCCTGACCGGCTCTCGCCTGCAGACGCGGCCTGCAACCCATCGGCCACACACCCTCTGCGTCGCGCGTGCGCGGGCCTCCGTGCGCATGCCATCCGCAACCAGGTAATCGCAAGGCATGCTATGCCCTCTCCCCACAAGAGCCTTAGCGGTCAACGCCCTAAGCCGGCTTGAACGCGCGCAGCGTCAGGCTGAAGAGTTCAACCTCCCCATCGTGGTGCCACGCCTCGCGCGAGGTCACCTCAATCGGCGCGAACCCGGCGTCGCGGATGGCCCCCAAGTACTCGCCCTCAGTCAGCGCGCCGGATACGCAACCCGCCCAACTGGCCAAGTCGCGCCGCTGCGCTTCGGGCAGCGGTCGATCGGAGACGATATCCGAGAGCGAGAGCCACCCGCCCGGGCGCAGCACGCGGAAGGCTTCGCGGAAGACGGCTGCCTTGTCGGGCGCCAGGTTGATGACGCAGTTGGAGAGGATCACATCCACCGAGTGTGCCTCCACCGGCAGGGCTTCGATGTACCCTTGACGGAATTCAACGTGCCGGTCGAGGCCCAGCCGTTGGGCGTTGGCGCGCGCGAGCTCAAGCATCTCCGGCGTCATATCGACGCCGATGACTCGCCCCGCCGCGCCCCCTTCGGGCGCAACCGCACGCGCGGCAAGGAAGGCATCGTAACCCCCGCCACTTCCCAGGTCGAGCACCACCTGCCCCGGGCGCAACGCGGCAATAGCGGTGGGGCTG
>Ga0209342_10002768_pt1 | contig 18650 bp, 15 predicted proteins | sample RifCSP16_2_FD_184023 | JGI IMG/M metagenome (GOLD analysis project Ga0209342, IMG submission 184023) | Soil microbial communities from Rifle, Colorado - Rifle CSP2_sed 16_2 (SPAdes) (version 2) | ecosystem: Environmental > Terrestrial > Deep subsurface > Rock core/Sediment | place: Rifle... | reverse complement strand
TCGCGCGGATCCACTTCGCGAACCTGATCAACTTCGGGGTCCTGCCCCTCACGTTTGCCTCGGGCGCCGACTACGAGTCCCTCAAGCAGGGCGAGGGCCTTGCCCTCGAGCGCCTGCGCGAGTCCCTGGCCACGGGCGAGCTTGAGGTGCGGCGCAAGGCCTCCGGCGCCACCTTCAACGTGAAGGCCGCGCTCACGGCGCGCCAGCGGGAGATCTACCTTTCAGGTGGCCTCCTCAACTACACGCGCGAGAGCGCGGGAAAGGCGCCCGTCGAAGCGGCCGTGCGCGCCTGATAGCGCGCCAAGCGCGCTCACGCCTTCTTGAACTCCGTGTGCCCGCAGTTGCCGCAGGACACCCGGTCCTTGTGCTGGGCCATGAAGATCCCCGGCCCGCACTTCGGGCACGCCTGGCGCGTGCGCACGACCTGCCCGTCCTTGATCTGGTAGAGCTTCTGGAGCCCGGCGCTGTGCCCCTTCTTCGGCGCCGCCTTCTTGTCCGCCACTTGCGTCAAGCCTCCCTCTCCAAAGGCGCCCCTACTTCTTCGGCGGGGGCGCCGCCGACTGCGAGGCGGGCGCGCCCGTCTCCTTGGCGGCCTTGACCTTCTTCTCGGCGAGCTTGTGGCGCACGAGGATGAAGTGCGACTCGAGCCGCCTCAGGTTCGCGCCGTCCTTGTAGACGCGGACCCACCCGCGCGTGGCGCCGCGCCCGAATTCCGGCGCCATGCGCCTTACGATTACGAGGTCGGCCTTCGCCGACTCGAGCTCCGCGACCTTTTTCTGGACTTCCTCGCGCTTCGGCGTGGCCTTCGCGTCGTGGCTGAACTTGAGCTCGAGCTCGACGCGGCCAAGGAGGACATTCTCCTTGCGTTTGGCCACCTCCACATCCATGAAGACCCTCCCCCTCAATGCGCCCGTTCCACGACAAATCTCTCAAGGAACTCGCGAGCCAGACGTCTTGATTCGTCATCGACTTTGACTGCAGTAACGCCGCGATCGGGCAACCCGTATAAGACCGTTGCGCCGGCCTCCATGTGGATGATCGCGGGCATCACCGCAAGGTCCTCCTCGCCTTCGACTTCGATCCGCGTGGTCGAACCGCGGCCCGCCGCCCTCGCGACCGCGTTGTAGAGCGCCGCCGTGATTGTCGCGGGCGCCGAGCGCACTCTTTCGACCTCGTCGCCGTAGGTGCGGACCGCGTCGTCCTGAGGCACCGGCCCCCGCTTCGTCTTGAAGTCCACGACGATGAACCTCGGCCGCACGCCCCGGCGCACCGCCTCGCCGGCCGTCACGTCGCCCACGGCGGCAACCGCGCGCGCGCCCTCGACGCGCGAGGCGATGTCCTTGCCTTCGAACACCTCGGCGAAGGGAAGCGCCAGGCGCTCGCGCCCGGCCTCAGGCAGGTGCAGGACCACACCTTCGGGCAGGAGCACTCCCCGCCCGAACGCCAGAGGAGGGGCTCGGCGGCCCATCTTGGCCTACCTCACTTTGAGGGCGTACGAGCCCGCCTTCGTGATGTTGAGCTTCTTGGCGATTTGGCTCTTCTCGGGGTCGAGCACGACCACGTACCCCTGCCACTCCTTCGAAAGCTCGCCGCCGCAGTTCGGGCAGCGCTCGGCCTCCGTGATCGTGAAGCAGCTCTTGCAGGCCATCATCGAGGATCACTCCGAGGGCGGCGCGGCGGCCGGCGCTTTCGGGGGGGCGGCGGCGGCGGGCGGGCGCTTCGGCTCGCGCCGCGGGGCTTCCGTCCCCTGCTCCTTGAGCTTGCGGTCCTCCTCGAGCCACTCCGACTTGCCAAGCCCCACCTGCCGCATCGTGAGCCCGATCTTCGACTCGCGGTAGTTGAGCTCGTTCATCGAGACCGTCACGATCCGCGCGCGCACGCGGTCGCCGACGCGCAGGAACCGCCTCGTGTCCTTGCCCACGAGCCGCTGGTTCTGCTCGTCGATGTCGATCCTGTCGTCCATCACCTGGGAGATGTGCAGGAGCCCGTCGAAGGGCCCGAAGCGCACGAATGCGCCGAAGCGCAGGATCTCGACGACCTTGCCCTCGACGATCTCGTTGAGCTCCGGCTTGAACGCGAGCGCCGTGAACGTGACCTTCTGGTAGACCGCGCCGTCCCCGTGGACGATCCGCCCGGGGCCCACGATCTCCACGTCCTTGGCCTGGATCGTGAGGTTGTCCTCGTCGTCGAGCCGCCCCTCGAAGAAGCGCTGGGCAAGCTCGACGGCGACGGTGTTCAAGTCCTCGCCGAGGCGGTCGGGCGGGACGCGCACGGTCTCCTCGCGCGGGATGAGTTTGTACAAGGCGGCACCGTCCGAAAGGGGGCGAGCCTCGCACGTCCAGCCAAGCGCCATGAAGGCTCAAGGCTTGCCAGAATCGTGCGGGTCAATCGGCGAAAGCCCTCTTCTTATTTAAGCGTATTCGGCGCGGGGATTAGCGTTTCTCTGCCCGAGCCAGAGGACTTCCCGCGCGCGGCGAAACCGGGCATTCGCAAGAGCCTCCACGCCTTCCAAGGGCCGCCCCCCACAGAGGTGGGGCGCGCGGCTCGCTCGCCCGCGGCCGCCGCACGCCCGCCCCAGATGCTGCGCGGTCGGTGCGCTCCCCGCCGCGCGCGACGCGCCCCCGCGAAAACGCGCGCCGCCCTTCGCACAACTCTTAAGTATCGTCGGCAAGATCGCGCGGACAAGGGTGTGGGTTTGGCAGGGCTCTCCGGCGACCTCCTCGTATTCCTCACGGACCTCCTCATCGCATTCGGCCTCTTCTCGCTTGCCGCGGGCGCGTTTACCGCGTACTTCGGCTCGGGCAAGAGCCGCAAGATCGGCGTGGCCCTCATCGTGCTCGGGCTCGTCATCGTCCTCCTCGTCGCCGTGATGTTCCTCCAGGACATCGGCGTCGACCCGAACGTCGAATTGTGGAAGCACATCGTCTATCCGGCCCTCGTCCACATCCTCGGGGCCGCCCTTGGCGCGGTCGCGGCGCTCGCGGTGTTCCTCATCGCGATCATGAAGAGCTGACCTTCGGCGCCCGCCCTTTGCCCTCCCACGTCGCCTGCGAGGTGCGCCCCTCTTGAAGGTCACTCTGGAACTTGGCCGCGCTTTCTCCAAGGAGGCCGGCCTCTCACGCCTTGAGCTCGAGATGCGGGCCGGCGCCTCGGCCGGGGACCTCCTCTTGGCGGCCGGCGCGGCTCTCCCCGCCCTCTCCTGCGTCGACCGGGCGAGCGGAGCGGTCGACCTTGCCGCGGCCAACCTCTCGGTCAACGGCCGGCCCGTCGACCCGCGAACCCCGGAGCGGACGGCGCTTCAGGACGGCGACCGCTGCTACCTCTACGGCGTGATGTCCGGCGGGTGAGCCGTGCGGCCCTTTTAGCCGCCCGAGAGCGTGCGCACCAACGCAACCCGGTCGCCGTCTTTGACAGGCGCTTGCGCCTCGCCCGAAAGGACCATCGCGCCGTTCACGACGAGGTTCACGGTAAGGTCCTCCAGGGCCTCGCGGGCCTCCGGGAGCTTGGCAAGCAGCGCCTCCCGCAGCTCCTTCAAGGTCCCCGGCCGCGAGTCCACCACGACCTCGCCCTCGGGCGCGCAAGGCGTGCCCGGCGGCACCTGCACGCGCACGGCGAATCCGGTCGCCGCGCGCGAGAGCGCCTCGTGCCAGGCCGCGCTCGGCACGCCCTCGCTGCTTAGCCCCGAGACCCGGTAGAAGGCCTGCTTCATCGCCTCGAACTTGAGCCGGTCCACGCGCTCGCCCTTGAAGGGGCCCGCCGTCGCCCCCTCGTCGAACCACCGGTCGGGGAGCGTGTCGTCCCGCCCGCGCAGCCCGAGCCGCCAGTTCAGCATCCGTTCGAGCCCCATGATGTTGCGCCCAACTTCGTCGAGCTGCTCCTCGCTAAAAGAAAGGCCCGCCGCGTTGCCAAGCTGCGCCACGAACTCCGGGTAGCCTGCGAGTGTCGGCGAGTTGAAGAGCTTCGTCGTGAAGCGGCACATCCCCACGGAGTCCCCGACCGCGTACGTGTTCTCGCAGCGGCGGACCGCGACCTCCTTTCCCCCGTAGGCGTTCGGCTCCAGCGAGACGTCCCCGCCGTAAAGGTCGCGCTTGAACGCGGGGTCGTCGTTCACGCGCGCGTTGATCTCGAGGGTCACGCGGTTGCGCAGGTGGTCCATCCCGCGCGTGGCGACCGCCAGCCCGAGCGCGAACGCTTTGAGGACCCTCGCGTCGTGCGGGTCGGACTGGAAAAGGCCCTTCACGGCCATGCGGTACTTCAGCGCCTCCTCCCTGTAGTGGCCGCGCTCGACGGCCCTCGAGCTGTCGGCGATCACGTTGCCGAACCCCTCGCGCGCGGCCGTGAGGAAAAGGAGCCGCTCCACGACGTCCGCGTCGCCCCAGGCCAGCTTGAGGCCGCCGGTCTCCCTCTCCGTAATCACCCCGCGCTCGAAGAGCTCCATCGCCCAGGCGATCGCCGACCCCGTCGAGGACGTGTCGAGGCCGAGGTCGTTGCAGATGTTGTTGAGCCGGAGCACGGACTCCACCCGCGAGACGCCGATCATGGGGCCGAACTTGCCAAGCGTCACATACTCGGGCCCGTCGCCCTTGTCGTACCGGTCGAACACCCCGTCGCCGCGGACGCCGCGGTAGGACTTCTGGAGCCGGTGGTGCGCGAGGCCGACCTGCGAGGCGTCGTAGCTCGCGTTTCCTGCAAGCCCGACCTGCGCGGCCGCGCCCCACCCCCCTTTGCCCTCGGGCGTCATGTCGTTCAGCGGGCGGCAGTTCACGGGGCACTTGAAGCACCCGTCCATCCCCGTGCGGTACGGGTCGATGTTGTCGGCGTCGAGAGCGTCCGTCCAGGTCGTCTCCTGGTTGTTCTTCGTCCCCATGGCCCCAAGGACGCGCGAGGGCCGGTACAGGAAGGGCGTCCCCGTCATTTTCAGCGCGTTCTTCACGACGCTCGTGCGCAGCGTGATCCTGGCGACCGCCTGGTTGTAGGCCTTGTAGTCCGAGGCGCCCTCGGGAGCCCTCCGCACGCCCCGGATCAAGATGGCCTTGAGGTTCATCGAGCCCATCTTCGCCCCGGGGCCTCCGCGCGCGAAGATCGCCTTCGGCCCCCCCATGACCCCCGAGCACAGGACGAGGTTCTCGCCGGCCCTTGTGATGCGCACGAAAGCCGCGTCGCGGCCCTCCTTCACACCGAAGTCGCGCTCGAGCGCCTCCGTGACGTCGATGTTGTCAAGCCCACGGTACTTCTCCGCGTCGAGAAACTCGACCTTGCCGTCCTCGATCGCGACCAACGTGAGCCGGGCCGCCCGCCCGTAGAGCACGATGTGGTCGTACCCGTGGAGCTTCATGTACGAAGGGAAGTAGTCCCCGCAGTTCGAGTCGAGGAAGGCCCGCGAGTCTGGCGAGCGGCTCGTGGCATTCCCGCGGGCGGCCGAGGGCATCATCCCCGTAAGGACGCCGGCCCCGAAGATCAGCGGCACGCTGGGGTCGAGCGGATCGAGGCGCTCGTCGAGCAGGTTGTAGAGGAGCCACATGTTGCCGCCGCGGCCGCCGAGGAACGCGCGCACCGCGGACATCGGCAGGTACGCGCGCCGCGTCTCCCGCCGCTCGAGGTCGACGAAGAGCACGCAGCCCTGGGTCTTGTACTCGGGGGCCTTCGCCATCCGGGCCACAAGGCCCTCGACGCCAGCCCTCGCGCCCTCCCCCGCGCCCCCCAGGGCCTCGCCTCGCAGTCGACCGCCGCCCCGCAGGGGAAGCCCGCCTCCGCGGGCAAAAGGGTTATCCTTGCCATGGCAATGGTTCTGCGTGCGCCGCGTCGAGATCCGCGTCCACACGGCCTCGTGGCGGCGCAACTACGGGTACTTCGGGCTCTTCAAGGCAGCGGCAAGCGCCCGCGTCCTCCAGAACCTCACCCTCACGCAGCGCGAGTTCGTCGACCTCTGGGAGGTCCGCTTCCGGCCGGGCCGCTCGGCGCGCGACCTCAAGGGGGCCTTCGGGATCGTCTCGGCCTTCCCCGTCGCCTCCCGCGGCGCCCTCACCCTCGTCGTGGTCCGCGCGCCCTTCCACGGGTTCCTCAAGCGCCTGTACTTCGGGTACGGCGTGTCCTTCGAGCCCCCCCTCGAATTCACGCCAGAGACCGTCCGGGTCACCCTGGTCGGCTCGAACAGCGCGATGTCCCATGCGCTCGCCTACCTGCGCCGCTCGCACCTCCGGTTCGAGACCGTCTCGGCCGGGCTCTTCGCCGGGCCCCGCGCCGACCCCCTTTCGCGACTCACCGAAAGGCAGCGCGAGGTCCTCGAGGCGGCCTTCCGGCGCGGCTACTTCGACGTTCCCGCCCGAGTGAGCACCCGCGCGCTTGCCCGGGAGCTGGGGACGTCCCACCAGGCGGTCGTCGACGTCCTCCACCGCGCCGAACGCCGAGTCCTTTCCGCCTTCCTTTCGCGCGACGAGCCAGAGGCCGTCATCAAATAGAGGGACAGGGCTCCCGGCACCCCTCGCTCGGACCCGCCGTCTCCACGGGAAACATGGGTAAGGCTGGGGGGTTCCAAAAGGCGCGTTCGTCCCAAACGCCGCCGGGCCAGTTGCCTATAAGGTTTCTGGGAATATTTAAATATGGGACGCCCGTTGAACATCCTGTCGCATAAGCCTTTCGAATCCCCTAAATCCCCTCCCGAGGCGAACCCCCATGGCTAACGACAATACCCCCGCCATTGTTGAAGCGGAAAAGAAGGACAAGTGCCCCGAGTGCGGCTCGAGCCACCTCGAGCGCGACTACCAGCGCGGCGAACTGGTCTGCGCCGACTGCGGCCTCGTCATCGACGAGGAGTACATCGACCAGGGCCCCGAGTGGCGCGCCTTCGACGCCGAGCAAGGGCAAAAGCGCGCCCGCACAGGGGCGCCCATGACCTACACGATCCACGACAAGGGCCTTTCCACCACGATCGGCTGGAAGAACAAGGACTCGTACGGGAAGTCGATCCCCACGAAGAACCGTGCCCAGCTCTACCGGCTCCGGAAGTGGCAGCGGCGCATCCGCGTGTCGAACGCCACCGAGCGCAACCTCGCCTTCGCGCTCACGCAGCTCGACCGCATGGCCTCGAACATGGGGCTCCCTCGCAACATCCGCGAGACCGCCGCCATGATCTACAGGCGCGCGGTCCACAAGAACCTCATCCGCGGGCGCTCGATCGACGGCGTCGTGGCGGCCTCCCTCTACGCCGCCTGCCGCCAGTGCGAAGTCCCCCGGACGCTCGACGAGATTGCGAATGTCTCGCGCGTGGGCCGCAAGGAGATCGGGCGCACCTACCGTTTCATGATCCGCGAGCTGCGCCTCAAGCTCCTGCCTACGAAGCCCGAGGACTACATCTCGCGCTTCTGCTCCGAGCTCAAGCTCGACGGGACCGTGCAGGCCAAGGCCGCCGAGATCCTCGCCAAGGCCTCCAAGAACGAGCTCACCTCGGGCCGCGGGCCCACGGGGGTCGCGGCCGCGGCGATCTACATCGCGTCGATCCTTTGCAACTCGAGGCGAACGCAGCGCGAGGTCGCCGATGTCGCCGGCGTCACGGAAGTCACGATCCGCAACCGCTACAAGGAACTCACGGAGAAGCTCCAGATCGAAGTCGAGATCTGAGCGGTCCGCCCCTTTTCCCCGCGCGCAGAGGCCCCCGCGCCGCCACTTCGCCGTCTAAGCCTTGGCCCTCTGCGCCCCCGGCGGCCCCGCGCGGCCCGATTCTGCACGTGTCGTGCGGGCCCATTCGTGCTCTCCAGGCCGACTCCATAATCTTCAAATAGCGTCCTTCGGGTTAGCGCGCTGGCTCATACGGCCCCGTCCAGTCGCTCTGGAAGGAGCCCGTTGTGCAACGCTGAGGGTTGCCATTGTCCTCCGGGGGATCCCTGCGCTCGCCGCGTTCCTTGCGCGGCCTCGTCTTGCTCACGGCCCTCCTCTTCCTGCCCCTGCCCGCCCTACCCGTCGGGGCGATCAACGCGAACACGACCCTCACGCAGTTTTTCAACTGCACGAACACGATCCTTTGGCAAAACTGCCCCACGGGCAACTTCTCGGACTCCTTCAACGTGACCAAGACCGGAATCACAACGAACGAGGAGGCCACGGGCTACGGCTTCCGGATGCCCGCCCAGGGTGTTGCGGCGAGCGCGGAATTCGACCTCGAGGCCCTCCACGGCTACAGGTGGCGCAACCAACTCCACCAGAGCCAGGGCGCGTGGGGCCTCAACAGCGTCTTCAACAACACAACCGCGCAGTTCGGGCTGCGCACGGACCTCGACGGGTCGTCTCCCTTCTTCGCCCCCCGCACCTCGGACCTCAACGTCTCGTTCAACACGGCCCTCACGAACTACGACACGGTCGCCGGCGACTTCGACGGGGACGGCGGCGACGAGCTTGCCGTCCTCGTCGGGCCCTCGCCGAACTCGGCCGTCCAGATCCGCAAGTTCTCGGGCGGCAACTGGCTGAACTATTCGAGTTACCCGCTCTCGCTCGGGACGCCGTTCCAAGTCAAGGCCGCCGACCTCAACCTCGACGGCAAACTCGACCTCCTCGCGATCGCCTACACGGCCTCGCCCTACCTCTACCCGCTCATCCAGCTCCCCGGGGGGGTTTTCCGCCCCGAGGGGCCGATCCAACTTGCAGGCGGGGTCCCGAACGACTTCGCCGTCGGCGACCTCTCGGGCGACGGCTACCCCGACGCCGCCGTCGTCTATGGGAACCGCTCGGCCTACTGGTTCAACGAATACACCGGCAGGAACCTCGACCTCTGGGGCGCCAACGACTACTCGATAAAGGCCCAGAGCGGACTCTTCCCGAACCGCGCGACCTCCTTGCTCATCTCGCCCTTCGCCTGCACGGGGATGAACCTCGTGGCCCAGGCGAATTTCAACAACTACGTCTACATCCAGAACCAGACCACCCTCGCGACGGTCGCGACCCTGACCGCGCACACCGGGGTCGTGAACGGGATCGCCTGGTCGCCAAATTGCGCGTACTTCGCCTCCGCCTCGACCGACCGGACCGTCCTTGTCTGGTACACGGCCAACTGGACGGTCGCCGCGAACCTCACGGAGCACTCGAACTCCGTCTACGCCGTCGCCTTCTCGCCCGACAGCTCGCTTATCGCGACGGGCGGCGCCGACGCGAACCTTCGCGTGTGGAACCTCACGGCCTTCCCGCCGGCCCTCGACTGGAACGTGAGCGACTCGAACGGCACGATCTACGCGCTCGCCTTCTCGCCGAACGGCTCCGTGCTTGCCGGCGGCACTGGTAGCCGGACTGTGCGTATGCGCTCGACCGCCGACTACTCCCTGATCGGCAACCTGAGCAACCATTCGCTCGCCGTCCGCACGCTCGCGTACTCGCCGGACGGGATCTCCCTCGTCTCGGGCTCCGACGACGACCGGATGGTCGTCTGGGACGCCGCGAACCTGACGAAGAGCCTCGAACGCACGCCGTTTACGGCCGACGTCGCGCGCGTCGGTTTCTCCCCGAACGGCTCCATGCTCATTGCCGCGAGCCTCGACGGCCGGGTGCGCACGTTCCTCGTGAGCGACTGGTCCCTCTACGACGACGTCGTCGAGGGCTCGCAGTTCGTCTACGGCGCGGACTTCGACCGCACGGGCCAGTTCCTGATCACTGGCGGCACCGACGCCCGAATCCGCGTCTGGAACAAGGCCGTCCTCACGTCCTTGAGCCGCATGCGAACGCCCCAGGAGTTCTCCGTCATGGGAGTCGCCTTCTCGACCGGCGGGCTCCTGGCGAGCGCCTCCGAAGACGGGACGGTCTACGTGCAGCTGGCCCAGACAGGCGCGGCCGTGACCACGCTTTCGGCCCACCAGGGCAGCGCAAACGCCGTCGCCTTCTCGCCGGAGGGCGGGTCCCTGGCCACCGCGGGCTCCGACGGGCAGGTCCGCGTGTGGAACACGTCGACCTGGGCCTACACGAACCTCACGGACACGGGCAACGTGACGTCCGTGGATTTCTCCCCCTCCGGGCTCTACCTCGCTGCGTCGAACGCCTCCGGCGGGATCATCGTTTGGCTCACGTCGAACCTCTCGTTCGTCCAGAACATGACGGCCCCGGCCGCGGTCTTTTCCGTCGCCTTCGACCCCACGGGCCTCTACCTCGTGTCGGGCGGGGCCGACAACATCGTACGCATTTGGGAGAGCCTCACCGGGTGGAACTTCCAGAACCTCACGACGGGCGTGTCCGGCCCTACAATCCGCGCGGTCGACTGGTCGCCCGACGGCAACCAGGTCGCCGCAGGCGGCACGGAGCGGCGCCTGCGCCTCTGGTGGACGAGCAACTGGACGCTCATGGCAAACGTCCTCCAGCACACGAACGACATCATGGGCGTGGGCTACTCGCCCGACTCGGTCAAGGTGGCCTCCGCAGGGCGCGACGCCCGCATCTACACGTACACGCAGGGCGGCACCCTGCTCCAGAACTACTCGGCGCCGGGCGCGGGCTTCACGCAGATCCTCACGATCGGATGGTCGAAGGACGGGCGGCGCATCGCCGCAGGCTGGTACGACTCGAGGTACCCCACCTTCAACTTCGCTCTGTGCACCTGCGGCAGCCTCACAACGCTTGGAATCGCAATCGGGCCGGCCGACAACACCGCGGGCAACGACATCGTGATCGTCGGCCGCTCGGGTACGTCGTCGTCGGGCGCCTGGCGCCTGCCCTTCTCCGGCGGGTCGGGGACGGTCTTCACGACGATGCTGGGCGGCGTGAACCCCGTCCAGGGCGCCGTCCGCGTCGCCTTCGGCGACCTGTCCGGCGACGGCCGCCCGGACCTCGCGGTCGCCGCCGAGACGCAGCCCACCGGCGCGACGTACCTCATCTGGTGGAACACGAGCTCGAACAACTGGGACGGTCAGTCCGGCAACGTCGTAAGCATCCCCTCCGGCGGCTCCGTGAACGAGATCCTCATCGCGGACGTCACCGACGACGGCCACAATGATGTCATCACAGCCGCGGGCAGCAGCACGAACCAGGTCGACGTCCTCTACTACGAGGAGTACGCCCGCCAGACCGGGGCCTTCCGGATGTCGAACGTCTCGCGCGCGGCGGCCGCAAACATCGGCGACACGCCGATGGGGATTGCGGTCGGCCGCTTCAACAACGACTCGCTCACGGACGTGGCGGCCGCCAACGGGCCCAACCTCACGGTCCAGATCTACCTCCAGAAGGACGAACTCTACGCCACCTACATCAGCGGCCCGATCCAGGACGCCCAGCTTGGCGGCAACCCCGTCGTGGCGGCAAGCCTCTACTGGGACGACTGGAACGTGGTCGCGAACCTCACGGACCTTTCTGCGTACCTCACAATCGACGGGGGCTTCACCTGGCACCCCGTCGTCGAGAACCAGACGGTCAACTTCACGGGGCCCCCGAGCGCGTACCTCCAGTACCGGGTCGACTTCCACGCCACGCGCGCCGCGATCACGGCGTGGATCCTCGCGATCTGGATCGACTACCTCCTCGAGACGACGCCGATCAACATCAGCCTCGACGTCGGGCGCGACTTCTCGCCTGCAAACGGCGACTGCTACTACCCGGGCCCGACCCTCGGGCTCCAGCACTGCGCGTTTTCGCCCGACGTGGTGAACGGCTACGTCCAGAACAACCTGAACCAGCAGGACGCGAACCGCACGGTCTACATCCCGATCCGCATGAAGTGGGAGCGGCCCGCGACTCTTCGGCTCACGAACCTCAGCATCCGCTACAACTCCTGGCCCGCGCCGCCCCAGCTCTTCGAGCCGGCCGCCGGGTCCTTCTCGGACGCCACCCCCACGTACAACATGTCGAGCCTGGATGTCGACCAGGACAACCTCCGCTACCAGGTCCAGGTGTCCGGCGACGCCTCGTTCACCTCGGTCGCCCACGAGTACGACCAGAACACGTCCTCCTCGTGCTGGGGGCTCCCGGTCTATGTCGCGGGCGAATACGCCCTGTGCACGACCCCGGACTCCGAGCGGCTCCTGAACGGCCAGCGCTACTACTGGCGCGCCCGCGCCTTCGACGGGCTCCAGTGGAGCCTGTGGACCGCCCCCGCCAACTTCACGGTCGACGACCTCGCACCCGAGGGCTTCGCGACCTCGGCCCGGTACTCCACGACCGACAACTTCCTCGTGAGCTGGTCCGCCCAGGACCCGCCCGGGGGCTCCGGGCTCGACCTCCTGCCCTACGAGGTCCAGGTCAAGGACGGGCTCGACGGGGCGTGGAACGACTGGATCCCGGCCACGAGCGAGACCTCGGCGCGGTATTTCGGGCAGAACGGCCACACGTACTGCTTCCGCATGCGGGCGCGCGATTCGGCGGGCAACCTGCAGATCTACAACTCCGGCACGGCGGGCGACACCTGCGCCTCGATCGACACGGACCGCCCCACGGCGACGATCGCGGGGCTGCCGCCCTTTGAGCAGTCCCGCACCTTCGACGTCCGGTGGGCGGGCGACGATGGCCCGTCGGGGTCGGGGGTCGCAAGCTACGACGTCGAGGTCAGGGAGGAGGGCGGCGCCTTCGTGCCGTGGCTCTCAAGCTACCCGGGCGACCACTCGACCTACCAGGCGGCCGAAGACCGCAGCCTTTGCTTCCGCGCCGCCGCGCGCGACCGGGCCGGCAACGTCGGCGACCCCTCGGGCGAGGCGTGCACGCGCATTGACACGACCCCGCCTGCCTGCACCGTGACCGTGCCCGCCCTCAGCACACTCTCGCGCGAGACCTTCCCCTGGACGGTCGCCTGCACGGACGCAGAGACCGGCGTGGATGCCTACGAGTACTCCCTGGGGACAAGCCCCGGCCTTGCCGACGTCCTGCTCCCGGTCCGCGCCACGCGGCCCCCCGCCGTGGTCACGGGCCTCAACCTCACGAACGGGGCCACGTACTACGGGAACGTGCGGGCCCTGAACGCCGCCGGCGCCTGGTCCAAGTGGGCCGCCTCGCAGGGCGTCCGCGTCGCGATCCCCGGGCCCGACGCCCACATCGACTACCCGGCGGGCGTGGGGACCTCAACAAACGTGACTCTCGAATTCGGCGCGACCGACGCGCTCGGCTACGCGATCGTATCGGGCGAGCTCCAGTACCACCGGGCGGCCTACCGCGGCGGCACTCTCCAGACCTGGGAGGACTGGCTCACCGCGGCCCTCGACCCCACGACGACCTCGTTCTTCTACGACGAACTCGTCCGGGGCTACGCCTACGAGTTCCGCTACCGCGCGCGCAATGTCGTCGGCAGCTGGGGCGAGTACGCGCTCGGCGCCACGCTCTTCGTGAACCACCCGCCGCTTGCCGCCGCCGGCCAGGACCGCGTGGCCAACCTCTCGGAGCCCGTCAGCCTCGACGCGAGCCAGAGCATCGACTACGACGGGGACCGCGACGCCCTCACCTTCAACTGGGAGGTCGACGACGGGCGCAACTTCACGGGCCCGCTGTTGACGATCGCTTTCGACAGCGCGGGCACGCACACGGTCACCCTGACGGTCTCCGACGGCCACGAGGCGTCCACCTCGACGGTCACGGTCTACGTCCCCCCCGAGCCGCCCAAGCAAGTCCTCCCGGGCTTCGAAGGCGTCCTCGTGCTCGCGGGCCTCATCGCGGCCGCCGCGCTTTATGCCGGGCGCCGCCGCCCTCCGGCCCTTTGAAACGCCGGCCGTCGCCCTTCGGGGAGCCCCCCGGAAAGGTTTTGAAGGCGCGAGCCTGAGCGGGGCCCCTGCACCCCCCTATGACCCGCGCTCCCTTCGACATCCTGAGGGCCTCCCACATCCTCCTGCCTGGCGTCGGGCCCCTCACGGAGAGGCGGCTTTGGGAGCGCGAGGTCCTGTCGCTCGACGAATTCATGGGCGAGCGGCGGCTTGCCGGGTTCTCGGAGTTGCGCAAGCGCGCGCTCGACCGTGAAGCCGCCCGGACCCTCGCGCTCCTCGAGGAGGGGTCGGCCGGCGAGCTCGCTTGCCGCCTTCCGCACCGGGAGGCCTGGCGGCTCTTCGAGCGGTTCGCCGCGGAGGCCGCCTTCCTCGACATCGAGACCGACGGCCTCTCGCGCCTTAGCGCCGTCACGGTGGTCGGGGTCTTTAGGCCGCAGAAAGGGTTCACCGCGCTCGTGCGCGGCGCCGGCCTTTCCGCCGCCGCCCTTACGGAGGCGCTCGCGGGCGCGCGCCTCCTCGTCACGTTCAACGGGGCGTCCTTCGACCTGCCCTTCGTCCGCGCGGCCTTCCCCGCGGCGCGGTTGCCGCGCGCGCACCTCGACCTCCTCTCCTGCGCGCGGCGCCTCGGCTGGCGCGGAGGCCTCAAGGCGATCGAGCGCGACCTCGGAGTCCTTCGCGACCTCGAGACGCGCGTCCTTGCGGGCCGCGACGCCGTGCGCCTCTGGCACGCCCACCAGCGCTCGGGGTCGACGAACGCCCTGAGGCTCCTCGTATCCTACAACCGCGCGGACTGCGAGAACCTCCTGCCTGTCGCCCGCGCCCTTACCAGCGCCATGCTCGAGCGCACCCGGCCCGCCGCCCCGAGGGGCCCGCGCCAGGCCGCCCTGCCCGGCGCTTGACGATGCGCCCAGCCTTGCCGCCTTCGGAACTTGCCGTGCGAAGCCTTTATGCTGAGAGCCCGCCTGCAAAACAAGGGCGCGCCTCCGCCGCCCAGGAGAAGCCCCTTCTGCCCGCGTTCGGTGAGACCGAGGCGCGCGCGGCGGTCGAGTACGAGCCCCGGCCCGTCAAGGACCTCCTCATCGAGATGAAGGACATCGCGGAGCTCATCGTCGACCTCGCCTACAGCGCGCTCATCTTCGACTCCGAGGAGATCGCCGAGGAGGTCCACCGCCTCGAGGCCCGGATGTACCGGCTGCGCTACCTCCTGCGCCTCCAGGTCATGCTCTCGACCCGGACGCTTGCCGACGCCCAGATGATGCTCGGGATCCTCCAGGTGGCCGGCGCCGGCGGGGCGATCGCCAACGCCGCAGGCGACATCGCCAAGGTCCTCTCCAGCGAGCTCGAGTACCGGCCGCTTGCGCCCTTCATCCTGAAGGGCTCGGGCGAGCGGATCCGGCTCGTGAGCGTCGCCGAGGCCTCGCCGCTTACAGGGAACACGCTTGCCGAGCTCAAGCTCGGGACGCGGCTTGGCACGCGCGTGATTGCCGTGCGGCGGGGGAAGCGCTGGAGCTACGACGTGCACGAGGACGTCGTCTTCAAGGACGGCGACCAGGCCATCGTAACGGGCACCGAGGAGGGTATCGAGCAGCTGCGCGCGATCGCCTCGGGCAAGCAGTCCTTCGACGAGGCCGCGCGCGCGCAGCCCTCTGCCGCCCCCCTGCCCCAACCGCCCGCCCAGCCCGGCACGAAGAGCGAGACCGAGGCGTGGTTCATCGAGATCAAGGACACCTCGGACCTCATGGTCGACCTCGCCTACAGCGCGATCCTCTACAACTCGCGGGAGATCGCCGAGGAGGTCGAGACCCTCGAGGAGGAGGTCGACGAGCTCGTCGTGAAGCTCCAGCGCCGCGTCCTCGAGGAGGCCATCGAGTCGAAGAACGTGGACAAGGCGCTCATCCTCTTCCACCTCTCCGCCGCCATGGAACAGATCGCCGACGCCGCGCGCGAGATCGCCGACGCGGCGCTGCGCGACATCCAGGTGCACCCCGTGCTCGTCGAGAGCGTGCGCGAGTCCGACGTCACGGTCGCGCGGGCCCAGGTCTCGGAGGCCTCGACGCTTGGGGGCAAGACGCTCCGCCAGCTCCAGATGGCCACGAAGACGGGGATGCGCGTGATCGCAATCCGGCGCGGCAAGAAGTGGATCGTCGGCCCCGGGCCTGAGGACCGGCTCGAGGCGGCCGACGTCCTCTTCATGCGCGGGCCGCCCGCGGCCGAGGAACGCCTGCGCGACCTTTGCAGCGGGAAGCGCAAGCGGCTCTGAATGCCGCCGGGGTCAGCCGATCCCGAGGAGCCGGCCGGCCCCGAGGAGGACCGTGACGCCGATCACGTCGACGACGGAGTTCGTCACGGGGATCACGACGTTGTCGGGGTCGGCGCCGAGGCGGAAGGCGATCAGTGTCGTGTAGTACGTGAGCGGGAGCACGACGGCGGTAACCGCCGCGCCGGCAAGGAGCGAGAGGAGGATCATCCGGCCCGGCTCGGGGTGGGGCACGCCGAGCAGGACGGAGAGCGCGAACACGGAGAGCCCGATCAAGGGGTACGTGACCATCGCGACCACCCCCATGTCGCGGATGTCCGCGCGCGCAAAGGCGTCGGGCCGCCTCCCAACGCGCGCGATGCCGAGGTGCACGGCCGACGAGAGCCTCGAGGAGGTGATCGACGCGAGGTTGCCCGATTCGCCGATGAAGGGGGGGATGAGCACGAGGAGCGCGGGGACCCCGACGAGCGAGGCGAGGCTCCCCTCGAGAGTGAGCCCCACGACGAGCTCGAGCGCGACGGTGGCGACGAGGATCGCAAGGCTCTGGCGGAAGATCTGCCGCGCGATCGGCCGGTTGAGGCTCCAGGTCCGCCCGAGCAGGACGGCCGTGGCAAAAAGCGCGGCGGCGTCGACGGGGAGGACGAGCAGCGGGGAGAAGCTCACGTTGAGCAGCAGGGCTCCGAGCCCGACAATGAGGAGCACGGAGAGGAGGTCGCCGCCCGCGGTGATGAGCGGCGCGTTGAGGTTGTCGGGGTCGAAGCCCCGCCGGAACGCCACGCTCGACAGCGCGAAGGCCGCCACGCTAAGGACAAGGCCGGCGGCGACCGCCGAGAGGACGGCGACGAAGAGGAGGTTCTCGAGGCCCACGACCGTGAGGCCGAGCGAGGCGAGGAGCGCCCAGGAGAGGCCCGAGAGCAGCAAGGCCATGACGAGGGACTGCGTCGTGGAGGCCAGGACGTTCTGGTCGAGGACCCGCGAGCGCTCGAAGCGTGGGCGCACGAGGCCCGTGTGGAGGTACGTGCCCAGGCGCGAGCCAAGCGGTGCGTAGATGTTCCCGCGGAGCGCGTTGGAGGCGGGCAGGAGCGTGATGAGGCCCGGGACGAGCGTTAGCACGTCTGCCGCGTGGGCAAGGACGAGCCCCGAGCCGAGGAACCCGAAGAGCCCGACCATGAGCGAGAGGGTCGCCTGCCGCACGGTCGGCGTGTTCTTGAGGATCGGCGGCCAAATGCGGCGGATCTCCGCGTACGAGAGCCTGCGGGCGACGATCGCACGACGCGGCGTCCCGCGCTGCGTGCAAAGGCCTCCCCTTGGGGCGGATCCACCTTCCTGCGCGACTTCAAGGGGGGAAATGCGCTGGGGCTTTCCGCCGCGGCGCTCTGAGCGAGCCTCACCCTATTTAAGGCCGCCGGGGCCGCGCTACGTTTATCCGCGCGGGCCCGTTTTGCGCGGCCGGGGATGGCTCTTGCGCCAAGGGAATCTCGGGGAGTTCAAGGGGGCGGGCGCGGGGCCCGCCGAGGCCAGCCTTCCGGAGGTTTCCCGGAGCATCGCGCGCGCCTTCGGGCTTGCGCCCGGCGAAGTCGACGTCTCCTACCGCCGGTACACGACGCTCAAGAGCACGGCGAGGCGCGGCGCCGACGGGCGCGTCGCTGTGCGCCTTTCGGAGGACATTGCGCTGGAGCCCGCGCCCGCGCAGGCGGCCATCGCCCACGTGCTTGCCGCGCGCGTCCTCAAGCGCCGGGCTCCGGAGTGGGCCGCAGCGGCGTACTTAGCCTGGCTTTCCGACCCGAAGACGCGCGACCTCTCGCTTGCGCTGCGGCGCACGCGCGCCTCGAGGCGCACGCGCGGCCCGGCGGGTGCGCACCACGACCTTGCGCCGCTCCTGGAGCAGGTTGCCGCGTCCCTCTTCGACCCCCCCCTTGGCCCGCCGGCGGTGGGGTGGACCCATGCGCGGGGTCGGGCGGTCCTCGCCTCCTTCGACGAGGCGCACGAGGCGATCACGGTCTCGCGGCTCCTCGACCACCCGCGGGTCCGGCAGGACACGCTGCGCTACCTCCTCTACCACGAGATGCTGCACTTCGAGGACTACCGCGAGGAGGGGGCGCTTGAGGGAGCCCCGGGCGCGCGCAGGCGCACGGCGCGCCGGCGAAGCCTCCACCCGCGCTCCTTCGTGCTCCGGCTCCACCGCTTCCCCGGCTGGAGGGAAGCCGAGGCGGACCTTGCGCGCGCGTGCAGGCGGCGGCCCGTTGACTAGGGAGGATCGGCTCGTGACCTTGCCCACCCCTTCCGTGCCGCGCCGCACCGGCCTCGTCGTGGCTGTCGACCTCGAGGACCGCAGGGCAGCCGAGGCGGTCGCGCGGGCCGTCTCCCCCCACGCCGACGCCGTCAAGGTCGGCTGGCCGACGGTGCTCGCCTGCGGGACCGACGTGGTCGGCCAGCTGGCTCGCGCCTCTGGGCGGCCCGTCATCTGCGACTTCAAGATCGCGGACATCCCGCCGGTCGCTGGCGCGATCGCCCGCCGCGCCGTCGACGCCGGCGCCCGCGGCGTGATCTGCCACGCGTTCGCGGGCCGCGAGTCCGTGGCGGCCGTCGCGGACGCATGCCACGCGAGGGGGGCCCTTGCCATCGCCGTGGTCGAGATGTCCCACGAGGGCGGCCGGGAGTTCACGGCGCCCGCATCCGGCCGCCTCCTTGAGGTCGCGCTTGCAGGCGGGGCCACGGCCGTCGTGGCGCCCGCGACGGCCGAGGCC
>Ga0209342_10002763_pt1 | contig 18656 bp, 11 predicted proteins | sample RifCSP16_2_FD_184023 | JGI IMG/M metagenome (GOLD analysis project Ga0209342, IMG submission 184023) | Soil microbial communities from Rifle, Colorado - Rifle CSP2_sed 16_2 (SPAdes) (version 2) | ecosystem: Environmental > Terrestrial > Deep subsurface > Rock core/Sediment | place: Rifle... | reverse complement strand
ATTCAAGGAAGGTCGTCCCGTGAAAATGCATCCCACCGCGGTGGTTAGTCCTCAATCTCAGATCGGAGTGAACGTTGAGATTGGCCCTTTCTGTGTGATCGAGCCTGACACGTGTATCGGCGAGGGCTGCTCGCTGCAAGGCCATGTGACCATCAAGCGGGGCACGACGCTTGGCACGGACAACCTCGTGTTTGAGTCGGCCGTGCTCGGCGGCTATCCTCAGCACGTCCACATGCCCGAGCGACCGGGCCGCGTGGTGATCGGCAACGGCAACACGATCCGGGAAAACGTCACGATCCATCGCCCGCTGAACGAGGAAAAGACCACGATCGTGGGCGACCACAACTTACTGATGGCCAACTCGCACGTGGCTCATGATTGCATTTTGGGCAACAACGTGATCGTCACCAACAATGCGATGCTCGGCGGCCACGTGATCGTCGAGGATCGGGCCTACGTCTCGGGCGGAGTGGCCGTGCATCAGTTTTGCCGCATCGGGTCGCTGGCGATGGTCGGCGGCCAGGCGCGGGTCACCAAGGACGTGCCGCCCTACGTGAACGTCGACGGGGGAAGCAATTACGTCGTGGGCCTGAACCAGATCGGGTTGCGTCGCGCGGGGTACACGTCGGACCAGATTCGGCAGATCAAAGAGGCCTATCGCGTGCTCTATCGGAGCACGCTTTTGTGGGACGGGATTCTGGCCCAACTGGCGGCCGAGTTTCCCGAGGGCCCGGCGGCCCATCTCCGGGAATTCTGTGCCCAAACGCACCGCGGCATCGTGCCCGAACGGCGCATGCCGCCCGGCGCCACGATCAAACTCCGCCGCGAAGAAGAGCAGGAAATCGAGCAAGAGGCCGAACTCCGTGCCCGAGCGGGGTAGCGGCCGCCCTACGGAACAAAACGGTCGGGAGTCGGTGACGTTTCTCCGCGCCAAGGCAAAACATCTCAACCCGATGGGCGGTGGGTTCTATCAGTTGGGCTTCAAACTGCAGGAAGTTCTCGCGTCGGACGAGTATTCCGACCATATCGTCTGTATCGCATCATTCCACCGCAGTGACAGTAAGCAGTCCAATTCGCAAAGAACCATGGTCAATACTCGATTTGACCAATCGGAACCGTCTCTTTCGCTTCCTTCAGCCGCAAGGTGAGCGATTTTCGCTGCTCGTTCTTGCGGCCGTAGTTGGTGAAGACGTCGACCTGGACGGTCACGGGCCCCAAAAGGCGCGCGGCTCGGCTGCCGAAGTAGTTGGCCTCGATTTTGTACGCGCCGGTGGCCGCGCGGTGGACCAGATACTCCTCCGGGCCGTAGCCGCCGGTGAAATCGGAGCTGACCAGGCCGCCGATGGTCGTGCGGTTGTGTTGATAATAGGCTTTTTCACCCGACGGCTCGGTGATCCAAAGGTCGATGTCCGTGTCGTCGGCGTGCCAGGTCATGACGATCCGCACGTCGACGTCCAAGAGCTTGACGAGCCGGCGGTCGAGCGAGATGTCGGACACGCCGGCCGCCTTGGCTGGAGGGATCATGTGGTTGAGTTCTTCCAGCGCGATCACTTCGATCTCCGGAAAGCGGTCGTCCCAGGGACGCACAACGACCTGGGTCAACAGGTCGATGGCTCGGGCGTAGTCGCGGCGGACCGCGTCGGCCGGCGGGTCGGCGCCGGCGGCCGACTGTTCGGCGCGGCGGGCCAGCACCAACGCCAGGTCGCGGTAAGACTGGGGTTCCTCGGGCCGCAGGTCGAGCACCGCCTCGAACGTCTGGACGGCCAGGTCGAGCCGGTCGATCTGCGTCAGGCGATGGCCCAGCACGCGGAGCAACGCGGGATCCTCCAACTGGAGTTCGGCGATGTTGCTGAGCACCTGAAGGGCCATATCGGCGTCGCCTGCTTCGCGGAAGAACTCGGCGCAGTCGAGGAAGAAGGCGGGCGAGTTGCCGTATTTCGCGCGGCTCTTCATGTAGACAGCCAGACGGGCACGATCGTCCTTGGCGGCTCGGAGTTTCTTCAGATAGGGCGTGTCGGGATTCCAGGGCTTGATGGCGATGCCGGGCTGGCGGTCAGCGGCAACCCCGAACTTCCTGAGAGCGCTCAGCGGCATGCTACGCACTGCGGTTTCGGCCGGCGGTGACGTGGCGGCAGGACTGGCCGGGTGTGCCTCGCCTCCGCCCATGCCGCCCATTCCCATGCCTCCCATTCCGCCCCCACCCATTCCTCCGCCATAACGCCTGATCCTCTGCGAACGTGAACGCCCGCTTCGACCATCGGGATAGACGGGCTCTTCTTCTTTCTCTCCGTACTTGAAATGCTCGGAATACTTGAACTTGGTGTTCCACCACTTGACCCGTTGTTTCCACATGCGGAGGACTTTGGCCAGTTTGCTGGCCTTCTTTTTCTGCTTCTGATGTTCGAGCGTGTCGATGCGCCGCAGGTATTCCTCGCGCATCTCCTTAAGCGAGGCGGGCGGGGCGATTTCGTACTCGACGTACTGATCGAGCGAATCGAGGACCAACAGCGACGTGTAGGGCGTGACCAGATTAAACTGCTTGCCCAGCGTGGCGATTTCCTTCCGGTTCTTTTTCTGGCGGACCATCAGTTCGGCCAGTTTCTTCTCGGCCCAGAGACGACGGAGCAGGGAGCCTTCGACGGCATCGGTTCGCGAGACGGTGAAGGTTTTCTTGGTGGGCGATTCGCCCGGCATGCCGTAGCCGTACAGCACCGTGACGGTGGTCGACTCGCTGTCGAGCCGGCCGACCAGCGTAAACCGTCCGGCGAGTGGCTCGGGCAATTGCGGATAGAGGTCCTTGGCCGGGCCGCCTTCGATCGAGGCCGAAAGGAACGACCAGGCCGGACGGTCGATCTGGGCCAGCACTTCGGCGTCGGACCATTTGACCAGATTGAAGTAACGGCCGCCGTTGCTCGTCGCCAGGCGGCGCAGCGTCGCATGATCGACCGTGGAGGCGGCGGAGAAAACGTCGAGCGGCCCGTCGAGCCGGGCGGGCTCTTCTTGGCCGAAGTTCGAGAGGCCGTCGGTGAACAGCAGATACCGGGTCGATTGCACGGCCGGGTCCACGGCCGGTCGGATCGCGCCGAGCTGCGTGCCGCCGTCGTACTGGACCTTCTCGATTTCGGCGACCAGCTCGCGGATTCCCTTCTTGTCGAGCGTGAATCGCTTGGGGTTCGACGCGACGTTGCGCAAGAGGATCAGATCGACGTCGCCGGGATCCGTGCGATCCGGCGTGGCGGACAAGCGTTCGACATAGGACCGCAGCAGGGCGATTTCGCGCGCGTGGTCGCCGGCCCTCGAGCCCGAGGCGTCCCAGAAGATGACGACGCGCCGGGGAGCCGATTCCTGTCGGGTCGCGGTGGCGGCGGGTGGGGCCGAATGGTCCTCGACGGCGAAATAGATCTGGCCGTCGTCGGTTTTTTCGACGAGCACGCGGGGGCCGGCGGTTTTGGGCAGGGCGACGACCAGATTCTCGTCGGCGGGCAACCAGTCCTTCTGCTGTGTCTCGGCGACGTAGCTGTCGCGCCATTTTTCAAAAGCGAAATTGGCCGGCCCGCCCTGGGCCACCACCGGCGGAGCGGCCGGCTTGACCACTTCGACGCGAAGCGAAAACTCGGGCACCTTCTCCTTGAAGTTCAAGGGCAGGTGATAGGTCGGGGCGTCTTGGCCGCCGATCAACTCCGAAACATATTCGACGCGCACCGTCCGGCTGCCGTGGGCCGGAATGGGGAACACGCGGGTCTGAAACGTGTTGCCCTTGGTCCATTGGACCAGGCCGGGATCGATTCCCTGGCGAACGATTTCCTCGAACACCCGCCGGGCCTCGTGCTTCTCGACCGCCACGCCGTCGACCATCGCGCCGGCAATGTCCAGCGCGTAGCCGGTGACGGTGGTGCCCTCGGGCAGCGGGAAGTAGAGGTCGCCCTCCATCGGCCGGTCCGTCGGATTGGCGAAGGTCATCGTGGTCGTGGTTTGGGCCACGGAGCCGAAGATGCGGACGTGGATCTCCAACTTGGCCAGGCCGAGCGGCTTGGAGACGTCACCCTCCTTGACCATCAAGGCGGGCGGAACGGTCTGGGCGGACAGCGCCGCAACCAACAGCGGCCACGCGACGAGGAGGACGAGGAGATGCTGCACCTTCATGGGTCTTCTCCGGCTTAAGGGAATGAGTTCGGACCACGAGATTTGCCGACGTGAAGCCCGAATGCTTGACTTCATCGCTTGGCGAAAACGCCCGGGCGTCGCGTCCCCCTCAGAGTAGCGGGCGGGTGAGGTTTGTCAAGACACGTTTGGCCCGAGGCCCAAGTCATTTCCGCTTGACGGGATTCCGTTCGGTCGGGCGGACGCGGAAGTGGGCGACGAGTTCGCGGAGTGCGTTGGACTGGGCGCCCAGTTCTTCGCTGCTGGTGGCCATTTGTTCGCTGCCGCAGGCCGCGTGTTCGGTGACTTCGGCGACGATGGTGATGGCGGCCGAGACTTCCCTGGCGTTGGCGGCTTGTTCGACGGTGGTGGCCGCGATTTCGCCGATTCGGGTGGCGGTTTCCCGGACGCCGACGACGATCTCGCGCAGCGCCGCGCCGGTTTCCTTGCTCAGCAGGGCGCCTTCCTCGACCCGGCGGTTCGATTCGCGGATCAGGGTCGAGATTTGGGCGGCCGCCTGGTTTGAGCGTTCGGCCAGCTTGCGGACCTCGTCGGCCACCACGGCGAAGCCCATGCCGTGGCGTCCGGCGCGGGCGGCCTCGATGGCCGCGTTGAGCGCCAGCAAGTTGGTCTGGTCGGCGATTTCCGAAATCACCTGGATGATTTCGCTGATCTGCTTCGAGCCTGCACGGATCAGTTCCATGGCCTCGATGGACTTTTCGACGGCTTTTCCGCCGTACTCGGCGAGGGAATCGGTCCTTCGGGCGGTGGCGTCGGCCTCGGCCGCGCTGTGCTTGACTTCGTCGATGGAGCGGGCCAGTTGTTCGAGCGACGCGCTCATTTCCTGGACCGTCGAGCTTTGGGTGGTCGCGCCGTGGGCGAGCGTCTCCGCGCCGCGGGCGATGAGTTGCGAACTCTCGTCGAATTGCCTGGCCGTCTCGATGATGTCGGTCAGAGTGGCGCGGACGCTTTCGGCGAGTGTATTGACGTTGCCGCGCAGCAGTTCGTAATCGCCGGTCCAATGCGCGTCGATTGCCTGGATAAAATCGTTGTTGGCCATCGCAGCAAGCACGGCGGAGGCGGCCCTTACGGGCTCGGCCACGGACGCGACGGCATGGTTCAATCCCTCGACGATTCGATGGTAGTGTCCTTTGTGTTTCGCGGCGTTGGCCCGAACGTCAAGTCGTCCTTCGCGGATTGCCAGGGAGAGCAGATCGACGTCCTCGACGAAGGCACGCATCGCGTCGGCCGAGTGATTCATCAGGCGGCGGATTTCGGCGAAGGTTTTGCGCGAGGCGTCCTCGCCGGCCGTGTCGTCGTCGGCCGCGGTCATTTCAAGTCGAAGGTCTCCGGTGTCCAGTCGCCATAAGTAATCCATCAACTGCTGGAGTTGCGCATCCTGGTACTCGCGATGGGCTTTATGGGCCGTGACGCCGCAAAGCATCTCGACGTAGCCGGCTACCTCGCCTTGAGCATTGCGGAGAGGAACCGCGTCCACGGCAAACGCATGGTCGGCCAGCGCGTGGAGAACGCACTCCGTCGTGGCACGAGCGCCGTCGGCCTTGGTCTGGTGCAACGCGCATCGCTCGGTTTCGCAGTCGCCCGAGTGGAACCAGGGGCACGGCTTGCCCAGGGCCGTCCGGCGGTCGAACCCTCCGAGATCGGCCGCGTGCCGGTTGAAGAAGGTGCAGTTCAGGTGGACGTCGGTCGCGAGAATCGGATGGGGAATCGCGTCCAGAACGCTTTCATGGAAGGATGCCTTTTCTTCCATTTCCGTCTTGGCCGTTTGGATCGCGTCGGCGGCGGCGTTGAAAGCGTCGGCCACTTGGGCGACCGCGCCGTCGCGGCTTGCGTCGAGTCGGTGTCCAAAGTGGCCCTTGGCGAGCGATCCGAGGGCCCGGGCGATTTGCGACAAGGTGTTGTTGATCCATCGCGTCATTGCCCAGGCGAGGACCATCGCGGTCATCAAGCCCAAGAGCACGCCGAGCACGATGGTCGTTTGGGCCGCGCGCGAGCACGCTTCGCGGGCCGCGATTCTCCGCCGGCCTGCGTCCTGGTTCGCCCGAGTCATTTGCGAGAGGATGGTCGCGGCGTCGCGGCCGGGTTCGAGAGTCTCTTGATACGTCTCGGCAAGCTGTTGGCGCAATTCGGTCGTTTGCGGGTCGTTTTTCGATGGTTTCCGCTCGGGGAAATCGTCCTGTTGCTGGGCCAGAGCGACCAGTTCGGCGTGTTTGTCCTTCCAGCGATTCCAGGCCGGCGCGAACTCGTCCGCGAGTCGGACTTCGTCCTCGGTCTGCGGCAGTTGACGATACGTCCGCCATGCTTTGTCGGCCTGGTTCCACGCCTTCGCGGTCGCGTCGTGGAGTTCATTGCGATCCTTGGTCGAGAGTCGTCCGCCGGCCAATAGCCGCTCGACCAACTTGATGGCGATCTGCTTCTCGCTCAGCAGGAGCATCGACCGGACGCCGGCGAGCCGCAGGTTCTCGGTATCCCGGGCCGTGCGGCGCGAGCGTTCCAGCGCGTAATAGCCGACACCGGCGATGAACAGCGTCGCCGCTGTTCCCGCGAGGAAAGCCGCAAGGAAACGCTCTTTCAACGACAAGGAAAAACGCATGGTTTTCTCAAGGAACACAAACTGCCCGTGGTTCCGCGGGTTCCACACAAACCGAACCGGATGCGGGCGCGCAGGATTGCGCCACGGCTGGTCCGCGGCGTTCCGGCCCCGCGCGACAGGGTCGCTTGAGGCGTCAAGTGCCCCTGTATGTCCCTTTTTCATACAGAGAAGCCGCCCCAAGGATACGTACTTTGTGGGGAGGGCATGTCAAGGAAAAGCACCTACGGCGGGTAGGCGTCAGGGGGGAGGCGAGACAAATCATGGGGCGGTTTGTGGACGCTTCAGCGTACTTGGTCCGCATAACTGGTACGATTGGAAGAACAGGCTACAATGGACACGAGCGCGAGCGGCCCAAGATGGGCCCCGTTCAGGGCGCGATGCTCTGGGGACGACAGCGTGTATTTCACCGATCATAAGCCATGCGTTCCATTGCCATCATGAACCAGAAGGGCGGGGTGGGGAAAACGACCACCGCGGTGAATCTCTCGGCCGCGCTGGCGGCCGGGGGACGGCGCGCGTGCCTGGTCGATCTCGATCCGCAGGCCCACGCCACGTTGCATTTTGGGATCGAGCCGCGGGCCGACGAATTGTCGATCTACGACGTCATGACCGGCAAGACGCGGATCGGCGAAGCGTGCCGGCGGGTGGAGGAGAATCTGTGGGTCGTGCCGTCGAGCCTGGATCTGGCGGCGGCCGAGGTGGAACTGGTCAGCGTGATCGGGCGCGAGGTCATTCTGCGCGACAAGCTCGGCGATGATCCGCCGGCGGTGGACTATCTGCTGATCGATTGTCCGCCGTCGCTGGGCATTATGACGCTCAACGCCCTGTCGGCGGTCGGCGAGGTGTTGATTCCCTTGCAGCCGCATTTTCTCGCCTTGCACGGGCTAGGCAAGTTGCTCGAAACGATCCAAGTGGTGGCCGAGCGGCTCAACGACCGGCTCAAGCTCAGCGGCGTGGTGCTTTGCATGTACGACGCCGGCACGCGGCTGGCCGCCGAGGTGAGCCGCGACGTGGACGAGTTTTTCGACAATGCCCGAGGACAGGCAACCCCCTGGGCCGAGTCACGGACGTTCGAGACGCGGATTCGCCGGAACGTCCGGTTGGCGGAGGCGCCTAGTTTCGGCCAGTCGATATTTCGATACGCGCCCGACTCGCACGGGGCGGAGGATTACCGGCGTCTGGCGGAAGAAATCAGCAACGGAAGGGCGCAACCATCTTAGAGCCTATCCGAAAACGGTGACAGACGCCTCACGGCAACCGTTTCAGGAAGCATTAGGCACATCGAGTTCGGAGCCCGTCCCCGTTTTCGGATAGGCTCTTAGCGGGTTGTCGGCCGTCGGGCGATTTTTTATATCGGCTTGACGTTCTCGGCACGAGGGCCTTTTGGGCTCCGGCCTTCGGTGAACGACACCTTTTGGCCTTCACGCAGGTCGTCGAAACTGACGCCCTCGAGACTCTCTGAGTGGAAAAACAGGTCTTTGCCGTTGCCTGTCTCAATGAACCCGAAGCCTTTGCTTGTCAGCTTCTTAATAGTGCCTTCCGCCATGGGTGTGTTTCTCCCGAGTAAGTAATAGTCTGGATTGCCGCCGTCCGGCTTACGATTGCCGATTGGCGAGCGTCCGTTGATTGACACTAGTGTAACCCATCCCTGTGCCGTCACGCAAGGGGGGGGACGGCCCAAACCGCTATGTTTCCGTCATCCATGGTTTCCGTTCAACGTCTTCCGAAGCCCTCAACCGTCCGCTACGGGACGGGAAGTCCTTTTTTGTACCCGTTTTCCCGGCTTTCAAACGTCCCTCCGGGACGAAGGACCGGTGCTACTCAACGCATCATGAGGCGAAGGACGGGACAACCTACTTTTCCGGGGACAGGAAGGTATCTTGTGTATTACTTTTCCAACCCGTACTCCTTCAGCTTCTTATGCAGCGTGTTGCGGTTCATGCCCAGCATGGCGGCGGCTTTGATTTGGACGTTGTCGCAGCGGGCCATGACTTGGATGATGAGTTCGCGTTCGACGCGGTCGACGATTTTGGCGTGGAGGTTTTCGGCGTCGGGGCCGGATTCGGCGAGGGCTTGCGCGACGAGGGAGCCGGCGGCGCTTTCGAGATCGACCGTGCGGCCGATTCGCGGGGGGCGGCGGCCTAGCACGGCCTCGGGCAGGAGGGCGGGCGAGATTTCGTCGGACGGGGCCAGCACGATGGCCCGTTCGATGTAGTTCTGCAACTCGCGGACGTTGCCCGGCCAGTCGTATTGCTCGAGGGCCCGCATGGCGTCGGGCGTGATGTGAGGGACGTGGCGGTTGTTTTGCTCGTTGTAGAGCCGCATGAAGTGGGAGACCAGCTCGGGAATGTCCTCGCGGCGGTCGCGCAGGGGCGGAACGAAGACGGTGACGACGTTCAGGCGGTAATAAAGATCCTCGCGGAAACGGCCTGCGGCCACTTCGTCGACCAGATGGCGATTGCTCGCGGCGACCACGCGGGTATCGACGCGGATGGTCTGCGTGTCGCCGACGCGTTCGAATTCGTGCTCCTGGAGCACACGGAGGAGTTTCACTTGGAGCTTGGGCGTGGTCGAATCGACCTCGTCGAGGAACACGGTGCCCGTGTGGGCCGCCTCGAACCGGCCGATGCGGTTGTCGATCGCGCCGGTGAACGACCCACGGACGTGGCCGAAGAGTTCGCTTTCGAGCAGATTTTCGGCCAGGGCACCGCAGTTGACGCGGATGAACGGGCCGCTGCCGCGCGGGCTCAGCCGATGGATGGCGCGGGCCAGGAGTTCCTTGCCGGTGCCGGTTTCGCCCAGGAGGAGCACGGAGGCGTTGGATCGGGCGACCTGGCGGATGAGGCGGTAGACCTCCTGCATGGCCGGGGCCGAGCCGATCAGCTCGGGCGTCGGCGGGCGATTGGCGTCGGACAGGGAGTTAAAAGGCTCGGGGGGCATGGCTGAGACCACATGGACAAATCGAGCGATCGATGGTGGGGCGATGCAAACCGCCGTCGAGCGACGTGCAAACGTTCGTCGAAGGCAACGCGGGCGAGCGGCCGACGACCCAAGGGAATCGCGGTTTGCATCGCCCCACCCTACACGAACTTCAGGCAGCGAACCAGTAGTTTCCAAACCGTTTTCCACCGGGGCAAGCCCAGTGAGGATGGTCGGTTGCGTCGAGCAGGCTAGACGGCTAACAACCGATTTGCCAAAAATTATGGCTGCTCAGGCTGCCCATAGCGATCGACCACGTCTTGGAGTGGGAAGTCCTTGGACAAGTCGGCTTTCTCGCGTTTGAGCAGATCGCGGTATTCGTCGATCGCGGCCATCCACTCTTCGCCCACCGTGCCATCGGCCAGGAGCGTCGGGTAGCGGTCGAGCAGGACGCGCCACAAGGCGAAGGCCCGTTCGAACGCCGTCCTCGCGGCGGCCGGCTCCTTTTCCATGGCGGTTTCCGCCTTTTCGAGCGCCGCTTGCGACTCGATCGAGTCCGGGTCGTGTTCCACCTGGATACGCACGAAACGGTGCAAGAGGAAGTCGCTGGGGATGGGCTGCTTGAGCTTATGGAGCACGGCGGCGTATTTCTCGATGGTTTCGAGGATCATGGCCGTCGTGCCCGGATCGCTTCGCTGCTCGACGCTGGGCAGGTCGTTGAGCAAACTTCGCCAGCTTTGGATCGCCTTCAGATACTGTGAGCTTGCCGCGCTCGGGTCGCCTTTCCGCTCGGCCTGGGCCGCCTTGTCGAGCATCGCGCGGATCTGGAACCATTCGGTGCTGTCGTAGACCTGGAAGCGAACGAAGGGGGCCAAGGCGAAGTCGGGCGGAAACAGCGAGTCGCGCTGGTCGAGCGCCTTGCCGTACTGCTGAAGCAGTTCCTCCATGTCGTCGATCGTGGCCGAGTCGCTCATGAGCATGGGATTCTCGCGGAGCACGGCGGCCCAAAGGACCGAGCCGCGGGCGAACGCCTCGGTCGCGCCGGCCAAGTCGCCTTCGGCCAGGGCCTTGCCGCCTTGGTAAACCAACTCGCGGGCCGCGAGCATGGCGTCCATTTGTTCGATGTCGGCGCGGCGTTCCCAGTAGTCGTAGTTGACAATGGATCGATAACTTTGCGTGACCCTCGCCAGGTTTTCGACCCGCTGGATTTTTTCGAGCACGGCGTTGGCCGCGGTCCGATTGTCGCGAGGAAGGTTGGGATGGCGGACGACTTCGCGAGGCTCGATCAGCAACAGGGCTTCGGCCTCGGCGGCCAGTGATTGTTGTTCCGATGTTCGGGCGGCGGTGGGCGTCTTGAGGGCTTTGCGATATTCATCGCCCAGACCGGCGTAACGCTTGTCGTAAAGCTGCTTGCGCACGCCGGGGGCCAGGCGATCGAGCTCGTCGAGCAAAGCCTGACGTTCCTTGGCGAGCCGATCAAGGTTGCCCAGCCGGATCAACCGTCCGTCGCTGGTGGGCATTTCGTACTGGCCGAAGTCGTCCCAATCCTTGGCGGCCTGGCGCCAGGCCATCCGCGCGCGTTCGCCGAAGACGCCTTCCTGTTCGATGGCCACACCGTAGTTCATCTGGCACATGGCCGCCTCGGAACGAAAGACGACGGGATTCATGCCGCGGGTGGGTATGTCTTCCGTGTCGATCAGGTTTTCCGCCTTGCGAAACCATCGCTTGCCGACGAGCCAGTTGTCCCGCTCGCTCTTGGGCAGGGGGCCGTTAAATTCGTCATCTTCCTTGAACAGGCGGCGGAATTGCTCGCGTTCGTCGCTGCGGCCGATTTTTTGGGAGATGAACCAGGCGATGTCGCGCAACAGCCGCGGCTCGCGCCGATTGTAGGTCGTGCCGAGCTTCAAGAAGTCGATGCCCTTGATGACCCAATGGTATCGCTCGCGATAGTCGTCGAATTCGGCCGAACAGTTGTAAGAGAGGTTCCAGCCCTGGTTGCGCCAGACGTCGATGAAGTTGGGCTGGAGCTTGATGATCTGGTTCAAGGTGGCCGAGACGTTGGTCCAGTCTTTCTTTTTCTGGTAGTTGATGTTCTTGATCCAGAGGATGTCGGCCGCCACGCCCTGCATGCCGAGCGTGGCCAGGCGGAGCGTGGCGCTGGTGGGGTCGATCTTGCCGAGGTAAACCTGGGTGAGATCTTCCTCGTCGCGATATCGGGCCAACACGCCGCCGCTGCTTCCCTTGGCGGTCTCGGTGTCGAGCGTGGCGGGGTGGCCCAGCCAGTAGAGCGTCACGACCAGCGGGAGCAGGCACGAGATGTAGACGATTTTACGAATCAAGGAACGACGTCGTGGGTTCATCGAGCCACCTCGCGCGTTTTCATGAAGAAATAGCCCACCACGAACAGCGCCACGGCGAAGCCCAGCGCCGTCAGCCCGCGCTCGGCGATCCAATCGGCCGGGACGTTGAATCCGTGGGCCACGTAGTCCGGGCACTCGAACCGGCCGAACGGCGGGAGCACTTGGGCCATGGCCCCAATCGCTTTTTCAAGCACGGCGTCGACTGAGTGGGCCACGGTCGTGCGGATGCCCGCCGGCAGATCGGAGACCACGTTGTCCTGGGTCAGCAGGCGGATGAACGACTCGACTGGTCCGCCTCCGTAGGTTTTACCCAGGGCCAGCTCCACCATGTAGTCGCGGAAGAAGCCCAGCACGAGCGTCCCCACCGTGGCGATCATCGCGATGGGGCCGGTGAGGAACGTGCTGAACATCACGCCGAAACTGACGACCAGGACCATCTGCATCCAAATGCCGAAATAGCCCTTGGCAAAATTCAGGGCGAACGAGGCGTCTTGGGCCCGAAGATACAGGTCGGGCTGGGCGGTGCCGAAAAACTGCATGGCGTCGAGGCACTGCAACCAGACCTCGACGCGGCCGTCGTCGGTCAGGTCGTCGAACAGGTCGTACCGCGACTTCATCGCGCCGGGCAGTTCATCGCGGACGTATTTGACCTTGCCCTCGGCGTCTTCCTCGCGCCGCAGGACGTAGGCGGTCATGGGCGTCAACTTGCGGGGGAAGCGATGCACGTCGGTCGAGAACTCGCGCGACTCGAAAATCTTCGTCTCGACGGTCAGGCCTGACTTGGGATTGCGCAGCAACAGGACGCCGGGGATGCCTTTGTTGATGTCGCCCTTGTAGGTGCGGAACACGCCGAGGGTCATTTCCAACTGCAACTGGTCGGAGAACGCCTGGGGCGTGACGCCTTCGAACGACCAGACGCCGGCGGCGAGGCTGCCGCCTTCGATGTAGCTGCGATAGGTCCATTCGTCGCCGACGTTCGTGCCCTTGTCGGCTTCGTGTCGCTGCGAATCGATGAAGCGGAGCTTGCCGTAGACGGGCACGCGGGCGATCCGCAGGCCCTCGGGCGGGCCGACCTCGTAGCGGGTTTTGTCGCCTTCCTGTTTGGCGACGACGCGGTGGAAATGGTCCTGGGCCATTTCGAGCCGGCCGTTGCCGGTGGGGCCGAGCAGGACGTTGTGCCGATGGCCGTTCGCCATGCTGCTTGTGCCTTTGAGCGGAACGTCGCCCTTGGCGGGATCGTCGCCAGGGGCGACGGCTTTCAAGCTGCCGGGTAGCACGTCGTGGGTATGGTTGAGACCGCGGACGACGAAGATATAGCTGATCGCGCCCATCACCACCAAGAGCAACGTGCCCAGGGCGATGAAGCCGAGCATCCGGCCCAGGACGATTTCGCTGGGACGGACCGGTTTGGTGACCACCGTGTGCAGGGTTTTGTTTTTCAGATCGGTCGGCAGGCTCAACGCGCTGAGAAACAGCATCAGCAGCAAGACCAGGTAGCTTGTGGCGGTGAGCACGAAGCCGATGTACAACCGCAGGGGATGCTCGTTACCCGGGTCGAGAAACCAGCCGGCGAACAACAAGAGCAGCAAGAAGAGGATGAAGACGATCAGCACGCGGCGTCGCAGGGAGTCCTTGACGGCCAGCCAGGCCAGGGCACCGAGTCGGCGGGGCGACATGCAAAGGAATTCGCACACGAGGCAGACGAACATGAAGAATATGACTAGAAAGACCACCGCCACGGCCACGCTACAGATGACTATCAAGGGCAGTGAAAGAGGTGTCTCACGATCGAGAATCACAAAAGCCAAACCGAGAAACACGATGAACAGCATAACGACGGCTAGGACTCGGTACGGCAGGGCTCCTTTGTTAACAAGCCAATTGAGCCATCGCAGGGAGCGCGGCAACATATTGAACAAGTCCCAAACGGACGACAGGAGCACCTTGCCGGTTATCTCCAATCCCGCCACCGGTCCATGACGGACCACGGCCACCAGCGAGCCGAACAGCAAACCGAGGACGGCCACGCCCCCCACGACGGCGAGCCAAAGAAGGGGCGCCCAGGCGATCCATTCGTGAAACGCGGGCAGTTCAGTTTCAAGTATCATCGTTTAGGATTCCTTCACTCCTCGCACACGGCGGCCGGGATGGGCCTTGCTTTCGGCGATGATGTCGAGGAACAGGCGTTCGAGCGTCGTGGTGGGATTGCCGACGGAGATCACTTCGCCGCCCTCGCGCTGGATAAGCTGGGTGATTTCGCGTTGGGCTTTTTCGCTCAGTCCGCTGGCGTGGATTTCGGTGACGTCGCGGACCTTGAGCAGACTGTCCACGCGGCCGAGTTCCTTCAGTTCGCCCTCGTAAAGAATGGCGATCCGGTCGCAGACGTCCTCGACGTCGTCCAGGCGGTGGCTGCACATGACGATCGTCTTGCCCCGGCGGCGCAGGTCGAGGATCATCTCCTTCATGTCGCGGATGCCCAGCGGGTCGAGGCCGGTCGTCGGCTCGTCCAACAGGATCAACTCGGGATCGTTGATCAGCGCCTGGGCCAGGCCGATGCGGCGCGTCATGCCCTTGGAGTACTCGCGGAGCTGGCGTTTTTTGGCGTGGGTGAGGCCGACCTGCTCGATCAGTTCGCTCGTGCGCTGGCGGCGCAGGCGGCGAGACATTTTGAACAGCCGGCCGTAGAAATCGAGCGTTTCCTCGGCGGAAAGGAACTTGTAGAGATAGGATTCCTCGGGCAGGTAGCCGATCCGTTCGTTTTTGGTGACGTCGGTCGCGTCGCGGCCGAAACAGAGCACCTGGCCGCTCGTTGGGAACAACAGGCCCAGGATCAGCTTGATCGTGGTCGTTTTGCCCGACCCGTTGGGCCCCAAGAGCCCAAAGACCTCGCCTCGACGGACCTCGATGTCGAGCGCCTTGAGTGCGCGGACTTTTTGGCGACCCCAGAAATCCCGGTAGACCTTGGTGAGATTCCTGGCTTCGATAATGACGTCGTTGGGCATGGAGTTGCCTCGCCTTGGAAAATAGTCAGGTGCAGTCCGATCTCTTTTGAAAATCACTCGTAGGAGAAAGGGATCTCGGAAGAGACGGCGCTTCCCGAGGAGTCCAACGATCCACCATTACGTTCATTACGTTCTACGCGGCCGAATTGCGGAGGGTTCGAGGGCGTTTTTTCTTGTGCTTCTCCGCTGCACAAACCCCTCGCTCAGGTAGCTCGCTACCGGCGTCACGGACCTGATTCAAGCCGAATACGCAGCCGATTTTCCTTTGGCGCGGCGGCGGGCGTACTTGCTCTCCTTCCCACACGAGAATAAAGACTCTACTATAGGCCAGCCCCCCCTTGCCCGCAAGGTATCGCCGACCTTGTCAGGACCGGTCACAAACCGAATACTAACCTGAAGCAGCGGCACATGGTGGGGCGACGATCGGCCTTGACGTTTGGGGAGAGACCATGCCGTTTTGAGGCCGATCGTCGCCTCACCCTACGTTTCTCTAATCCATAATTTCTTTGCATGCCCCCTGCCCTTCCCGATTCCACGCGGCGCGACGCGGCGGTCGACTATCTGCTCGGCCGCGTCAACTTCGAGCGAATGACTCAATTCGCTTCCGCCGCGTATCGGTTCAAGCTGGAGCGGATGCGGGAATTGCTCCAGCGTCTGGGATCGCCCGAACGCGGGATGCCGGTAGTCCACGTGGCGGGCACCAAGGGCAAGGGCTCGACGGCCACGATGGTTGCCGCGATCCTTTCGGACGCCGGCTATCGGACGGGCCTGTTCACGTCTCCCCATTTCGAGCGGATCGAGGAACGCATTGCGGTGGATGGCTGCCCTTGCTCGGGCGACGAGCTGGCCGTGCTGGTCGAGGCGGTCAAGCCGCTGGTCGAGGCCATGGATCGCGAGGCCCAGGACAGCGCGGATCCCGAGGCGGACACACCGACGTATTTTGAGGTTCTTACGGCGGTGGCGATTGAGCATTTCGCGCGGCGGAAGGTGGACGTGGCCGTGCTCGAGGTGGGGCTCGGCGGACGGCTTGATTCCACGTCGCGGAGTCGGTCGTCTCGGTCATCACGAGCATCAGCCTGGATCATACGGCCCAGTTGGGCGACAGCATTGAGGCGATCGCCGCGGAGAAGGCGGGCATCCTCCGCCCGGGTGTGCCGGTGGTCAGCGGCGTGACCCAGCCGGGCCCTCGCGACGTGATTCGCCGGGAGGCCGTCCGGCTGGGTTGTCCGTTGATTGAGGCGGGCGTTGATTTTGAGGCCATTGAGTCGGCGGTCGCGGTCGAGGAAGCGGTGGACGGGTCGTTGTTTGACTACCGTCGGCGGGGAAAATTTGAACTACCCGGGCTGCGGTTGGCCATGCCGGGTCGCCACCAGGCGGCCAACGCGGCGATGGCAGTGGCGGTGATCGACGAACTGCGAAAAGCGGGGTGGAACGTGCCCGAGTCGGCCGTCCGGTCGGGTCTGGCGAGGGCCATTTGCCCGGGCCGGATCGAAATTCTTGACTCGAAGCCGATCATTGTGCTCGACGTGGCCCACAATCGGGCGTCGATCGAGGCGTTGGTTGAGGTGATTGGCGATCGGTTTTCGGATCGGCGAAAATGGGCGATTTTCGCGGCGGCCGCGGACAAGGATCTTGGTGGGATGATCGAGGCTCTATTGCCGGGGTTCGACGAGGTGGTCTTCACTCGGTTTTTGGACAATCCCCGTGCGGCGGCGCCCGAGGAGTTGGCCCGACTGGGCAAAAATCTTACGTGCCGGGTCTATCCGGTGTATTCGACACCCGCCGAAAGCTGGGCCGCCATTGCCGCCCAGGCCAGGGCGGACGACATGGTTTGCGTAACGGGATCGTTTTACCTTGTCACGGAAATGCGTCGAATCCTCTCTTCTTCGCCGTGACGGCAGCCCGGCGGATTTTCTTTATACCCTTACCAAACCGAATCTTTATCCAGAAAAGATGATTATTCAGATAGGCTTTCTGTCGAAAAACATGCTATCCTTGACCTTTGCGATATGTGTTGTGGCATTTTGGACGGAAGCACCCCCGCGTAATGCACCCGATGACGCCGACCACGATTCCGCCGCTGATATCCGGCGGCGTGATGCTGACCTACCGCTGCACCAATGCCTGCCGGCATTGTCTTTATCGTTGTTCTCCGCGGCATGACAAGCATTTCATGCCGGAGTCGATGATCGACGCCACGATGGCGGCATTGGCCAAGGAAACGACGCTTCACGGGATCCACCTGGCCGGCGGCGAGGCGACGCTCGATTGGAAGCGGCTGGTTTACGCGATTCGTTCGGCCCGGCGGCACGGGATAGCGATCGACTGCCTGGAAACCAACGGGTCGTGGTGCGACGACGAGCGGACCGCGCATGAGGGATTTTCACGGCTGCATGAGGCCGGGCTTCGGTCGGTGCTGATCAGCGTTTCGTTGTTCCATAACGAATTCATCCCGCTGGCGAAGACCAAGACGGCCATTCGCGCGGCGACGGAGATTTTTGGGCGGCGGGGAGTGACCGTTTGGACGCTCGACGTGCTCGAACGGATGAACGCGGCGAAGCTCGACGAACAGCGTACCCATTCGCTCGACGAGTCGTCGCGGCTGCTGGAACTCAGTTGGGGACGCGAGGCGTTGTGGCGGCTTCACGGCTATTTAACGCCCGGCGGACGCGCCGTCGAACAACTGGCCGAGGGACTTCCCACGTGGCCCGCCGAGAGTTTCGAAGGCGACGCCTGCGGGCGCATCCTGGAGAACACGACCCACTTCCACATCGACCCGTTGGGCAATCTTTTCACGGGCCACTGCCCGGGCATCTCGGTGGCGAACGTCGGCGACCTTCACCCGGCGATCGATTCGACGAAGCACGCGATCTACTGCCAGTTGGCCGAGGGCGGCCCAGTGTGGCTGTGGCGCGGCTTGGCGCCCGAGTTCGAGCCGGATCCTCGCGGCTACGTCAGTAAATGTCACTTGTGCTTGGATCTGCGCAAGCACTTGCGATCGACAGGCCGTTATGAGGAGTTGCGGCCCGACGAGTTTTATCGGGAATAAGGCGCGGTGACAGACACTCGGCCCGTGGCGCACCGCGTGGGGCGACGATCGGCCGTCGGGCGTTGGGACAGGATCATGCCGTTTTTGGGCCGATCGTCGCCCCACCCTACTCGTCCTTTTCTTCTTTGGGATTCGTGATCTTGTCGATGCGTTCCAGTGCCTTTTGGGCGAGTTCGACGAATTCCTTCTTGGATTCCGCTCGGACGCGGGCAATGTCGTGGAGGAGGCGGACCACGGGTCTCGCTTTTTCGTTGAGCGTGTACTTGATGCGGCCTTTCAGGCGTCCGCCGGACGTGTCGAACCAGGGGCTGGAAAGCGGAATGTCGTCCAACTTGATGAACGAGTTGCAGATCGCCCGCATGGCGTCCAGGTCGTTTTTCTCGAACGCCGCGGCGAGTCGGTCGCGTAGCTGCCGGCCCGTCTCAGTCAAAACATAAGGCGGAACGCTGTCCGCTTCCTTGTCCCAGCCGTTCGGGAAAAGTCCATATTGGGTCGCCGTGCCCATCGCCCACTCCTTGCCGCACTCTTCCATGGGGCTTTTCTTGTCGGCCGGGATGGGTTCGAGACGATTC
>Ga0209342_10002762_pt1 | contig 18657 bp, 23 predicted proteins | sample RifCSP16_2_FD_184023 | JGI IMG/M metagenome (GOLD analysis project Ga0209342, IMG submission 184023) | Soil microbial communities from Rifle, Colorado - Rifle CSP2_sed 16_2 (SPAdes) (version 2) | ecosystem: Environmental > Terrestrial > Deep subsurface > Rock core/Sediment | place: Rifle... | reverse complement strand
GGTCGAAGGACCTGAGGCAAGTAGACGGAAATCGTTGGCGATACGGATCATGGTGAGAGCCAGGGTACGCATAGACGCCGAAAAGTCAGCCGCATCCGCTAGGGATTGCATGCTCTCGAATAAATTGTCAGAAGTCTGCAGCTCCAGCCCGGTGATTTCTGAGAGTCGTTTTACCATTCGCGCGTGATATTCCGGATGCGCATTGAGCCCCGTGCCGGTGGCCGTGCCACCTATCGGCATACGGCGCAGGCTGTCACCTGCACGCCTGATGCGCTCGCCATCGCGAGCAACCGCTTTGGCATAGCCGCCGAATTCCTGACCCAGTCGCACGGGCACCGCATCTTGCAAATGGGTCCGGCCAGACTTCACGATGTGATCGAATTCCTTAGCCTTGGTTGCCAGGGCCGCAGCTAAGCCGTCCACTACATTCAACAGTTCGTCCAGGCGCCAAAGACATCCCAATCGGATCGCCGTAGGAATCGTGTCATTGGTCGATTGCGCCATATTCACGTGGTCGTTGGGGTTGACCAGGTTTTTGCCTAGTTCACCGCCCAGCAGCTGGGTGGCGCGGCTGGCGATCACCTCATTGACATTCATGTTGTGGCTGGTGCCAGCGCCTGCCTGGAATGGATCGACGACGAATTGATCTTCCCACTTTCCATCCATCACTTCAGCGGCAGCTTTGGAGATGGCTTCGGCTTTGTCCTCATCCAACAAGCCAAGTGCTTGGTTTACGCCCGCGGCCGCACGCTTGATGGCAGCCATGGACCAGATGAAGGCTCGCCAAGGCTTGAGACCGGAGATAGGGAAGTTCTCAACGGCTCGCTGGGTTTGCGCCCCGTACAGCGCGTTCGCAGGAACGCGCACTTCCCCCAAAGAATCTTTTTCAATTCGGAGTGAGTCGCTCATCTTCACCTTCCTGGCCCAATAGATGCGATAGGTAAATCGATTCTAGTCGATTCGCTTCCGGCGTTCAACTTCGCGACAAAAAAGAGGAAGCTACTGCTTCCTCTTTTCTTCGGCGAAGGAGGGTTACTTTCCGTGCTGCTGCCAGCCTTCCCAGTATCCCGGCCCATTCGTGAAGTAATCATAATTGGGCTGGATGTCGGGTCTCAAGTTGACACTTTCACCGGCCTGCAGCACCTTGGTGCTGTCTACCTTCACGGCGTGGCCGTGGTGGTTAGTGCCTTCAAACGTCTGGTCGAATCCAGGGGTGCCGACGGGTTGGGCGATATGCTCGCCACCCTTGGCCGCGTACGCCTCGGGGACTTCGTCCTCGGTGAAGATGGCCTCGAACGGGCATTCGGGAATGCAGGCGCCGCAGTCGATGCAGGTTACCGGGTCGATGTAGTACCAGGGATACTTATCCTGGGGCATGCCAGGTACGATGCATTCCACTGGGCAAACATCCACGCAGCCGCCATCTCGCAGGCACAAACTGGTAATAATATGGGTCATTTCTGATGCACCTCCGTTAGACCAAAATTTATCCGCCGGTTTGGTCGTTTATCCGGCGAAGCGTTTACTCACTTCGTCCCAATTTACCACGTTCCACCAGGCCTTCACATAATCCGGTCGGCGATTCTGGTAATTGAGGTAATACGCGTGCTCCCAAACATCCACGCCGAGAATCGGCGTTCGGCCATTGGACATGGGATTGTCTTGGTTGGGTGTGGCTAATACAGACAAGGCGCCAGAACTATCTTTGACCAACCAACCCCAGCCGCTGCCGAACTGGCCGACAGCTGCAGCGGCTAACTTCTCTTGAAACGAGGCAAAATCGCCAAATGCTTTTTTGATCGCATCCGCCAGTGCACCGCCGGGTTCGCCGCCGCCCTTTGGCGACATGATCTCCCAGAACATGCTGTGGTTCCAATGGCCGCCGCCATTATTGCGCACTGCGGTGCGAATATCTTCTGGAACGGCGTTCAGGTCCTTGAGCAAATCTTCGACTGATTTATTGTCGAGCTCGGGATGCTTCTCAATCGCAGCATTCAGGTTGTTAATGTATGCCTGATGATGTTTGTCGTGATGGATCTCCATCGTGCGGGCATCGATGTGAGGTTCAAGAGCATTGAATTCGTAGGGAAGTTTGGGAAGAGTGAAAGCCATTGCTGCGCTCCTTTACAATTGCACAGGTTACTGGGGAGAACGTCCAGTAAATTGCTGCGTTACAATTCGAGACGAACAAATCGATTGTAATTGCGCCCTACCCCTTTGTCAAGAAAATCACAAATAAACCGCGTGGACTCGTCCCCGACCCCAAGATTTCCACCGCAGTTGGCGTTGCTGCTAGGTATTCTCGCTGTAGCCTCAGCGTCATTGCTCATACGATTCGCTCAGCGCGAAGTTTCTTCATTAGTGATCGCCGCCTACCGCATGGGGCTTTCGGGATTAATCCTCATACCATTTGCACTGCCGCGTCATTCCGGTGAGATTCGGAGACTCTCAAGCCGCGAATTGTTACTGGCTGCTATCGCGGGTTTGCTGTTGGCAATGCACTTTGCCACCTGGATCCTTTCGCTGGAATACACCTCGGTTGCCAGTTCAGTGGTGCTCGTAACCACCAACCCTCTGTGGGTAGCTTTGCTGGCGCCCTTTGTGCTCAAGGAAAGGCTGACCCCTTTCATCATCATGGGCCTGCTGGTGGCGCTATTCGGAACCGTGGGCATTGCAGTGAGCGACGCCTGCCAGCAAACCGCCGGCGGCCTGGCCTGTCCGCCAATATCCGAATTCATTCAGGGCAAGGCCTTTTGGGGCGACACGCTGGCATTGGCGGGCGCCTGGTCCGGTGCGGGCTACATCCTCATTGGCCGGAGCCTGAGGCCAAAGCTGTCGCTGACTCCTTATATTTTTCTCGTTTACGGCATGGCTGGACTTGTCCTTGTTGGGATGGTCGCCATCTCTGGGCAACCGGCCTTCGGTTTTTCCCCCATTATTTACCTTTATTTGCTCCTGCTAGCCCTTCTACCTCAGCTTCTTGGCCATTCCAGCTTCAACTGGGCGTTAGCGCACCTGCCCGCTTCTTATGTGTCGATTGCCTTACTGGGCGAACCCGTGGGCGCCAGTATCCTGGCAGCCATGATCCTTGGGGAGGTTCCGAGCGGTATGAGATTACTCGGCATTGCCCTGATCCTGGCCGGAATCGTAATAGCTTCCATTCGTCCAACCGGCCTTCTAGCCCCTGTGTATAATAAAAATCCCAACGGTTAAGGAAGGAGACGACCAATGCTCATTCGTTGCATCCACTGTTTCACTCCCTTCACAATGACAGAGGAGGCCATGTACACCGCCCTGGACGAGATCGAGGCCAAGGGCTGGAAACACTACAATGCCTATTGCCCGCGCTGCGGCCGCCCCAATATGGTGGCCCGCGCCCAACTGGAGCGCGAGGCCCCCGGCTGGACGCCACGACCAGCGGCCGCCGGCGCCGCAACTCCGGCGCCTGCAACTCCCGGAGCCATGACCACGAGGCCACCTGTAGTCTCCACTCCGCCAGCGATGCCTAAACCGGCCTCTGCGCCGGTAACAGCAGCCAGGGTAGGCGCAGTTGCCGCAAAACCAAAGGCGGCTGCCAAGCCAAAAGCGGCGCCTAAGAAGAAGACTGCCTCCAAGCCGAAGAAGGCCAAGAAACCAGCAACCAAGAAGAAAGCGCCAGTCAAGAAACCATCCAAGGCGAAGGCTACCAAGGCCAAGAGCATCGCCAAGAAAAAGGCCGGCGCGAAGAAAAAGAAAAAGTAAAAATAAACGACCCCGAAAGGGGTCGTTTTTAGTCATAGGTTTGTTCAGGGGTAGGTTGTATAAGATATCGGCGGGAAGGGAGGGTCCATTCATGCGCGAGCCGTCATCCCTTACGAAAAGAGAAAGTGATGTCCTTGTGCTGGGTGCCAAGGGAAAACACAATAAAGCCATCGCCTATCAACTGGGAATTTCGGAAAACACCGTCGAAAAACATTTGCAACATATATATGCAAAGTTGAGTGTTAGATGCCGGACGGAAGCCGCACTAAGATTCCTTGCAAAAGAGAAAATGGCGGAAATCCGTAATTGACCCACTGCGGTTCGCCAGTCTACCATTGGCATCTTCAAAAATAATCCCAGTAATTCGAGATTGCTTCGTCCGCTTGCGCTGCTCAGCATCGCAATGCTCCACGCAAGGACAGATTGACGGGATCCTTGCCACTCTATGCGGATCGGCCTGCCTCAGAATTAAGTTTCGCAATTCTCCCCGCCAACTCATCCGTCAGGGCCTCGGCCTCCACCTGCCAGCCCCAGTTGCCCAGCGGGCGGCCGGGGTAGTTCATGCGCGCTTCCGTGCCCAGCTCCAGGAAATCCTGCAGCGGCGCTACCACCAGGGTGGCTCGTGAATCCCAAAGCCTATTGATCATGTCCCAGGCAAAGTGCTCACCATCGCTGCCCAGGTATTCTAGACTAAATTTGCGCTCGGCTACCGGAGCGCTGGCAAACCATCCCATGGCAGTGTCGTTGTCATGCGTACCGGTGTAGGCCACGCAACGTTCGGGGTAGTTGTGGGGGAGGAACTGGTGTTCGCGCCCATCGTCGAAACCGAACTGGAACACTTTCATCCCCGGCAGTTCAAAGTCATCACGGAGCCTGATGACCAACGGCGAGCTTTCCCCGCCTAACTCTTCGGCGATCAGCGGCAACACGCCCAGCTTGTCGCGCACGGTCTGCAGGAAGTCGGCGCCGGGGCCGAGCTCCCACTTGCCGTTTTCCGCGGTTGGTTCTGAGGCCGGCACAGCATAGTAGTCGGCGAACCCGCGGAAGTGGTCCAGGCGTAACACATCCACCAAATCCAAGTTGGCGCGCAGGCGCTCCAGCCACCAGGCGTAGCCGTGCTTCTTCATCACGTCCCAGCGATACAGCGGGTTGCCCCAAAGTTGCCCGGTGGCGGAGAACATGTCTGGCGGCACACCAGCGACGCGATACGGCCTACCATGCACATCCATTTCGAAGAGGTGGCGGTTGACCCAGACGTCGGCGCTGTCGTTCGCGACGTAAATGGGCAGATCGCCGATCAGTTTTATATCCAATTCCGCCATGCGCTGGCGCAGCCGCGCCCACTGGCGGAAAAACAGGAACTGCTGGAAGGCGAAATAGGATTGCGTGGAAGCGAACTGTTGTCGAGCTTTCTTCATTGCCTCAGGACCGCGATCGCGCAAGTCGCCCGGCCAGGTCGTCCAAGCGCGCAACTCTTGCTGCTGCTTTATTGTCATAAACAAACTGAAACCTTCCAGCCATTTTTCATTCTTGCCGCGGAATTCATCAAACTCAGCACGCAATTGCGGCAATTCGCTCAAGCGCATGAACCCTACTTGAAAAAGGCCGCGCTTGTATTCGATCACAGTGGAGAAATCCACATGATCGGTAGGGAAGTTAGGGCGGTTTTCGAGGTGCTCTTTATCGATCAAGCCATCTTCATACAGCAGCTCGGGGCTAACCATCACCGGATTGCCCGCGAAAGAAGATAAGGATTGATAAGGAGAGTCCCCATATCCTGTTGGACCCAATGGCAGAACTTGCCACCATTTGCATCCCGTCGCGGCCATAAAATCCAGCCAGTCATACGCGCCCTGCCCCAGGTCGCCGATCCCGTAAGGGCTCGGAAGACTGGTGATATGCATCAAGATCCCGGATTTATGCTGGAAGTTCATCAGGCGGCATTCTACCTTGATTACACAAAGCGACCGGAAACCGCGCGCGATTGACCGATTAAAAGATTAATCGATTAATCAGGTAATCCGATAATCAAAAGCCTATTCGTCTATCCGCTTATCCGGCACGATATAGATCAACGGCATGCTAACCAGTGTCACTCCATACTTAACCAGCAGATTCACGATAAAGATTCCCCACACCGATTCCCAGGGCAGCACGCCGCCAAAGGCGCCGATGGAGAAAATCAGATTGTCCACCGGAACACTAATGCTGTTGCTTATCAGGACGCGCAACCACTGGTAACGGCGAGTGATGCGAGTGACCACCAGGTGATAGATCTCGGTGTCCATCAGTTCAGCAACAACTTCGGCTGCGATGGATGCGAGTACGATGCGCCAGACCAGGCCAAAGACGGCGCTAAACTCGGCGCCCAGCCCCCAGCCCGGATCGCTGGGAAATCCAGCAGTCCAGACCAGGTAGGCCGCCATGATCACGTTGATCACACCTGCGCTGACGATCAGCACGCGAGCGTTATGGCGACCCAGCACCTTATGCACGACATCGCGCAAGGTAAATGTAATGGGATAGACAAAGGTGCCCATGTCGACCGCCAGACCCGCCACGAGACCGATCTTCAGGCTGGCAATATCGGAAAGCATTTGGGCGGCGACATAAGTAGCAACGACGATGACTGCGGTGGCGGGGATTAATTGTCGAGATTGTTTGGCCATGATTCATCCTTTCAATGCAATGAAAAAAGAACGGCAGGCGTTCTTTACCTAAAATCCATCGCTTTTTTCAAAAGGATGGATTTTGGGATCCTAGTTTTGACAAGCCGGGTGGGCTGGTACCGGCACGATCTTGAAATTTGTGACATTATAATCATAGTGTTCGTTCGTCCTATTGCCTATGAGCGCCATGGAACACCTTACCGACAAGACCTGCGTTCCCTGCAGAGGGGATGAGCCGCCGTACACCCGCGGCCAAATTGAGGAGATGCACCCCCAGGTTCCCGATTGGGATGTGGTGGAGGTCAAGAACGTCCCCCGGTTGCAGCGTGAGTTCAAGTTCAAAAACTTTGCCGAGGCGCTGACCTTCACTCAAAAAGTCGGCGAACTGGCAGAAGAACAAGGCCATCATCCAGTTATCGTTACAACCTGGGGAAAGGTCACCGTCACCTGGTGGACGCACAAGATCAAGGGTCTGCACCAGAACGATTTCATCATGGCGGCCAAGACCGACAAGCTCTACGCCAACCTGGGTTAGTAATAACCTTGCGAAGGTTGGACTTGCAGAACGATCTGATTTCAAGGTCAGCCTTCGCAAGGTTTCTTGTTTGGGTTGCGTTCATCTTGTTTCTTTCAGCTTGCAGCCCGTTGGCGGCTACCCAGCCTGTCGGAAACGGCAGCCTGCCCCTGCCCGGGCAAACAGTGCTGCCAATCATTGAGACTGCCGGGGTCGCGACTGGCACGGCCACGGCGTCCCCCACACCAGAGAATATCCCCGACCTTTCGGGCGAGACCATTAGCGTGCCGGCGCTCTGCGACCAGTCCAGCATTCTGGCGAGTGGCAATGCGGGCCGTGTCATGGCGCTGGAGGACGCGGCGGACACCATCAACGCAAACGGCGGCATCTTCGGTGCGGAGGTGGATTTGCAGGTAATAGATACGAAGGGATCACCTGACGAAGCCCGGCAAGCGCTGGCGCGCACCATTCGAGAATTAGGCGAGGGTCCGCTGATCCTGATCTGCGATCCACACACCGAGGCAGCGCTGCGCGAGACCCTAAACGAACAAGAAATCCCTGTGCTGGGGCCCGGCGACTTTGCCGAACGCAGCGGGTTTGTCTTTGGTGTGGACGCAACACCTCAACAACACTTAGGCTTCTTCATTGAAGATTTGATCGCCAATTGGAACGAGCGCAAACCTGCGGGCGCCGGCAACGAAATCCGGCTGGCCTTGATTTCCTGGCCGCCTGAATTCAGCGGACCGCTGACCAGCGAGGAATTTCTTACCGATCTGGCCGACCTTGGGATCCAGATTGTTTACCAGGCGGAACTGCCCGCAGAGTTGAACGCCAATGTATTCGACTTGATTTACAGTTTGCGCGATGCCAACGCCAACGTTATCTACACAAACACGCGCGGTTTTGGGCTGGCGGCGCTGCTGAACGCCCTCCAACAGCTTGGCTTGCGCCAGCGCTATGTAGTCGGCGCACCGGCGCCCGCCTATGACACGCAATTCTTTGAATACCTGGTCGATCCAGTTAACGCGGAAGGTCTCTACCTGACTTCAACCTGGGCTTGGTGGTCCGAAGCCGAGAATCCGGGTATCCAATTGGCGGGCGAGTTGGGCGCCGGCGAGGGGATGAACGACTGGGGTTACATCCAAATGGCGGGCGCTGCAGCATTGGCGCAGCACGCTTTGGAAGACGCAATACTCGAAGTTGGCCATGCGGCGCTGAGCCCGGAAGCAGTGACAGGGGCGCTCACGTCCCTTGAGGATTACCCTGTGATGTCTGGGGTGTTCATAGTTGACTATTCAGGCGGGAACCGCTCACTGGATGGGTTGCATACATGGGTGGTTGGAGCGGCACCCGGCGAGATAGAGGTCTCGGAATGATCCTGGGATTGATCTCCGATCTGTTTTTTGTCGGTCGTGTTCAGGAGGCTGCCAAGGCGGCCGGACTTGAATTTACGACTTTGTCCGAATACAAGCTGGCAAATGAATTCATTGAAATCTTGCGAAGTAAGAAACCTCAACTTATCGTGCTCGATCTCCACTCCGCCCTGCCCTGGCCGGATTGGCTGCCGGCTGCGAAAGCCGACCCGCAGACGGCATCCATCCTTTGGTTGGCTTTTGGCTCGCACATGAACCCGCGGCGGTTGGCGGCCGCCCGACACGCCGGCGCCGACAAGGTGGTGCCGAAATCGCAGTTGGCTGAAGAACTGCAAAAGTTGTTGAAACCAACAAAAAAGTGAATAAACAGAAATAATTCGCCGAATCAAAAGAGACGCGCACTGCGCGTCTCTTTCTTGTGTTGATAACGATGATGGGCTATGCCCAGCCTTGTTTCTTCACAAAATCTGTGAGGACCGGGATGTTCACTGATTTACCGTTGAACGCTTGGAAAGCCCAGTACAGCTGCGGGATCCAAATCAACCACCCGATGCAAACAAAGAAACCAAGGGTGATTGTGGTTAGGACGAACCAAGCGACGATCACGACGACGCCCCAAACCAAGGCTTGCATATAGTGCTCTTTGATAAATGGACGATTTTTCTTATCCTCGATAAGCATGAGGATAATGGGCACGAGTGGCGTAAAGACCCAAGCTAATGCTGCCCAAAGTTTATCGTCGCTTGTAACGGAATTGCTAGCCATTTGAATCTCCTTTACTAGAAGAGCGAATTGTGGTTCCTTTCCATTATAAACCCAGCATCGCTCAAAAAAGCTACTGCCGCGTTAGATCCCGGTAATACAATAGGTAACAAAAAGAGACGCTCTGCGCGTCTCTTTTCATGGATCAAGATGCGAATTAGAAAGCGCTCATGAAGGTGAAGCCTGCCACCACGGAGCCCAGGATGGCGGAAACCACGAAAATAGCGACCCAGGCAATGACGATGGTGATGATCGTCTGAGTCCAATCAAGGCCAAGAGCTTCCTTGACCGCAATGGCCGCTGAGACGGCGCCGAGGACCGCAGCCGCTAAACCAAGGACGCCGCTGAGGCAGATGAAGGCGGGGCTAATGAGAATGAGAATTCCCAGCACGCCGACAAGTTGCCACACAGAGGCCAGGCCAACCGTGCGGACGATCTCATCGAAGTTAGCTTTCGCCTGGAACATGGAATTCGCCACGAACATGATTACATAGGCGCCCACGGCGAAGGCGACGACGCCAATTACTACCGCGACGATCGCGCCGACCAGCGACCCTCCGGTTACAGCCGCAGCGCCGCCAAAGTCACCAAGGCCCCCAAGAGCGCCCAATGTTGCCGTGGCTACGGCACCGGCGATGAGGAAACTGACCAGTTGGTTGATTAGGTTGACGCCAACCACGATCCCCCAGGCCGTTGGAGTGAAGGTGGTGTCTTTCTTCACATCGGCATACACTTCACGTTTGAACATGAAGGCCCCAACAATTCGATCCATTAATGACATAGCTCTCTCCTTTGAAAAAAAGACAGAAATAGAATTGCTGCTTACATTAACCCCAAGGTAGCATAAAGTTTCTTGGAATACAAGGTATTCTTGGTTTACAAGTCTCGAATGCCCGGAATTCCGCCTGCACCCTTGGCAGTCCGCACCGCCCGCACCACAGCGAGCGCCACTACCTCGGCTGCGTAAGCCCCCACGATGTTGACATCGGCCTTGCGTTTGCCAGTGGCCAGCGCAAATAAAGTGTCCCCATCCAGCATGGTATTGGCCGGTCGAATGGTGCGAGCGATGCCATTCATGGCCATGCGCGCAACCTTGGTGGCCTCTTCTTTATTGAATTTGGCGTTCGTGGCAACGACCCCAATCACGGTGTTGCCGCGGGCAAAAGCAAGGATTCCTTTCTTGGCAAGTCGCCTCATCACCTTCATGGAGTCAGCCAAAGGCGTTTTTCCCTTCTTCTTGCTCCTTGCTCCTGCGATGATTTCACCTGTATCGGGATCGACGACATCCCCAAAAACGTTCACCGCCATCATGGCGCCCACCTGCACCCCGGCGCCGATATCGATGGCGGCGCTGCCTATTCCGCCTTTCATCGCTTGACCGACCCCCAGGATTTTCCCCACCGTGGCGCCGGTTCCCGCACCCACGCTACCTTCAGCGGGCGGTGACTTGCTGGCGTTGAGGCAAGCCTGGTAGCCCATCTCCGCATCTGGGCGCCGCTTACTTGAACCAATGCCCAAATCGAACAGGATCGCGGCGGGCACAATGGGCACACGCGCCACACCCACATCGAAGCCAACTTTCTTTTCTTCCAAATAGCGCACCGCCCCGCTCGCAGCATCGAGGCCGAAAGCCGAGCCGCCAGCCAACATAATCGCATGCACCTTGTCCACCAAGTGGACGGTTTGCAGTGCGTCGGTTTCCCGCGTGCCTGGCGCGCCGCCGCGTTGGTCCACACCGGCCACGGCTCCTTTTTCACACAGTACGACCGTACAGCCGGTGATGGCTTCGTAATCTTGCGCGTGGCCGACGCGGATTCCGTCGATTAGGGTGATGGAGTTGTTTTTCACATTTGTCTCCGAAAATAACGAAAATCAACCACGGAGACACTGAGACACGGAGGTTTATTAATAATTAAAATCTCCGTGCTTCCGTGTCTCCATGGTAATCATTTCGCTAAATCAATCTTCGTCTTCGCGTTCCCTTCGCAAACGACGTTTGAAATCCGGCATGCGTCGGCTGTATTCTTTATCCATCAGTGATGAGGTGATCAGGAAATCCGCAGTCGCCCGATTGGACGCCGTAGGAATATTGTGAAGCACTGCCAGGCGCAGCAGCGCCTTCACGTCGGGGTCATGCGGCTGCGGTTCCAGCGGGTCCCAAAAGAAAACAAGCATATCTAGCTCGCGAGTAGCGATGGCCGCCCCGATCTGCTGGTCGCCGCCCAACGGGCCGCTCATGAATCGATTCACAGTCAGACCAGTTTCCGAAGCAATAAGGGCGCCAGTTCCTCCCGTTCCATACAACTCGTGGCGTGCAAGCTCATCACGGTTGTGCTTCACCCATTCGACCAAGTCGGCCTTGCGGCCATCGTGGGCAACCAGGGCGATGCGTTTCCTGGCTGGCAAATTTTCAGTGGTCATTGCGTTTTCCTCTTCGATCCAGCATTAACTATAAGCGATGTCGCTTAACCAAGCACAAATTGCCGCGTTTATAATCGCGGCATGACCAATCAAGAATTGGCGGATGTCTTTGCCTTGGTTGGCGATCTGTTGGAAATCAAAGGGGAAATCGTGTACAAGACGCTTGCTTATCGCAAAGCAGCCGAGAGCCTCTCGGGATTAGGGCGGGACGTGAATGACATTTGGAAAGAAGGCGGGCAAAAAGCTCTTATGGAAATTCCCGGTGTTGGCAAAGCTATCGCTGAAAAGATCGACGAACTATTGCAAACTGGCAAGCTCGAATATTTAGAAAAGGTCAAGAAAGAAGTTCCAGCCGAGTTAGCCGCTCTGCTCCAAATCCCAGACCTGGGACCTAAGAAGGTGGGAATGTTCTACCGAGAACTGGGCATCCTCACAATCGACCAATTAAAGGAAGCTGCCCAGCAGCAAAAGCTGCGCGATTTACCGGGCATGGGCGAAAAATCCGAAGCCAAGATCCTTGCCGGCATTGAAGCGCTCAGCCGCCGCAGCGGGCGGCTGCCACTGGGCACCGTGCTGCCTTTCGCCGAGGAATTGCGAGCCAGCGTGCGCAAAATGCCCGGCGTGAAGGCCGCCGAGTTGGCTGGCAGCCTGCGCCGTATGCGCCACACCGTGGGCGATATCGACTTGCTCGTGGCGGCCAGGAATCCCGAAACGGTCATCGCGGCCTTCGCGGCCGCCCCCAACGTGGCGCGTGTCACCGGGCAGGGGACCGTGAAGGCCGGCGTGGAATTCCACAACGGCATGCGCGCCCAGATCTGGGTTCACCAGCCGGAACGCTTTGGCACTGCACTGCAATATGCCACCGGCTCAAAAGAGCACAATGTGCGCCTGCGCGAGATGGCGCTGGACAAAGACCTTTCGCTGTCGGACCAGTCGTTTCTACGAAAAGATGGTACAGAGCTACTTTGTGCCACCGAGGCCGAGGTCTACCACGAACTAGGAATGCCCTGGATCCCACCGGAAATTCGCGAGGACAGCGGCGAGATCCAGGCTGCACTCAATGGGGTTCTGCCAAAGTTGATTGAGGTGAAGAATATTCGCGCCGACCTGCATTGCCATTCCACCTGGAGCGATGGGCAAACCAGCATTGCGGAATTAGCCAAGGCCGCCAAAAACCGCGGCTACAAAACACTGGCGATCACCGATCACTCACCCAGCATCGGCTTGGTCAATGGACTCTCGATCGAAAGGCTGCGCGAGCAGCGCAAGGAGATCGAAAAGCTGCGCAAGAAGTTGGGCGACTCTTTGCTCATTCTGCACGGCGTGGAGGTGGAGATCAAAGCCGATGGCAAACTGGATTACCCGGACGATGTTCTGGAATGGCTGGACATCGTTATAGCCTCGCTGCACGTCAGCATCCGCCAGCCGCGCGCCCAGGTCACCGAGCGGGTCATCGCCGCCATGCGCAACCCGCACGTAGACATTATCGGCCACCCGAGCAACCGCATGTTGCCCGACCGCGAAGGCGCGGATCTGGATTGGGACGCTGTGCTCAAAGCAGCTGCCGAAACCGGCACCGCTCTGGAGATCAACGCCAACCCGCGCCGCCTTGACTTGGACGATGTGCAGGCGCGGCGCGCGATCGATATGGGGATTAAATTGTCGATCAACACAGACGCGCACCACCCCGATCACATGGATTTCATCGCTTTCGGCGTAGCCACCGCGCGCCGCGGCTGGGTCACCGCTCCCGATGTCATCAACGCCTGGACTCCAAAGCAGATCAAAGCATGGCTGAAAGATTAAGCGTGGGAACACGGGTGCAGAGGAACTGGGGAGGAAAGGAGTGTTGTGATCGCACGAATTTGGCATGGAATGACTCCGGTAGAAAAAGCTGACGAGTATACGGATTACCTCCACCGCACCGGGCTGCCCGATTACAAGGCAACGGAAGGCAACCTGGGCGCCTATATCCTAAAACGGCCGGAAGGCAACAAGATGCATTTCATTGCCCTGACTTTCTGGGAATCAAAGGAAGCCATTCGACGATTTGCTGGAGACCAAATCGAGAGGGCGCGTTACTACCCAGAGGACGAAGAATTCCTTATCGAAAAAGAACCACTTGTCCATCACTATGAAGTTGTAACTTAAATAAAAACAGCGCTTCAAATAAAGCGCTGTTTTTGATATCCTCGTAGGATCTACGAAACCACTACAGCCGTCACCATGCCGAACATGCCGTGAGAAGATTCGGCGTGGGTGAGGATATGGCAGTGGAAAGCCCACGCGCCAGGGGCGTCGCAATTTACGATCACATCATAACGTTCGCCAGGCGCAATATTTAACGTGTCGCATTTGTAAGGTTGTGGCAGCCACCAGCCATCCTTGGCCCACACTTCCTGCACCAGTCCGTGCAAGTGCATAGGGTGAATGAGCAGCCCTTCGTTCAGGTAGCGGATTCGTATACGATCGCCGACCTTGGCAAGGATAGGTTGCGTGTAAGGAAAAGACTTGCCGTTGATCGTGAGGCCAATGGCGGTGTCATTCAATGTAAGTGTGTACTCGGCGTCGTACTCTGGCTGCGTTTCCACATCGCTGGGCTCGATGATGAACGCGCCGAACAATCCTTTGGTGACCTGCTCCGCCGCGTTGTGATGGGAATGATAAATGTGGGTGCCGGGATTCCTGGCAGCGAACTCATAGGTAAAGGTCCCTCCCGGCTTGATGGGCGGCTGGGTAATGAAAGGGACGCCGTCCATTTCGTTAGGCAGCAGTACCCCGTGCCAGTGAACACTGGTGGATTCGCTCATTTCGTTGGTCACTACCACCCTGACCTTCTCCCCCTCCAGCACTCGGATCTCGGGTCCGGGTACGATGCCGTTGTAGGCCATCGCTTCCACGGCCTCGCCGGGTTTGGTTTCCCACTGCACACTCTGGCAGGTGAGTTCGAAGATTTGGAAACCATCCTCGGTCCGCGGTTTCAATCGCGTTCCCCAAAAGGTCTTGTCTTTGCCGATATTTTCCAGGAAAGTCTTGACGCCGGCCTCATGCATGGCGTCCATTTCCTCCGCGCTGCCGCCACCGGTCTGACCCATGCCCTCTATGGTAGGCGTGGGCGCGGCCACGGTGGGAGCGCAGGCCGAGAGGCCCAACGCACCCCCGGCGACGCCGGCCAGCTTGAGGAAGTCGCGGCGAGAAATAAGCGAGTCTGATTGACCCATGTCTCCTCCAATGAGACGAATGTAAACGGGCATCCCTGCCCAGCTCCGGGGCTAAGGTATCTGAATATGCAGATACGTTTTAGGTCGTTTTGACCCCCATCTGGGGAGACATTTGTCCCGCAGGGGTAAATGGGTGGCATGACCCGACAGATTAGGGGCATATAGCCCTAATAGCCGTCCATACGCCGCCCTAAACTGGGATCAAACCGCCTTTTAAAAGGAGGCTTAGCCATGAAAGTTACCCTAGACCGCAGATTCTGTACCCGCTGGCAGGCAGCTTGTGAATCCTGCTTCTCGCACCGCTTGGAGCAAGAGAACTTCGACGCAGCCGATTGCGGGTTACGCGTGGAAGATGATGGCCGCGAAGTCATTGAGTTCTCCATCACCGACCGCGACGGAAGCCTCAAGACCCTTACCGTCACTCCCAAGAACCGCGCCGAAGCCATTGACTCCTGGCTGCTGTTGTGGGAACAGCAGGCAGGCCCTGCCGCTGCCTGAAAAGCTCGTCTGTGCATCTATCGGAGGAGGTCGCCATGCAGGTCATCCTGGATCGCAACCTGTGTAATCGCAGGGACTCCTCCTGCGATACCTGTTTTGCAAATCACCTGGTGCAGAACGATTTCCCCCATGCGACCTGCTGGTTGAGCACACTCGACACACAACGCCCTGAAGTCGTCTTCAAAATATACGACTGCGATCACAGCATTAAAACTTTGGTTGTGACGCAGGAAAATCTGCTCCCTGCGTTGACTTCCTGGACTGAATTGTGGGAGCAGCAATGCGGTCCATTGATTTAGCCTATTGCTTATAGCCTAGAGCTTAACCCTAATCCTCAAACCATTTGAAAACGGAGCGCAATACACATGCCCGCCAAAGGTTGGATCGAAGTCGACGAACTGCAATGCAAAGGTTGCGAGCTGTGTGTGGAAGCCTGCCCGCAAGATGTGATGAGCCTCGACAAAACGCGCCTCACGCCCAAGGGCTACCACCCTGTGCATCTGCACGCCGAGGGCTGCACCGGCTGCGCCATCTGCGCCGTCGTCTGCCCCGAGGCTGCGCTGACCATTTACCGGCAAGTCGAACCGCGACCAGTCGCCGCTGCAGCTTAGGAGCGAGCATGGCAAAAGAATTACTCAAAGGCAACAACGCAATCGGAGAAGCCGCAATACGCGCCGGAGTAGAAGCTTACTTCGGCTATCCCATCACTCCGCAAACTGAATTGCTGGAGCATATGGCCGCCCGCATGCCGGAGCTGAAACGCACATTCGTGCAAGCCGAATCCGAAGTCGCCGCCATCAACATGGTATACGGCGCGGCATGCACTGGCAAACGCGTCCTGACCACTTCATCCAGCCCAGGCGTGAGCCTGATGATGGAGGGCTTGTCTTATATCGCCGGCACTGAAGTCCCCATGGTGCTGGTGGATGTCATGCGTGGCGGTCCCGGGCTCGGCAATATCGCGCCGGCGCAGGGTGACTATCACCAAATTGTTCACGGCGGCGGCCATGGTGACTACCACCCCATTGTGTTGGCGCCCGCCAGCGTGCAGGAAGCCATCGATCTCACCGTGCTAGCCTTTGAACTTGCAGAAAGATATCGCACCATTGCCGTTGTATTGCTCGATGGCAGCATCGGCCAGATGATGGAACCTGCCGAGCTGCCGCCAATGATGGAGCTTAAGAAGCATCTTCCGCATTGGGCTGTGACCGGCGAACCCGGCCGCGCCCGTCGGTTATTGACTTCGATCTACTTGAATCCGGACGATGAAGAAGTCACCAACATGCGCCTGCTTGAACGCTGGATGACCATCCGCGAAAACGAGGTGCGCTACAAGCAATATTTCGTGGACGATGCGAAGTTTGTCGTCGTTGGCTTCGGCACCGCAGGCCGCGTGGCGCTGACTGCTGTTCGCCAGGCTCGCGCTGAAGGCATCAAAGCCGGCCTCTTCCGACCCATTACATTGAGCCCATTCCCGGAAAAGGAACTCAAAGAGATTGCCGCGGGTTCTGAGGCCATGCTTGTCGTGGAGATGAACGCAGGCCAAATGCTGGATGACGTGAAGCTGGCCGTGGAAGGCTCGCTGCCTGTAGAGTTCTACGGGCGACTGGGTGGCGTTGTGCCTTTCCCAGATGAAATCCTTGCCGAAATCCGACGGATAGCCGCCGGTCCCATCCCAAATCAAAATGGTAATGCCCGCCAGCGCTGGCTGGAACGCCTGGCGATTCTGAGGGAGCGAACCTGACAATGATCACCACTTCAACCAACGCAAACGCACAGGTTGTTTATCAGCGACCCAAGTCGCTGACCAATGCTGTCACTCACTACTGCCCCGGTTGCACCCACGGCGTCTCACAGCGTCTGGTAGCTGAAGTGCTGGACGAGATGGGCTTGCGCGAGAAAGCCATCGGCGTGGCCTCAGTGGGTTGCTCGGTCTTTGCTTACAACTATTTCGATGTAGATTTCGTGGAAGCCGCCCACGGGCGCGCTCCCGCTATGGCGACCGGCATCAAGCGCGTTTTTCCCGATCGCACAGTGTTCACCTATCAGGGCGACGGCGACCTGGCCTCGATCGGCATGGCCGAGGTCATGCACGCTGCAGCTCGCGGCGAGAACATAACCATCATCTTCATTAACAATGCCATCTACGGTATGACCGGCGGTCAAATGGCGCCCACCACTCTGCCTGGAATGAAGACCACCTCCAGCCCGATGGGACGCGATATTGAGATGACCGGCATGCCTATCCGTATGTCGGAGTTACTGGCCAAGCTGGACGGGTCAAGCTATGTCGTGCGTCGCAGCCTGCACGATGCCACCAATATTCGCAAGGCCAAGAAAGCCATCCGCACAGCGTTCGAAGTACAGCAGCAGGGTCTGGGCTTCTCGCTGGTCGAGTTGCTTTCCACCTGCCCTACCAACTGGGGCCTGACGCCTAACGAGGCGTTGTGCTTCGTGGAAGAAAAGATGATCCCATATTTCGAGCTGGGCGACTACAAAGTCGCCGACGCGGTTAAGGCTCTGAAGGTTTAGGAGGCTGCGTGCAAACTGAAATCGTGATCGCGGGATTTGGCGGCCAGGGCGTGCTTTTTGCCGGGCAGGTGCTGGCCTACGCCGCCATGGATAGCGGCAAGCACGTGACCTGGTTCCCCTCCTACGGCCCTGAAATGCGCGGCGGCACGGCCAACTGCACTGTGATCGTAGCGGATGAAGACATTGGTTCGCCCAACGTACGCAATCCTCAGGCAGTGATCTGCCTTAACCTTCCTTCGCTGGACAAATATGAGCCGCTGGTCGTCAATGGCGGTTTGCTGGCATTGAATACTTCGCTTATCAATCGCGCAGTGGCGCGCGAGGATCTGCATGTGGTTGAGGCGCCTGCCAACGAAATGGCGGAGGAGTTAGGCGACAAGCGCCTGGTGAATGCAGTGATGTTGGGCGCGCTGGTGGAAGCCACCGGCGTGCTGCCGATGGAAGCCATCCAAAAAGCATTGAAGGACCATTTGCCTGCCAAACACCAAGATCTGCTGCCGGCCAATTTCATTGCCCTGGAAAAGGGCGCGGAAGCCGCTCGCCGCACGCTGGCGCAGCCAGCTTGATCATCGCTCGTCTTTGCCAGGAGGCCGGATGCAATGAGGCCAGAGCCTGTCCCGAGCGAGCCGCCTGGCGGCGACGAGGGAAAGCAATCCCCAAGTAAATACTTGGAAGCGCGTTGATTTTCGACCAAAATCATCCCGCTGCTCATCTTGTCTTCTCCTGGACGCCCCGCATCTTGCGCTGACACCGCTACTGGAGGACTATGAGCAACTGGAAGACTATGAGCACGAAATCAGCAGCTACTCGGCTCATCAATGTTAGCCCTATGCAAATCCTCGCCTGGGGCGGCACTTTGTTGCTCTCCATCCTGCCCGACGTACTGTTCCAGGAAATCATCGGAAGCAGGCCCGTGTGGTTATATG
>Ga0209342_10002759_pt1 | contig 18660 bp, 16 predicted proteins | sample RifCSP16_2_FD_184023 | JGI IMG/M metagenome (GOLD analysis project Ga0209342, IMG submission 184023) | Soil microbial communities from Rifle, Colorado - Rifle CSP2_sed 16_2 (SPAdes) (version 2) | ecosystem: Environmental > Terrestrial > Deep subsurface > Rock core/Sediment | place: Rifle... | reverse complement strand
AGCCTGACGATCCCGACGATAGGGATAGGCGCCGGCCCTCACTGCGACGCGCAGGTCCTCGTGATAACCGACCTCCTCGGGCTCGGGGAGGGCACCCCGCCGAAGTTCGCGAAGGCCTACGCCGACCTCGGTGCGCGGATAGATGAGGCCGCGCGTCGGTTCGCCGATGAGGTCGAGGCTGGAACGTTCCCCGACGCCGAGCACTCCTACGGCTAGCCTCCGACGCCGCGGGTCGGAGAGGACCTAGACTCGCTCCGGTGTCCGGCTCCGCCCGACGCACGCCCATCCTGCCGGTCGTCGCCCTCGCCGGGGCGACCGCCGCGGCGACGCTCTTGCCGGCCGGCTCCTTCGCGACGCGCTCGAACTCCTCCCACTTCGCCTTCGAGGGCCTGATCGCGGGCGGAACCATCGCCGTCGCCATCTTGGCGATCTCACGCTACCGCGACATCGGGGACGCCCATCCCCTTATGGTCTCCGTAGGTTTCGCCGCCCTCGCCATCCAGAACCTGATCTTCGGCATAGCCGCCCCCATCGCCGACCCTTGGCCCTGGGACGGCTTCGCCTTCCCCTCTCACGCCTGGCAGGTCGGATGGCTCGTCGCCGCCGGCTGCTTCGCGCTCGGAGGAAGGATCGGTCGGTGGACGGATCCAGGGCGCGTGCGGGAGGCGACGGTAGCACTGGGAGCCCTCCTCGCTCTGGCCGGACTGGACCTGGTGCTGGTGCTAGGGCGCCGGTCGCTGTCCGCGCTCTCGGACACAGCCCTCGTGGATGACGACCCAGCCGCGTTCTCGCTCTCCTCCCCGCTCCATTGGATCCTCATGCTCCTCACCACGGGATTGCTCCTCCTCGCGGCGTGGTTCGAGCACCGCGTCCGGCCCTCTCCCAAGAGCGCGCACCCGTGGCTCGCCGCGGCCTACGTCGTGGCGGCCGCCGCGCAGTTGCCGTTCGCCGCGCTCCCGACGCAGTATCGGCCGCTCGTGCAACCAGCGGACTTCCTCCCCCCCACCGCCGTCGCCCTAGCGTTCGCCGGCTTCGTCACGGCAGGTCGCGCCCGCGCGTCGTCGCTCCGGGTCGAGGCCGAACAGGCGCGGGAGGTGCAGAGCGGCCGCGCACAGATCGCCTCGATGATCTCCCACGAGCTCAAGAACCCGATCATGTCGATCAAGGGGTTGGCGTCCACTGGCTCGCGCATGTACGCGTCGATGAGCGACGACGAGCGGCTGGAGTTCTTCGGGCTGATCGACGAGGAGGCCGGGCACCTGAAGGCGCTCGTCGATGAGACGGCAACCGCCCTGAAGGTGGACGCGGGAACGCTCGCATACTCCTTCGGTCGAGCCGACGTAGGCGAACTCGTCCGGGAAGCCGCATGGAAGTCACCGCACGGCGAGCATCCCCTGGTCGTCGAAACCGAGCCGGGCGTCACCGTATCTTGCGACCGCCTGCGGCTCTCCGAGGTGATCGAGCATCTGCTAGACAACGCGGCGAAGTTCTCGCCGGCCGAGGAGCCGATCGAGGTCCGCACCTACCGTTCCGACGGAACCGCCGTGATCGAGGTCACGGATCGCGGACCGGGGATACCTCCGGAGCGTCGCGAGGATGTGTTCGAGAAGTTCGCCCGGTACCGGCCGCGTGGCTACGAGGAGCTCCCCGGAAGCGGCCTCGGTCTGTACATCTGCAGGGCACACGTGATCGCACACGGCGGTCGGATCAGCGTTGAAGACCCCCCCGGGAGCGGTACGATGCTGCGCGTCACGCTTCCCGAGGAGAGGAAGGAGCCGTGAGCAGCGGCATCGGCGAGAAGGTAAGCCTCCTGATCTGCGACGACCACAAGATCCTGACCGACGCGCTCAAGATGGTCGTCGACAGAGACGAAGGCTTCGCGATGGTGTCACCCCCCGTGCACACGCCCGAGGAGGCCGTCGAGCTCTGCGAACGGCACCAGCCCGACGTCGTGCTCATGGACATCGTCTTCAAGGGGCATATGAACGGCATCCAGGCAACCCGCAAGATCAAGGAGCTCTCCCCGGCGACCAAGGTCGTCATCATGACCGCGCACGACGAGGAGCGACTGCTCGTCGAGGCCGTCGAGGCCGGCGCCTCGGGGTTTCTCGGCAAGGACGAGGCCGCCGATCAGGTCCTGGCGGCGGCCAAGCAGGCGGCCGAGGGCGAGGTCCTGATCGATCCAACGACCCTCACGCGACTGCTCCACCAGGTCGCTCGCGAGCGCGAGGCGCGGCGCGACGCCCAGGCGCTGCTGTCCGAGCTCACCGACCGGGAGCGCGAGGTCCTCCAGCTCCTTGCCGAGGGGATGCGGAACGACGGCATCGCGCAGAAGCTTTTCATCAGCCCGCAGACCGTGCAGACCCACGTTCGCAACATCCTGCAGAAGCTCCACGTTCACTCGAAGCTCGAGGCCGTGGCCTTCTCGGTGAAGCACGGCGCGATCACGGTCTAGGTACCCGATCCCGGGTACCCGCATTTACCCCCCAAAGGGTATCCACGGCGTCCCCCCACCGCCCGACACTGTGGGTGAGGTTCCGCCTCAGCGGGGGCACTCGAAAAGAGTGGCTCAGCGGGAGCCGCCTCCCCCTCGGCGGCTCCCGCACCTCCTCTCCCTCGGCAGCGCCTCCTCTCGGCGTGGTGGACCCTCGCGCTCAGGTAACCGGCAGCCTCTGCCGGTGCACCTTTCCCAGCGCGCTCACCCGAGGTAGCTCGGCAAGGAGGACCACCTCCCGCGGCGCCTTGTAGCGCGGTAGTCGCTTGGCCGCGAAGCGCCGGAGCGCATCGAGCGACGGGGGCCGTTTGAGCTCCCGCGGGACCACGAAGGCGACGACGCGCTCGCCCCAATCCGCGTCCGGCCGCCCCGCGACGGCGACGTCTGCGACCCTCGGATGTAGCCGCAGGACGGCCTCGACCTCGTCGGGCCACACCTTCTCCCCGCCGGTGACGATCAGATCGTCGAGGCGGCCGTCGACCTGCAGCGACCCGTCGGGCGCGAGCTCCCCGGCGTCGCCCGTAAGGAGCCATCCATCGTCGGTGAAGACGGAATCCGTGGCATCGGGATCGAGGCGATAGCCCTTCATCACCGTCGGCCCGCTGAGCTGGACCTCGAGGTTCGCCCCTAGACGAACCTCCGTCCCGGCGAGCGGCCGCCCTTCGTGCACGACGCCTCCGCACGACTCTGTAAGCCCGTACGTGCGTACGATCGGGGCACCCGCGTCCCTCGCGCGCTCGGCGAGGGCCGGATCGAGGGACGCGCCGCCGACCAGCACTGCTCGGAAGCGTGAGAGGTCGATGTTCGCGTCGAGCAGCCGCTTGAGCATGGTCGGCACCACCGAGATGAACGCCGCATCGCTCTCGCCAGCTACGAGCTCGGTATCGAAGCGGGGATGAACCGATACCGGCGAGTCCGTGAGCACCGCGCGAAGGAGAACGAGCAACCCTCCGACGTGCGCGAGCGGAAGGCAGCAGACCCAATGATCCCCCGGGCCCGCCTCGAGCGCGAGCGTTGAGGACGAGACCGCGTGGTCGATGGCCTTGTGCGTGAGCTCGACCAGGCGCGGTACCCCTCCCGTTCCCGAGGTGGGGATCACCACTCGCACGTCGGGCTCGACCGGAACGCCCTCGGCCAGCTCCGCGACCCTCTCGCCGTCGAAGAGCATCTCGGGTCGGGCGCGCTCAAGGAGCGCGCGCACCTCGAGATCGGGAAGCCGGTGGTCGATCGGAAGGAGCGCGGCTCCCGACGCCCACAGGCTCTCGACGGCCTCCCGCCAGGCGGGCCCCGCAGGCATCCTGACCGCGACGAGGGCAGTGTGTTCCCTGGTCTCCGCCATATCGGCTACCCTATCCGGAACCATTCGAGTGCGCGCTCTAGGAGTAGATGGTCCTATGGTGGATTGGCAGCGTTCAGGCGAGTACGGGGACATCCGTTACGAGACGGCCGAGGGGATGGCGAAGATCACCATCGACCGTCCCGAGGTGAGGAACGCCTTCCGGCCGAAGACGCTTTTCGAGCTCTCCCTGGCGTTCGACGTGGCGCGCGACGATCCGACGATCGGCGTGATCGTCCTGACCGGCGCCGGCACGGAGGCGTTCTGTTCAGGCGGCGACCAGAGGGTTCGAGGCGACGACGGTTACCGCGATGAGCACGGAGTCGGGCGTCTGAACGTGCTCGACCTCCAGGTCCGGATCCGGCGTCTTCCAAAACCGGTGATCGCCATGGTGGCCGGCTTCGCGATCGGGGGCGGACACGTGCTCCACCTCGTGTGCGATCTCACGATCGCGGCCGAAAGCGCGATCTTCGGCCAGACGGGCCCGAAGGTCGGCTCGTTCGACGCTGGATACGGGAGCGGCTTGCTAGCGCGCACGATCGGGTTGAAGCGCGCGAAGGAGATCTGGTTCCTGTGCCGCCGCTACGACGCCCGCCGGGCGCTCGACTGGGGACTCGTGAACGCCGTAGTGCCGCTGGAGCGCCTCGAGGAGGAGACCGTGGCCTGGTGCCGGGAGATCCTCCAGATGAGCCCGCTCGCGCTTCGCCTGATCAAGGCCGGCTTCAACGCCGACACCGACGGGCTGGCAGGGATCCAGCAGCTCGCCGGCGACGCGACGCTGCTCTACTACATGTCCGAGGAAGCGCAGGAGGGGCGGGATGCTTTCATCGAGAAGCGCCCGCCGGATTTCTCGAGGTTCCCCCGAAGACCGTGAGCTCTCTCGCCGTTTGGTGGCTCGGCGCTCGGCCTCGAACGCTCGGAGCCAGCGTCGCTCCTGTCGTCGTGGGAACGGCCGCCGCGGGACACGCGTCGGCGTGGCGCTTCGTCGCGGCGCTCCTCGCGGGAGCCGGGTTGCAGGTCGGCGTGAACTACGCGAACGACTACTTCGACGGCATCCGGGGGGTCGACACGACCGAGCGCCTGGGGCCGCCGCGACTTACCTCGGGAGGGTTCGCGTCAGCGCGCGCGGTCGGGATCGCCGCACTCGCCGCCGTTGGTGTCGCCGGGTTGGCCGGGCTCGCGCTCGCGCTCGCGACGACGCTCTGGCTCGTGCCGCTCGGAGCCGTCGCGATGCTGGCGCTCGGCCTCTACTCGGGGGGCCCACGGCCGTACGCAGCCCTGGGCCTGGGCGAGCTGATGGTATTCGTCTTCTTCGGCCTCATGGCGACGGCGGGGACCGCCTACGTTCAGACCGAGCGGGTGCCGGCCGCAGCGTGGTGGGCGTCGGTGCCGATCGGGCTGCTCGCGGTCGCTATCCTCGTGGCGAACAACCTCCGTGACATCCCCACCGACGAGCGGGCGGGCAAACGCACGCTCGCCGTGCGACTCGGCGACGGGAGAACGAGGGCGCTGTTCCGGGTATTGGTGGTTGCAGCGTTCGCCTCCTTGGCAGGAGGCGTGCTCGTCGGGATCGCCGACGCCCGCGCGGGTCTCAGTCAGTGGGCGCTGCTGGCGCTCGGGTCTTGGCTCCTCGCGATCCGACCGATGGAGAGCGTCGGAAAGGCCGAGGGTCGCGAGCTCATCCCGGTGCTGACCGGTACCGCGCTGCTCCAGATCGGGTTCGCCGGCCTCCTCGCGCTCGGCTTGTGGATCGCCGGGGCGACGTCATCGTGAGCGAAGGCGACGTCGCACTCGGGTGCGTCTCGATCCTAGTCGACGAGCTGGCCCGGGCCGGCGTGGAGCACGCGTGCGTCTCCCCCGGCTCGCGCTCGACGCCGATCGCGCTCGCTCTCGCGCGCGACCCCCGCATGCGCGTCCACGTCCACCTGGACGAGCGCGCGTCGGGTTTCTTCGCGCTCGGGACCGCCAAGGCTACGGGTCGGCCGGCCGCCGTCGCGTGCACGAGCGGAACCGCAGCCGCGAACCTCTGGCCGGCCGTGGTCGAGTCGTCGCAGTCTCGCACGCCGCTGATACTCCTGACCGCCGACCGCCCACCGGAGCTGCGGGGAACCGGGGCCAACCAGACGATCGATCAGGCCGGGCTCTACGGCAGCTACGCGCGGTGGTTCGCCGAGGCTCCGCTTCCGGCCGAACGCGACGGCGCCGCGTGGAGAGCGCTCGGTAAAGAAGCGGCGGCCCGCTTGCTCCGGTACCCCCGCGGCCCGGTCCACGTGAACCTCCCCTTCCGGGAACCGCTGGTGCCGGAGGGGACCACAGTTGGTCTCGACGACCCCGGGCCGACCGGCGCGGAGGCTGACGACGAGACGGGCGCTCCGTCGGACGACGACGCCGCGCGGCTGGCGAGCGCGATCGCGGGAGTCGAGCGTGGTCTCGTGGTGATCGGCGAGATGCGCGCGCCTGCCGAGAAGATCCTCGCGCTCGCCCGTGCATCTTGCTGGCCGGTGCTCGCGGAGCCGATATCTCTCGCTCGTCGCCAGGGATGGGCGCTCGCAGCCGGACAGGCGCTGGTGTCGTGCAACGATTGGCTCGAAGCGCATCGACCGGAGGTCGTGCTCCAGGTCGGGGCGGTGCCGAGCACGCGGGCCGCGCAGGCGCTCGTCGGCTCCGTCGATCGCCTGCTCGTCCTCGACCACGACCACCTCGATCCCGACCCCGAGCACCGCGCGGCGGTCAGGGTGCGCGCCGATCCCGACGCGACCGCGGCGCTCGTCATGCGGGAGATGCGTGCCCGGGCGCCGTCGGACTGGTACCGCGACTGGCGGTCGGCCGATGCCGTGGCGCGCAAGGCGATGGACGAACTCGTCGACTCCTGGGAGGAGCCGTTCGAGGGGCGCGTCGCCCGCGACCTCGCGGCGTTGGTTCCCGCAGGCGGAGTCCTGGCGGTTGGCTCGAGCATGCCGATCCGAGACCTCGACTTCTTCATGGCGCCCCGCGAGGGGACCCGGATCCTGGCCAACCGTGGCGCGAGCGGGATCGACGGGTTCGTCTCGACGGTTCTCGGGATCGCGGCGACCGGCCCACCGACTTTCGCGTTGTGTGGCGACCTCACGCTGCTGCACGACGCGGGCGCGCTTCTTTGGAGCGCGAGGCGGGGGCTCAACGCTTTGCTCGTGGTCCCTAACAACGACGGAGGTGGGGTGTTCTCGTTTCTCCCTCAGCGGGAGCTCCCGGAGCACGAGGAGCTCTTCGTCACCCCGCACGGACTCGACCTCGCACGCTTCGCCGAAGCCGCCGGCGCAGGATACGAGCGCGTCGAGAAGGCCAGCGAACTGGTCCCGGCCGTGAGCCGGGGGACCGCAGGCGGTGTCCGGCTCGTTGAGGTGCCCTCAGACCGCGACCGCAACGTCGCCCGTCACGCCGAGGTGCAGGCGGCCGTCGGGCGAGCTCTCGGAGTCGTCTAGCCTCACACCCCCACCCCGACGATACTTGTGCGAACCGACGAGGAGGGGCGCATGGACCTGGACATCAGGCGGTTCGAGGCACCCGACGAAACCCGAGACTTCGAGAACGGCACGTTCGAGGTGATCCGGATCGGCGGACTTACGCTCGGTCGCGCCACCTACGCCCCCGGCTGGAAGTGGTCACAGCACGTCGGACCCATCGCCGGGACCGACAGCTGCCGCGTCGAGCACGTTGGGATGGTCGTCTCCGGACGTGCCGTCATCGCGATGGACGACGGGCCCGAGATAGAGGTCGTCCCCGGGGACCTGTTCTACTTCCCGCCGGGCCACGACGCCTGGGTCGTGGGCGGAGAGCCCTACGTGTCGCTCCACTTCCTGGGCGCCACCCAGTACGCGTCCGCCGTGGAGGGCCCGGGCGGATTCGAGGGCGTCTGACCGATTGACCCGGGGAGCCGGGGAGCACTAGCCTCGCTCACGAGGGAGCATCCCCATGGACCGGTTCCGAACCGTGGCCCACCGCCTGGTGCTGTTCGGCGTCCTTCTCTTCGAGCTGGCGGCCCCGGCCTCCGCGGCACCCGGCGACCTCGACTCGACGTTCGCCTCCGGCGGGGTCAAGATGATCGGCTTCGGCGACCCGGCGGTTGCCGAGGACGTCGCGATCCAGGAGGACGGGAAGATCGTCATGGCCGGCTACGCGGTGGTGGGCGGCGACGACGACTTCGCCGTCGCGAGGCTGAAGCCGGGAGGCACCCGCGACTCGACTTTCAGCGGTGACGGGAGACGCACTACGCCCATGGGGACGGGCCATGGGGTCGGCCTCGCGGTCGCGACCCAGCCCGACGGCAGGATCGTCGTCGTGGGCTATGCATCGAACGCGACCGGGGAGGCCTTCGCGATCGGGAGGTTCAAGCCGAACGGGAGCCTGGATCCCACCTTCAGCAGCGACGGCAAGAAGCTGGTCGACTTCGGAGGCGGTTACGACGAGGCGAACGACGTTGCGATCCAGCCGGACGGAAGGATCGTGGTCGTCGGCTACGACGACGACGGCGTCGGCACCGACGACTCCTTCGCGATCGCCCGGCTCCGCCCGAACGGGTCGCTCGACGACACGTTCAGCGGCGACGGCAAGAAGACCACGCAGTTCGGGATGGGGGTAGACATCGCGAACGCCGTCGCCGTCCAGGAAGACGGGGATATCGTCGTGGCCGGCTACAGGGACGGTGGCCTCCGGATGGCGGTCGCCCGATACACGCCCAACGGGCACATGGACTCGACGTTCGGCACGGGAGGGCTGGTGAGCACTGGCATCGGGTCGGGCGCTGACCTGGCGGAGGCCGTGGCCATCCAGGACGACGGTCGGATAGTGATCGCCGGGGCGACCGACAACGGCACCGACATGGACTTCGCCGTGATCCGGCTCCGCCGGCGCGGCGCCCGCGACAACGACTTCGACGGCGACGGGGCGAAGGCCACCGACCTTGGGACCGGGAACGAGACCGCGTACGGGGTCGGTATCTCCGACGACGGGAAGATCGTCGTGAGCGGGAGCGCCTCACCGGATCCGGAGATGGGCGTCGTCCGTTACCTACCCGACGGTTCGGAGGACCCGACCTTCGGCGTCGGTGGCATCGTGACCAACCCCTTCGGGGACGGCCGCGATCTGGCGATCCAGTCCGACGGGAAGGTCGTCGTCGTCGGATCCACGGGCGGAGCCACAGACGACTTCCTGGTCGTCCGGTACAAAGCCTGAGGCGCGTGTGCGCTCCGATTGACCGGTCCCAGATCGGACCGATAGCCTGGCGCCCTGCCTGGAGGTTCGCATGGACCGCTACGTGAAGCGCGCGTCGAGGCTGCTCATCGTCGCGCCGCTGGTTCTCCTCCCCACAGCCGCATCCGCCGCCGCCGGCGACCTCGACACGACATTCAGCGGCGACGGCAAGAAGACGACCGACATCCTCGGGCTCTACAACCCAGGGTACGGCCTGGCGCTTGCTCCCGACGGGAAGATCGTCGTCGCGGGTACCGCCAATACGGGCCCCGGCAACGACATGGGCATGGTCCGCTACCGGCCCGGCGGCAACCTCGACGACACCTTCTCCGGGGACGGGATCCGGACCCTGGACCTCGGGGCCGGGAACGAGGGAGCAGAGGACGTCGCCGTGCAGCCCGACGGGAGGATCGTGGCGGTGGGCTACACCGAGGGACCGGGAGGCACAGACTTCGCGGTCGCTCGCTTCCGGGAAGGGGGGGCGCTCGACGCAAGCTTCGCGGGCGATGGGATAAGGACTACCGACTTCGCTAGCGGGCTTCAGGAGTCGTACGGCGTCGCGCTCCAGGACGACGGCAAGATCGTCGTCGTCGGCTACACGGACGACGCCGGCGGGACGGAGGCCGATCTCCTCGTCGTGCGGTACGAGGCGAACGGCGCGCTGGACCCGACCTTCAGCGGCGACGGCAAGAAGGTGACCGACTTCGGCCCGGGTGACGACATCGCCTACGACGTGACGGTACAGCCCGACGGGAGGATCGTCGTGGTCGGCTCGGCCTCGAACGGGGCGTCGCTTGACTTCGCCATCGCGCGGTACGACACCAACGGGAGCCTCGACGATACCTTCAGCGGAGATGGCAAGAAGATGATCGACTTCGGCTCGAGCGACGGGCTCCAGGGCGTGGCGATCCAACCTGACGGCAAGATCGTCGTTGCGGGATGGTCGTCCAACGGATCGGATCGGGACGTGGCGGTCGCACGGTTCCGTCCCAAGGGCAAGCCGGACGACGCGTTCTCCGACGAGGGCTTCGTGCGGCACGACTTCACTTTCGGCGACGACGAAGCCCACGACGTCGCGCTGCAGGAGGACGGCAAGATCGTCGTGGCGGGCAAGGCCCGGCTCGCCACCACTCGCTTCGCGGTTCTGCGGTTCCAGACGGACGGCGACCTCGACCCCGCGTTCGGAGGCTCCGGTTGGGCGACCACGTCGTTCGGCCCCGGCTCGAGCACCGCAAACGGCGTCGCGATCCAGACCGACGGCAAGATCGTGGCCGCCGGTCAGCTCTCGGAGGTGACGGGCACGGACTTCGCGCTTGCCCGCTACCTCGCGGTCTGATCTATCCCCAGCGGAGGGAATCGAGCAACGCCCGGAACTTGCGCTCGGTCTCGTCGAGCTCGAGCTCCGGAACGGAGCCGGCGACGATGCCCGCGCCCGCGAAGAGCCGCGCCGTGGAGCCGGACAGCTCGGCGCACCGGAGAGCGATCGCCCACTCGCCGTTGCCATCGGCGTCCATCCACCCGACGGGTCCGGCGTAGCACCCGCGGGAGATGCGCTCCAGCTCGCGGATCGTAGCCAGGGCGGCGTCGAGGGGCGTGCCGCACACCGCCGGCGTCGGGTGGAGCGCTGCGACGAGCTCGAGCGCGCTCGCCCGCGGCTCGCGGAGTACGCCGTGGAAACCGGTCGCGAGGTGCCACACGTTGGCGGTTCCGACGGTCCTCGGCAGGGCATCGAACGCCAGCTCGTCGCAGAAGGGCTCCATCGCGGCCGACACCGCCTCTACGACCGCGGCGTGCTCCTCCCGATCCTTGTCCGAGGAGAGCAACGAGCTGCGAGAGGCCTCGTCTTCCTCTGGATCCCCGAACCGAGGCGCCGAGCCGGCCAGCGGCCTCGCTTCCACCTCCCGTCCGTGTCGCGCCACCAGAAGCTCGGGGCTGGCGCCCACGAGTGTTGGTCCGGAAGGTCGGGAACCCTCCGACGCCGCGAACGCGAAGCATCCTGGGTCCACGGCCCTGAGGCGTGCCAGGAGCTGCCGGGGGTCGAGCTCCCTACCCGCCTCCACGTCGAGAGCCCTCGCGAGAACCACCTTTCGGAGCGGGCCGGTCGAAATACGTTGCACCGCAGTGGCAACTGACCGCACGTACTCGTCGGGCGGAGGGATCGGACGGAGCTGGATCTCGGCGAAGGCTTCGTGCGGTGCGCTCACCCCGACACGGGGCTCGAAGGGCGCGGGCCCCTCGTCCTCCCCAACGAGATCGATGAGATAGGTCTCGCCCTCCCACAGTCTGACGACCGTCCTTCCGTAGATCCTCATCGACGCCGGCTCGAGGCGATCGAACGGCAGCACCCCGACCGCGATCGCGCCGGGTCCCTCGCCTTCCCCTCGCGCGAGCGATCGCAACAGCTCGACGGTCCGCCTCGACAGGAGCCCCAACCCTTCGGGGTCGGCGGAACCGATCGAGGCGCCCATACCGCCGTGCGGTCGCGACGTCGCGATCCCCAGACCGCCACGTTCGAAGAAGAAGCCGACCGGGCCCCCGTAGGCGGCGAGGAGGTCGAAGGCACGTCCGAGTCGCGTCGATCGGACCCGGAGCGTTCCCAACGTCATCCGCGCGTCCCGACGAGCAGCTGCGCGATGCCGCCGGAGAGCGACAGCCGCCTCGCGTCCGGGAAACCCGTCTCGCGAAGCATCCCAACCATCTCCGCCGTAGGCGGCAGGTATGCCATCGAGGCCGGCAGGTACCGGTAAGCCTCGCGGCTGGAGAGGAGCCCCCCGATCATCGGCACGACCCGGTTGAAGTAGACGGCGTGGCCCGCCCGCATGAGGCCTCTGTCCGGTTGCGAGGCCTCGAGCAGCGCGATCCTGCCCCCGCGCCTAACCACCCGCGCGCTTTCGGCGAAGAAGGCTCGAAGATCGGTCACGTTCCTGAGCGCGAACCCGCATACGGCGCCGTCCGCGCTCGCGTCCCGCACCGGTAGTTGCAGCACGTCCGCCACCGTGAGGGGCGCGAGCGTCCGCGACTCGCGCAGCATCCCGAGCGAGAAGTCGAAGCCGACGGAGCGGTACCCGGCGGCTCCGAGCTCGCGGCACAGATCGCCCGTGCCGCACGCGAGGTCGAAGACCAGGCAGCCCCCCGGCAGCCGCAGCTCGCGAACGGCCCGGCGGCGCCACCCGACGTCCATGCCGAACGTCATCACCCGGTTCACCAGGTTGTAGCGACCGGCGATCGCGTCGAACATCCCGCGAACCCGCCAGGCCTTTTCCTCGCCGATCGGCAGCTCCGGTTCCGTCACGCCCGCCCCAGGCGTCGGGTCTCCGCGTGGGTCGCCTCGACCTCCGCTGGGTCGCCCACGCGTTCGATGTGCTCTTCGGCGGTAGCCAGGAGCACGCGCCGGAAGTGGTTCGACACGAGCTCGGTGACCGCCGGAAGCAGCTGACGGAAGGCTTCGACCATCTGTTGCGCCGCCTGCTCGTCGGACGGCGCGGTGTCGCGGATCGGCTTGCGCACGTGCTCGTCGAACAGCTCGACCGCCCGCTCGGCGAGCAAGAGCATGGATCCGTGCGCCTCGCGCGCGAGCGAGAGAAGATCGCCGAGCGGCAACCCGAACTCGAGGAGCCGCAGCGCCACGCGAACCATCTCTATGTCGGCGGTCGTGTAGCGGTCCTCGCCGCCCACGATGCGCCCGAGCCGGATGCCCTCGCGCTCCACGGCCTGGATGAGGGAAGCGGGGACGCCACTTCGCCGGGCAAACTGCTCGAGCGATAGGAGCTCCTCGGCGTCGGACGTTCCCCGTGCTGCGGCGACCGCGGCGGCGAGGTCGGCGTCGGCCCTGCCGAGCTCCCCGACCACGACGCGGCGGATGGCCGCCAGCGTCAGGCCCTTGCCCTGGAGGGAGCGGACCTCTCGGATCCGACGCACGTGCTCTGGGCCGTACCACGCGAGGCGCCCCTCGCGCTCCGGGGCGGGGAGCAGGCCACGGGACTGGTAGTAGCGAACGGTGTCCACCGACACGTCGCACGCCGCGGCCAGCTGTTCGACCCGGTATCTCACGACCAAATACTCTACGAGTGTTCGCTCCAAGGAACCAAGGCACCCCCGAGCTGCCATGATTCGGCGGATGCGAGCGCCCGCCCGACCCATCGGCCTGGGCCTGGTCCTGGTCAGCCTGTTCGCCACCCTGGCGCTCGGTGCGGCCGTCAAGGCTCCCTGCGCCGGGGGTGACTGGGGCGACGGGCGCCAGTACGCGCGTCTCTGCTACACGGACATCGTCCCGCTGTACGACACCGAGCAGCTGCGTTCGGACCGGCTTCCGTACGTCGACGAGTGCCAGGAGACCGAGGCGAACTGCGACGAGTACCCACTCCTCACGATGTACGCGATGCGCTTCGCGGCGTGGTTCTCCCACGATCACGAGACGTTCTTGATCGCGAACGAAGCGATCCTGGCCGTCGCCGCGTTCGCGATAGCCGTGTGCCTCTACCTCCTCGTGGGATCGCGCGCGCTCTACTTCACCGCCGCCCCCACGCTCCTCGTCTACGGGTTCATGAACTGGGACCTGTTCGCCGTGGCGTTCGCGACGGCGGGCACCCTGGCGTTCCTTAACCGCCGAAACACAACCTCGGGCGCGTTGCTCGGGCTCGGCGCAGCGACGAAGCTCTACCCGGCCCTGCTCGTGCTGCCGAAGGTGGCGGAGCGCCTCTGGCGACGAGAGCCGGTAGCCGGGGTACGCCTGGCGTGGGCGGCCGCGATTACCTGGGTGGCCGTGAACCTGCCGTTCGCACTGCTCGCGCCGCAGTCCTGGTGGACGTTCTACGGCTTCAACTCTGCTCGAGGCGCAGATTGGGACAGCATCTGGTTCATCGGCTGTCACCGCCTGACCGGAGTGGAGACCGGCGTGGAGTGCGGCAGCACGCGGCTGTTCAACATCGCGTCGTTCGTCGCGCTCGCCACGACCGTGGCGTTCGTGTGGCGGGCGAAGGCCCGGCGCCATCCGGGATTCCCGCGATGGACCGCCGGCTTCCCCCTCCTCATCCTGTTCCTGCTCACGAGCAAGGTGTACTCGCCCCAATACGGGCTCTGGCTGCTCCCCTGGTTCGCACTCGCGCTGCCGAGCCGCACCCTCTTCGCGCTCTTCCAGCTCGCCGACGTCGCCGTCTTCGTGACTCGATTCTCCTGGTTCGGGAGACTCACCGGCGCGAGCGAGGGGATGCCCTTCGAGTGGTTCGAGTACGCGATCGTGCTCCGGACGGTCGTGCTCGTTGCGTGCCTGGTGGCGTGGGTCCGCCGCGAGCCGCAGGAGGTCCCCCTGCCGGTGCTTGACTCGGCCCAGGATGTCGCCGCGTGACGGGGGCGCTTCGCAGGCCGGGCGTCCGCTACTGCGTTTCGGTCTTCCTCGCGACGAGGCTCGGCTTCCTCGTTCTGGGGGTCGTCGGTCCGGGGTTACTGCCGCTGCGAAGCGATTTTCCCCAGGTGCCCGGGTGGCCCGTCGCGGCCCCGACGCCGGGACTCCACAACGCGATCGAGGCCTGGGAGAGAGAGGACGCGGCGTGGTTCCTGCGGATCGCCGACTCCGGTTACGCCGAAGACGACGGCAGCGCGGTGTTCTTCCCCCTCTACCCGATGGCGATACGTGCTGTGTCTTGGGTCATCGGCGACCTGCTCGTCGCCGGCCTGCTGGTCGCGAACCTGGCCTTCCTTGCCGCCCTCCTCGTCATGTACTCGCTCGCGGCCTCCGAGCTGTCGGAGGGCACGGCGCGAAGAGCCGTCCTCTACGCGTCGCTCTTCCCTACGTCCTTCTTCTTCTTCGCTCCCTACAGCGAGTCGCTATTCCTATTCCTCGCGGTCTCGGCCTTCTGGGCGGCGCGGAGGAAACGGTGGGCGCTAGCCGCTTTGGCTGCCGCGCTCGCCGCCCTCACGCGCAACGTCGGCCTCGTCCTCGCGCCGGTACTGGCGCTGGAGGCGCTGCATCAGCGACGCGAGGATCCGGACGCCCGACTCGGGCCCGGCCTCCTCGCCTCCGCGTCGGTCGGCCTAGGAACGCTCGCGTACCTCGCCACGTGGAAGGTCCGCTCGGGCGACTGGCTCGCGCCGTTGCACCTGCAGTCTCAGTGGCTCAGGACTTGGACCCCACCGTGGCGGACGCTCGCCGAAGCGATCGACCAGGCCTTCCATCAGGTCGGCGTGTTCCCGGGGGGGTACTGGCTCGTCGACCTGGTTGTCTTCGCCGCAGCCCTTTCGATCGCGGTGGCCGGCCTACGGTGGCTGCGGCCGTCTCTCTCAGCCTTCGCGCTCGTTTGCCTCGCCGTGCCGCTGTTCCTGCCGTTCACCGGTCGCGCTCTCCTATCGGTCCCTCGCTTCGTTCTGGTGATCTTCCCCCTCTACCTCGTGCTCGCGGAGGCCTCTGAACGGGGACGCATCCCCCATGCGGTCATCGTCGGGGTGGGGGCCGCGGGGCTGGGCCTGCTCACCCCACTATTCCTGAACTGGTACTACATCTTCTGACTCGGGGAGCCGACCTATTAGGATGGAGGCCGCACCGGGCGACCCAGGCAGCAAGGAGGGTTGGGTGACCATCAAGGTAGCCATCGCGGACGACCACTCCCTCGTGCGCCAAGGCCTGAGGCGGTACCTGGACACCGCCGACGGGATCGAGGTAGTGGGCGAGGCGTCCAACGGCGCCGAGCTTCTCGACCTGGTCGAGCAACAGGAGCCGCATATCGCGCTCGTCGACATAAGGATGCCGGAGATGGACGGTCTCGAGGCCGCACGCCAGCTCCGGGACAAGCACCCCGAGGTAGGAGTCATCATGCTCACCGCATACGACGACCGGCAGTTCGTCGTGGAGGCGGTGCGCTCGGGGGCGCGGGGGTACGTGCTCAAGGCGCGAGACGCCGAGCACCTGATCCAGACCGTCCGGCTAGTGGCCGGCGGGAACATGGTGATCGACCCACAGCTCGTCGTGGCGCTCGCCGAGGAGCTTTCGCAGGCCAAGGAGCGCGACCGGCGAGCCGAGACGCTCACCGCGCGCGAGATCGAGGTGCTCCAGCTGCTCGCGTTCGGTCACACGAACCGCGACATCGCCGAGCGCCTGTACATCTCGCCCGACACGGTGAAGACGCACCTCGAGCACATATTCGAGAAGCTCGGGGCGTCGGACCGTACGGCCGCCGTGGCCGAGGCGCTCCGGCGCCGGCTCATCGAGTGAGCGGGTAGCCTCAGCCGGCTACCGGCGGCTCGTCCTTTCGGCCTAGGGAAGAACCCCCCGGAGCATCCCCTCCCGGGCGATAGAGCCCATGTCGGCTAAACGGCATAGTTAAGGGTTCCAAGATGAGAGACCAACGGCGGACCGAACCCGGCGTCCGCACGACCGTAGCCGCCCTCGGGTTGGCCGCGATCGGCGTCGTCGCGGTGCATCTCGCACGATTCGACGACGCACGCGCCCGCACGCTCGCCGTCGATCTCGCGCCGACGCTTGCCGCGTTCCTCGCTGGGATCACCATCGTCCGCAGCCGCCGGCGGCAGGGCGGATGGGCGAGCTCCGGATACCTCGGGCTCGGCGTCCTCGGCATCGCCGCGGTCGACACAGCCATCCTCCTCGCCGACCTGACCGGCACGGCGAACCTAGGTCCGAGCATCCTGGACCTCGCGTTCGTCCCGATCGGCGTCCTGTTCTTGTTCGCCGTGAAGATCGAGTTCGATGCGCACCTGCCCAAAGGCGACCGCGGGGAGATCGCCACCGACGTCGCGTTGATAGCGGCGGCGCTCGCGTGCGTCGGCTACGTGATGCTCCGCCCCGACGACGCCGACGGCTGGGCAACGGCCTCGAGCGCGATATTCGCGATCCTCCCGGCTGCGGGTCTGACCGCGTACGGGGCCCTCGCCACCTGGGTGCCGTCCCGGGCCCACCTCTTCCAGTTCGTCGCGATCGCGACCCTGTCCGGTGGGGTCGTGGCGTTCGGCGCCAAGTGGGTCCGCGGCGACTACGTCAGCGGCAACGCCGCGCTCGACATCCCGTTCTCGATGGCGCTCCTGTCTCTAGGTCTGATGACTAGCCTCGTGCCGCGCCGTGCCGGGACCCCGAGCGTCGCCGCGCCAGCGCGCCACGGGCACGCGCTCCTCACCGTCGCCTCGGTGGTAGCCGCCTCGACCGCGCTCGCGCTGATCTCGGCTCAGCAGACGAGCGGTCGGGTGGAGCCCCGACAGGGCTCGATCCTGATCGCGGTCCTCGCCGCGGGCATCGCCCTGCGCATCCTCGTGAACCAGTTCCGGAGCGTCCGCGCCACCAGACAAGTGGAGACCGCCCTCTCCCAGAAGGAGGCCGCGCTCAAGGAGATCGACGTCGCGATGGTCCAGATCCGTGACGCGAACGAGACGCTCCGGCACTCCGAGGAGCACCTACGGCTGGTGTTCGAGGCGGCGGTCGACGGAATCGTCGAGCTGGACGAGCACGACGTGATCCGGCGCACGAACGAGGCCTTCTGCCGGATGATCGGACTGTCGCGGACGCTCGTAGAGGGCCAGCCATGGACCGCTCTTGCGGCGGCGGCCGAGGGCGCCGACGACACGTTCGCCGACCTCCCCGAGCGCGGCGAGGCACAGCTCCGCCGCCAGGGGAGCCCTCTTTACTTGGAGGCCCGCACGTCGCAGATCCCCGGCACGCCTCCGGTGAAGCTGATGCTCGTCCGAGACGTCACACCGGCCAAGGTCGCGGAGCAGACGATCCGATCGCTCTTCAAGTTCCTCCAGGATCGAGACGAGGACCGCACTCGCATCATGCGCCGGATCAACTCCGCAATCGAGGCCGAGCGCAACCGCATCGCGCGCGACCTGCACGACGGCCCGGTCCAGGGCGTGTCGGCCGCGTCGCTGTCGCTCGAAGCGGCGCTGCTCATGATCAAGGCAGGCGAGCTCGACGAGGGACTCGACCTGTTGAACAAGGTGCGCAAGGAGCTCTCGGAGGAGGCGGACAACGTCAGAAGGCTGATGGCCGGGCTCCGTCCGCCGCTCCTCGAGGAGCGGGGACTCGTCCCCGCTCTTCGCGAGATGCTCGGGAGGTTCGGCACGGATCAAGCCGTCGAAACCGACTTCATCAGCATGTCGCCCGTCGAGCTTCACGCGGACCTCGAGACGCTCGCATACCGCGTGGTCCAGGAGGCGCTGTCGAACGCCGCGAAGCACGCGAGGGCAACACGGGTGACGGTCGGCGTTGAGGTGTCGGGCGGCCAGCTGCGCATCGAGGTGGCCGACGACGGCGTCGGCTTCGACCCCACGCGGGTGCGGGAGTTCCTCCAGATGGGCCGCGTCGGGCTGGCGTCGATGCGCGAGCGCATCGAGCTCGCGAACGGCACGTTCGCGGTGCACTCCACGCCGGGTCGCGGAGCGCAGATCCTCGCAACCCTGCCGGTCGAGGGTGTGGCCATCCCGCACCAGCAGTTCGCGGTGCGCGAGGCCTAGCGTCGCTTGGGGGCCGCCGCGGGCGTTGGCTCGGGGCTCGGGGACTCGGTCGGCTCGGGGCTCGGCGACTCGGTCGGCTCGGGGCTCGGGGACTCGGTCGGCTCGGGGCTCGGTTCCTCGGTCGGCTCGGGGTTCGGGGACTCGGTCG
>Ga0209342_10002757_pt1 | contig 18668 bp, 17 predicted proteins | sample RifCSP16_2_FD_184023 | JGI IMG/M metagenome (GOLD analysis project Ga0209342, IMG submission 184023) | Soil microbial communities from Rifle, Colorado - Rifle CSP2_sed 16_2 (SPAdes) (version 2) | ecosystem: Environmental > Terrestrial > Deep subsurface > Rock core/Sediment | place: Rifle... | reverse complement strand
TCCGTGCCATCGCGCGATCGCGGCGGACGGCTCCTCGGGCGGCTATCGCTGGGGCGTGCAGCGCAAGCGCGCGCTCCTCGAGCGCGAGCGCGCCGCCGTCGCGCGCGAGCGGGGCGAGAGCCCGCCCGCCGGCTGAAGCCGCGATGCGGGTCCTCGATGTCGCGCGCCTGCTCACGCTGGCGGCGCTCTGGGGCGGCTCGTTCCTGTTCATGCGCGTCGCGGTGCTGCCGCTCGGCCCGATCGCGACCGCCGAGTTGCGGGTGCTGCTCGCGGCTGCGGCGCTCGTCGTCTGGCTGCGCGTCGCCGGGGTCCGGCTCGGCTGGCGCCAGGACTGGCGGCTGTTCCTCGTCGTTGGAACGATCAACTCCGCGGCGCCCTTCGCGCTCTACGCGTTCAGTGCGCTTCATCTCCCGGTGTCCTATCTCGTGGTGCTCAACGCCACCACGCCGTTCTTCGGCGCGCTGGTCTCCGCAGCGTGGCTGGGCGAGCGCTTCAGGGCCCGGGCGGCGCTCGGGCTCGTCGCCGGCGTCGGTGGCGTCGCCATGCTCGTCCGGCTCGGGCCCGTGCCGCTCGCGTCGCAGGTCGTCTGGGCGATCCTCGCCAGCCTGGTCGCCGCGCTGTGCTACGCGGTCGCCGCCGCTTACCTGAAGCGGCAAGCGCGCACGCCGGCGCCGGCCGCGGTCGCGACGGGGAGCCAGCTCGCGGCGACGGTCGCGCTCCTGCCGCTGCTCCCGGCGCTGCCCCCGGTCGCATGGCCGACATCCGGCGAGTGGATCGCCGTGGTCATGCTCGGCGTGCTCTGCACCGCCATCCCCTACCTGCTCTATTTCCGCCTGATCGCCGACGTCGGCGCCACGCGCGCGCTGACGGTCACGTTCCTCATTCCGGCGTTCGGAATGCTGTGGGGCGCGGTGTTCCTCGGCGAGACGATCACCGGAACGATGGCCGCGGGGTGCGGCCTCGTGCTCCTCGGCACCGCGCTCATCTTCTCTCGGCCGACCGGCGTGCGCGCGCCGGCGCCGGATGCCGCCACAGGCGGGCGCACCGTCCGCTAGCCGAGCGCATCGAGCCGCGCGAAAGGCGCAAGGTAGAATCGCGCGAGCCATGGACATTGCCGAACGCCGCCGCGAGTACACCCGCGCGAGCCTCGACGTCGACACCGTCGCGCGCAACCCGCTCGACCAGTTCGCGCAGTGGTTCGACGACGCGCTCCACTCGGAGCTGCGCGAGCCGACCGCGATGACGCTCGCCACGGTCGACGCGGGCGGGCGGCCGGCGGCGCGCATGGTGCTCCTGAAGGGCTTCGATGCCCGCGGGTTCGTCTTCTACACGAACTACGACAGCCGCAAGGGCCGCGAGCTCGCCGCGAATCCGCACGCGAGCCTGCTCCTCTACTGGGCCGAGCTCGAGCGCCAGATCCGGATCGAGGGCGGGATCGAGCGGCTCGCCGCGGCCGACTCCGACGAGTACTTCCGGACCCGGCCGCTCGGCGCGCGCATCGGCGCCTGGGCCTCGCCGCAGAGCCAGGTGATCGGCAAGGGCGCGCTCATGGCCCGCGTCGCCGAGATGGGCCTGCGCCACGGGCTCGCCCCGTCGCGACCGCCGCACTGGGGCGGCTATCGCGTCGCTCCGCGCGAGTTCGAGTTCTGGCAGGGGCGCCCGAGCCGGCTGCACGATCGCGTCCGGTACCGGAAGTCCGCCGGCGACGACTGGGTCATCGAGCGTCTCGCCCCGTAGGCGGAGCGCGGAACGACCGGAATGCTGGCGTCCGCGGGGCGCGCCGGTGTACGCTTCCGTGTTCCCCCCATGGTCAACCAGCTCTCGCTCTTCAAGGGGCCCCCGTCGGTCCCGGGACGCACGCCGGGCGTCGGTCCGGCGCGCGTGAACGGCGAGATCGCGGCGCTCGGCCGCGAGCTGCCGGAGAGCGTGCGCCTCGGCACGTCGTCGTGGGCCTTCCCCGGGTGGGCGGGCATCGTGTACGACCGGCCCGTCTCCGAGACCCTGCTCGCGCGCGAGGGTCTCGGTGCGTATGCGCGCCACCCGTGCCTCCGCGCGGTGGGCATCGACCGGACCTTCTACGCGCCGCTGCCGGCATTCGACTTCGCGCGCTACGCCGCGCAGGTCCCGGCGCAGTTCCGGTTCGTGGTGAAGGCACCGGGCCTCGTCACCGACGCCTTTCTGCGGGCGGAGCAGGGCCGGCCGCAGGCGCCAAACCAGCGCTTCCTCGACGCGCGGTTCGCGGTCGAGCATTTCGTGCGCCCGGCCGTCGAAGGCCTCGGCGACAAGTGCGGCCCGCTGCTGCTGCAGTTCCCTCCCCTCAGTCGAGACGGGACGCAGTGGCCGGTCCGTTTCGCCGCGCGCCTCGCCGGCTTCCTCGCGGCGCTGCCGAAGGGTCCCCTCTATGCGGTCGAGGTGCGGGACAGCGAACTCCTCGCCAGCAGCCTCGCCGGCGCGCTGAACGCGACGGGCGCGCGGTACTGCTTCAGCGTCCACCCGCGGATGCCCGCGCTCGCCGAGCAGGCCCGGCGCCTGGCGGATCTCGCCGCCGGGCCACTCGTCGCGCGCTGGAATCTGCGCGCCGGGCTCGAGTACGAGGCGGCGAAGGCGCGCTACGCGCCCTTCGATCGGCTCGTCGACGACGATCCGGCGACGCGGGACGCCCTCGCGCGGCTCGCCGCCGGGACCGTTCGCGCCGGGCATCCGGTCTTCGTCACCGCGAACAACAAGGCCGAGGGCTCGGCCCCGCTCACCGCTTTCAAGCTCGCCGGCGCGATACGCGACGCGCTTGCCGCGCGCTGACGCGGACACGACTTCGCGCTACGATGCCGGGCCCCCGGGGGGAGGCCATGGCGACGAGGAAGCGAAGGCTCAACAAGAAACCGGTCTGGGAGCGCGGCTACCTGTCGCACGGGTTCTGGCTCGGAAAGCGCCGGCTCGGCGTCGTGAAGGTGGAACGCGATTCGCCGGCCGCGGGGAAGTATCGCTGGGAAGCCGGCATGCACGCCGGCGTAGCGGCCACGCTCAAGGAGGCGAAGCGCGCCGTCGAGGAAGCCGTCCTCCTCGGGACGGTGCAACTCCCGCTCTTCGACCCGCCGCAGCGGGAGTGACCGATTTTAATGACAATGGCATAGCGGCCCCGTAGACTCCCGGGGTGTCCCCGTTCCCGTCGCCCCGCCCCGATGCCGCCCGCCGTCCGTAGCGCCGCCTGGCTCCTCGCGCTCGCGGCGCTCGCCATGCCGGCGCCGGCGGCCGCCGTCGACGCCGACGCGCTCGGCATCAGCTTCTTCGGGCTCTCCTACCACTTCGACCGCGACCGGGCGCGCGCGCTCGGCGTCGACAACGGATTCAACCCGGGCCTCGGGGTGCGCTACCGCTTTGCCCAGCGCGACCGCTGGAGCTTCGATGTCGAGGCGGCGGCCTACTACGACTCGGGACGCAACACGGCGGTGGTCGCCGGCGTGGCGGCGTTTTGGCACGTCGGCCACGGGTTCCACGCGGGCGGCGCGCTCGCGCTCTTCAACAGCCCGACCTACAACAACGGCCGGGCCTTCGTCGCGCCGATCCCGCTCGTCGCCTACGACTGGGGCCCGGTCACGCTGAACGCCACCTTTCTGCCGAAGATCGGGCGCTACAACGACGTCGCGACGATCGGGGTCTGGGTGACGTTCTGGCCGAAGCGCTGGTGAGGCGCGCGCCGGCTCACACGGCAGGCGGCCCGCCGGGCGCTGGCCGCTCGGCTAGAGTCTCTCGACCCCCTCCAGCTTGCCCAGGGTACGGTCAAAGGTTCCGAGCGGCAGGTGCCCAGCCTTGCGCGCCACCGCGAGCATGAGGCAGTCGGAGAAACCGAGCGACGGCCGCCTGCGGAAAGTCGCGAGCGCGCTCAAAACCACTTCCGATCCCTCGAGCGTCAGCTCTTGGTGATTCAGAAGCATCTCGATCGCAGTGGCGATCGCTGCGGCGTCCAGATCGTAGACGGCCGAAAGCACCCAGGTGGCCTCCGCGAGGGCGAGTTGCGGAACCCATGCGCCCGGTTCGACGAACGCCTCGGCGGCGGCCACCTGCTTCGCGTCATCGCGGGTCATCAGCCGAACGAGCACGTTGGTGTCAACCGCGCGCATGGCGCTTTTTCAGGTACCGACGGACGCCGGCTTTCATCTCCGCGACGGTTCGGGCCTCCGGCACCCGCTTCGGGAACAGCGCCCGATGAACGTCGTCGGACGTATAGCGTCCAGCGCGACGGACGACGATCTGCGCTCCCTCCTCGCGCCACTCGAGAATCGAGCCGGGGCCGATGCCAAGCTTGCGCCGGACCTCCGCGGGGACGGAAATCTGCCCCTGCGCCGTGAGCTTCGAATGAGCGATTGCCATCGCTCTACATTACCACGGTAATGTGAGAGGCGCAAGCCGGCGCGACCCGGCAAGCAACCCCTAGAACCGGCCTGTTCTTCCCGATTCGTCGACCGATGCGAGCCGATGCGCCCAGCGCGTCGTCTCGGGCAGGCGATACCGCGTCACGCACGCCATCGTCCAGCGCACCGCGGCCGCGAGGCTGATCCGGTGCCCGATCGAGACGTAGAGCGGCTTCACGCCGGCACGCGTCCGCAGCACCGCGCCGATCGTGTCCCCGGCGTCGACGAGCGGCGCCCAGGCCCCGCGGCGATCGGGCGGCGCACGGTGCTCGCCGATGAGCCGCGTCTTCGCGACGCCGATCGACGGCGTGTCGAGCAGCACACCGAGGTGGCTCGCAATTCCGAAGCGGCGCGGGTGCGCGATCCCCTGCCCGTCGTAAAGGATGAGATCGGGCGCGACGCGCAGCCGCTCGAACGCGGCGAGCGCTGCCGGCGCCTCGCGGAACGAGAGCAGCCCGGGGACGTACGGAAAACGCGTCGGCCGCCGCACCACCGCCTTGTCGACGAGCTCGAGCCCGGGAAACGCCAGCACGGCGACGGCCGCACGCGTGACCGCACCGTTCCGCTCGAAGCCCACGTCGACGCCAGCGACGTGGCGCACCTCGGCGAGCTGCCCGGCGCGAACGACGCGATCGCGGAGCTCGGCCTGCAGCGCGATGGCCGCCTTGGGGGTCAGGTTCCAGCCGTGCAGCCTGCGGGCCTTCACGCGCGATCACGCTACGTTGCAGTCGAGGCTACAGGCCGAACACCCGCTCCGCGTTCAGCTGGTAGAGCTTCTGCTTGTCCGCGTCGCTGATCGGCAGCTCGTCGGTGACCTTCACCTCTTCCGGGACGAACTGGTAGGGGTAGTCCATCGCGTACAGCACGCGGTCGGGTCCGAGCACCGACAGGGCGAAGAGGATCGCCGGCGCCCATTGCATCCCGCTCGTCGTGTAGTGGAAACGCTCCCTCAGGTAGTCGCTCGGCTTTCGCGCGAGGGGCTTGACGCTCTCGTAGCGGTTCGACACGACCATCAGGCGGTGCATGAAGTCGATCCGGAAGAGGAAGTACGGGAGGCCCTCGCCGAGGTGACCGACGACCATCCGCAGGCGCGGGAAGCGGTCGAACGCGCCGCTCACGACGATGCGCAGCATGTGGAGGCCCGTCTCCACGGCGAAGCCGTAGATCGCGCCGTCGAGCCCGCGCTCGAGGAACGGGCGGACCATCCCCGGCGACGGCGTGGTCGGGTGCAGGTAGATCGGGACGTCGAGCGCCTCGGCCGCCTCGAAGATCTCCCAGAACTTCGGGTCGTCGAGGTACTCGCCGCGGGTGTGGGAGTTGACCACCGCACCCTTCAGGCCGAGGTGCTTCACCGCCCGCTCGAGCTCCTGCGCCGCGCCGCGCGGATCCTGCGGCGCGATCGCCGCCAGGCCCGCGAAGCGGTCGGGGTGCCGGCGAACCGCCTCCGCGAGCTGATCGTTGGTCGACCGCGCAAGCGACGTCGCGGTCGGGGCGTCGAAGACCTGCACGCCGGGCGCGGTCAGGAACACGATCTGTTTTGCGATGCCGCTCTCGTCCATCTCGCGCAGGCGCCGTTCGCCGAGGTCCTGGATCCGCGCCACGAGGTCGGTGGCGCGCGGCGACTTGCCGCTGAAGTATCCCCACAGGCTGCGGAACCCCGGATCGTCGAAGGCGGGCTCGGCCGCGAGGAGCCGTCGATACCGGTCGAGGATCTCGGGCGGCGCCCAGGCCTCCTCGGCGGCGATGCGCCGGTAGCTCACTACCGCGCCGCCTTCTTCACCTTCGCGAGGAAGTGCTTGCGGAACTTCTGCACCTTGGGCGCGACGACCCACATGCAGTAGGACTGGCCCGGGTTGCGGCTGAAGTACTCCTGGTGGTAGCGCTCGGCGACCCAGAAGTCGACCGCCGGCGTGACCTCGGTGACGATCGGATCGTCGTACACCTTCTCGCGCGCGAGGTCCGCGATCACCTCCTCGGCGACTTTCTTCTGCTCGGGCGAGTAATGGAAGATCGCCGAGCGGTACTGCGTGCCGACGTCGTTGCCCTGGCGGTTGAGCGTCGTCGGGTCGTGGATCACGAAGAACACCTCCAGGAGCTCGCGGAACGAGATCGTCTTGGGGTCGAACGTGATGCGCACCACCTCGGCGTGGCCGGTGGCGCCGGAGCAGACGTCCTCGTACGTCGGATCCGGGTTGCGCCCGGCCATGTAGCCGGACTCCACCGACTCGACGCCGGCGAGATCGTCGTAGACCGCTTCGAGGCACCAGAAGCAGCCGCCGGCGAGCGTGGCGACCTCCTTGCCGGCGGGGACTTCGCTGGGACGGATCGGTTGATTGGCCATGGTTTTCTCGCGCTTCCTTCGTGTGGGCGGGGGCCCGGCTTGGTCGCTCCGGCGGGTGATTCCTTGCGTGGCCGGGGCGGGCGAGGGCGATTGTCCCCGAATCCTGCAGCGTCCGGCGATTCGTGCACAATGCCGCCCTTCCGCCCCTGGATCTTGGGGTCGGGCCTCCCTGGGACTACTGGATACAGGGCCGTGAAACCGAAATGCAATTCTATTTCGCTTGCGCGACCGAACCTCAGGGAGTACGTTAAGAAGCGATTCCAACCCATCTGATCTGGCTCACGGCATGACCCGCTGTCGCTGCCATGATTGCAACCGCGTGGAGGGGTGATCCGGCGCGCCGACCGGCGTATCTTCCTCCGCTTCCCGTGAACCCCCGGCTCCACACCGAGAACAACCATGCAACCCGTTGAAACAAAAAACGAAACCGCAAAGACCCCGACCCTGACGCCGCTGCCCGAGCAGGAGATCTCGAGCGAGGTGCTGGTCGAGAAATACGCCAAGGGCGCCGAGCGCACCGTCGAGGAGGTGCGCCGCCGCGTCGCGCGCGCGCTCGCCGCCGCGGAAGACGAGGACAAGCGCGCGCACTGGGAAGCGAAGTTCCTGGAGGCGCAGGAGCGGGGCTTCGTTCCGGCCGGACGCATCAACTCCGCCGCCGGCACGACGCTCACCGCGACGCTCATCAACTGCTTCGTGCAGCCGGTCGGCGACTCGATCACCGAGGTCGTCGACGGCAAGCCGGGGATCTACACCGCGCTCGCGGAAGCGGCCGAGACGATGCGCCGCGGCGGCGGCGTCGGCTACGACTTCTCGTCGATCCGCCCGAAGGGCGCGCTGGTGCGCGGCACGATGTCGCGCGCGAGCGGCCCGGTGTCGTACATGCGGGTGTTCGACCGCTCGTGCGAGACGGTCGAGTCGGCCGGCTCCCGGCGCGGCGCGCAGATGGGCGTGCTCCGCTGCGACCATCCGGACGTCGAGGCGTTCATCCGCGCCAAGGACGAGGGCGACCTCACGAACTTCAACATCTCGGTCGGCGTCACCGACGAGTTCATGCGCGCGGTCGAGGCGGACGGCGAGTTCGAGCTCGTGCACAAGGCGGCGCCGCCGCAGGACGCGCGGGAGGCGGGCAGCTACCAGCGCGCCGACGGGCTGTGGGTCTACCGCAAGATCCGCGCGCGCGCGCTGTGGGACGGGATCATGCGCTCGACCTACGACCACGCCGAGCCGGGCGTGCTGTTCCTCGACCGCATGAACAAGGACAACAACCTCTACTACTGCGAGACGATCGAGAGCACGAACCCGTGCTCGGAGGAGCCGCTCCCCGCGTACGGCTGCTGCGACCTCGGATCGATCGACCTCACGAAGTTCGTCAAGCGCCCGTTCATGGACAAGGCGGAGTTCGACTTCGCGGCCTTCGGCAAGGTCGTCGAGACCGCGGTGCGGATGCTCGACAACGTGCTCGAGGTGACGCCGTGGCCGCTGCCGCAGCAGCGCGACGAGGCGATGGCGAAGCGCCGGATCGGCCTCGGCTTCACCGGCCTCGGCGATGCGCTGATCATGCTGCGCCTGCGCTACGACACCGCCGAGGCGCGCGCGATGGGGTCGAAGATCTCCGAAGCGATGCGCGACCGCGCGTACGTCGCCTCCATCGATCTCGCGCGCGAGCGCGGCGCGTTCCCGCTCTTCAACGCCGACCTCTACCTCTCGGGCGGGAACTTCGCGTCGCGGCTGCCGGCGGAGATCAAGCAGAAGATCCGCGGCCACGGGATCCGCAACTCGCACCTGCTCTCGATCGCGCCGACCGGGACGATCAGCCTCGCGTTCGCCGACAACGCCTCGAACGGCATCGAGCCGCCGTTCTCGTGGACCTACTCCCGCCGCAAGCGCATGCCCGACGGCACGTGGAAGGAGTACCAGGTCGAGGACCATGCCTGGCGGCTCTTCCGCCACCTCGGGGGCGACGTGCGCAACCTCCCGCCGTACTTCGTGACCGCGCTCGAGATCTCGGCGCAGGCGCACAAGGACATGGTGGCAGCCGTCGCACCCTACAACGACACGAGCATCTCGAAGACGGTGAACGTCCCCGAGGACTACCCCTACTCGGAGTTCGAGGATCTCTACCTCAGCGCGTGGCGCGCGGGGCTCAAGGGCCTCGCGACCTATCGCCCGAACAAGGTGCTGGGGGCGGTGCTTTCCGTCGAGCCGCAAGCCGAGCCCGGGCACAGGCAACCGCAGGACGTCGTGCTCTCCGAGGCGAATCGCCGGCTCTCGATCAAGAGCCTGCCGATGCCGGTGCTCGCCTCGCTCGCGTGGCCGAGCCGGCCGACCCTGCCGGCGGGGAACCTGTCCTGGACCTACATGATCGAGCACCCGGGCGGCGAGTTCGCGCTGTTCGTGGGTCACGTAGAGGAGGAAGGGCGGGCTTTCCCGTTCGAGGTGTGGGTGAACGGGGCCGAGCAGCCGCGCGGCCTCGGCGCGGTGGCGAAGACGCTCTCGATGGACATGCGCGCGAAGGACCGCGCGTGGCTCGCCCTGAAGCTCGACGTCCTCGCGAAGACGCCCGGGGACCAGTCGTTCGAGCTGCCGTTCCCGCCGCACGGCGAGCGCAAGCTCGTGCCGAGCGTCGCCGCCGGCGTGGCGCAGGTGATCCGCTGGCGCTGCGACCAGCTGCACGCGCTCGACGAGCGGGCGCCCGACCTGCTGTCGCCGGAAGGCCGGCCGCACCCGGTGCTCGACGCGATGTTCGCGGTCGAGGAGCCGAAGACCGGCACCGACGGCACGCTCTCCTGGTCGGTCGACATCCGCAACCCGGCCTCGGGCGAGGACTTCGTGCTCGGGGTGAAGGAGATCACGCTGCCCGGCAGCGTCCTGCGGCCCTATTCGATGTTCCTCGCCGGCCACTACCCGCGCGCGCTCGACGGGCTCGCGCGGATCCTGTCGCTCGACATGCGGGTGCTCGACCCGGCGTGGGTCGGCATGAAGCTGCGCAAGCTCCTCAACTACTCGGAGCCGCTCGGCGACTTCATGGCGTTCGTGCCCGGCGAGCGGCGCCAGCAGACCTGGCCGTCGACGGTGGCGTACCTCGCGCAGCTCATCATCCACCGCTACGCGATGCTCGGGGTGCTCGATGAGCGCGGGTATCCGACACGCGAGATGGGCGTGCTCGAGGCGCCGCGCGACGAGCGCGCGCCGAAGGTGATGCAGGGAGCGCTCTGCATCGAGTGCGGGAACTACACCGTGATCCGCAAGGACGGGTGTGACTTTTGCACCGCGTGCGGGGCGGTGGGGGCGTGCGGTTAGCGTAGGCCCGCGAGACAAAGTCCTCTTACCCCCGCCCCTTCGACCGTCCGCTTCCAGAGCCCCACGCTCTGGGGGAGGGTGGTGAGGGGGAATTCCCTCTTCTCGCCCTGGTTCCTTGCTGCTGCCCGGTCGGATGGCACGCGAATTGCGGGACATCGCTCAAGACCGACCGAGCCAGGGAGTGGCGCAGCCATGACCAGGATGCTTGCCCAGGAAGAGAAGGCGCCGCCCACCGCCTCCGCAGCGGCTGCCGGCCGCCCGGACCATTGTGCGGCGCCGCCGCGCGTTCATCTCGCCAACCTCGACAGCCACATCTCGGCGATGCCCGCGCAGATCGATGCCGGGCGGACCAGCCGGAGCGCGTGGGAGCCCGTCGCGTGGCTGCTCGAGAAGGCGCGGCCGCAGTCGCGCGACCCGCACCGCTATCTGCTGGTGCTGCGATTCGCCCTGCTCAACGTGGTGGGCTTCGCGCTGCTCGCTGTCGCCTACGCGCAGGGCCTCGTGGACCGGGTGATCGTCGCCGACCCCACGTACCTGTGCGTGCTGATCTTCCTCGTCTTCCTCGGAGGTCTCGGCATCTGCGCGCGCAAGGTGTGGCAGACGAGCCGCGAGCTCAACAGCTTGCGCGAATGCGATGCCGCCGGCGAACCGGCCGCCATGCCCCACCTGGCGCCGCTGCTCGGGCGAACCGCGGAGAGCCGGGCAAACCTCGCCGGCGCTACGCGCCTGCGACTCTCGCACCGCATCGCGATCGTGCGCAACATCGGCAATACCCTGGTGCTGCTCGGGCTGATCGGCACCGTGCTCGGCTTCATCGTCGCGCTCTCCGGCGTCGATCCGGAGCGGGCCGCGGACATCAGCGCCATCACGCCGATGGTCGCCACCCTGATCAGCGGGATGTCGACTGCGCTGTACACGACGCTGGTCGGCGCGGTCCTGAACGTCTGGCTGATGGCCAACCATCAGCTGCTGGCGAGCGGCACGGTCAAGCTGATCGCCGCGCTGGTGGAGCGGGCGGAGGACCATGCGCGAGGCTGACCTCTTCGATGACGAGAGCGGAGCCACGGTGTTCCGCGACGTCATCATGCTGGCGCTGGCGGGCTTCGTGACCCTGGTGCTGCTGCTGCTTCCGCACCTGAATCCGCGCGCCAAGACCGACGATGCGACCCGCAGCCCCGGCAACGTGATCGTCGAGGCGCGCTGGCCCGACCAGCTGGACGCCGACGTGGATCTGTGGGTGCAGGCCCCGGAGGACGTGCCGGTCGGCTACTCCAACAAGGGCGGCGCCGTCTTCAACCTGTTGCGCGACGATCTGGGCCACAGCGGAGACCTGACCGGCCTCAACTACGAGTTCTCCTACAGCCGCGGCGTGCCCGCCGGCGAGTACACGGTCAACGTCCACCTCTACCGCAACCACCAGCCTGCCCCGATCCCGGTCTCGATCGTCGTCAGCGTGAAGGGCTCGGTCAACGAGTCGGCCAAGCAGATCCTCGCCGCCAAGGTCGATCTCGCGCGCGATGGCGAGGAGCTCACGGTCGTCAGGTTCAGGCTCGACGACAAGGCCCGGCTGGTGAGCGGCACCGTGCACGACCTTCCGAAGCCGTTGCGCGGGGCGCGAGTGGCGCACGCGGATCAAGGACCGGGGCCATGAGCCAGGTCTCTTACCTGTTCGCCGTATCGCTGGGGCTGGCTACGGCGCTCGCCGCGATCTGCATCTGGTCGCCGCGCGCGTTGTGGATCAAGGTCGGCGCGCTGTCGATCGCGGTGCTGTTCCTGCCGGCCACCTACGTCAGCGTGGTCGACCTGTTGAGCCGCCCGAAGCCCATCGCGCTGGAGTGGAAGCGCGCCGACCTCGCCGAGGCCAAGGTGATCGGCGCCGAGCTGCGCGAGGGCGAAGCGATCTACCTCTGGCTGCGAGCGCCCGGGATGGAGGAGCCGCGGTCCTACGTCCTGCCCTGGGACCAGAAGCTCGCCGAGCAGCTCCATGGCGCCCAGCGGGAGGCGAGTGCGCGGGGAACGGCGGTGCGCGCGAGGGGCCTGTTCGCGACCGGTCAGGATCGCCAGCAGCCCATGTTCTATGCGCTGCCGCAGCCGGCCCGGCCGCCCAAGGAAGCGGCGGCGGATAATCCGCTCGTCCTCGAATCCGGGGCCGACAGTCGCGACCGCTAGTGACGCGGCCGTGAGGCCGATCACTCTGCCCCTTCGACCTTCCGCTTCCAGAGCTCCCACGGTCGGCCGATCGCGGCCTGGTTCGTCAGGTCGGATTTCTCGGCTTCGTCGGGCTCGAGGTAGGCGATCGAGCCGCCCAGCGCGATCGCCTGCTGCTGCAGCGTCGCGTTGAGCATCGTGTACAGCGCGCGATAGACGACGTGCGGCACGCTCGGCGCGGCGGCCACGAACCCGTGACCCCGCATCAGGGCGATGTCGCTCTTTCCGAGCGACTCGGCGAGCGCGCGCCCCTGGCCGTTGTTCCGCACCAGCATGTCGGTGGCGCCGAAGCGGCTGCGGATGTCGAACACCGGCGCGCCGCGCACCAGGAACGAGCTCATGTGGTAGATCGGCCGCAACCCGACCGATGACGCCGCGAACGGGATCACCGGCGGCGCATGGCTGTGCACGATGGCCTTCACGTCGGGCCGCGCCCGGTAGACCTCGCCGTGGATGAAGCGCTCGAGATACGGCTGCCGCGCGTCCCCGCCGACGGCCTTCGAGTCGAGGTCGAACACCATGATGTCCTCGGCCGACACGAGCTCCGGCGCGAGCGAGCGGGAGATGAGGTAGCGGCCCGGATCCGTGGGATGGCGGGCGCTCACGTGGCCGAAGCCGTCGAGCACCCCGTGGTGAGCGAGGACTCGATTCGCGACCACCAGGTCCTGCACGAGCTGATCGAGCGTCATCGTCCGTCCGTCAGTTCGCCGTGACGCCGGTCGCCTTCACGATCCGCGCCCACTTGTCGACCTCCTTGCGGAGGTAAACCGAGAACTCCTGCGACGAGCCGCCATGCGGCTCGAACCCGAGCGCGTTCAGCCGGTCCCGGACGTCCGGCTGCCGCAGCGCCTCGTTGATCGCGCCATTGAGCTGCGCCACGATCGCCGGACTGGTCTTCGCCGGCGCGAAGAACGCCACCCACGAGCGCTCCTCGAAATCGGGGAATCCCGACTCCGCGACCGTCGGCACGTCCGGCAGCACCGCGACGCGCGTGAGGCTCGCCACCGCGAGCGCCTTGAGCTTGCCCTGCTTGACGTGCGGCAGCGGCGTCGGCATCGAGATGCTGAGCGCGTCGACCTGCTGCGAGAGCGCGGCCGTGACGGCGGGCGCTCCGCCCTGGTAGGGAATATGGGTCGCATCCATGCCGGCCAGGGTCTTGAAGAGATACTCGCCGGCGAGGTGGGAGGAGCTGCCGACGCCCGCCGTCGCGTAGGTCAGCCGCTTGCCCTTCATCGAGCTCAGGAATTCCCGGAGGTTCGCCGCCGACACCGACGGGTGCACGACGATCAGGCCCGGTGTCGAGGCGGTGATCGCGACCGGCACGAAGTCGGCCAGCGGATCGAAGCCGGCGTCCTTGTGCAGGCTGGCATTGATCGAGATCGCCGCAGTGGTGACGAGCAGCGTGTAGCCGTCGGGCGCCGCGGCCATGACCTGCTTCGCCGCCACGTTGCCGCCGGCGCCGCCGCGGTTCTCGACCACGAACGGCTGGCCGAACCGGTCGGCGAGCTTCTGCGACACCATCCGCCCGACCCCGTCGGCGATGCCGCCGGCGGCGAACGCGACAGTCACCCGGACCGGCTTCGCCGGGTACGTCTGCGCCTGCGCCGCAGGCGTGCCAACGAGCAACGCTGCGGCAACGGTTACGAGCCCTTTCGCGTTCATCTCTCCCCCTTTCACCACCCCGGCGCGCTTCGCGCGCCACCCCTCCTCACGAGAGGAGGGGAACCCGTTTCAGCGGACCGCGTGCGCCCCGCTCGGCAGATGCGCCTTCAGGAGCGCGAGCAGCGTCGCCGGCTCCACGGGCTTGCGGATCAGCGCCCGAACGCCCGCCGCGTGCGCCTGCGCCTCGGTGAGATTATCCGCGTAACCGGTGTACAGGATCACCGGCACCGTCGGCCGGATCTCGAGCAGCTCACGCGCGAGCTGCAGCCCGGTGACCCGCGGCATGGTCTGATCGGTCACGACGAGGTCGTACAGGTCCGGCGTGCGCGCGAACGCTTCCTTCGCCTCCACGCCGTTCGGCTTCGCCGTGACCGCGAGGCCCCAGCTCTCGAGCAGCTCCTTCATGAACTCGCTCACCATGGCCTCGTCGTCCACGACCATCACGTGGCCGGCGAGCCCCACCCGCGGCGCGGCGCCGGCGGCCGCGCGGGCTTTCCGGGCCGGGCGGGCCGCGCCCTCCTCCGCCGGCAGCGCCGGGAACAGCACCCGGAACGACGCGCCGCGGCCGGGCTGGCTTTCGACGACGACGTGGCCCCCGTGCTCGTGGACGATGCCGTGCACCGTCGCGAGCCCCATGCCGCTGCCCTTCCCCACCTCCTTGGTGCTGAAGAACGGCTCGAAGATGCGGTCCATCGCCTCCGGCGCGATGCCGGGCCCGGTGTCACGCACCTCGAGCTCCACGAAGTCGCCCGTGATGCGCTTGCGGCAGCTGGCGCACACCGATCCGTCGACGGAGACTCGCCGCACGCCCACCGTCACCGCGCCGTGCCCGTCGGTGGCGTCGCGGGCGTTGATGCCGAGATTGAGCAGTACCTGATCGGCCTGGACCGGGTCGAGCATCACCTGCGGCGCCTCGTCATCCAGCTCGGTCAGGAGCTCGAGGGTCGCCGGCATCGTCGAGCGCAGGAGCTTCACCGCCTCCTTGACGAGCGCCCCGAGGCTCACCGGACGGCGCTCGCCGCGCTGGCCGCGGCTGAAGGTCAGCATCTGCTGGATCAGGTCGCGCGCGCGCTCGCAGGAGAGGTGCGCCTGGTTGAGATACTTCGCGAGCTTCGCGTCGTCGTGCGCCCCCTCCCGCTCGGCGGCGAGCACGAGATAGCCCATGACGCTCGTCAGGATGTTGTTGAAGTCGTGCGCGATCCCGCCGGTGAGATGGCCGATCGCCTCCATCTTCTGCGCCTGGCGGAGCTGCGCCTCGAGCTGCGTGCGCTCGGCTTCGGCCCGCCTCGCCGCCGTGATGTCGCGCGCCATGGCGAGCGCGTGCGGCTGGCCGCGGTACTGGATCGGCACACAGCGAACCTCCACGTCGAAGCGCGTGCCGTCCTTGCGCAGCCCCTCGCACTCGAAATGGATCGGCTCGCCGGCGATCACGCGCCGGTGCAGGACCTTCGCGTGCTCCTGCATCCCGGGCGGCAGGAGCACCCAACGGTCCATGCCCAGGATTTCCTCGCGCGTGTGGCCGGTCATCGCCAGCAGCGCCGGGTTGACGTCGACGACCTTGAAGTCGGCGTCGCGCAGCACCAGCCCGTCCATGGTCGCGTGGAACACCGCGCGGTACTGCTCCTCGCTGGTCCGCAGCGCCTGGTCGGCCAGCTTCCGCACGGTGATGTCGCGCCCGATGTAGAGCACGTGCGGCTTGCCCTGGTGCTGGATCGGCACGCCGTGGACCTCGACGTCGAAGCGCGACCCGTCCTTGCGCACGCCTTCGCTCTCGAAGTGAAAGGCCTCGCCGGCGAGCCCCTTGCCGTGCAGCGTCTTCACGTAGTGGTCGATGTCGGGCGGGTTGGCCACCACGTGCCGCGCGCCGAGCACCTCCTCGCGCACGTAACCGCTCATCGCCTCGTACGCCGGATTCACGTCGACGATCCGGAACTCCGCGTCCCGCAGCACCAGGGCGTCCGCGGTCGCGTTGAAGATCGCGCGGTACTGCTCGCTGCTCGACCGCAGCGCCTCCTCCGCGCGCTTGCGCTCGGTGATGTCGCGGGCGATGACGAACACGTGCGGCTGCCCGCGGTACTGCAGCGGCACGCCCCGGACCTCCACCGCGAAGCGGGTGCCATCCTTGCGCACCGCCTCGGTCTCGTAGTGCGTCGCCTCGCCGCGGAGCTCCCGGCCGAACATCTCGCGCGCCGCCGCGCGGTCCTCCGGCGGCGTGAAAAGCATGCGGTCGGAGCCGAGCGCGTCGTCGCGGGCAAACCCGGTCATCGCGAGCAGCGCGGGGTTCACGTCCACGACCCGGAAATCCGCATTGCGCAGCGTGAGCCCGTCGGCGGTCGCGTTGAAGATGGCGCGGTATTGCTCCTCGCTCGCACTCAGGGCCGCTTCGGCGCGCCTGCGCTCGGTCACGTCGCGGCAGATCGCGAGCACGTGCGGCTCGCCGCGGTGCCGGATCGGGATGGTGCGCACCTCGACCTGGAACCGCTCGCCGTTCTTGCGCACCGCCTCCAGCTCGGCGTGGCACGGTTCGCCGGCGAGCGTGCGCCGGATCAGGGCGTGCCGGCGCTCCGCGTACTCAGGGGGCTGGTGCGCGGGGTAGGCGCCGGCCAGCACCTCCTCGCGCGTGAAACCGAAGAGCCGTTCGTAGGCCGGATTGACGTCCACCCGCCGAACCTCGGAATTCCACAGCACCAGGGCGTCGACGGAGGCGTTGAAGATCGCGCGGTACTGCTCTTCGCTGGTGCGGACCGCCTGGTCGGCGCGCTTGCGCTCCTCCTCGATGCAGCCCCGCTCGATCTCCGCTGCCGCGCGCACGGCAAAGATCTTCAGCATCGCCTCGGTGAGCTCCGGCTTCTGCATGGGGCGGCGGTCCATCGCCGCGATGAGCCCGAGCTGGGTGCCGCTCGCATCGTTCAGCGTGTAGGCGGCGTAGCTGTCGAACCCGAGCGCGCTGAACATCGTGCCGGGAGCGAACTCCGAATGCACCCCCGAGGGGGTGAAGCGGAACTCGCGCCCGATGACCCCCTTGCACGGGGTGCGCGCGAGCTCGTACTCGAAGGGCTCGAGGATCCGCCCGTCGAGACACGCCGCGAGAGTGCGCATGCGGCTCCGGTCGCGGTCGACGAAGACGGCGATCAGCACCGCCTGGACCTCGAGGATCGTGGCGAGCGAGCGCACGAGCTCCTCGAACACCTGCTCGCCGCCGGCGCTCGAGACGGCGAGCGCGGCGCGCCGCAGCGCCTCCTCGGAGCGCTTGCGGTCCGAGATGTCGGTGGCGATGCCACAGACCGCGTAGGGCTCGCCGTCGGGCTTGAACAGCGGGAACTTCGACGCGAGGTACGTGCGCGCCGTGCCACCGCGGTCGACAATCTCTTCGACCTCGATCGGGCGTCGCTCCGCGAGCACCCGCCGGTCGTTCTCGCGCAGCCGCGCCGCGGTCTCGGCCGGGTAGAGCTCGAGGTCGGTCGCGCCCACGAGGCGCTCGCGCGGCGTCCCGGCCAGGCGCTCGAACTCGCGGTTCACGAAGAGATAGCGCCCGCCGGCGTCCTTGACGAACACGACGGCGCTCGTGTTGTCGAGGATCTGCTCGAGGCGGGTCTCGGTCTCGCGCCGGGACGTCTCGGCGCGCCAGAGGGCCGAAAGGTCGCGGACGTTCACGAGGAGACGCACCGCGGCGTCCAGCCGGACCGCCTCCATGTGCACGAGGGTGACGACGGGCTCGCCGTCCTCGCGCCGGAACTCCCACTGGAACCACTGCGGCTGACCGGCGAGCGCGGCCTCGGCCCGCCGGCGCCCGCCCTCGGCGGAGGGCGTGCCGTCCGGCTGGACCGGCGCCGAGAACGCGAGCGGCGAGCGCCCGAGGAGCCGCTCGCGCGCGAGCCCGAGCAGCCGGCACGCCCCGTCGTTGCAGTCCTCGATCCCCTGGGCCATCACGAAGACCGCGAGGTCCTCGGGACCGAAGAGCGCCCGGTAGGCGTCCGCGTCGCGTTGGAACTGCTTCATCGGCACGCGGTGACCGCTGGCATGAGTCGCGTGCGAGTGTAGACGGAACGCCGGGGCCCGGGGAGCGCTGTTACCCGGCGGTTGCGATTGAAACGCGGCGGTTACAGACCGGGTCAAGAGTCCCGGACGAACATATAGCCGGCGCCGCGCACGGTCCGGATCGTGCGCGGGTTCTCCGGGTCCTCCTCGACCTTGCGTCGCAGCCGCGCGATGCGGATGTCGATCGAGCGGTCGAACGGCTCCCACTCGCGGTTGCGGGTGAGCGTGAGCAGGCGGTCGCGGGACAGCACCTGGTTCGGGTGCTCGGCGAACACCCGGAGGAGCTCGTACTCCATGCTGGTCAGCGGCACCTCGGCGCCATCGCGCTCGTACAGCTGGTGCGACTTGAGGTCGAGCAGGCAGCGGCCGACCGGGAGCCGCCCGCCCGTCGGCGGCGCCGCCGCCGCGACGGCGGGTGCGGCGGGCGCGGCGCGGCCCCGGGTGCGGCGCATGACGCTCTTCAGCCGCGCGCGCAGCTCCCGCGGATCGAACGGCTTGGTGATGTAATCGTCGGCGCCCATCTCCAGCCCGACGATCCGGTCGACCACCTCGCCGGCCCCGGTCACCATGACGATGCCGAGCTCGTAGCGCTCGCGCAGGTACCGGGCGAGCGTCAGGCCGTCCTCGCCCGGCAGGCCCACGTCGAGCAGCACGACGTCCGGAACCGCGCGCTCGAGCTCGGCGCGCATCGTCTTGCCGCCGTCGGCCTG
>Ga0209342_10002753_pt1 | contig 18674 bp, 18 predicted proteins | sample RifCSP16_2_FD_184023 | JGI IMG/M metagenome (GOLD analysis project Ga0209342, IMG submission 184023) | Soil microbial communities from Rifle, Colorado - Rifle CSP2_sed 16_2 (SPAdes) (version 2) | ecosystem: Environmental > Terrestrial > Deep subsurface > Rock core/Sediment | place: Rifle... | reverse complement strand
CGAGCCACCGGCGGTGTGATCGTTGGGCAGCCGGACGATCTGGAACTGCGGTAGGGCCCCCTTGGCCGCGAATTCCCGGAGCTCCTCGATCCAGACGTCGGCGCGGACCTGGTCCGGAATACCCAGGTCATAGCCCGGGAAGCGGCGGTTGGTGTTGGCGGCGAGGAACGGCTTGTTGCCCCGATATCCCGGCGGCATGCGCTCAGTCTCCCCGACGTACTCCGGCACCACGAATTCCCCGTAGTTGCGGAAGGTGATGCCTGCCTGCTGCGCCAGGTCCCAGAGGTAGCCGCTGGCGGGCTGGTTCACGTCCTCGAGGCCGCTGTCCGACGGCACTCGGCCGCGATTGGTGCCCTCGTAATCGTAGGTGCGCCCGCGACCCGAGTAGTTGGACGGTACGGTCTTCTGGAGATAGTCGGTGGTGTACGCCGCCATGGACCAGTTGTGCCCGTCCGGGCTCGCCTCGGCGTTCACGAAAAAGCGATCGAACAACCCGAACCGGTCGGCCAGGGCATGGTGGTTGGGCGCGATGTCTCGACCGAAGAACACCAGGCTGGAGTCGCCGTCCCCCTCCGCCATGTCGCCGAAGACCTGGTCGTAGGTCCGGTTCTCTTTGATGATGTAGATAACGTGCTGGAACGGCGGGTACTGCGCCCGGTTCCGGACCCGCTGGTCCCATCGATTCGCGCTCCCCACGGTCGCCGAATGCCGCGCCAGGGCCGGGCCCCGCATCTCGGCCGGTGCCAGGGTCGTGAGCGTGCCGGACAGCTGCCCCATGGTGTAGCTGGGCTCCCCCGGCAGGCGGCGAATATCGGGCGTGGGGAAATCCGGGTTGGGCCGCGTACCCCGCCCTTTCCCGTTGGCGACCAGGAGGGTGTCGCCCGCCAGGGCCAGCGCCGTGGGATACCAACCCACTGGGATCCGGCCGGCGAGCCGATCCACCCGCGGCGAGTTGGGCCGGGCGACGTACCCGCCGGTCTCCGGCGAGAGGTCGAACACGGCCACGGCATTGTTGTCCGCCTCGGCCACGAAGAGACGGGCGCCGTCCGCCGAAAGGGTCAGCGCGTTGGGCGTGCTGCCCTCGCTGGGGCCGTCGGGCGCCGGGTCCAGCAGCTCGGCGACCACCTTGCGGGCCCGGGTATCCACCACCGCGGTCCGGTCGGTACTACCGGAGACCGCGAACAGGCGCGACCCGTCGTGATTGAGCAGCAGGGCAGAGGGGTGGCGGCCCACCCTGATGCGGCCGGCGTCTTCCAAGCCGCGGGCCGCGGGCCGGAACACCGAAACCGTGTGTCCCCCCCACGCCGAGACATACACGGTGCCGTCGGGCGCGACGACCACGCCGTAGGGATACCGCTCCGTGGCGAACCGCGCGGTGACGCGTCCCGTGGCCAGGTCCACCACGGCCAGCGAGTCCCCCAGGTTCTCCGCGACGTACAGCGTCCGCCCGTCCGGCGAGAGGCCGAGGCCGCTAGGATAACGCCGCCCGGCGGCGCGCGGCCCCTTCGGCGCGATCGCCAAGCTGTCACGGAGCGCGGCGCGACCGCGGACCCAGGCGTAGCGGTACACCACGTCCTGGTTGCCGCCGGACGCGTACAGCGTCCGGCCGTCGGGTGCCAGGGCCAGCCCCAGGAACGCCGCGGGCTGCTCGATAGTCTGCACCACCCGTCCGGCGGCCCGGTCCACCACCTGAATGCCCTGCTCTCGCCAACCGTTGAGCAGCAGCACCGCGTAGCGCCGATCCGGGGATATCGCCATGGCCAGCGGCAACGAGCCCACGTCAATGGAGGCGCCGGCAGGCTCGAGGCGCACGCCGGTGGGAAGCTGCTGCGCGGCCGCGGGTCGCGCGGCCACGAACACGGCGCCGACGACCAGGGCGCCTCGGGTGATGGGTGAGAGCGCAGGCATGCGGTGCATAATCGACACGTTACATTCCCTTCGCCATGGACGCGACCTACGAGCGAGTGCTGATCGTGGGGGCGGGTCCCATCGGCCTGGCCTGCGCGATCTCAGCCAGGCGGCGCGGGATCGACCCCCTGGTGATTGACGCCGGCGCCGTGACACATTCGATCGTGCGCTACCCGACCGGCATGGTGTTTTTCACCACGCCCGAGCGGCTGGAGATCGGCGGACATCCCCTCGTGTGCGCCGGACCCAAGGCCACCCGGGAAGAGGCGCTGAAGTACTACCGCGGCGTGGCGAGGGCGGAGGGCCTGCGCGTCCGGACCTACACCAGCCTGACGAGCGCCTCCCGCACGAGCGACCGCATCCACTGCGAGATCGAGGCTCGTCTGGGCCCATCCGGACTCGCCTGTGATCGCCTGATCCTCGCCACCGGATACTTCGACCACCCCAACCGGCTCGACGTGCCCGGCGAGGATCTGCCCCACGTGAGCCATTACTTCGACGATCCCCACTTGGGGTATGGCCAGGATGTCGTCGTCATCGGCGGCAAGAACTCCGCGGCCGAGGCGGCCCTCCAGTTGTTCCGCGCCGGCGCACGGGTGACGCTGGTGTACCGCGGCCGCGAGTTTCCCTCCACCGTGAAATACTGGCTGCGCCCGGACCTCGAGAACCGGATCAAGGCCGGCGAGATCACGGCGCGGCTCGGCGCCACGGTTACGGACATCACGCCGGCCGAGGTGGGCATTCGCCCGGCCCACGGCGCCGCCGAACGGATCACGGCGGACCGGGTCTACGCGCTGACCGGCTTCCACCCCGATTTCGAGCTGTTCGCGCGGCTGGGCATCGCCTTCGATGAGGACACCGGCAAGCCCCGGATCAACCCGGAAACGCTGGAGACCAATGTGCCCGGCGTGTACCTGGCGGGAAGCCTCACGGCCGGCCGGAAACTTTCCGAGGTGTTCATCGAGAACGGGCGGTTCGACGGTGAGAAGATCTTCGGCGACGCCGCCAGCCGCGCCCACGCCGCCAAGGCTTACGCCGAGACCCGACGCGAGCCGGCGGAATAGACCGAAAGCGCCTTCGCCAGCCACACCGTGTACCGCTCGGGATGGGTCACGAGGTCCCGTGTGAGTTGATCCACGTGGGTCCACCCCCACTCCGCCACTTCCGCGGGATCGGGCCGGGGGTCACCGTCGAACCGGCCCGCGAAGACGTGGTCGAACTCGTGTTCCGTGAGATCCCCCAATCGGGCGCGGTACAGGAATCCTCCAGCGGCCTCGAGCCGACACTCGAACCCCATTTCCTCTCGCAACCGTCGCGTCGCCGCCGCTCCGGTATTCTCTCCCGGGCGCGGGTGTCCGCAACAGGTGTTGGACCACAGGCCCCCCGAGTGGTACTTCGACTGGGCCCGCCGTTGCAGCAGCACCCGGCCCTCACGATCATGCACGAACACGGAAAACGCGCGATGCAGCGCGCCGCGGCGATGCGCCTCGAGCTTCTCAAGCTCGCCCACCGGCGCGTCGCGTTCGTCCACCAAGATGACGCGTTCCCCTTGGTCCATCGGAACTAAACTACATGCTATCGGCCGCGACCGCTGCTGGTGGGACAGGATGGACGAAGGGGGGTGGGGGAAACCACCGTGAGGTAGTCAGCCGGCACCGGCCTCGGTATTCCCCGGGGGCAGCGCGGAATGGGTTCTCCGGGAGCGACGACACCGAGCGGGACGCCGTCGGCGCACTCCTCGGGGTCACAACAGGTGTCGCAGCTTCGCTTGAACGAGCGGAAGCCCGCAAGCTCGACATCCGGCGCGAGATACCCGCTCTTGACCGGCTCGTCACGCATCAGGTCGGTGCTGAGATACTTCTTGTTGTCGTCCGCGAATACCGTCACTGCCACCGCGCCCTCCCCCAGGACCTCCAGCACTTTGAGCGCGGCCACGAAGTTCGCCCCCGACGAGATTCCCACCGCCAGCCCGAGTTGACGGGCCAGCCGTTGGGCCATGAGGATCGCGTCTCCATCGTCTACTGCCACGACCTGGTTCAGGTAGTCCAGGTCCACGATGGGCGGGATGAACTCGTCCGAAATGCCCTGGATGCGGTGCTGGCCCGCGCAATGGCCGGTGGAGAACGTCGGCGAGCTGGCCGGCTCCACCGGGAACAGCCGCACCCGGGGCATCATGCCGCGCAGGTAGCGGCCCACTCCCATCAGGGTTCCCCCGGTTCCGACACCGGCCACGAATGCGTCGGGGACCATCCCCCGGAAGGCAAGCTGGGACCAAATCTCGGGACCGGTGGTTTGCTCGTGCGCCTCAATGTTGTGGTGGTTGGAGAACTGCCTCGGCAGGAACACCTCGTCCGTCCCGGCGGCCAGCTCCTCGGCGCGCTGGATGCTGCCCAGGAAGCCGCCTTCGGCCGCGCTCACCAGGTGCACGTCGGCGCCCAGGAACCGGATCAGGTTGATCCGTTCCGCGCTCACCCAGTCCGGCATGTAGATCTCCACCGGGTGCCCGAGTGCCCGCCCCAACGCGGCGAAGGAGATGCCGGTGTTGCCGCTGGTCGCTTCGGCGATCCGCGCACCCGGACGGAGCGTGCCGTCGGCACGCGCCCGGCGCAGGATGTGCCAGGCCATGCGGTCTTTCACGCTGCCGGTGAGGTTCAGGTGCTCCGCCTTGGCGTACACCAACCGCCGCCGCCCCTGGAAGGTGCACTCGATCTCCAGGAGCGGAGTGTTGCCGATCAGACTCTTGAGCCCGAGAAAGCGGTCCGGCACGCCGTCCTCCGCCAAGCGGGGGGTCGGCGAGGAACCTAGAGGTGCGGGTATGAAAGGATGATGAAGTTACTTGGCGCGTTCGAGGTAGGTGCCGCTCCGCGGGTCCACCCGCACGCGATCGCCTTCCCCGAGGAAATCCGGCACCTGGATGGTGACGCCGTTGTTGAGCTTAGCGGGCTTGGCGCTGGCGGTCTTGGTCGCCGTCCGCATCACCGGGGAGGTCTCGACGATGGTGTACTCGCCCACCGCGGGGAGCTGGATCCCGATGGGGCGGCCGTCGAGCATCTCCACCTGAAAGTGCATCTCCGGGTCGAGCCAGGGCGCGGCGTCCCCGGCCGCTTCTTCGTCCAAGGTGAACTGCTCGTAACTGTGCGCCTCCATCACGTGCACCCCGGTGTTGTCCCGGTACAACACCTGGCACTCCCGGGTCTCGACCCGGGCCTCGTCCAGGAAGTCCGTGGCGCTGACCCGCTGGTCGAATGTGTTACCGGTGACCAGGTTCCGCAGTCTCAATTGTACGAACGCCCTCAGATTGCCCGGGGTTCGATGCTGAAAATCCATGACGCGGCAGGCCTGACCCTCGATGATCACGATATGGCCGCGCCGGATATCGGTCGCCTTCATGGCACAACTCCTGCACCTAAGTGATGTGGGGGCCGGAAGATAAGCGAGGGAATAGGGTTTCGGAACTCTCATGCCGCAGCATGGTATGAGCAACAAACTCACCTAGGACGCGACAGGAGTCAGGAGAGGACGCTATGGCATCGTTGAGAAACGCCACGGGGATGGGCTTGGCGGCCGTGGGGCTTTCGGTCTTCGCCTGTCAGCGAGGCCCAACGCCCGAGCAGCTCGCGATCATGGCCCAGAAGGACAGCCTCCTGCAGGAGGTGGCCGAGCAGTCGCGGGTGATGAGCGACATCAGCGCGGAGCTGGCCAAGGTGCAGATCCAGGGTAAGCAGCTGGAGATCAAGAGCGAATCACCCCGCACCGCGGCCCGGGACAGCATCTTCGCCCGGATCGCCTACGTGACGGACCGGCTGACGACCGCCGAGCGGCAGCTCCGAGACAGCCGGCGGCGGGTGAACAGCCTGACCAGGTTGTCGGACAGTCTCAAGGCGACCATCGAGACCACGATCGCCAACTACGAGAGCAGCATCGCCAGCCAACGAGTGACGCTCCAGGAGCTGAACGATCAGGTGCAGCAGCTGGCGACGGAGAACTCCACGCTGACGGTAGCCAACGCTGCCCTGGTGGACACGGTGGGCTCGTTGAAGCAGGAGAACAGCACGGTCTACTACGTGGTGGGGACCAAGGACGAGCTGCTGGAGCGCGGCATCATCCGGGAAGAGGGCGGCTCGCGGGTCCTGTTCATCTTCGGCAAAGCCGGCAAGACCCTGGTGCCGGCGCGCGACCTGGAGCCGTCGTTGTTCACGCCCATCGACAAGAACATGGTGACGGAGATCCCACTGCCCGAAGAGGCGGAGTACCGGGTCGCCTCGCGGCAGAACGTGGAGGCCCTGGCCACGCCGCCAGACGAAGACGGGCGGATCAAGGGAAGCGTCCTCCGGATCGCGGAGCCCCAGAGGTTCTGGGTCGGCTCCAAGTTCCTGATCATCGTCCGGGGTTAACCGGTCCAGGCCTGGCCGTTTTCATAGATGAGAGCCCCGTGGCGCCGGCGCCCGGGGCTCTCGCACGTTGGGGCCATCGTGGGGGGGATGCCGGAGCCACTGAAAACGTTAGCGTGCGCCGTAGTGCGTCTGCAGGTACCCGGTGATCCGCCCCGCCACATCCTGGGGAATCGTTGCGCCGTGTACGTCAATCATCTTACGCACGGTAGCCGCCCAGGTCGCCGGGGGGAGCGGCGGTTGCATCGTGATGTATCGTACCGAGTGACACACCGAACACATCGCGACGGTGGCGTCTCGCCCATCGCCCGCCGGCAGCTCCGGCGTGTTGAGCGGGAAGGCCCCCACGTCGTATACCGCCCCCGCCACCACCACCGGCGTTTCGGGCGGCCGTACCCGGTACTCGCCCGCCCGGACCACGCCGAGTGGCGGGGTCGCCTCCTGAACCGCCGGTGTGTGTCCCACGACCAGCGCGGCCAGCGCCGCGGCGAGCCTGGCGCTGCTCACGCGGACCTCCCAACCGTCACCACCTGCCGCTCGATCCGATTCCACAGGTAGCCGCCGGGATTCCACACGGGCGCGTCCCGCTGCACGTCACCGCGGGCGTCGGTGGCCCGCACCGCGAGCGACACCTCACCCGGTACGCGCGGGGTCCACGCCGCTTCCCAGGTTCGGAAGGCGTGAGGCCCATGATCCGCGCCCAGCCTGACGTCTCGCCAGGAGCGGCCGCCATCCTCGGACCACTCGACGCGCGTGATCGCGCCATTGCCACTGAATCCGATGCCCCGCACGGTGGTCGGCAGGCCCGCGGGAACCCGGCTGGTGCCGTCCGGCGACACGATGAACGAGCGGACGGGCATCCGGGTGATGGGCACCATGGTCACCCGTCCGGCTCGGACGTTGTCCGGCGTGGTGCCGCCGCCCGGCGTATCGGGAACCCGGTAGCCGCTCTGCATCCAGAAATTCTCGTCCGGTTGGGGCAACACCCGGATCCAGGTCAACGACTTCATCCAGTAGGTGGCGAAGTATCCCGGTACCACCAGCCGCGCCGGAAAGCCATTCAGCATCGGAAGCTGCTGGCCGTTCATGGCGTAGGCCACAAGACCGTCGTCCAGGACCGGATCGTCCAGCCGGAGCGCCTTGAGGTACCGATGCGACCCTCGCCCGGCGGGGCCTCGGCCCCGGTCCAGGCCCTCGAACTGCAGGTCCACGGAGCCCGGCCGTACGCCGGCCGCCTCCAGGAGCTCGCGCAACCGCACGCCCGTCCACGTGGCAGACCCCATCGCCCCGTGCCCCCACTGTCCGCCCGCCACCCGGGGGGTAAACCGGCTCCGACTGTTGCCGGAACACTGATTGACCGCCGCCACGGACACCGGCGAGAACCGGTTCACCAGGTCGTCGAACGACAGTGACAGCGTGCGTCCCACGTTGCCCTCGACCCGGAGCCGCCACGCCGAGAGGTCCACGGCGTTGGGATGCAGGTCGAGATGCCAGCGTACGAAGAATGCCGCGTTGTCGGTGAATGCGTCCCGGAAATACCGGCGCGGCGTCTCGAGCTGCACCGGCCGGTCGGTGAGCACGATGAGCGGCAGCTTCTCGGGGTAGGCCACCAACGGTCCCCCGGAATTCCAGGCCGGATCACCCGCGCCCTGCGCGGCGGAGCGGAGTGCCCGGGCCAGCGCCGGCTCGACGGAGGCGACGTCGCCCAGCGCGACCCCCGCTCCACCCCAGCCCAGTAGTCGCAGCGCGGTCCGGCGATCCATCAGCGAGCTACCCTCCCGGGAGGCCTTGAGTGTGGGTTGCCGGCTGGCAAGAGGGAGGCTCGCCCGGCCGGAGCGCCAATTGTAGGACGTGCGGCCGTGTCCGGAAAGGCCCCGTTGCCGCGGCGGCCCGCAGGGCGCACTTTCCTCCGACCGTCCTTGACGAGGAAGCTATGCGGGCTCGCGTGCTCTCGACGTTCCTTCTGCCTGTGACCCTGGTGCTCGCCCCCGCCGCGGCGCTCTGGTACGCGCCGGCGGGACCCCGATTCGGTGTGAGCTTCCCGGCGGCCCGAAGCGCGGCGCCGCTGGACGGGCGCCTGCTCCTCATGATCTCCACCGACTCCTCAGCCGAACCCCGGTTTCAGATCAGCGACGCGCAAAACACCCAGCTGGTGTTCGGGATTGACGTCGAAAACCTGAGACCCGGCCAGGACGGCATGTTCGACGGTGAGGTCCCGGGGTACCCCGTACGCCGCCTGGCGGACGTCCCGCCGGGGCGGTACTGGGTCCAGGGCCTGCTCAACCGGTACGAGACCTTTCGCCGCGCCGACGGCCACGTGGTGAAGCTGCCGCCCGACCAAGGCGAAGGTCAGCAGTGGAACCGCAAGCCGGGGAACCTCTATTCCAGGCCTCGCTGGGTTCAGGTCGACGCCGGCACGGACGACGTCATCAGGCTCACGCTGGACCAGGAAATCCCGTCCATTCCGGAACCACCCGAGACGAAGTACGTCAAGCACGTCAAGATTCAGAGCAAGCTGCTCAGCGACTTCTGGGGCCGGCCTATGTACCTGGGAGCGCACGTGCTGCTCCCCGAGGGATTCGACGCTCATCCCGACGCGCGCTACCCGCTCGCCGTCTTCCACGGCCACTTCCCCCATACCTTCGGCGGGTGGCGGGAGACGCCGCCTGATCCCAACGTCCCATGCGTGTACAGCGAGCGGTTCAGCCTGGACTGTTACAATCGCATTCAGGACGAAGCCGACTATCAGCTCTACCGCGACTGGACGGGGCCGGGCTTCCCGCGGGTGCTCGCGATCGAGATCGCGCACCCCACGCCCTACTACGACGATTCCTACGCGGTCAACTCCGAGAACAACGGGCCCTACGGCGACGCGATCACGCGCGAGCTGATTCCGGAGATTGAGCGGCGGTATCGCGGCATCGGTCAGGGCTACGGGCGCTTCACCTATGGCGGATCCACCGGTGGATGGGAAGCCATGGCGGTGCAGATGTTCTATCCTGACGACTTCAACGGCGCCTGGATCGCCTGCCCGGATCCTATCGACTTCCGCGCCTACACGGTGGTCGACATCTACCAGGACCGGAACGCCTACTATTATGAGGGCCGCTGGCGCCGCACCCCGCGGCCCGGCTTCCGAAACTGGCTGGGTCAGGTGCGTTCGACGCTCAAGGAAATGAACCGCCGCGAGTTCGTGCTCGCCAGCCGCGGGCGCTCGGGGGACCAGTGGGACATCTGGCAGGCGGTGTACTCACCCGTGGGACCCGACGGGTACCCCAGGCCCATCTGGGACAAGGCCACCGGCGAGATTGACCCCGCGGTGGCGCAATACTGGAAGGAGCACTACGACCTGACCTACATCTTGCGGCGGGACTGGAAGACCTTAGGCCCCAAGCTCAAGGGCAAGCTCCACCTCTACGTGGGAGACATGGATAACTACTACCTCAACAACGCCGTGTACCTGGCGGAGGAATTCCTGAAGAGCACCAAGGACCCGTACTACAACGGCGAGGTGGACTACGGCGATCGCGCCGAGCATTGCTGGAACGGCGACCATACGCGGCCCAACGCCTACTCGCGGCTACGCTACCATCAGATGTTCATCCCGCGGTTCATGGAGCAAATCCGGAAGAACCATCCGGCCAATCCGGACACGTTGAGCTGGAGGTACTGAACGGCGGTGGAGGAATGCGGCGTAAGGGGTGAGGGGTAGGGGGTGCGTCGAACACGCATCCTGCTCGCCTGCCTCCTGGCTGTGGCTTGCGCGCCTGAGCCGGAGATCGTGTACACCCTGACGCCTCCCACCTGGTTCGAGGATGGGTGGAGCTACTTCGACGTGTCTCCAGACGGGGCCTGGGCGATCTACGGAGCCCGCTTTGGCACGCGCCTGATTGACCTCGGCGCGGGACGTGAAGACCCCACGTCGTATGCGTCGCCCGGCGCGCTTCGCGGGGCCGGCGGACCGGCCGCGCTCATCGCCTGGGGCGGCCAACCACCTGCGGAGGCGACCGCACCGGAGCACGCCGTCACCCGCCTTTCCCCGGATGGGACCCGACTCGCCGTGTTTCTGCCCGGCCAGACCGCGCTCTCGGCCGGCCCCCCCCATGCCCTGCGGCGGTACGAGATGGACGGCATCGTAACCGGCGTGGGGTGGGTCACGCGGGGCGACCTCCTGTACGTGCTGGTGCTGCACCCGGATGGCCTTTCCACCCTGAACCGGGTGAACGTGGAGACCGGCACCGTGCACCCGATGCGCGAAAGGTTGGACGCGCCGCCCCGCTTCAACGCGCTCGCGGTCGCACCCGACAGCCGCTCGGTGTACCTCGCGTTGGCGAGCGACACCGTCCCCGCCTCCGTAGACCGGCATCAACCCCATGCGGATCGGGATACCGACCTGTACGCGCTGGATTTCGCCAACGGCCGGCTCCGCCGGGTGGTGGAAGGACCGGGTGACGACTTCTATCCGGTAATCGCGGGCGCGTTCCTGTACTGGACCCACAACGACTTCCGGGACGAGGTGGTGGTGGTGCCCACCACGAGCGGCGAGGCGCGCGTGGTGGCGTCCGGCGCCCAGATTCCCTATTGGAGCCCGGACGGCACCGAGCTCGCGTACACGGTCGGCGGGTGGCGCATCGCCGACTGGGCCCTGAATCTTGACGTCGTCGCGGTCGCCGTGGACGACTCCGCGGGGGCGACGTCACCTCCCCGGCCTCTCGTCACCGGCTACCACGAAGACTTCACCCCCGCGTGGTCACCCGACGGACGGTGGCTGGCGTATCACTCCCACCGCGCTCCCTTCCCTGTTCCCGGCTACGCCAGTCCCGGGAGCACCGACGACATCTACCTGCGTCGCGTCGCTGCCCCAATGGACACCGAGGTGCGCCTCACCGATTGGGGATGGGAAGTCGGCATGGCCGATTGGTCACCCGACGGCCACCGCCTGGTGTTCGACTCGTGGGACCGGGACCGCGCGAGGCGCGTGGGCGTTCCCTGGATCGTCACGCTGGACACGGCCACCGGCCGCCTGACCGACCGCCGCCGCCTGACGCTGCCGCCGGGTATGGAAGGCACCATGCTGGCGTCCTGGTCACCCAATGGCGACGAGATCGCTCTGGTCTCTCGCGAGTCCGCCGACCGGCAGGCTCTGTGGGTCACTTCCGCGGATGGGCGGACGTCCCGCAAGGTGACCGACTTTCCGAACACCACGTACGGCGGCCTGGACTGGTCGCCGGACGGGCAGACCCTGGTATATGCGGCGCTGGCCGGCGGCCGCCTCCAGCTGTTCCGTATCGCCCGGACGGGCGGGACCGCAACCCAGCTCACCCGCGAACCGGCCGACCTGCTCCATCCTCAGGTATCGCCTGATGGCCGCTGGATCGCAGCGACGCGCATGGTGCATCAAAAGGTGTTGCGGAGGCGGAGGTTCTGAGGGCTCCGCCGCCGCTTCTGCCGCTCCCCTCTAGCGCGCCGGCCGTTCGCAACGAGATTTCGCGTCGTACCTAGCCGTCTCCGGAGCCCGTTTGCGAGCCTGGGAAGTCACCGTCTCATCCGTCCTTCGCGCGCTGGGCGCCGAGGGCATCAAGCGGAGGTTCCTGATCTTCGCCGCGCTGGCGACGCTCATCCCGTCGGTGAGCACGGCGGTGCTGTCTTACGTCCAGAACCGGCGGGCCCTCACTCAAAAAATCGCCGAGGCGTTGCAGGCGGCCAGTTCCCAGGGCGCGCGCGAAGTCGACCTCTGGATGAAGGAGCGGGTCTACGACGTGCGGGTCTTCGCCAGCTCCTACGAAGTGTCCGAGAACCTCGATCGCGCGCGCCGCGGCGCGGGCGGCGTGGCGGTGCGGCGGCTGGGCGATTACCTGTCGTCCGTGAAGGACCGGTTCGTGTACTACGAGGAGTTGATCGTGGTAGACCGGGACGCCGCGCCGGTGGCGAGCAGCGCCGCGGGAGGAGCGGGCGCCGTGGAGCTGCCCGACGACTGGGTGGCCCAGGCCCGCTCACGCGACGCCATGGTCGGCCGCGTGTACTGGGATTCCACGGTGGGGAAGCCGCTCATGACGCTGGGCGTTCCCATCAGCACCACCGACGGACGCTTCCTGGGAGCGCTGGCGACCAAGCTTGACCTCACGCCGGTCGCGGCGTCGCTCGCGAACTTCACGGCGGAACCATCGGGCGCGCTGTACCTGGTCACCGGAGCGGGCCAGCTGGTGGTGAGCTCCGCGGGGGTGGACCGCCTCCTCATGGAGCAGCGGATCGGGGCCCGCACGCTCGAAACCCTGACGCGGGACGCGCGAGCTTCAGTCGAGTACGGCAATCACCAGGGCCGGGAGGTGCTGGGCGCGCTCGCGCCGATCCGCCGGCTCGATTGGGCGGTAGTGGCGGAAATCCCGGCCGACGAGGCGTACGCCCTGATCGCCCGCCTTCGGACCCTCACCGTCCTCACCGTGCTGCTCCTGCTGGTCGTGATCGGCGGGCTGGCGTACTTGCTGGGCCTGACGGTGGTACTGCCGCTCGACCGGCTGGCACGGGGCGCGCGGCAGGTGGCCGGCGGCGACCTGGCCGTGGCGCTGCCGGTGGTGGGCGGTGGAGAGACCGCGTACGTCACCGAAGTATTCAACGACATGGTGACGCGGCTCCAGCAGGGCCGAGAGGAACTGGAGCGGCTGTCCCGCACGGACGGCCTGACCGGGCTCCCCAACCGCCGCCACCTCATGGAAACGCTGGAGAAAGAGGCGCGCCGCGCCACGCGCAACGCGCGACCGTTCACGCTCCTGATGATCGACGTGGATCATTTCAAGCGGTACAACGACGCGTACGGGCACCTGGCCGGCGACGACGTGCTGAAGCAGCTGGCCGGCGTCCTACTCGGCACGGTCCGGACCGCGGACTACGCCGCGCGCTACGGGGGGGAGGAGTTCACCGTGTTGCTCCCGGAAACGCCGCTCGAGGGCGCGGTCGAGGTCGCCGAGCGCATCCGCATCCGCATGGCCGAGATCGGGTTCGGCTCCAACGGCGCCACGGTGACGTTGAGTCTCGGGCTGGGCGAGTTCCCCAGCGACGGCGCCACGCCGGAAGCGGTCATCGCCGCGGCGGACCGCGCCCTGTATCGCGCGAAGGAACGGGGCCGCAACTGCGTCGTGACACCGCGGACGATCCTGGCGCCGGTACAGGTCGACGGAACGCCGCTCGAGCCGCCGAGCGACGCCGCAACCCCTCCTCCCGGTGGGGCGGCCGCTCCACCCCCCGCCCCCAAGGCGCCGCCCGCCGAGGCGGGGGATCCCGACCCCAGGCCTTCTGGGAAGAAAACCCGGCGGAAGAAGAAGGCGCGGTAGGCCCTAACGGCGGCCGGAGACCAGGCTCCGGGTGATCCACCCGGCCCGCCCGTCGTCGTCCACGATCCGCACCCACTCGTTGGCGTATGAATGCCCCAACACCAGCGCGCCCGCGTCCAGCGTGAACGCGACCGAGAAACCGGTGCCGGGGCCCTCGCGAACGTTGCCGCGCGCCACCACGCGCAAGGGCACCGGGATGGCGAAGGTCACCTCGCCGGGGCGCGGGGTCAGGCGCTGGGCCGCCACCCGGCTCTCACCCGCCCGGGCGGCGCTCTTCGCCTGGGTCGCGAGATACAGCGCGCCACCGTAGTTCTCGTTCCCGAACTCGTCCCCGCTCAGCTTCAGCAACGCTTCGGCCTGGCCCAGCTCCGGCGCCGACGACTCCGCTTTGGCGCGCAGGGACTGCAGCGCCAACTCCGCCTCCGCCATGCCGGACGCGGCCTCGGCCCTGGTCGCCAGCGTGCGCAGGCGCGCCATGGCACGCACTACTTCCTGCCGTGCGTCATCGAGTTGGCGGGTCAGCCCGTCAATCTGGGCGTCTTGGGCGAGGAGCTGGAGTTCCATCGCGGCGATCCGTCGTTCCTGTTCACGGACGCGGACGGTGACCGTTTCCCGAACCGCAGCCGGCGGCCCGGGTGTGGAGTCCGGCCGGAGATCCGTCTCCGGCGGCGCGGCCCCTCTGGCACAGGCGGCCATCCAGATGAGCGGCACGAATCCGGCCAACCTACGGAACGGTCTGGTCATGAGCGGGCGCGGCTCTCACCACAAAGGTGCCCTGCAAAGATACACTCGGGGGCGGCGGCATGAAGCCGCGGTGAGGGCGGCGATCAGAACCCGGCGCGAGGCCCGTGGGCGTGATATCAGGTCTGAACGTCCGGCTGGCCGGCCCGGCGAAGCACCCGGAACAACACGAAGACGAGCAGGGCGATCAGCGCGATCTTGATGGCCAGCGCCAGAAACCCGAAGAGCATGGGGAGCAACATTACCCACACGAGCTTCCACGCGACGATGCCGGCCACGCCTACGGCGGCCAGCGTGAGCAAGGTTCTGAACATGTTAGCGGCTCCTGCGAAGGTGACCTCACCCGACCCTACGGCGCGGGCCCGGGGCGGTTTCACCGCTCCCGGCGCGCCGCGGGCGGGCAGAGGAGCCTGGGCTAGGGGGAGCTGGCCGCGGTCGCGGTGACCGCCAGCGGAAACCGCTCCACGTCGCGTTCCTGGAGCGCCTCCAGCAGGACATCCTTGATCAACGGGTCCTTGCCCTTGGCGGCGAGCGCGGCGATGGCGTCGCTGAGGTCGCGCGGGTTCAAGCCGGCCGGCGCGCGGATACCCAGCTTCCAGGTGCGCGGCCCGTCGGGCACGCCAACCCAGAAGGCCTCGAGATCCACCACCGTGAAGTCCCGGCCCCCGCGGCCCATCCCCAACTTGATGGCGTACGCCACCGAGTACAGGGCGCTCAACTTGGCCTCGAAGAGACACCCGGCGGGCAGCCCACGTCCGGCGATGGTCAGGTACGCACCCAACCCGCCGACCGTGTCGGCACTGGGTCCGCGGGGCGCCTTCTCTCGCTTGTCTGGGCTCATGCGGACCTCGACCGGCCTGGCTCTTTCCCCTGCATCGGGATGGAACCTCACGCTCCGGGTCTGAAGCGGGGATGAACCCGGGATGAAATCAGACCTTGCTGCGTCCAAGACGCGGTTGTATCTCATTCCACCACCCTTCACGACCTTTCCGGCGGAGATGAACGACGATGGGCAAGGGCAAGGAGTATCAGCACCGTATCCAGGAGGCGCTCGGGGCGTTCGAGGCCGCGATCGTCCGGCGCGAGAACCAGCAGATGCTCGAGAGTAAGGTCCCGCTCCAGCAGGACGTGGACCGGGCCCGCGCCAATGTGCTGGAGACCGTGGCCAAGGTGGTGGCGGAGGAACGCCTCGCCCGATGAGCGCCGAACAGCCCGTGGAGTGCCCCGAGTGCGCGGCGGCGGTCGCGTTGCCTGACGACGTCGTGGCCGGGGAGATCCTGCAGTGCGCCGAGTGCGGCGTGGAGTTGGAAGTCGTGAAGGATGGCGCCATCAGCCTGCGCCCCGCGCCGGAGGAGGAAGAAGACTGGGGCGAATGACGATCGGCATGCTCCTCTCCCGGGTGCGGGTCGAGGAGAAGCTGCTGCTGCAGGCCTTTCACGACCGCGGGGTACCGGTCGTCGTGCTGGACGATCGCGAGACGGTGTTCGATTACCACCGCGCGGACCAGTGGCGCCGCTTCGACGTCGTCGTCGAACGCTGCATCAATCACTCACGGGCTCTGTGCGGCCTGCGCATCCTCAATGATTTCGGCGTGGCCACGGTGAACACCTACGAGGTGGCCCTCGTCTGCGGCAACAAGCTTGAGACCACGTCGGCGCTGGTGCGGCACGAGGTCCCCACGCCCCGGTGCCGGATCGCGTTCACGCCCGAGTCCGCGCTGGCGGCGATCGAGGAGCTGGGCTATCCGGTGGTGCTGAAGCCGGCGGTCGGCTCCTGGGGACGGTTGCTCTCGAAGATCAATGATCGCGACGCCGCGGAGGCCATCCTGGAGCACAAGGAGATCCTGGGCAGCTATCACCATTCCATCTTTTACATCCAGGAGTACGTGGACAAGCCGGCACGGGACATCCGCGCCTTCGTCGTGGGGGACGAAACCATCTGCGCGATCTACCGCTACTCCCCGCACTGGATCACCAACACGGCGCGCGGCGGGCGGGCCGAGAACTGTCCGGTGACACCGGAGCTGCACCGGCTCTCCGCCGCCGCCGCGCGCGCCGTGGGCGGTGGCGTGGTGGCCATTGACCTGCTGGAAACCGCGGACGGCCGGCTGCTGGTCAACGAAGTCAATTACACCATGGAGTTCCGCAACAGCATCGCCGTCACCGGCGTGGACATCCCCGGCCGCGTGGTCGATTACGTGCTTCGGGTCGCGCGGGAGTCGGGGACGGCGGCGCCGCGGCCCACGGCGGCCTCGCGCTGATCGTCCCCACGCGATGACGAGTGAGCGGGCGACCGTCTCGGTCGTCGGTGGCGGCGGGTATGTCGGCGGCGAACTGCTGCGGCTGCTGCTATTCCACCCGCGCGCCACCCTCAAGCAGGTTACCTCCGCCAGCCGGCCTGGCCTGCCGCTCCACGCGGTACACCCCAATCTCCGGCGGGCGACGGACCTCACCTTCGCGGATCCCGGTTCCCTCGAGTCGTGCGACGTGCTGTTCGTGGCGCTGCCCCACGGGGAAGCCGCCACCACGATCGAGCGGTTCGCCGGCCTGGCCAAGCGCATCGTGGATTGCTCGGCGGATTTCCGCCTGCGCGATCCGGCGGCGTATCGGCGGTGGTACGGCGCCGATCACGCGACCCCCGATTGGCTCGGGAAGTTCGTCTACGGCCTGCCGGAGCTGCACCGCGCCGAGCTGGCGGGCGCGCGCTACGCCTCGGGCGTCGGATGCAACGCCACCGTGACCGTCCTCGCGCTGGCGCCGCTGGCCGGGGCGGGCCTGCTGCGCCGGGTCGTGGCGGACGTCAAGGTGGGATCGTCGGAGGGCGGCGCCCAACCCACCGCGGGATCGCACCATCCGGAGCGGGCGGGCGCCGTGCGGTCGTTCATGCCCACCGGCCACCGCCACCAGGCCGAAATCCGTCAGGAGCTGGGTGACGCGTTCGAGCTGAGCTTCTCGGTGACCGCCGTGGAGCTGGTCCGCGGCGCCCTGGTCACGGCCCATTGCTTTCTGTCGGAGCGCATCGAGGAGCGGGAGCTCTGGAAGCTGTATCGCGGCCGGTATCAGCACGAGCCGTTCATCCGGTTGGTGCGCCAGAAGACCGGCATCCATCGCCTGCCGGAGCCGAAGTTGCTGGCCGGAAGCAACTGGTGCGACGTGGGCTTTGAGGTGGACGCCGACTCCTCCGCCAACCGGGTGGTCGTGGTCGCCGCGCTGGACAACCTGATGAAAGGCGCGGCGGGAAGCGCCGTGCAGTCCATGAACCTGATGTTGGGCTGGGAAGAGACCGAGGGCCTCCGGTTCCCCGGCCTGCACCCGATCTAGATGCTGGTCGTCAAGATCGGGGGGGGCGCGTCACTGGACCACGAGCGAATCGCCGACGACATCGCCAGTGTCGTCCGCGACGGCCGCGGCCTGGTGGTGGTCCACGGCGGCTCGGCGTTGACCAATGAGATCGCCACCCGATTGGGACACCCGCCGGAGTTCGTCACGTCGGTGAGCGGATACACGTCGCGACGCACCGACCGCCGTACGCTCGAAATCTTCGAAATGGTCTACTGCGGACAGGTGAACAAGGCGCTGGTCGAGCGCTTGCAGCGGCGCGGCGTCCAGGCCGTGGGACTCTCGGGCCTTGACGGCCGCCTGTGGGAAGGCCCGCGGAAAGACGCCATCAAGATCGTCAAAGGCGGCAAACGGCTGGTCCTGCGGGACGACTACACGGGCAGGGTGGAGCGGGTCAACACGTCCCTCCTGCGGGCACTGCTGGCGCAGGGGTATATGCCGGTGCTCACGCCGCCCGCCGCCAGCTACGAAGGTGATGCCATCAACGTGGACGGGGACCGCGCCGCGGCCATGACCGCGGTGGCGCTCGGGGCGGAGACGCTCGTCATCCTGAGCGACGTCCCCGGCCTGCTGGAGCGTTTTCCGGACGAGGCCAGCCTGATCCGCCGCATCCCGGCCGCCGAGCTGCCGCGCTTCATGGACGTCGCCGAGGACCGCATGAAGAAGAAAGTGCTGGGAGCGCAGGAAGCCCTGGCCGGGGGCGTGGCGCGGGTGATTTTCGGCGACGGCCGCGTGGAGCAACCGGTGCGGCGGGCGCTGGCGGGGGAAGGAACCGTCATCGGTGGATGATGCGCTGAAGGCCTGGGAAGACGCGCACGCGTCCGGCGCCGTGTCCCGGCGGCCGGTGGTCATCGTGCGGGCCAACGGGGCCTCCCTGTGGGACGACGACGGGCGGGAATACCTCGATTTGGGCGGTGCGCACGGGTGGGCGTCGCTGGGCCACTCCCATCCGGACAAATCGAGGTATT
>Ga0209342_10002752_pt1 | contig 18675 bp, 19 predicted proteins | sample RifCSP16_2_FD_184023 | JGI IMG/M metagenome (GOLD analysis project Ga0209342, IMG submission 184023) | Soil microbial communities from Rifle, Colorado - Rifle CSP2_sed 16_2 (SPAdes) (version 2) | ecosystem: Environmental > Terrestrial > Deep subsurface > Rock core/Sediment | place: Rifle... | reverse complement strand
GCCGCATTCTCGATTTGAAAAATCAAATGGAGAAGGAGAGCCAACAGGCTGCGTTTGGCCAACAGGAAAAAGTAGTCGGAATGCAGATTGGCTCCGAGGAGAAAATCGCCGGCGCCCGAACTGAGGCCGCTTCGGCGCTTCAGACCAGCGAGCAAGACTACAAACGGCGTGAGGGTGAGACAGAACGCGACTGGAAAGCACGACAGGCCGAACTCGATCGCGCGGCCGCCGAACGGCGCGCCAATATCGCTGCGTCTGCCAAGAGTGGCGCGGCCGGCAAGCCATTCACTGTTACTAAGATGATGGATACGCGCCAAGGTGTCGGCGGCATCCCGGAGCAATACGAAAAAATCGTCATCACCGATCGGTCTGGCACTACGTATATCCAGCAGGGCGATCGTTTTGTGCTTCAGGATCCTACTGGGGAGTTTGTTCCCCGGGCGGTGAAAAAAGCCAACGAGGCTCAAAAATCTCGACAAGGGGCTGGTGCTGCCAAATTGCCAAGTTCTGCAAGAATTAGAGCACCCCAAAGTGCAGTTCAGGATCTTCTTAAGGATCCGACTCGGGCTGACGAATTTATTCAGGACTTCGGATATCTTCCGGCGGCGTTTCTGCCCGTTCTCATCAGACAACAGCAAACTCAGCCAGGAATTGACACGGGTGAAACTACCCCTGGCTGGGAAGATTTGCCGGCTCTTGAGCCGGAGCCGCAAAGTGCAGCTCCGTGATATACTTCTGGTGTTACTGCTTTTAGCAGTAGTCGGCCTCGGGATGAACGAGGCGTACAAGTTGGGCCTTCAGGCGGGCATTGTCCAAGGAATTCGGATGGTGATTACCGCGCCGCAGGCTCCAACTCCAAAAGGAAAAGATAGGCAGTGGGCTACTTCCTGGAAAAATACGGGTATCTAGACGACGCCGCCGGCGCGGTTATAGGCCCGGTCACGCCCGCGCCGCCAACAACTACACATCAACCCGAAACCACGCCAGCTCCGCAACCTACGACCACGCAGCAACAAGTAACCGGCGGCCGCCAATCTGGCCAAACATTCCTTGACCAATATGGTTACGAAGACGAAACTCCAGAACTTGAAGCCGCCCCCGAGGGCGTAAAGCTCTCTGACTACGCCAAAGCCACAATGGGCGGCGGAGCGTCGCTCGTTAGCGGCCTCGGTTGGCTCGCCAAAAAAGCTGGTACTAGGGATTTCGGGACCGCCATTGAAACAGTCGGCAATGACGCGGTGGATTATTGGAACGAATCCCTTTCTGATGCAGCCAAACGAGAGATAGCAAAATCCTTCGTTCAAAAGAATCCAGACACCGGTGAGTGGGAGATAGGGGATTTTTCTCCGGCGACTGTTGGCTTGATGGGTGCGGGCTCCGCACTTAGCACGATGGCCGGTATGGGCATTGGCGGCGCCATGACCAAAATGCTTCAGGTATTCGCCAATCCTGCTGGGCGTGCAGCTTTGGTTCGGGCCGCAGAAGTTGGATCAAAAACCGCGCTGAAAAAACTAAAACTTGTTGACGAAGTTCTTGGCGCTGCCGGGTTTGGCGCAGGAGAAGGCGTCGTATCGGCTACTCAAACTGCTTCCCAAATCAAGATGCAGATCAAACGTCTTCCAGAAGCAACCCTGCAAAGCAATGAGCGATACCGGCAACTTCTATCAGAACAAACGGGTGATTCCGCAGCGCGTCATGCAGCAGCCGTGGAGCTTCTGGCCGAAGAGGCCGCTGGTAAAGGCGCTGTCAACGCGGGGCTCGTAACGATGCTCCTTGGGGCTCCGATGGGCGCCGTGTTTGGCCGTCTGTTAGGCGCCACTGGAACAACCCGCGCTCTCACATCCCCGACTACTCGCGCTGGCGCCGGCGCCGTGGGCGCGCTCGGCGAAGCCGGCCAGGAGTTTGCCCAGTCTGGCACGGAACAGCTTGCTTCCAATCTCGCGGTTAGGGAAATCGACCCTAGTATCAAAGTATTCGACGAAGTGCTCAACCAGGCAGTCGGCGGCGCAACTGCGGGCGGACCGCTGGGTGGCGCCTTCGGATTGGCCGCGGGCGGCACCCCGCGAGCCCGAGTCCAAGCCGATCAGCAGGCCGAGGCTGCCGCCGTCGCCAGAAGCCCTCTACGGGCCCTGGACGATGCCGCAGAGGCGGCCCGGGGGGACGCGGCGGCCGCCGGCGGAGATCCGCTGGAGCAAGAACTGGCGGCCTCTGACGCCGCCCGGCGCATACTGTCGAAGGTTGTCGGGGGGCTGGATCTGGATACCCGGGAGCAAGAGCTTCTGCGGCAGGAGAGCGAGGCTGCCGACAAACGGCTTGCGGAGTCCGAGGCGCAGATGGCGGAGCAGGACCAGGCGCTCGGGCAGGTCCAGGGAGAACGTCGCACAGAGACCATCGTGGCGCAACAGGCGGCCTATGAAGAGCGCCGCCAGCGAGCCCTGGAGGCGGCCCGGGAGCCGCCCCCTGAGAAATTGCGGCAGATCGCCGCGGAACGGATCTTCCGGAAGACCGAATCTGCTGCGAAGCGGCAGAAAAAGCTCGAGGTCGCGAAAGCCGAAGGTCAGCGCGAGGAGCAGATAGCCGAAGCGCAGGCGCCGGCCTTCGAAGAAGCCCGGGCGATTGGAGAAGTCCAGCGGCAGGCGGCCGAGGCCCCGCGTCCGACGCTGGGCGATCTCATGCCGACAGCCGTCCGCAACCTTGGGCGTAAGATCGAAGCCGTCGTCAAGCCGACTACACCTGTCATGGAGGCTGCGCCGGCGCCGGCCGAGCCCGCCGAATTTCAGAAGTGGGTCGGCAAATCAAAAGTCGTCGATGAGAAAGGCGCCCCGCTAGTTGTATATCATGGTAGCACGGAGCGCGGCGTGGGTAATTACCTCACGCCGAACGGTGCTCGTGAGGTCTCCGGAGCCGTGTTCTTTACTGACAAACAGGATGTCGCCGAGCAATACCGGTATCCGCGTGAACATGGCGAGATCATCTCGTCAGAGTACAACCCGGACACCGAAGAGGACGAAGACATCGAGCCAGGGGATCTCGTCAAAGCGCATCTGCGCATCGAGAACCCGATGGTCGTGGACATGGAGGGCGGGGTCGGCGACGCGCTGCGCCTGAGCAAATACGTCCGCGAGGCCAAGGAGAAGGGCCACGACGGGCTCATCCTGAAGAACGTAGACGACACCGTAGATTCGTCAGGCCAACTCGGCACGACATACGCCGTATTCGATGAGAAGCAGATCCGCAAAGCTGCAACCAAGAAGATGCGTCGCACCGAGATCGCTCTCGCGCCCGCTGTCCCTGCCGAGCCTACTCCGGCCGTGCCCGAGCAAACCGTGAGCGATCTCGAGCGCGCGGCCCACGAAGCTGCCACATCGCCGAAGAACGAACTCCCCGAGCCCACTGAAGCGCAGACGAAAGCGGGGAACTACAAAAAAGGTCATGTGACCGTTCAGGGACTCGATATCTCAATCGAGAATCCGGTCGGTTCCGAGCGCACGTTCACCCGTCCAAATGGTAGCAAGGGTGTTGCCACTCTCAAGGATCACTACGGCTACATCAAGCGCACCAGAGGCAAAGATGGCGATCAACTCGACGTCTTTGTGGGCGACCAACCGGACTCCCCGAATGTCTATGTGATCGACCAGATAAACCAAGTCTCCGGCGCCTTCGATGAGCACAAGGCGATGCTCGGCTATCCGAATCAACTCGCGGCCGTGCGCGCGTACAAGCGCAACTACGAGGCCGGTTTCAAGGTGGGCCCTGTCTCGGAGATGCCGATCGAACAGTTCCGGACCTGGGTGAAAGAGGGCAATCTCAAGGCACCTCTGAAGCGCATTACGACGGAGAAGGCCCGCATGGCCGTCCCGGCGTCTGGTCTTCAGATTCGCGAAGCCGAAGAGGCGGCCGCCCGGCGGGCCCCGCGAAAAGTTCGCAAGCCAAGAGTTCGATACAGGCTTTCGGGAGAACAACCTGCAGTGCAAACCCGACCGATGACGCTGCAAAAAATTCTGAAGGTGTTGGCGCCATTACGCGCGGCCATGCCCAACGTACACATCGAAGTGCTCGACAGCTACAAACAGGCGCCACAGCAAATTCAGGCCGAGATGGAACAAAGCACGAAGACGCCTTATGCTACGCAAGGCATGTATGATCCGAGAAATGGCAGAATCTATATTTTCATCAACGCCAACCGCAGTCCAGAGCAGCTAGTAAAAACGTTGCTGCACGAGGTCGTCGGGCACCACGGTCTTCGCGCACTTCTTGGCGAAAACATAAACGACGTCATGCAGTATGTGTTCATCAATGCCGATCCTGCGGGGCTGCAAAGCATCGCCACTCTCTACAATCTGGACACGAACAACCCCGCCCATTCGGCCAGAATCGCTGAAGAATATGTGGCACGCATTGCTGAGACTGGGCAAGATGCGGGCGTTCTTCAGCGCGTCATCGACGCCGTACGCGAGGCGCTGCGAGCTATGGGCGTTGTCAAAGAAGTCACAGATAACGACATTCGCGCTTTGCTGCGCGACGTACGCAAGCATCTCCGGGGCAGGCCCCTGAGTAGTGTCAAGATTGTCACAGAAGCCGAGATCGCCGAGACCGGCGAGATCGTAGAGATCGAAGAGAATGCCGAAGTCGCGCTTCGCCAATTGCAAAAGCGGATCGACGTAGTTAAGAAACTCAGAGGATGCGTAGGATGACCACAGTCCGTAGACGAATCAGCATGAACGAGATGCCTGCGATGGGCAACGTCACGTTCGGGCCGTCGAAGAGCGACACCGAACAAATGGCCTCGATGTTTGCCAAACTCGCTTCAGGGCTAGGTAGCCTCGCAGATCTGACAGCCAGGGTCGGAGAACTGGAGAAGGCGCACAAAATGATGATGTCCATGTGCGACTCAATACAAAAGTCGCTCGGCAAGATCGACGTGGTTGCCAAACAGCTCTCGACATACGCGGCCGAACACGCAGAACTACACCGCAACATGGCGAAGGAGCGCGGCGCCACTGTTGACGACTTGGTGAAGCTGGTTCGCAACACCGTGGGCCAGATGACCACGATTCAGGACACGGTCGGCGGCGCGTTGACTGAGATGGCCAAGCGGCGCGATGTGCCCGTAGTTCTCGAAACGCGAGTCAACGCTCCCGCAGTCAATGTGACTGTGGCGGCCGAGGAAAAAGAGGAATCGGAAGGTTCTGAGACCTATACGTTCGCTGTGAAACGCCGTAGCGACGGCCTCATTAGCTCTGTCATCGCGCGCCCGGGCGTGCCTGTGAGTGAGCAGCACTGATGTTCGGTAGACCGATTCTTCACGACTCCACCTATCTGCGGTTAGATGCGTCTAACGGGCCGCTGACCGGTACGCTTGACGCTCAAATAATTCTTCCAAGCGATAATGCCGTCTATGATCTTGGGGCGGCTTCCTTTGCGTGGAGAGATATTTGGGCGGCGCGGGCGAAAATCGTCCAGCGCATAGGAACCGGCACAGCCGTATTTGTCGGCTCGTTATCTTCTCTCGTTGGCTGTACCGTCCTAACAGCGAATGCTACCGCCGCCGCAACCATCGACATAGACAGTGATAATGCAGGTATTGCTTACTGCGCAGGCGCCGCGGCTTGGGCTGCGGGAGCGGGTGATGTAGCCACCATCGAGATTCTCGGCCCCAGCGGGATAAACTTTGGCAGTGCCATTACGCTACTAGGCACGCCCCCAAACACAGCGCGGATTACCTTTGCGGCCGTCAGCTCTGGATCAGTGAATTTCGGTTCGGCAATTCAAAATGTTGCCGCAACTGGTGACTGCATTATCGACATTAGCGGTGATGGCGTCACAAATTTTGGAAACTCATTTGGCACTGGCGGCACGATTACGCTAAGTGGCAACACTTGTGTAAATTTGGGGACGCTTATTGGTGGCACACTCACCATTAGCGGTGCAAGTTCCTTTAATCTAGGAACGTGTGAATCAGCTGGAACAATAAACATCAGCGGCATCGGGTCGTATAACCTGGCGCACGTCAGCGTAGGAGCGCTCACGCTGTCTGGCGATGATGCCATTAACCTCGGTTCGATTGACGGCACAGGTTCTACCATCGCGATTGCCGGAAACAACGTCCAGAACTTCATGGCGGTTAACACCGGAGCTGACGTAAGTATATCGGCCGGGGTTGATGGTGCGTATGCTCGCGGTTTAGCTACCGGAAGCGCCACGATCACAATTAGCGCCGATGGGGCATCAGTCCAGGGCCTCTTTCTAGGAAGAGCCGTGACTCCAGTCCTCGCAAGTGGTGTGGGCGCCTCCATCATTGCCTCGGTCGATCTTAGCGGAGCCTCAGCCACTCCCGGCACCTGTACTGTAACTTCGTCCGGGCCGGGCTCGATCCTAATTGGCTCAATAACGGCGCAAACTGGCGGCACTGGTGTCGCTACATTTCGGGCCACTGGCGGCGGCGCTATAGCAATGGGCCACGTGCAGCTAGTTAGTACCGCTGCTGCAACGTTAGAGTCGCTTGGCACAGGATCTTTCGCCGGCGGAATATGCTTTTCTGGCATTCTGCGAGCCTCGAGTGGTGGATCGTTCGTATGGGGATACGTTAATGGTTCTACGGCGCAATTAACCGCCGCCGGTAATGGTGCATTCTCTCACGGTCGAGTAGATGGCACGGGCAGTATTATTTCTTGCGCAGGTAATGGAGCTTTTTCAGGCGGATATGCTGTGTCGGGTGGGCAGGTTGCGTCTGCCGGTAGTGGTTCTTTTGCGCATGGCTATTCTCCGACGAGTCCGTTTTATCTTTTTGCCTCGGCCAATGGGTCGATGGTAGTAGGAGATGCTACATCCGGTATAATTGCAGCTTCGGCAATCAATGCCTTTCAACTTGGAGTTGGGACCAATGATGTAACCACGTCTTTCCAAGTAGGCAATGCTGCTTCAAGTACGGGTGTGTGGCTGGTGGGCAGTGGCTTACCCGGCGGCACTCCGATTGACGGACAGATATGGAAAACCGTTACCACCAATCGCTTATCCATACGTTCAGCCGGCCAAACGCTTAACCTCTACCGGCAGTCTGCGTACAACCAGACTGCCTACGCTACAGTAACTACAATTGTCACGGCCCGCACGGCTGCGACGATTACCGGAAGTGCGGGTGGAACGGGAGACACGGCAATGGTTGCTGTGGCCGATCCAGCCGACGCCCCGGCTACGGCAGACGCCCTGCGCGATGATCTGGTAGCGAACGTACTGCCAACAATTCGCGATGACCTAGACGACCTGCGTGTGCAACTTAATGCGCTCAAGGTTGACGCCGACAACTCGGCCCAAGTCCTAAATAACCTTCTTGATGATCTGCAAGTCGTTAATCTTGTGGCATAATAGGAAATCCAATGCCGTACACGCTAACCACTCCTCGAACATTTTCCGTTGAAAAGGCGACATCGGTCAGCATTACAAGGTTGCGAATAATCGAATACTCGGTCCAGATTGAGCCGGTTATTTCGTCGTCTGCCATCGCCGCGCTCCAGTCCGGGACCGGACCTTATTTTGACGAAATCTCGCGGCGCTATGAGTTTAGCGGAGATAGCACTACGCGCATTTTGATTGCCAGTACGGCTGGTACAAGTCGCGTTTCTGCGGCGCTGGAGAAGGGAATCTTCGACGAATTGGCTAGATTAGGCGTAATACCTACAGGAACTACCGGATGATGATGCCTGTTTATTTTTCGTGAAGACTACAGACTGAAACAACAAAGGAGATACGTAAATGAAAACACCACATCCCATGAAAGCACCACGTCCCATGAAAGCGCCACGTTTCACAAACGCGCCGAACCCTACAGTTTTGGCCAACACCCGGCAGTTCTTGTCTCGTGTCGATTTGAAAGGCATAGAAGTTCCAGCTTTCGCCGAAGTCATAAACTGGTTGGCTTTGTTCGGCCCCGTCGCTCCATCCCCGGCGCCCGAAGCGCCGGCGCAATCTGAAACGGATAAATAGCGCGAGCACATAGATGGCAAACGAACTCAACTTTCCCCTCTCTCCCGGCGGTCAAATAATCGTCGGGCAGGTATTTGATGAGAACTGGGTGCAACAGGGCGCCAATGTCGCGATGACCGAAGTGGCGACCGCCCTTTACACCGGAGCAATGCCGGCGTCGATTCCATACGGCCGCTACGCAGTCCTGTTTCGCCTGACTTCTGGCACCGGGGAGATCGCGGGCGAAGGCGAGATCGTGTGGGATGGCGCCCGAGAGATCAAGTTCGTTCCCGACGTCCTCGAAGTGCTGGTCGTCGCGGCCGGCGGGACCGCCACGGTGGTCCGAACGGGCTCGACGAAAGCCACCGGTTTCTACGACGACATGGTTCTCGTCGTAATTCAAAATGGCACCGGAACAGCCAGCGGCATGATCGACGCGTACTCCAACACCAACGGGGCGTTTACGCTGACAGAGGCGCTGCCGTTTACGCCTGCCGCGGGCGACAGGGCCTATGCGATGGCGGCCCGAACTTGGGCCGATGTATGGACAAAAGCTTTGGACATCTGGCGTAAAGAGGGCCTTGACCCCGACAACGACACAACGTATCGACCGACCAAGATTTTCACTGGGCCCGAGGGTACGCCGTTGCTTGAGGTCATTCTCACGGGCGACTGCGCGACAGAGGTTGTCGCCAATAGGACGCCGTAACAATGGCCGGCCGAGCGTGCAGCCTGGCGTCGAGTGGCTTCTTGGGGTGCTTTCCGCTTCCCTTTGCGTCATCCGGCTACCTGTGTTGTCCCGAGCTGCTCCGCGGCGGACATACGCGAAGGATTCCGCTCAGGAACACGATCGACAAGTCTTTCTGGCAGCTTTTGGTTAGGGAAGACGAAGAGATTCTTGCTATCATTGTGGCGGCATTCCGCACACTACGAGGAAAATAGGACATGGCAGGGCTTCTTGGATGCATCCGTAAAGCGGGCAAGGCGCTCGACGGCGCGGATGCGGACGCGATCCGGGGTTTCTATGAGGACTCCGTTAAAGACGGCATGGCCTCTGACGCCGCTGCTACGGCCGCTATTGATGACTACATCGCCGCGCTTGAAGAAGAATTCGCGGGGGCGCTCGATCAAGCAAAAACGGCCGGAGCAAATATCTCAGCGTACTCGCAAGATCTCGTTCCGTTTGCGGACCGGGGTTTCGACCGGGAAACTGCTGTGGATCCAGGCCCGGTACGGATGCGGCTGGAGGATGAGGGCAGTGTTGATGAAGCGCCAAAGAGTCCGTTCTCTGTCGGGCACAAAATGGCAGTTACCGTCGAAGACCAGGCCAATTACAACCCTGGGCTATCCCAAAAACTGATCGACGAAGCGCGCAATATGAGCGCCAAAGCGATCCCCGGTTTTCTCGGGGCAATTCCCCGACGATACCTCGGCGACTTTGTCGCGCGAGGTAGGATGCCCACTATTGCTGCACATCTTCGTACTGCGGCCGAGATGGATGGCCGGCGCAATCAGCTTCTCGTTGAAGACGAGGCTGTCGCGAAAAAATGGAACAAATGGACGAGCAAAAATAAAGAGGACGGCGCGCTCCTTGGGGAGCTGATGCACGCCGCTACGCTCTCCGGAGCAGATCCGGCAGAGCCGTATACCTCGCTGAAGAATCCCGACAACATGACCGCAGATGACAAAATCCTCGACGCCCGGCGTCGCGCGAATCATCGGCTTCTTCAGGAGTTTTGGAACAAGCTCCCGACTGAGGGCCAGGATATTTATCGGGAGGTCCGCGATCGCTACAAGACGCGCCGCGGCATGGTTCTGCAAGCGCTCGAGCAGCGCATTGATGCGACTGCCGCAGCCCAGGGCGTGAAGACTCGCCTGGTCGACGAACTGCGGGCACAGTTTGAAGCCGGGCGCGTGCAAGGTCCGTATTTCCCCCTTATGCGTTTCGGCGGCTACTGGGCCGCTGCTAAAGACAAGATCACAGGCGAAGTCGTCGCCTTCAGCAAGTTCGAGAAACTGGCGCAACAGCAGGCTTGGCTGGACGAAATGCGGGAAAGCTACGTTGTCGATGGCGGGCGTAAACAGAAAAACGATGCCGTCGCCAAACAACTTGATCCGGCATTTGCGGCCAAGGTGACGGATCTGGCGCGCGAAGTCGATCCGGCTCTCGCGGATGAAATCTGGCAACTCTACCTGGCCAATCTTCCCGAACTGTCGATGCGCAAAGCATTCATGCACCGTAAGGGCAGACTCGGGTTTTCGTCCGACGCCATTCGCGCGTTCGGACATCAGATGTTCCACGGCGCCCATCAGATCGCCAAGCTCGAGCACGTCTTCGTCATGCAGGGCCAGATCGACAAGATCTTTGAAGAGGCCCGCGCCATTGAGAAGGCGGCAGCCGCGAGCGGCGAGAAGGATCCAGACGCGAACTGGGCGTCTCCGCTCGCCGACGAGGTTCTGAAACGCTTCGAGTGGGCGATGAATCCAACCGGGAGCGCGCTGGCATCCAAGGCCACGTCCCTCGGCTTCGTGTGGTTCCTGGGGGCGAGTGTTGCGAGCGGCGCCGTCAATCTGACTCAGACCCCAATGGTCGCGCTCCCCGTGCTCGGCGCCGAGTTCAATTCTCTCGGGGCGGTCGCAGAGTTGGCCAAGGGGTTTACGCTTTGGGCCGGTTCGCGCGGCGACATAGCCAACCGTCTTCGGGGCGACGAGCGGCGGGCGATGGAGGATGCTGCTCGGATAGCCACCTTCGAGAAAACGCAAGCCGCCGATCTCGCGCAGCTCGCGGATGGTTCTCCGGACTACTCGAGCAAAGGCCGCAAAGCGATGGAGCTGACGGCCTGGATCTTCCACAAGACCGAATCCGCGAATCGTCAGGTGACATTCCTCGCGGCCTACCGTCTCGCGAGAATGCGAGGCGACAGTTATGAGGACGCGGTTTCGCTTGCTCACAAGCTAACCTACGACTCACACTTCGACTACAACAACGCGAACCGGCCACGCTACATGCAAGGCGATATCGCGAAAGTTCTGTTTCTGTTCCGCCAGTACAGTATGAACATGACCTATCGGCTGTCCCGCGATTTCAGAGATGGGATTTTGCGCAATCCGGCCCTTTCTCGCGCGGAACGCAACAAGGCCGCGCAGCGATTCGGCGGCGTCATCGGCATGACATACATCATGGCCGGTGCCACGGGGTTGCCGATGTTTTGGCTTGCGGAGAGCATATTGAATTCAATGCTCGGCGACGAGGATGATCCGTTCGATACGGTCGGAGCTGTGCGCACGCATTTGACAGAACAGTACGGCGAGACTGCCGCGACGGCGATCATGCAGGGCGCCTGGGATTCGCTTACCGGGATGACCATCTCGAATCGCGTCTCACTCAACAATCTTTGGATACGAGAAGCCCCGGAGAACGCCGAGGGCGCGGATCTCGCCATGCACTACATTGGCGAGTTGGCAGGCCCGCTTCCAAAGACGCTGGTCGTGGATCCGCTTGTGGCGGCCCAGGAATTCGGCGATGGATACGCGGATCGGGGCTTTGAAAAACTCATGCCGAAAGCAGCCAAAGATTTCCTGAAGACGGTGCGGTACATCACGCAGGGGCTCACAAATCGGCGCGGCGACGTGCTCATTCCGAAAGAAGAGATCACGTCGCGCGAAGCGTTCTATCAGCTGATTGGCTTTGTGCCCGAGCGCATAACCCGCCAGTACGCCGAGAACCGCGCGAAGATGGACACGCAAACGAAAATTCTCGATCGGCGCGTCGAGATTATGGACAGGCTGTTCCACGCAGCTCATGCGGATGACGCCGAAGGGATCAAAGAGGCGATCGAGATGGCGCAGAAATTCAACCGCGCCAATCCAACGAAAGCCATTGAGGCCAGGACGATCATCAGCTCGGCAAAGTCCCGTAACCGTTACAGCGCGCAGTCAGTGCGCGGCGCGTCCTTGGACCCCGCCATGCGCTATCTTCACGAAGAGTTCAAATTTTCGAATCCGCAGAACGAGGAGCCGACTGAATGACTCTTTTTGAACAAGCATGGGAGCTGACAGGCAAGGCCGAGGGCGGGTATTCGAACAATCCCGACGATCACGGCGGCGAGACGAATTGGGGTATCACTGCGCTTGTTGCTCGGCGATACGGATACACGGGGTCAATGCGCGACTTGCCGAGGCCCCGGGCCAAAGAGATCGCCAAAAAGGCGTATTGGGACGTCATGAAACTGGACCAGATCGCCGCGCTTTCGGAGCCAATCGCCGCCGAACTCTTTGATTCTGGTTTCAATTCTGGCCCGATGCAGGCAGTGATATGGTTGCAGCGTACTTTGAACGCCCTCAATCGCGATCAGAAAGACTACCCGGATCAATCCGAGGATGGTAGACTGGGGCCCTTGACAATCTCCGCGCTGAAGACTTTTCTCAAAGCGCGCGGGGCCGACGGAGAGCTTGTCATGCTTCGCGCATTGAACGGTTTACAGCTCGCGTTTCTGGTCGGCATCAAACAAGAGACTTTTCTTTTTGGTTGGATTTTGAATCGAGTGAGGATTTGACATGAAAGAGTGGTTTCTCAAATATCGTAGCGCCCTCATTCTTTTGGGTGTTGCGGTAGTAGGCGCTTTGCGCGTCGCTAAACCGGAGTGGATGCTTCCGTCTGACGACCAGGTTTCGACCTACGTAGACGCGGTCTACGCTGTGGTTTCTCCATTGGTGGCGGTCAGTGTCTTCTACAAGTCCAGTACCTCGACCAATTCGCTCAAAGAGGATCCGCCCAATGCGTAAACTTATCGCGGCACTGTTTCTCGGCTGTGCCTTACTCGTATCGAGTTGCGCTACGCAGCTCCAGGCCGACGGCACGGTCAAGAATGTTGTTGTTGGCTGTGAAGCAACTACGCCAGCCAAGTCTTTAGCCTGCGCATCGGCCACACTCAAAGCTTGGGCCGCCGCCGCCGACAAAAAGTTTCTGGCTGGACAAATCCCGATCGACAAAGCCGAACGCCTCCAACTACGCTTCGTCAACATCTACAATCTCCTTAAAAACGCCGAAGAGGCCATCGCGCTCGGGAGCGGCAATGACGGAGATTATTTGCAGATAGCCGACGATCTTTTGGCCGCAGTTGAAAAGGAGCTATCCTGATGAGCGAAACCGCATTTCTTCTTGCGCTTGAGCTGGTCCGCGCGGTGCGAGACGGCGTCTCGATATCGCGAGAGCTTGGAATAAGCTACTCCGAGGTCGTCAAGCGGGCAGCCGAAATCGAGGCGACTGGCAGAGAGTTCACGGTCGCAGACGCCCGCGTTTTTCTGGAAGAAGCTCGCGTGCAGCTCGATATCAATGCCGAACACATCCGGGCGGCCAAAGAAGCGGCCGGTCAGTAAAGTGAAGCAGTGACGATGGACTTCGATATGAAGACCCTGGTCGGATTCATCGGCGCCCTAACCGGCGGCGCAGTTTGGACCGGAAAGCTTCACCAAAGAATCAACGGGCACGACGCCATGTTCAAAACCATCTCTGAACGCCTTGCGTCCCTTGACGAAACAGCCAAAGAAACCGAACGCTCGCTCGGGCGCATCGAGGGGCGTCTGGACGTCCTTTTAAGTGACCGAGATCCTGGCCGGGCGTGATCTAGAACATCCTTATCGCGCACAGGCGGTTTCTTTCGGCTATCTCGATCGCTCATAGACGATTTCTTTCAGCGAATTCAGCAATAGCTCTTGCTGCGCATCCTTTGCGGATAGTGCAGCCACGACAACTTCGTCCATCGTGCCCTGCGCGATGATGTGGTGAACGACCACGTTTCGCCCGACGCGCCGGTGGCCGCCGGCCAGGCGCGCATTGGCCTGCTGGTAGAGCTTCAGACTCCACGGGAGCCCGAACCACACGATGTCACAAGCCCCGCTCTTGTGGAGATTCAGGCCCTCTCCGGCGCTGTCGGGGTGAAGCAGGAGCACCTTGAGCTTCCCGGCGTCCCAGGCGGCCTCGGCCCCTTTATCCCGGATCTCGGCATGGGCGATCTTCAGCTTCCGCAGAAGCGGCCGGATCCGGGCCAAATCGTGTTTGAAGGTGTAGGCCACCAGCACCGGGCCGTAAATGCCCTCCAGGACCTCCTGGAGCGCCTCCAGCTTCGCCTCGTGGAAGACCACCCAAGCTCGGTCCACCGTGTAAACGGCGCCCTGAGCGAGCTGGAGGAGCTTCCCGGCGAGGACGGCGCCGTTGACCGCCGTTACGGTCCGGCCCGCGATCGCGGCGATGGATTGAACCTCCAACTGTCGATATTTTTTCCACTGCTCTGTGGTCAAATTGACCGGAATGAAGTTGTTCATCACCGGTGGCAACTCGAGATAGTCCTCGGCACGCATCGAGACAACGATGTCCGCGATCAAGGTTTTGATCTGGTCCACGGCGTATGGACGCGGCAGCCATTTGAAGATGTAGGGATTGTGGTCAAACCAGCGATCCCGAAACTCGGTAATCGTGCGCCCGAGACGTTCGCCACGATCCAACAGGTAGATCTGCGACCACAGATCGGCGAATGAGTTCGGGCTCGGCGTCCCAGTCAACTCTATGCAGCGGTCAAACAGCTTACGAAGCAGCTTCATTCTACGAACTCGGACCGACGAGTTATCCTTGAAGCTGGCGCTTTCGTCGATTACAACCGTGTCCCACGGCCACTTCTTTATTTGCTTGTAGCGTTTACCGACGAGCACTGCGAACTGGTCAAAAAGCCAGGGCACGTTCTCGCGATTGATGAGGTGGATGTCGGCCCGAGCGCGTAATCCGAGTAAACGCTCCTGCGCAGATCCGAGGATGTACGAATACGTGAGTCCGGTTGTGTGCTCCCATCCCGCTATTTCATCCGGCCAGGTCTTTCGAGCCACGCGCAACGGCGCGATGATAAGCGTGTTGCCGACATCATGACTGTCGATCATCTCGCGCAGCGCGGTGAGAGTGGCCACTGATTTGCCGAGGCCCATGTCCAGCCAGAGCGCGCAGGCGGGCGTGTCCTTGATGAATTGCGTAGCGCGTTCCTGGTACGCCCGCATATCGCTACGCTTGAGCATAGTTCGCCCAAGTCCAGTAGCGGGAGCTGCACTTTGGGCAGCCATCATAGTAGTGCTTGCCGCGGGGCATTGGTTTGCCTTCGGGATCGTACACGAGCGGGCCATCACCGAGCCACTCGTGATCGCATTGGCAGCACTTATTGTGCGCCTTGGCGGGATTGTTTACCGGCACGGCCGCCCGATCCGAAACAGCACCTCGTTCGGGCAAGTGCTAAGACGATCTCGAGCCTCGTGTCCGATCTCATCTACCGTCTCGGTCATCAGCAACAAGAAGTCCACCACGCTGTCGCACCAGTACGCCTCGCCGCCGTGGTCTCGGATATCGAGGATCTTCTGCCATTGCAGATCGGTGGGCCTTTCGCCCGGCGCCTTGAATTCGATAAATTTGACGCGGCCGTTCTTCAGGAAAATGTCATCCGGTTCGGCTTTGTTGGCCGGAGATGAGAACTTTCGCGTCCACCAATTCGCTCGGCGCGCGTGGCGTTTGCATGTCAGCTCTATTGAACGTTCCATCATTTTCTGTACCTCTTAACGCGGAAACCTTTAGCGCGAACGGGCAAGTCTCCGGCCCACTCAGGGATTTGACACATGACGGCGGCGGCCTCGTCTAGCGACCCGAAATCCTCGGCCGGCTCGGTGATACCTTCGTCGTGAGTTGATCCTACAACCGGATATCCTGCGGTTTCGAGTTTCAGTAGGCCGTTGGCCAGCAGATCGCGCGCTATCGCTTGCGCTGCGTTTTCTGTCCACCGACCGCCATAGGTTTTGACCCGCCCCCAGCGCCGTGTAAACGTGTCTATCCCGAGAAAAGTCACCTTTCCTTCTAGATCGAGCTGCGGTTTGAAATAGGCAACGCGCCGCCCGGACGGTAGCCGCATATAGAGCCAGTCGCGCTCCGTTTTGAACATCAGCTTTTTGTTCTTGAGCGCAAAGATCTTTCCGGGATTGGCTACGGCCGAAGCTGCGACACGCTCTAACTCGTACCATAGCGACACTGTTTTCGGATTGGCCAGACGCCATTGTTCTTTTATTTGATCCCCGCGTTCTTCGTCGACTGTGGCCCCGTGCTGTTTGGCCATTTTGACGAAAGCCTTCTTCCCGCCCTGGAACCCCAGGGCCAACTCGGGAATTTTGCCGTAGAGAAATCGCTCGTCTGGACCGATTTCGTCGACGGACTTGCGCAAGATTCCGGCCGCCGTGAATTCGTAGACGCGACCGTCAGTGCGGTACACCTCGAGTTTGATTTGATCCCCGGCAAGCCACGCCGTAATGCAACCTTCGATGGCGGAGAAATCTTCGCATAACAGATCGCTACCTGGATCCGGAATGAGCATTCCACGAACAGTGCTGGCCAGAACTTTCATGGGGTTCTCGTCGTATAGCATTTGTAGATACGCGAGATCGCGTGCAGCAAACATGTCGATAGCCAGCTCCGGGTCTTTGATGACGGGCCGAAAAAGATTGTGAAGCTGCGCGATTACGGAAGACCAGCGCCCGGTCGCGGCGCCAAAGTAGATGTACATCCCCCGCACACGGCCATCGGCACACACGGCGCTCTCCAGCGCCGAGAACTTGGCAACGGCCTTCATGCCATAGTACGTATAGATCTTCAGGAGCGTGCGAACTGCGGGCGGCAAATCTGGTAGCTCTAGAAGCTTGATGACAGTTTGCGCCTGCAAGTCGACAAGGACGGGGTAGCCTCCCACAGTGCGGATCCACGCGGCCAGGGCTTCGCGTTGTGTCGGTTTCAACCCGCAGACCGCGATGCACTTTTTTTCGAGGATTTTCTTGTACTGCGTCAACAGCACTTGCGCATTGGCAATAGCCACAGGATCGACCCGCATTCCGCGGTCGTTGATGAGTTGATCCAATTCCCACACGCGCTGTTCGTAGGGGCTCAGATCCGGGACGTATTGATCGAGATCGTATTCGGCGCGCACATCGTCCATGTTGTAGAGATAAAGCCCGATATGGCGTTCGGGATCCGTCTCCGGCGTTGCTCTCGGCTCCCACACCGCGCCTTCGACATCGTGTTCTCGGGCCGCCTCCAGCGTTTTCCTAGATGCTTTACGTGGCTTGCAGAGAAACATCATGTCCATCTTGCCGGCGGCATCTTTGGCTCGAGTGCCGGCTGCGGCGGCTCCCTCCTCCAAAGAACGTGGCAGCCCGTGGGCCGCAGTCTTCGCGGCGGTGCAAACCCATTGCGAAATTTCGGTATGCGGAAAGCCTATCTCCTGGCCAGCCATCGCGTTCAACAGAACTCGTTCGAACTGGGCATTGTGCGCGCGGCCTTTGCCGCCATTGGCGAAATGCTCGTATAGATCTTTCGGGATATTCAGACTGGCGTACAGCCGGCCGTCGGGCTCCATTTGCTCGAACACGGGTTGAAGCACGATCTTCGGAAGATTGGATCTCGGCACCCACAAGTTCACGGGCCCGTCATCGAATTTGTACGCGATGCTCAGAATCTCGGTGCTCGGATGTTCCGCGTAGCGATAAGCGCCGCACTTCTTTAGCGGGGCCTCGCTGTAGGTCTCGATGTCAATATGGCAGGCTTCAGCGGCGGCCATGTTGCCACCAGTTTGCCGCACGGCGCCAGGCGTAACTCCTGATAATCGACGTCACGGTGAACAACAATGTGATCCAAAAACTTGAGTGCGTATCCACGGAAAACCCGAATAAGGGGGCTGCCACAAAGAGCCATGTCGCCCATGAAATCAGAAAGCCGCTCAACGTATTGAGTGACGCCTCGATGAACGAGTGTCGTCTATTTTGCATTGAGTTTACTCTTGATGGCGAGATCTGTTCTGCGATCCAGAGCGATCAATTCGAAACTTACGAACGCAGCGAAAGCGAACAGCGCGGTCCACGGGCCGGCCTCTTTGTAGATGCAGGCAGACCAGAAAATTGCAACGCCGAGCCGAAGAAGGAACATGCTAAACTCCCTGCATATCCTCAAGAATTGCCGCGGCCATATCGAAATCTTTGGCTGAAAAACTTCCGGCCCCGGTGAGCGGTCCCCTACCCGTCAGAGTTCCGCCGTCTATCATGCCGCCGATCATCGAACCGCCAAGCGCGAGATCGTCCAGGGAGGGTAAGTCTGCGGGAGCCACTCCGTTACAAAGATCCTCCAGTATTTTCTCAGCCAAGCAACGCGCGCAATCCTTTCCCGGGGCGGTTTGGATCGTGCCGGCCGGGTGGTATTTCTGGCAGCTCAGGCGTTTTACCAGGTCGCGGACTCGAGAGAGCTGGTCAAAACTGACGTACATTTTCATCTCCAAAAGGTGACGGCCGGGGGCGCTGGAGCTAATTTTTGTTGTGCGTAGCCCCCGGCCGTCGGTGCGCTATTCCCAATCTTCCTTGTCTGCGGCGCTCGGTGCGACGTTGCCGTTCACTTCGACGTCGTCTTCGAGCTTCTCGAATTCCTCTTCCGCATCCACGGGTTTCACACCAAACGCCACGCCGTCTTTGACGAATTGCACGGCGCGCAGATTGGCATTCACTCGCCGCCCAAACTCGTTATCCATAATCCACAGCGTAATCGTCCCGATGACGTAGCAGCCCGAGTAGGGTTTGCCGTCGGCTTCGGCCAGTGGTGAGCGGCCACGATCGACCACGTTGGGCCGCGTCTTGTTGCTGCTGGAGATGTAG
>Ga0209342_10002748_pt1 | contig 18690 bp, 13 predicted proteins | sample RifCSP16_2_FD_184023 | JGI IMG/M metagenome (GOLD analysis project Ga0209342, IMG submission 184023) | Soil microbial communities from Rifle, Colorado - Rifle CSP2_sed 16_2 (SPAdes) (version 2) | ecosystem: Environmental > Terrestrial > Deep subsurface > Rock core/Sediment | place: Rifle... | reverse complement strand
AGCGATGGACGCGCTGCTGAACCTGGCAGGGGTGATCTTGATCCTGGCTATTCTCGCATCCGTCGCCTCTCTCTTCATTCGTTTTCGGCGGTCCGGAACCATCCAGCAGCAACAATTGAAATGGATGGCTTACGCAACCGCGTTTTTGATCCTCTCAATGCTGGTCAGTTTGGTCCTGTACGCGGCCTTCGGGCAGAATAACCAGGCCACCCATATCGGCGCGACGGTTGCAGGTTTCGGTTTCTTTGGGATTGCTCTGGCCGCAACCATTGCCATCCTGCGCTATCGGCTGTTCGACATTGACATAGTCATCAATCGTACACTGGTTTACGGAGGGCTCACCACTGCCGTCGTTGGACTATACGTGTTCATCGTCGGATACCTCGGTACCCTGCTCCACATACCAGGCGAGGCGCATCAAGCGAGCGATCTCATCATTTCGCTCATCGCCACCGCCATTGTGGCTGTGATCTTCCAGCCCCTGCGCGACTGGCTCCAGCGCCGCGTCAACCGCCTGATGTACGGGGAGCGTGACGATCCCTATGCCGTGCTTTCGCGCCTGGGCCAGCGGCTGGAGGCGACCCTCGCCCCAGAGGCCGTGCTGCCGGCAATTGTCGAAACCGTGGCTCAGACGCTCAAACTGTCCTGCGTGGCAATTGCGTTGAAAGAGGCGTCTGCGGATAATTTCAAGATCGTCGCCGCCTCCAGCCCGAATGCTTTTTCCCATCCTGCCACTCCCGGAAATTACGACCGCGGTGCGGCTTTTGCGGTTTCGCCCCTTTCGCGTTCAGATCCTACCCTGGGTGAGCATCTCCCCCTCGTCTATCAAGGTGAGTTGATTGGACAGCTGATCTTTTCGCCGCGTGCCCCTAGCGAATCCTTCACACCGGCGGAACGGCGCTTGCTGGGAGACATCGCCCATCAAGCCAGTGTGGCTGCACATGCCGTGCGCCTTACCGCCGACCTGCAGCGCTCGCGGGAGCGTATCGTTACCGCCCGCGAAGAGGAGCGCCGCCGCCTGCGTCGTGACCTGCACGACGGTCTCGGCCCCGCGCTCGCCAGCCTGACGCTCAAGCTAGACGCCGCCCGTAACCTGCTAATACGAGACCCAGAGGCTGTCGACACGCTCTTGGTCGAGTTGAAGGCTCAGACGCAAGCGGCTGTCTCTGACATCCGCCGCCTGGCTTACGATCTACGCCCGCCCGCGCTCGATGAACTCGGACTGGCTTCAGCTATACGGGAATACGTAACAAGCCAGCCTGCTGATGGCCTGCATATCACAGTGGAAGCGCCTGAGTCCTTGCCGCCGCTGCCGGCTGCGGTCGAGGTTGCCGCCTATCGCATCGCGCTCGAAGCGCTGACCAATGTCATCCGGCATGCCAACGCTCGTGAATGCGTTATCCGCGTATCGCTCTCCGACGCTTACGCGCTTTCGCCCCTTTCGCGTTCAGATCCTACCTTGCAGGTGGAAGTGACAGACAACGGCATCGGCTTGAAAGCCCATACTCGCGCGGGTGTGGGGCTGACCTCGATGCGCGAACGCGCCGTCGAGTTGGGTGGAACGTGCGCGATCGAACGCCTCCCCACGGGCGGCACGTGCGTTCTTGCCCGTCTGCCGCTGTCCACTGCCGAGAAGTGAGCCCTGTCCTGAGGCATGTCCTGAGGAACGAAGGAAACGAAGGAATGGATCGCATCCGCATCCTCATCGCCGACGACCACACCCTGTTTCGAAATGGGCTGCTCGCTCTGCTCAACTCGATCCCCGACGCTGAGGTGGTTGGCGAGGCGTCGACGGGCGAAGAGGTGATCGCACGCGCTGCGACACTCCAACCCGACGTTATCCTCATGGATATCCAGATGCCGGTCGTGAATGGCATCGAGGCGACGCGCCACATCCTCCACACCAGCCCACACATCGGTATCCTCATCCTGACGATGTTTGAAGACGACGACTCGGTCTTCGCCGCGATGCGCGCCGGAGCCCGCGGATATATTCTCAAAGGGGCGGATCAGGCGGAGATGCTGCGCGCCATCCGCGCCGTGGCGAGCGGCGACGCCCTCTTCGGCCCGGCGATTGCCCGGCGGCTGATGCGCTATTTCGCCACGCCGAAGCCCTCCTTGCTTACCCAGGTTTTCCCCGAACTGACCGATCGCGAACGTGAGATCCTCAACCTGATCGCCCAGGGTTACAACAACATTGAAATCGCCAACCGCTTGATTCTCAGCCCGAAGACGGTGCGCAACCACGTGTCCAATATCTTCAGCAAGTTGCAGGTAGCAGACCGGGCGCAGGCGATTGTCAAGGCACGCGAGGCGGGTTTGGGCTCTGACAAGAACCCTGGCCTCTAATATTGAATGATTTAATCCTTTAGCTTCCAAATTGAGATCCAACTGAGAAGCGAAAGGCAGTCCGTTCTGTCCAGGGTTATGAAAAAGAGAACACAGTTCTTGTCACGCGCCGCCTCGATAAAGAACAGCTCGAGACCTGGCGGTGCGGGGTATTGCTCTGCGCAGGTAACCGACCCAACCCGCCCAGGTGGAAGCGACAGAAAAAGAGAAAACGGACCCCTTCCAAATCCCGAACTGAGGTTAAAATAGGTGGGTTAATACATCCAGACATAGCGACCTGCCTGAGATCCGTTGCACAAGAGGAAATCCGAGCGAATGATGATGGGAGAAACACAACCCAATAAGACTGCCTGGCTTGACCGACCAATATTCAACCACCTGACCCTGAATGTCGAGACCGTTCTTTTCGTATTGATCCTGGTGCTGGCGATCTTGAGTCGCTTTTATGATCTCGGCGCTCGCGTCATGAGCCACGACGAGACTTCGCACGTATACTTTTCCTGGCTATACGAACAAGGCAATGGGTACTCACACGACCCGGTCACCCATGGGCCTCTCCAATTCCACTTAATCGCCTTTTCCTACTTTTTGTTTGGAGATAATGACTTCACAGCTCGGATACCGGTCGCACTGTTCAGCGTTGGGACGATCGCATTCCTCTGGTACTGGCGAGGGATATTAGGACGTGCTGGAGTGCTGATCGCTTCATTCTTATTTCTAATCTCGCCCTATATGTTGTATTACGGGCGTTATGCCCGCAACGAGGCGTATGTTGGCTTATTCGGTGTGGTCACCTTGTGGGCTATCTTGCGTTATCTGGAAAGTGGTCATACACGTTATGTTTACTGGCTTACCGCGGCGACCGTTTTTCACTTCATCACCAAAGAGACCTCTTTTATCTATACTGCCCAAGCACTGATCTTCCTGGCATTCACCCTGGTTTACCACCTATCCCAGCGGACATGGGTAATGCCAAGCTTGCGAACTCTATTTTTGATCGTACTTATTGCCACTCTCCTGCTCCTCGGTATCGGCGGCGGGTTGCTGCTGTTCGGTCAGGGTGAATCAAGGTTCACCGAAGGCGAAACCCTCCCACCTGCCATACCCGGACAGAGCGCGGAGCCTGCTCCTAGCAGCAGGTTGCCGGTGTTGCCCGGAATTCTTGTTTTGCTGGGAATCATCGGGTTGATCTTATCGGCTTACCTTGTGCTTCGTGGATATAGCTGGGCTAACCTGAGGGGTGAACGCGCCTTTAGCCTGTTAGTTATCCTGGGAACGATGGTTTTACCCATGCTGGCTCCGTTTCCGGTGAAATTCTTGGGTTACAATCCGATTGATTATCAAAATGCCACCAGCATCTTCTATGACGCGGCATTCACCATTCTCTTTGCTTTGATCGCCATTGGGTTGGGTCTGGCGTGGAATGCGAGATTATGGCTGGCAAATGTTGCCCTTTTTTACGGCGTCTTTATCATCTTTTACACCAGCCTGTTCTCCAATGGTTTTGGTTTTGTCACCGGCTTGATCGGCTCCTTGGGCTACTGGCTGGAACAGCAAAACGTAAACCGAGGCAGTCAGCCCTGGTACTATTACCTGCTCGTCCAGGTCCCCATCTACGAATTTTTACCTGCACTGGGGAGCTTTTTTGCCCTGTTGTTATCCCCAATATTATTGCTAAAGCGCAATCCAGTTCAGCAAGAAAATGCTTTCCCCGCGCAAGAGATCCAGGAAATGAGCCTGGAGACGCAGCATTTTTTGGCTGAACCGGCAGCTCTGGAAAACCCAGCAACCAAATCAAAATCGATCACCCCCACTCAATCGAGCTTCACAGTAGTATTTCTTGGATTTTGGAGCATCACCAGTTTGCTCGCTTATTCAATCGCCGGCGAAAAAATGCCCTGGCTGACCGTCCACATCACACTTCCGATGATACTGCTCTGCGCCTGGTTCCTCAGCAAGCTGGTGGAGCTGGTCGACTGGGATGCCCTGCGCAAGCGCAATGGGATTCTGGTGGCTATCTTGATGATCGTTTTCCTGCTCGCATCTCTGGCGACCATCGGTAGCGGGATTGGTTCCAACCCGCCATTTCAAGGAAAGGAGCTGGCGCAACTGCAATCAACCAGCACGTTTATAACTGCCTTGCTAACTGCGCTCATCAGCGGTTGGCTGTTATCTCGTTATGTAATGAACTGGAACTTGAACCAGCTTTCCTATTTGGTCGCGTTGATGATTTTCGCCATGCTGGGTGGACTGACGATGCGCGCGGCTTTTCGGGCTGCCTACATAAATTACGATAACGCCACCGAATACCTGGTCTATGCCCACATGGCGCGCGGCCCCAAGGATGCCCTCGAGCAAATTGAAGAAATATCCCGCCGCACCACGAATGATCTAGCCATCCGCGTAGCTTATGACGATGTCACCACATATCCATACTGGTGGTATTTACGCAACTACACCAATAAAGATTTTTTTGGCAAGGAGCCCACTCGCGCCCAGCGCGAAGCCGCGGTTATCCTGGTCGGAGATGCAAACTATTCGAAAATCGAACCCGTCGTCGGGCAGGCATATCAAAAATTCGAATATATCCGCATCTGGTGGCCTAACCAAGATTATTTCGGTTTGACCCGAGAACGCATCCTGGAGGCGCTCACCAATCACAACATGCGCGCGGCAATAATTAAGATCTGGCTGGATCGCGATTACTCCCTTTACAGCCAGCTCACCAATCAAGATTTCAGTTTATCCAAATGGCAGCCTTCACAAAGTATGCGCCTTTATATCCGCAAAGACATCATTTCAAGCTTGTGGAATTACGGCGTCGCTCCTTCCCCTGGGGCCATCGTAGCCGACCCGTACGAGGGAAAACAAATCCCCCTGGTTGCAGACAAAACCTTTGGGAGCATGGGTACAGCCGCGGGACAATTCAATCGACCGCGTGACGTGGCAGTCGCTGCAGATGGGAGCATTTACATTGCCGATACAGAAAACCACCGCATTCAACATCTGTCCGAGGATGGCGAGGTGCTTCATGTGTGGGGTTCTTTCGCTGCCGGTTCGGGAACAGGGCCTGCGCCTGCAGGAACTTTCAATGAGCCCTGGGGTCTCAGCCTGGGGCCAGATGGCTCGGTCTACGTAGCGGACACCTGGAATCACCGCATCCAAAAGTTCAGCCCGGACGGGCAATTTATTACCACCTGGGGTTACGGAATCAGTCAATCAGAGGACCCCTTCGGTTTTTATGGACCCCGTGATGTCGCCGTAAACTCATTAGGAGAGGTATTTGTTACCGATACCGGGAATAAGCGCATCGTCGTATTCGATGCGGATGGCAATTTCATCGCCCAATTTGGCGGCACTGGGCTGGCGCCAGGGCAATTTGACGAACCGGTTGGTCTTGCAATCGACGCTCAGAACCGCATCTACGTCGCGGATACATGGAATCAAAGGGTTCAAGTATTCATTTCCTCTGCGGATAACACCTACCTCCCGCTGTTACAGTGGGAAATTGTCGGTTGGTATGGTTCCTCGGTGGACAATAAACCTTTTATCGCTGTGGATAACAATGGCAATATCTTCGTGGCAGATCCTGAAGGTTATCGAGTATTACAGTTTACCAATACAGGCGAATTCGTTCGTTATTGGGGTGATTTGTCCACTGGCTTGGATGGTTTTAGCCTAGTCGGCGGCGTCAGCCCGGATGATGAGAAAGGTATTTGGGTTGTAGATACGAACAACCATCGCCTGATGCACTTCAATCTACTGGATACCCAGTAAATGGTATAATCCTTTCGCTTAAAAGGGGTGTGCAATTATATTTATGGAGCAACAGGCTGGATGAAACTTCACGAATACCAATCAAAACAAATCTTTGCCCGTTATGGCATTCCAATTCCTAAGGGCAAAGTAGCGGCTACCGCACAAGAAGCAAAGCAAATTGCTGAAGAACTGGGTAGCCGCGTTGTTATTAAATCTCAAGTCTTAGTAGGAGGCCGGGGTAAATCCGGCGGCATCATGTTGGCGAAAACGCCGGAAAATGCTGAGGAGGTCGCTTCTCAGATCCTGGCTATGGAGATCAATGGGCTGCCGGTTCGCAAGGTGCTCGTAGATGAAGCCGCCAAAATCGAAAAGGAAATTTACCTGGGCGTGACCAATGACCGCGCCGCTGGCAAACCGGTGATGATGGCTTCAGCCGCAGGCGGAGTGGATATTGAAGAAGTTGCCAGGGTAAACCCTGAGCAGATCATCAAAATTCACGTAGACCCCCTTCTCGGTTTGCGAGACTACCAATCCAGGGATATCGCTGCAGGTATCGATCTGCCCCGTGAGATGTGGCGCACGTTCGGTTATATCGCCAGTGGCTTGTGGAAAGCATACAGCGATTGTGATGCTACCCTGGCAGAAATCAATCCCCTGGTGATCACCTTGGAAAACCAGCTCTTGGCGCTCGATGGCAAGATGATCATCGACGACAACGCACTGTTCCGTCATCCCGATCTTGCTGAAATGCGTGATCACGACGTAGAAGAACCATCTGAGATCGAAGCCAGAAAATATGGGCTGTCATTCATAAAGCTCGATGGTGATATCGGCTGCATGGTCAACGGAGCAGGCCTGGCCATGACCACCATGGATATTATCAAGCTCTATGGTGGCGAACCAGCCAATTTTCTCGATATCGGCGGCGGCGCCACCGCGGATAAAGTAGCTGCTGCGCTGCGCATCCTTCTAACCGATGCGAATGTCAAAGCTGTTTTGTTTAATATCTTCGGAGGTATCACCCGCGGCGATGAAGTCGCCCGGGGAATCCTGGCTGCCCTGGATGAAGTGAAAACAGACGTCCCCATGGTCACCCGCCTGGTAGGAACGAACGCCGAGGAGGGGCGTGAAATCCTGGCTAAAGCCAATATGATCACTGCCGCCACCCTCTCCGAAGCAGCCCGGCTGGCTGTCGCCGTAGCTAGCAGAAGGCAGGTCCAGTGAGTATCCTGATTGATAAAAGTACACGCCTATTAGTCCAGGGGATCACCGGCAACGAAGGCTCGTTTCATACCCAACAAATGCTTGCTTACGGCACCAATATTGTCTCTGGCGTTACTCCCGGTAAGGGCGGGGAGTGGGTTTTGAACGGAAAGATTCCGGTGTTCGATTCCGTAAGAATAGCAGTGGAAGCGACGGGCGCAAATACAAGCGTGATTTTCGTGCCTGCGCGTTACGCCCCAGACGCCATCTTCGAAGCCGTCGATGCTGGAATTAATCTGATCGTATGTATAACCGAAGGCATCCCGGTACAAGATATGATGCGCGTGCGCAATTACATTGAGCAGAGGGATACCCGCTTGGTTGGGCCGAATTGCCCAGGCTTGCTCACTCCCAGTGAGTGCAAGGTGGGGATAATTCCAGGCGATATCGCCATTCCCGGTAATGTTGGCATCGTCTCGCGTTCGGGCACGCTAACGTATGAGGTTCTCTACGCCCTGATGTTAGAAGATATTGGAGTCAGCACCTGTGTTGGCATTGGAGGCGATCCAATCAACGGCACGAACTTTATTGATTGCCTGAGCATGTTCGAAGATGATCCCCGTACGGATCAAGTGGTCCTGATCGGCGAGATTGGCGGAATAGACGAGGAACTAGCTGCTGAATATATCGCCGCATACATGACCAAGCCGGTGGCTGCATTTATTGCCGGTCAGACCGCACCTCCTGGAAAGCGCATGGGGCATGCTGGAGCAATCGTAGAAGGTGGTTCGGGTCTAGCCGCAGACAAAATAAAGGCATTAGAGGCTGCCGGCGTTCAAGTAGCCAAGCATCCTGAAGAGATTCCCAGCCTGGTAAAGGAAGGATAGTCACAAATCAAATCCGTCCCGATTTCAGGTCCGAAGGCAGACCCACATTCGGGACGGATTTGATTGTTTACCTGTTCTCAACTTACGCTGTAATTCACCCTGTCTGACTGGTGTTTTTCATAACTGCCCAAACACACGCCTGGTATAGATATGATTGCTCTACATATGTGTGTCAATATACCGAACGGCTTCACCAACTGTTGTAATGCTCTGTGCATCTTCGTCGGATATCTCACCGCCAAATTTATCCTCAAAGGCCATGATTAGTTCAACGAGATCGAGTGAATCCGCCTCCAGATCCTCCCTAAATTTGGCGTCTGAAGTGACCTTCCCCTCGTCAACCCCCAATAGATCGACTATGATCGCCTTGATTTCTGAAAATGTGTCAGCCATATAATTATCCTCCATACAGTTTGTTTTGCCAATTGTAATCGGGCAAGTGATTCTGTCAAGCCTGAAATGCTCGTTGACAGTGATTTGGTGGGCTGGTAAGATAGCTCTATCTCACAGGAACACCGACGCATGTCAAAAGTTACGCCGATCAGCTCACGAAAAGCCGACCACATCCGCATAAATCTGGAGCAGGATGTACGTTCCGGTATAACAACTGGATTGGAAGATTATCGATTTACCCACCAGGCTTTGCCTGAACTGGACCTGGAAACGGTCAAAACGGAAGTCAAAATATTCAACCGTCTTCTTGCTGCGCCAATATTGATTTCATCCATGACGGGCGGCACCGAACAGGCAGCCAATATCAATCGTAATCTTGCCATAGCCGCCCAGGAGACCGGTGTAGCCCTCGGATTAGGATCTCAAAGAGCTGCAATCGAACATCCTGAGCTCATACCCACTTTTCAGGTCCGCCAGTACGCACCTGGTATCGCAATATTTGCTAACCTGGGCGCAATCCAGCTCAATTACAGCTATGGTATTGCTGAATGCCAGCGCGCCGTTGAGATGGTCGAGGCGGATGCCCTGATCCTGCACTTGAACCCTTTGCAGGAGGCAGTTCAGCCCGAAGGGAATACGCGTTTTTCCGGTTTATGGACGAAAATCGAACAGATATGCCGTAAACTGGCTGTACCCGTGATTGCAAAAGAGGTGGGTTGGGGAATATCGAAACAGGCAGCCAGGCAATTGCATAACGCAGGTGTATCCGCGATCGATGTCGCTGGCGCTGGCGGCACTTCTTGGTCTCAAGTTGAAATGCACCGGGCGAAGGATTCTCGCCAGGCGAAATTAGCCGCAGCATTTATGGATTGGGGCATACCGACTGCACAGGCCATTTTGAACGTCAAAGAAACGGCTCCCTCCATGACTATTTTTGCCTCCGGGGGCTTGCGCACAGGTGTGGACATCGCAAAGTGCATCGCTTTAGGGGCAACCTTGGGAGGCATGGCCAGCCCTTTTCTAAAAGCCGCGGTCCAATCGGAAGAGAAAGTGGTTGAAATCATCCAGGACCTCAATCGGGAAATAACCACTTGTATGTTCGCGGCTGGCGCAAAAGACATTCCCACCCTCCAGTGCACGGAGCTGGAAAAGGTTCGATGAGATCCATTTCCCGTCAAACGAATTACGAACTATGAAGCTTGAAAACTACGTCGATCTTATGCTGCCAGCAATCGAGGAGGAGTTGTTCAAAACGGTTGGCTGGGTGAAGAATTTCGACTCGGGTGATCTCTACGATCTGCTCACCTACCATATGGGATGGTCAGGAGATAACGATTTGCCGGCAGCCAAGGGCAAGCGGATTCGACCCTTGATGGTTGCGCTCTGCACTGATGCCGCGGGCGGCGATTGGCGTCACGCCCTGCCGGCTGCCGCGGGGGTGGAATTGATCCATAATTTCTCCTTGATCCACGATGACATTGAAGACAACAGCCCTCTCAGGCGTGGCCGGCCCACTCTGTGGAAAAAATGGAATATCCCTTTGGCGATCAACGCCGGCGACGCTATGTTCACCCTGGCTCATTTAGCCGTGCTGCAGCTTGAAAATATCACCTCAAGTACCATCGCTCTTCAGGCTTTACGCCTATTGCACGAAACCTGCCTGCGTCTAACCTCCGGTCAGCACCTGGATATATCCTACGAAAGTCGAGACGTATTAGAAATTGAAGCCTATTGGCCGATGGTTCAAGGTAAGACTGCAGCTCTTTTAGCCGCCAGCACGGAATTAGGATCGGTAGTAGCCGGTTGCGATCGAGATACTCGCGCAACCTACAGGGAGTTCGGCTACAGCCTCGGCTTAGCTTTTCAAGCCCTGGATGATCTGCTGGGTATCTGGGGCGATTCCGCTCTGACGGGCAAATCTGCCGAGAGCGATTTAATCACCAGGAAGAAATCGTTGCCTGTCCTGTATGGTTTGAGCGTTAACAGCCAGTTTGCCACGCGCTGGAAGCAAGGCTCAATAGGCATAATGGATCTTCGAGAAGTCGCCAGCTTGTTGGAAGAAGAAGGAGCCAGAGAGTACACCCAAAAAATCGCCGATCAATACACCACCCAGGCGCTAAACTTGCTGTCAGCGGCGCGACTAGAACCGCAGGCGGGAGCGGCAATACAAGAGCTGGCTCATCAACTGCTGAGACGACGATCATGATGATGATGAGCGCAAATAGATAAATCACCACCCAATAGTGCAGTTAGATAAATTCAATGAAGACCTGGTTTCCAAGCAGCCGTCCCGCTGAGGTAAGGACGAGGTTATCCCCTTGCCATGCCAGCAATCCTTTTAGAATAAGGTCATTTATTTTCCCTGCATAGATCTCGACCAGGCTGACCCCAAAGCGATTCAAGAATGCCTTCTGCGATACGCCCTCTATTGTCAGGCGCAAGCCCATCATCATTGTTTCAGCAATCTCGGTCTCTCTGTTTATCGGGATAACGTTCGCAGTGGCTGGGGTCCTGGGAAATAGATCGGGATTCTGCTTGCTGTTCCCCCACACCTGGTTTTCAGACAATCGACGAATATAATGCCCAGGGGATAGCACATTGGCTACACGCATGTTATTGGCATATCCATGCGCCCCGGCGCCCAGACCCAGGTAAGGCAAGTTCTGCCAATAATTCAAATTGTGGCGGCAGCTCGATATCTCACTACCATCCATCCTCTGAGCCCAATTCGAGATCTCATATTGCTGATAGCCATGCTTGTTCATCAATTCCGCGGCCATTTCATACATGTCAGCGGCGAGATCGGGATCAGGCTCGCACATCAGGCCGCGCGCCACCCAGGCTTGCATCGGCGTTCCATGCTCCAAGGTAAGCGAATATAACGAGAAGTTTGCCGGATGCAGGTCAAGAGCCAGGCTGAGGGATTTGCGCCAGGCGTCCAGGCTTTGGTCCGGCAGCCCGAACATCAAATCCAGGTTGATGTTATCGATCCCTGCGAGACGCGCCCAATGAACGCCATTCACCACATCCAGAAAAGTATGCTCGCGTTCCAACATCTTGAGCTCCAACTGGTTCGCAGACTGCATCCCCAGGCTCAGGCGGTTTACGCCAAGCGCAACCATATTTTTCAAGTAATCTCTGCTCAGCGTCCCTGGATTCGCCTCCAGGGATATTTCCGCTTCTGGATGAAGATCAAATCGCTTCTCCAGATGGGCTAACAATTGTTCCACCTGGTGCACCGGCAGCAAGGAAGGTGTTCCTCCGCCAAGGTAGATGGTATGCACGTGGAGTGAATTCTCGAAATATGACGAGGTGTAATCCACTTCAACACATAATGCATCGATATATTCCGGGATCATCGCCTCCAGACCGGCATAGGTATTAAAATCGCAATATGCGCAGCGATGCTGGCAGAAAGGGATATGCAGGTACAAACCAAAGCTTTCCATTGGTTGTGAGTATATCAAATATCCATCTGTCAATTCAGCTTCTCTCAAGAATCTACCATCGAAGATCGCACTTCCGCTATTTCAGAAGGCTGGTATAATCGGCAGGGTTAACCGGCAAGGTGAACCGCCGGTAGAATTAATAATGAAATCTGAATCACCAACTAAAAATACGAAATTGTGTCCTACCTGCGGCACGCGTTTGAGTGAAGACGCAAGCCGCTGTTTAGTCTGCGGGGCTGAGCTGTCCACCGCGGACAAGCCCTCCAAACCTGCGCAGGCAATACAAGGAAGCCGAATCCCGTCACTTACGTTGAGCTTACCCATTGTTCTGGGATTTATCTTTCTTTTCCTGTCGATTGGTGCTGGGTCTGTGTACTATGCTTTGCAGCAAAACACCGTGGTGGTTGAGCCAACTATTACCCCCACTATCACTTCTACCGTAACCGCGACGCTAACTCCCACGCCAGTCACCCCGGTCCCAACAGACACACCGGCCCCAACCCCCACCCCACTTTCCTACCGGGTTGCTGCTGGTGATAATTGCTCCTCCATTGCTTTTGCTTTTGGGGTATCGATCCAGAGCATTGTTTTGCTCAATGATTTGCCGGCATCCTGCGACACCCTCTTTGAAGGGCAAACTCTGCTGATACCCCACCCAACCCCCACTGCTACCCAATTGCCCACAGCAACGATGAGCGAAGCAGAAGCCACGCGAGCAGCTTGTGGCGAGGTCGACTATATCGTTCAGGATAACGACACGCTCAGCAGCATCTCAGCCAATTACGCCGTCCCAATTGCGGCGCTGAAAAGCTATAACGGATTGGTCAGCGATAATGTTCGCTCAGGGCAACCCCTGAAAATCCCCCTGTGCGAGCGGGCTGCGACTCCAGGCCCTTCACCCACCCCAACATTGCCGCCGCCCTACGCCGCCCCTAACTTGCTGCTGCCTCAAGACGGCACTCGTTTCTTACAGGCGGATACCGTCGTCGCATTACAATGGGCCGCAGTTGGGACACTGCGCGATAACGAAGCTTACGCAGCGACGATCGTCGACTTTACCGATGGGGACGAGAAAAAGCTGGTCGAGTACATTACGGATACGAAATTCATAGTTCCCCAATCTATGCGACCCATTGAAGCTGCTCCACATGTTTTTCGCTGGTGGATTATTCCCGTCCGACAAACCGGCACGGATGACAGCGGAAACCCGATTTGGGAGCCTGCTGGCAATCCCAGCGTGCAAAGGGTCTTTATCTGGATCGGAATCGGCGCTGCTGCAACGCCCGGCCCATAAGCTAACATCTGCAGTCAACAGGTGCCCGAGTGAGAAATTCACCTGGGCGCCCAGCCATCATTTTCCTGCAGGGGTTGCTCAACCCTGCGCCTGGCGGGCAATTTCCTCCAGCATCGCTGTGGTCAATGATTTTGGCCTTTCGATCGGCTGCCCTAAGATGCGGGCCCATACGGCATTCGCAGTCACACCTAACGACCTGCCAACGCCAAACATCACCGTATAGAAATCGAATTCGCGCACGCCATAGTGATACTGCAGCGTCCCACTGATGGCATCCACATTTGCCCATGGATTCTTCGCTTTCCCTTGTTCGAGGAGCACCTGTGGGACCACTTCGTTGACAATCTTTGCCACCTGAAATAGACCATCATCTGGCATATGCTGCTCTGCAAATTCATATTGGGATGTGTAGCGCGGGTCAGATTTGCGTAATACCGCATGTCCGTAGCCTGGAATTACCTGACCGCTGTTCAAAGTCTCCCAGGCATATTGTCGCACCTGTTCTTTCTTCGGAACGCCCCCGAAAGTTTCGTAGACGCTTAAAAGCCAGCGCAAACACTCTTGGTTTGCCAGACCGTGAAGCGGTCCAGCCAGGCTGTTGATCCCCGCGGAGAATGCATAATAGATATCTGATAATGTCGAGGCTGCCAGATGGGTTGCGTGAGCGCTGGCGTTGCCGCTCTCATGATCGGAATGTAAAATAAAATACAACCTAGATAGGTCTTTATATTCCTGCGAGGGTATGTCGATCATGTAAGCGAAATTGGCGCCCCAGTCCAGACTTGGGTCAGGCGGTATGAATTGGCCGCCTTTATATTTCAAGTTATAGATATAAGCGGCAATCGCTGGCAGCTTGGCGGTCAAATTCAGGCTGTCCTCAAGCATGGGCTCCCAATATTCATCTTTGGTCATCCCCTCGTAATACCGTCTGGCGAAGATTGATTGGTGCTGCAAAGCTAATACCGCTTGTGAGAACAGCATCATGGGGTGTGAATCGGCCGGCATTGCCTGGAGCACTTCGAGAACATATCCCGGCACTTCCGAGCGCAGCCTCCATTCGTCTTCCACCTCTTCCGCCTGTCTTGCAGTCGGTAGCTCTCCAACGATAAACAAATAATACAATCCGCCCACATAAGGCATGCTCGCCCCCTTTGGTTTTGGCAGCCTTTGGAGAACCTCAGGGATGGTATACCCGCGAAAGCGTATGCCTTCGTTGGGATCGACAAAGGAGATATCCGTCACTAATGACTTGACACTCCGCATCCCGCCATAAACCTGGGCAATTGTCACTTCACCCACCTTGACATCCCCACTCACCTTGACAAGTTTGCGCACACGCTCGCGCCATTCGGGTATTAAATGATGTAATTTCTCCTTCAGCTCCATCGCATGATGTCCCTTACTCTATAACTCTAATTTGGCGATATTTTCTTTGACGCCCTGAGCAGATTTATGGAACGCAGCCATCTCCTCGTCTGTCAACCTGTATTCAATGATCTTTTCGACGCCGCTTTTGCCCAACTGAACCGGGACGCCAAAGAACAAATCGTTCAGACCGTACTCGCCGTTAAGATACGCCGCCGCAGGGACGATTAAATGCTTATCTTTCAGGATGGCCTCTACCATTTGGGTGACTGCGACAGCTGGCGCGTAATATGCACTCCCCGTTTTCAGCAGGCTGACGATTTCGCCGCCGCCTTTTCGTGTGCGCTCAACGATAGCTGCCAGTCGATCTTCAGGCAGGATCTCCTCCAAGGGTATGCCGGCGACGTTCGAGTGCCGGGTAAGGGGTACCATCTCATCTCCATGACCGCCTAAAACGTAGCAATGTACATTTTCAACGCTCACTCCCAATTCCACAGCTACGAACGCCCTCATCCTGGCTGAATCGAGAATGCCGGCTTGCCCGACCACTCGATGAGGGGGGATCCCAGCCACTTTCATCGTCAGATAGGCCATCACATCCAGAGGGTTTGTCAGCACAACGAAGATCGCTTCCGGCGAGTATTGGATCGCATTCCTGGTCGCCTCTCGAACGATCTGGGCATTGGCGGCGAGCAGATCGTCTCTGCTCATGCCCGGCTTGCGCGCCAGCCCAGCCGTAATGACAATGATATCCGATCCCTTAGTGATAGGGTATTCATTCCCGCCGCTCACCATCACATCTTTACCGATCACTGGCATGGCTTCTAACAAGTCCAGCGCTTTGCCTTGCGGCATCCCCTCGATGACATCCACTAAAACCATGTCGGCGATCTCTTTTTCTGCCAGCCAGTGAGCTGTTGTTGAACCTGTCATCCCCGCTCCGATAATTGAAACTTTATTGTTCATATTGGCATTCTCCCGTGGCTATGGATTATCGAGAGCCCATGACAATTTCGGATTCAGATTCTGAGTTCTCCTCGAGAAAATGTATCGCCTCCATTGCCGCGGCCGCGCCCATGCCTGCCGAAGTCACCACTTGCCGAAAGATTGGATCGGCTACTTCGCCGGCGGCGAATACACCGGGCACATTCGTATGCATCAAGTTATCTACCACCAGGTAACCCAGCTCGTCCATCTCGAGCTGCCTTTTGAAGAGCTCGTTATTTGGATCGTGGCCGATGAAGATAAAAACGCCATCCGTGGGATGTTCGACGATCTCTTCAGTAATCGCGTTTTTCATCCGCACTCCGCTGACCGCATTTTCGCCAAGGATATCCGTCACAATCGTGTTCCAAATAAATTGTATCTTGGGATGAGCAAAAGCGCGTTTTTGCAAGATTGCCCCAGCGCGCAGTTCATCTCTCCGATGAATGATCTTCACCGATTTTGCGTAGCGGGTAAGGAACAGGCTTTCCTCCAGGGCGCTATCACCTCCACCCACAACCACAACATCTTTTTCCTTGAAAAACCACCCATCGCAGGTGGCACAGTACGAAACGCCTCTTCCCGTCAGTTCCACCTCACCGGGCACACCTAAATGCCTCGGTGTTGCGCCGGTAGTGATAATCAAGGAATTCGCCAGATATTCCCCATGGTAGGTTTTCACTCTGAAGGGGCGCTGGCTGAGATCGACCTCGGTCGCCGTGTCGAATTCCAGCCTGGCGCCAAATCGCTCAGCCTGCTTTTGAAACAGCTCCACCATCTCTCCTCCGCCCACACCATCTGGAAACCCCGGGTAATTCTCCACCGTATAAGTGAGCGAGACCTGCCCACCTAACTCCATTCCGGTAAGAACAACGGGATTCAGATCTGCGCGCGCCGCATAAAGGGCAGCGGATAATCCTGCCGGACCAGAGCCTATGATTAACACCTGTACTTGCTCTCCTGCGGGCTTGTTCGCGGATAGGCTTGTTATGCTGAGATCTACCATGAATAATCCTTTGACTTAATCTGATATGGCGTGCTGATAATCGAGCGCCATGCACCTCGAAGATATTGGCGCGATACGCGCAAAAGAATGGCGATAACGTCGCTATTTTATCAGATGCGAGTGTATAGCTGAAGTTGCATTAGAAAAGTATTAAAACCTGGCGGTTCAAATTATAGATTAGCCTGCTGGACGTAATCAAGCCATTCCAGCGAGTGTGCGCCTTTGCCGTGAACGTTCTCCAGATATAAGCGCAATAATTCCGCGGTGAGCGGGCCAACATTGCCGTTCCCTATCTGGCGGTAATCGATCATTTTGACCCCAACGATTTCCGCCGCTGTCCCACTGATAAAAACTTCGTCTGCGATATACAGCAGGTCACGGGTGATCATTTGCTCGACCACCTCCAAACCCAGCTCCTTTGCTAAAACAAAGACTGTATCCCGAGTAACCCCCTCCAGCACTGTACTCAACGGGGGCGTGTACAGTTTGCCGTTACGAAGCATGAATATGTTTTCACCCGTACATTCAGCAACAAAGCCTTGCGGATCGAGAATCACGGCTTCATCGTAACCTGAGCGTAAAGCCAGAGTCTTAACCATCAATGAATTAACATAATTGCCGGTAATTTTTGCTTTTGTCATACTGATATTGGGGTGCAATCGGGTATAGGAGGCAACCATCATGTGAATTCCGGTTTTTTGCGCCTCCTCTCCCAGATAAGGTCCCCATTCCCACGCAGCGATCATTACTTTGGGTCGTGACTTATCCATATTCAATCCAAGCGGTCCATCCAGGTACATCAATGGGCGGATGTAGCAGGACTCGAACTTGTTGATCCTGATCGTCTCAAGTACTCCCCGTTCCAGTATCTCGATAGAATAGGGAAAATCATTCACACCCAGAATTTGGATGGATTCGATGAAACGTGTGAGATGGTCTTTCAAGCGAAATACCGCCGGTCCATGGTTTGTGGAGTAGCAGCGGATCCCTTCAAAAACTCCGGGACCGTAATGCAGGGTGGGGTTGATGAAATGTATAGTCGCCTTCTCATAGGGGATAAACTCGCCGTCCGCCCAAATGTAATCAGAAATCATGATCTCCTCCTCCGGTTTCGGAAAGATAGTAATATCCAACCCAGATCTATTCCCGCTAAAACCAGCAAAGGCAGCGCATAAACATTTACTCCTCCCAAATGTAGCTGAATACCGCCCAGCAATAACGCAGCGAAGATGATACCGCGAATACCCTGTTCGATTAAACCTTCCAATCGGCTGACATGGGTGAGAAGTTCTGGCGTTTGTACCGCGAGATCACCGCGGTCCAATTTCGCCAGGATCGTATCCAATTTTACCGGAATTGAAAGCAAAGAGCGCAGTAGAACCCGCGCTTCCTCCAGCCAAGATGCATACGCCTGTTTTATCTCCCTGGAAAGCAGGCTCTCCGCATATGGCGCCATGTGCTCCCAGACATTGAAATCAGGATTCAAGCCTGTGCACATGCCAGACAGGATGGCAACAGTTCTCGCCAGCAGGATAAAATCGTGGGGGATTTGAAAAGGCATGCTGAGCAGCACCTTGCGGTACTCACGTGCGAATTCGGTCACCTCCTTAAAGTCGATATTCCGGAGTTCGGTCATACTCATCCCCCAAAATCGCTCGAACATTTTTCCCTCTGCCCGCGCCAAAAGCTCTAGATCCGCGCCAGGCAGCAAGAAACCTAAAGCCTGGTACGATTTGACGACCCGGTCTGCGTCCCGGGTGCCAATGCCGATCAACAGCTCTCGCAAGCCCCTTATTGTGTTCTCGGGCACCCGACCCACCATGCCAAAATCCACGAAGGTGAGCTGCCAATCGACGGGCTTACCGTTTTCATTCAGTCCATTCAATAATGGATAAACGAACAAATTCCCCGGATGTGGGTCGGCATGGAAAAACCCATCCTCGAAAATTTGTTTGAAATAAACTCTCAGCAAACGGGAGGCAACCTGGCTGCGATCAATCC
>Ga0209342_10002747_pt1 | contig 18692 bp, 17 predicted proteins | sample RifCSP16_2_FD_184023 | JGI IMG/M metagenome (GOLD analysis project Ga0209342, IMG submission 184023) | Soil microbial communities from Rifle, Colorado - Rifle CSP2_sed 16_2 (SPAdes) (version 2) | ecosystem: Environmental > Terrestrial > Deep subsurface > Rock core/Sediment | place: Rifle... | reverse complement strand
CCCGCTCGTTCGGGCGCTACCGTCTGATCCGCCGCTTCCTGCGCCCGGTGCTCTCCGACATCGACCTCTTCCTCATGCAGGGCGACGCCCACGCCGAGCGCATCCGCGAGATGGGGGCCCCCGCCGAGCGCGTGAGGGTGACCGGCAACCTCAAGTTCGACGCCGTCGAGGCCGGACGCCAGTCCGATCGCCTCGCGCGGCTGCTCCGCGGCGGCCTCTCGCGCGGGCGTCCGCTGTGGGTCGCGGGGAGCACGGTGAGCGGCGAGGAGGAGCTGGTGCTGCAGGCCTTCCACCGCGTGCGGCAGCGGGTGCCGGAGGCGGCGCTCCTCATCGCCCCCCGCCATCCCGAGCGCTTCGAGGCGGTGGCGCCGCTCGTCGAGGCCGCCGGCTTCCGCTGCCTCCGCCGCACGACCCTCGAGCCCGGGGTCTGGCGGGACGGGGAGGTGCTACTGCTCGACACGCTGGGCGAGCTGGCGCAGGTCTACTCCCTCGCCACCGTCGTCTTCGTGGGGGGGAGCCTCGTCCCGTCGGGCGGGCACAACATCCTCGAGCCTGCCTTCGCGGGCCGGCCCGTCATCGTCGGCCCTCACATGGAGAACTTCCACGAGATCCGGGAGCTCTTCCGCGCCGAGCAGGCCCTCGTCGAGGTGAGGGGGGCGGACGAGCTGGCGCGTGAGGTCGCCGAGCTGATGACGGACGAGGCGCGGCGGCGCCGCCTGGGCGAGCGGGCGCGGGCCCTCGTCGATCGCAACCGCGGTGCGCTCGGCCGCACCGTGGACTCGCTCGCCGGGCTCGTCGCGTGAGGCGCCCGCTGGGGTCGCTCTTCGGCTCCCTCGCCGCCCTGCGCGTCGCCGCCTATCGCCGTGGCCTCCTCCCGCGGGTGCGGCTCCGGGGACCGGTGGTGAGCGTCGGCAACCTCGGGGTCGGCGGCAGCGGCAAGACTCCGCTCGTCCAGCGCGTCGCGGAGATGCTGCGCGACGAGGGGCTGGCGGTGGCGGTGCTGAGCCGCGGGTACCGGGGCCGCTTCCGCGGCGAGGCCCTGGTGGTCAGCGACGGGGCGAGCGTCCTCGCGGATGTGGAGGAGGCGGGCGACGAGCCGGTCATGCTCGCGAAGGCCCTGCCCGGCGTCGTGGTCGCCGTGGGCCGACGACGGGACGCGGTGGGACGGGCGGTGGAGGCGCGCTTCGGGCGGCGGGTGCACGTCCTCGACGACGGCTTCCAGCACCTGCGCCTGGAGCGCGATCTCGATCTGCTTTGCCTCGACGTGCGGGATCTGGAGGACTGGCCGCTGCCCGCGGGCCGCCTCCGCGAGTTTCCCTCCGCCGCCGATCGCGCCGACCTCGTCCTGCTCACCCGGCTCGAGGCGGCGACGCCGGACGGGATCCGGGGCCTCGAGCGGCGACTGGGACCCGGGCGCACGTTCCGCGTGCGACGGCGCGTCGTCGGATGGCGCCGGCTCGACGGTGGCGCCTCGCCGCCCCCCTCCCGGGCCTTCCTCCTCGCCGGCATCGCGCGCCCGGAGCGTCTCGAGACGGACGTGGCCGCGGCGGGCGTGAGCGTCGTGGGCCGGGCCTTCTTCGCCGACCACCATGCGTGGCGGGGAGGCGAGATCGCGGACGTACTCGCCGCCGCCCGGGGCGCGGGCGCGGAGGCGGTGGTCACGACGGCCAAGGACGCGGTGCGCCTCTCCCAGGCGCCCGAGCTCGGCCTTCCCCTCCTGGTGCTCGAGGTCACGGCCGAGGTGGAGGACGAGGCGCGCTTCCGCGCCCGGCTGCTCCGGGCGGTGGGGAGGGCGGCTTGAAGCGTGAGCGGCGCTTCGCGCTCGAGGCCGGCGTCGCCTCCGCCGTGGGCGGGCTCGTCCGCCGCCTCCCGCGCCGCCGCGTCCTCGATCTAGGGAGCCGGCTCGGGCGCGTGTGGGCCGGCATCGACCGGCGGCATCTCGCGATCGCGGCCGACAACCTGCGGCGAGCATTCCCGGAGTGGGACCACTCGCGCGTCATGCGGACGGCGCACGGCGTCTACGCGCACTTCTCGGCCGGGTGATCTTTCATCCTCTGGATGGAGGGGCGCCGGGGCGAGGAGCTCCTCGCCTTGGCCGACGTCGAGGGGATCGAGGAAGGCCGCGCCCTCCTCGCCCAGGGCCGTGGCGTCCTCTGCCCGACCGGGCACTTCGGCAACTGGGAGTTCCAGGGTGTCGCCTCCGGCCTGGTCGCGGGCCCGATCTCGGTCATCGCCCGCCCCCTCGACAACCCGGAGCTGGACCGCCGGCTCGTCGACTTCCGCACCTCCACCGGCAACGCGGTCCTCTACAAGCGCAACTCCCTGGCCCGCGCGCTGGGCACGATCCGCGAGGGCGGCGTGGTGGCCGTGCTCATCGACCAGAACGTCCAGGAGCGCGACGGGATATTCGTCCGCTTCTTCGGGCGGCCCGCCTGCACCACGACCGTGGCCGCCGCCATCGCGCTGAAGACGGGCTGCGCGATCGTCCCCGTGCGCTGCCCGCTGGGGAGCGACGGGCGCTACCGGATGATCTACGGTCCGCCTGTGGTCTGGGACGGGACGGGTCGGCGCGACGAGGACATCGCGGCGCTCACACAGCACCTGACCTCGATCATCGAGGGTTGGGTGCGTGAGGAGCCGGAGCAGTGGCTGTGGCTCCACCGCCGGTGGAAGACGCAGCCCTCGGCCGACTCGTGAGGGGCGGCGACGCGAGGCGGGTCGAGCGCCTCCTCGTCCGCGCGCCCAACTGGGTGGGGGACGTGATCCTGTCCCTGCCCGCCGTCCGCGACCTCCGACGGAACTTCCCGACCGCGCGGCTCGAGGTGCTGGCACGGCCGCGGGTGGCCGACCTCTACCGCGCGGTGCGCGACGCGGACTCCGTCCGCGAGAGCGGGGGGCATCTCGCGGACGCGACGGCGCTGCGCGGCGAAGCCGACGCGGCGGTGCTGCTGCCGAACTCCTTCGCCAGCGCGTTCGCGATCTGGCGCGCCGGAGTCCCCGAGCGCTGGGGCTATGCGACGGATGGGCGCGGGCCGCTGCTCACGCGGCGCTGCCGCGTCCCCCCCTCCGTCCGGGGCCGCAGCCAGGTGTACTACTATCGGGCGATGCTCGAGGGCGTCGGGCTCGTCGCCGAGGGTGCGCCCGACGCGTCACTGCGCTGCCCGGAGGAATGGGCGGCGCGAGGCGTGGCGCTTCTCGCCGAGGGCGGTCCGTGGATCGGCATCAATCCCGGTGCCTTCTACGGCTCGGCCAAGCGCTGGGTGCCGGAGAGGTGGGCCGCCACCGCCGATATCGTGGCCCGCCGCTCCGGAGCGCGGGTGGCGATCGTCGGCGGCGCAAGCGAGCGGCCGCTCGGGGAGGCGATCGCGGCCGGGATGCGCGCCGAGGCCCGCGTCCTCTGCGGAGAGACGACGCTCGCCGAGCTCGTCGGCGTCCTCCAGAACCTGCGGCTCCTGCTGACGAACGACTCCGGGCCGATGCACGTGGCGGCAGCCCTGGGCGTCCCGGTGGTGGCGGTCTTCGGCCCCACCGACTGGCGGGAGACCGCCCCCGCGTCCGGCCGCGCACGCCTCGTCCGGGAGGACGTGGAGTGCGCGCCCTGCCTCCTGCGGGAGTGCCCCATCGACCACCGCTGCATGAGTGGGGTCACCGTGGACCGCGTGGCGGGAGCGGCGATGGAGCTGCTGGGCTCGTGAGCGCACCCGCTCGCCGGCCCGCCGTCTTCATGGACCGGGACGGGACGCTGGCCCACGAGGTGGGCTACGTCAACCACCCCTCCCGCTTCCGGCTCTACCCCTGGGCGGTGGAGGCGGTGCGTCTCGTGAACCGCGCGGGTTGGCTGGCGGTGGTGGTCACGAACCAGGCTGGCGTCGCCCGCGGCTACTTCCCGGAGCCGGTGGTCCACGAGGTGCACGCCCGTCTACAGGCGGCGATGGAGGAGGGCGCGGCGCGCCTCGACGCCGTCTACGTCTGCCTGCACCATCCCTCCGTGGGCGAGCCGCCCTATCGCCGGGACTGCGACTGCCGAAAGCCGCGGCCCGGGATGCCGCGCCGGGCGGAGGCCGAGCTCGGGGCCGACCTCGCCCGCTCCTGGGTGGTCGGCGATCGTCACGGCGACCTCCAGCTCGCCTGGAACGTCGGGGCGAGGGGCGCGATCGTGAAGAGCGGCTACGGGCTGGGCGAGCTGACCCACCTCGCGCCCCGCTGGACGCGCCCGCCCGATCTCGTGGCCGAGCACCTGCTCGAGGCGGTGGAGCGCATCCTCGTCATGGGGAGCGCGTGAGGGGCCGCGCGGTGGAGGGGGGGGCGGCGCCGACCCCGGAGCGCCTGGCGGGCCTCGTGCGGGCCTTTCATGGCCGGCGCGTCCTGGTCGTGGCCGACCTCGTCGCGGACGAGTTCGTTTACGGCCGTGTCGAGCGCGTCAGTCGGGAGGCGCCGGTCCTCATCCTCCGCTACGACGCGACCGACGTGCGCCTCGGCGGCGGGGCCAACGCCGCTCACAACGTGCGCACGCTCGGGGGCCACCCGTTGCCCTTCGGCGTCCTCGGGCGCGACGCCCAGGGTCGGCGGCTGCGCCGCCTCCTGAGCGAGAAGGGCATTTCGTCGAAGGGGGTCATCGACGAGAGTGGCTACGAGACGCCGGTCAAGAGCCGCATCCTCGCCGGGCGCGCGCACTCGACCAAGCAGCAGATCGTGCGGATGGACCGCGCGCGCCCTCTCTCCCCGCGCAGTGCCGCGCGTCGCGCGGTGCTGCGCGCGCTCCGGAGCTACCGGGGCGAGGTGCACGGCGTGCTCGTGAGCGACTACGGGTTCGGCCTCGTGACCCCTCCTCTCGTCCGCGCCGCGGTGGCCTTCGCGAGGAGGCGGCGGGTGCCGATCACGGTGGACTCGCGCTTCGGCCTTCTGGACTTCCGGGGCATGACCGCGATCACGCCCAACGAGCCGGAGGTCGAGGCAGCGCTCGGGATCGCGATCGGCCACGATCGTGGCCGCCTCGAGGCGGCGGGGAGGAGACTCCTCCGTCGCCTCGGATGCGAGGCCGTGCTCATCACCCGGGGCAGCGACGGCATGGCCCTCTTCGAGAGGGGCCGCCCCCCCCTCCACGTCCCCGTCCACGGCACGGACCAAGTGGCGGACGTGACCGGCGCCGGCGACACCGTCATCGCCACCTTCACCCTCGCCCTGGCGGCGGGGGCGACGCCGGAGGAGGCGGGCCGCCTCGCCAACTACGCGGGGGGGATCGTGGTGATGAAGCATGCGACGGCGACCGTCTCCGCACGGGAGCTCGAGGCGGCGGTGCGGGGGGAGGGGTGAGGGAGGCCGCGACCAAGGTCGGGACCCTCGACGAGGTGCGCGGCCGCGTCGAGGCGGCACGGCGCGAGGGCCGGACGGTCGCCCTCGCCAACGGCTGCTTCGACCTGCTCCACGTCGGCCACGTGCGCTACCTCGAGGGGGCGAAGGCGGAGGCGGACGTGCTGGTCGTGGGCGTGAACGGCGACGACTCCGTGCGTCGGCTCAAGGGCGAAGGGCGCCCGATCCTGCCCGCCGCCGACCGCGCCCTCCTCGTCGCCGCGTTCCGCGCGGTGGACCACGTCGTTGTCTTCGAGGACGACGACGTGGGCCGGCTGCTCCTCGCCCTTCGACCCGACGTGCACTGCAAGGGCACGGACTACACGCCGGAGACCGTGCCCGAGCGCGAGGTCGTGCGCTCCTACGGCGGGCGCGTGGCCATCGTCGGGGACCCCAAGGACCACGACACGCGGACACTGCTCGCGAGGATCCGCGGGTGAAGGCGCTTCTCGTCCGTCTCTCCTCGATCGGCGACGTCGTCCACACGCTGCCCGCTCTCGCTGCCCTCCGTCGCCACGGCTGGGAGGCGGGATGGGTGGTGGAGCCGCCGTCGCAACCGCTCCTCGCGGACAACCCGGAGCTCGCCCAGGTGGTGGTCGCCCCGCCCGCCCGGGGCTTTCTCCTGCGCGAGGCGTGGAGCGGGCTGCGGTCGCTCCGCGTCCGCGGCTACGACGCGGCCCTCGACTTTCAGGGCCTCTGGAAGTCGGTGCTGTGGGCACGCCTCGCGAGGGCACGGCGGGTCGTGGGGTTCGCGCGCGAGTGGCGACGCGAGCCCGCCTCCGCCGTCCTCGTCTCTGAGCGGGCGTCCCTTCCGGCCGAGGCCGTGCACGTGATCGACAAGAACCTCGCGCTGCTGCGGCCGCTCGGGGTGGAGGCGTTGGGCTTGCGCCAGTTCCCGTTGCCCGCCTCCCCGGAAGCGGTGGCGCGGGTCGAGCGCGGGCTGGGCGAGCTTGGGGTCACCGACGTCGCGGTCCTGAACCCCGGGGGCGGGTGGAGCAGCAAGCTCTGGCCCCCGGAGCGCTTTGGTGATCTCGCGCGTCGGCTGCGTGGGCTCGGGCTGCGCCCCCTCGTGAGCTGGGGGCCCGGGGAGGACGTCCTCGCCGACCGCGTGGTCGCGGCGTCCGGCGGCGCCTGCGTGCGCTCGTTTCCGACGGGCCTCCTCGACCTCGTCGAGCTCGTGCGGCGGGCGCGGATCGTCATCGCCGCCGACACCGGCCCCCTCCACATGGCCTGCGCGGTGCGGACCCCGGTCGTCGCGCTCTTCGGACCCACCGACCCCACGCGCAACGGGCCCTTCGACCCCGCGGACGAGGTCGTGCGCCGCGTCCCCGGCTGCGCCCCCTGCTACCGGCGCGGCTGCCTCGTCCACCCCGGGGTGATGGACGCCATAGAGGTCGGCGAGGTGGCGGAAGCGGTCGAGCGCCGGCTCGCCCGATCGCGGCGGGCGCGTGCGGTCTAGGTATCGTGTTCGCACGGGCTGGTTGGTGGGGCCGGCCGTGGTGTGGCTCGCTCGACCCACGCCGGGCTCGCTCTGCGCCGGCCTCGCCGTTGCTCTGCTGGGCGAGGCGCTGCGGGTCTGGGCCTCCGGGCACATCGAGAAGACCGAGCGCCTCGCCACGGGCGGGCCTTACGCGCACACCCGCAATCCCCTCTATCTGGGTAGCCTCGCCATCGGGATCGGCCTTGCCGCCGCGGGGCAGAGCCTGGCCGCGGCCGCGCTCGTCCTCGCCTACTTCGCCGTCTTCTATCCCCCCTTGATGCGGGACGAGGCCGCCTTCCTGCAGCGGCGCTTCCCGGAGGACTACGCGGGGTGGGCACGTGCGGTGCCGCTTCTCGTGCCGCGGCTCCTCCCGGCCGGACCGCGGGCGACGCGCTTTCGCTGGCAGCGCGTGCGGGCCAATCGCGAGTGGCGCACGCTGCTGGCGCTCCCGCTCTTCGCCCTGCTGCTCTACGCCCGCGGGCGCTGGCTCCCCTGACCATCCAGCGCGGGCGCTCAGTGATGTGCCGCGGGCATGGCGTGGCCGTCGGGCGTGTTCTGGATCTGGAGCGCCTGCCAGCCCTCGCCCGCGCGCGTGAAGAGGACCGAGCAGATCCCCTTGCGCGAGGTCTCGCCACGCGTGATCGTCCACTTGAAGCGCGTCCAGGCGATGTCGCCCTTGCCGCCCGTGACCACGTCGCTCACCGCCATCTGCCGGTGCGGCGTGGCTGCGAACAGCCGGCTGAACAGGCCCACCACGCGCTCCCTGCCCACAAAGGTCGCGCCGTCGTCGGCGATGTACACGGCCTCGGGGGCGAGCGTCGCTTCGTAGTGCTTGAGGTCCTGTGCGTTGTAGGCGGCGACGCCTTTCTCAACTTCCGCGGCGATGCCTGCGGTGGGGACGGGCGTCTCCGATCCCTCGCCCTCGGCGGCTCCTATCAGTAGGCTGGCGAGCATGAGGCGCTGCATCATGGTCACACCTCCCTCATCGAGGATCGCGGTCGATTCCACCCTGCACACCCAGCAACTCTCCTACCATCGCATGCCCCGCCTCGTGGTACCTGACCCGCTCCCTGCGGCTGCGGCGGGCGCGTTCCTCAGCCTCAGACACGCTTGCGCCTGAGTCTACACTCCGACATCCCGCAAGCGACCACCCCCCGGTCGAGGGAATCCTCGCTGCGCTGTGAGCGAGCGGGCCGCCGCTCCACCGCCGCGCGGTCAGTTCACGTATCCGAGGGCCCGCAGGCGCTCGCGCAAACCCTCGTCGATCTCCACTCTCTCCCCCGCCGGGGCCCCGTCGCGTCCCACCAGACGGTCCCGGAGGCGGCGGAGCTCGGCCTCGCGCTCGGGGAGCACGCGCGCGAGATCCCGTGTCTCGCCGGGGTCGTTCTCGAGGTCGTAGAGGCGACCCCGGATCCACTTCCAGCGGTGAGTGCGCAGGGAGGTCCCGCCGCCGTCCATCTGGCTGAGGGCGATTGCGGGCGGGGGTACGCGCCCCTCGAGGAGGGCCACGAGGTCGATTCCCTCGAAAACGGGCGGAATCGGGAACCCGAGGACGCTGACGATGGTGGAAGCCGCGTCCTTGCTGCGCACCATGGCCTGCACCGCCGCCCCGGCGTGCCTGGAATCCGGGAGCTTCACGAGGAGGGGCACCCTCAGGAGTTCCTCGAAGAGCGTGTGGCTGTGGGTGCCGACGCTCCCGTGCTCGCCGAACTCCTCTCCGTGATCGGCGGTGAGGACGACGAGCGTGCGGTCGTAAAGGCCCAGGGCTCGGAGCCCGGCGACGAGGCGGCCGAGGCCCCGGTCCATGGAGCGGATTTCGGCGTCGTAGGCGCGGCGGATGTAGTCGAGATCGCCCGGTCGCAGGCGTCGCCGGCCGGCGTTGATCTCGGGCAGCAGGTCCAGGCCGATCACCGGAGGGAGCGAGCCGGTGTAGGGGGGCCCGAGGGCGGCGAGGTCGGAGGCGGTGGGGGCGTACGGCGCGTGGACCTCGTAGGTGTGCAGGAAGAGGAAGAAGCGGTCGCCGCGGTGGCGCGCCAGCCAGGCCAGGCCGGTGTCGGCCGCCGACGCGAGGGTGTCGTCGCGCCCCCCGCGGGACTCGTAGACGTCGAAGCCCTGGGACAGGCCGTAGGCAGGGTCCAGCCGGCCGCCCCCGTTGAAGGAGGCCGTGGCCACGCCGTGCGCCCCAAGCGCCTCGGCGAGGGTCAGGTGAGACGAGGACAGCCCGTGGTGCCAGTTGGCCGACGCTCCGTGGCGCGGGGGATCGAGCGAGGTCAGCATCGCCGCGTGCGATACGAGGGTCGAGGGGCCGTGGGCGATCGCGGTCCGGAAGAGCACCGCTTCGTGGCGGAGAGCGTCGATGCTCGCGCTCGTCGGGAGCGGGTAGCCGTAGCAGCCCAGGTGGTCCGGGCGCAGGGTGTCGACCGAGATCAGGATCGCGCCCTGGGCCGGACGGGGGGCGATTGGTTCACGTCGGCAGGATGGAGATCCGGCCGCGATCAGGATGAACAGGAGCACGACCGCTCCCGGCGCGGCGCGGGCCCCGCACGCGGATGGCATGCTCCTCACTATGCCGGGACCGGGCCGCCCGCCGCCGCCTCGACCCTCTTTCGCATGATCCGGCCGTACTCCCGCAGCAGGAGGACCGCAACCCCGAACCACGCGGCGATCAGGAACAGGTTCGCGAGCGCGAAGCCCCTCACGCCGAAGCTGAGCCATGTGGTCCCCGCGAACACGAGAACCGCCTGGAGGACGTCGCCCGCTCGCACGAAGAACGTGTCCACGGCCTGCTTGGCCTTGTACTTCTCCTCGCGACTGGTCGGCAGCCAGACGAGCTGTCGGGCGGTGTTCATGACCGAGTAGTCGGTGGCGTTCTCGGCGATCTTGGCCCACCGGATGACGGCAAGGCCCGCGCCGGCGGCTATGAGACCGTAGGCGCCCAGAGCGACGATCGGGAGCGCCAGGACCGCTCCCGCCATCCCCAGGTACTTGACGATCCGGGAGACCAGAAAGGCCTGGATGAGAAGGCCGAGGGTGTTGAAGTAGAACGAGAAGCGCCCGTAGAAGCTGCCGATGAACGCATCCCTGGACAGCGAGGGATCGGCGGCCACGGCGGCGTTGGCGGCGGCGACCACGGACTTGTCCACGATGTAGTTGCCGGTGGTGTTCACGACGTTCAGGACGATGATCAGCACCGCCAGCAGCCGCAGGTAGGGGTTGCCGAAGACCAGCTTGAAGCCGCCGGCCGCCGCCGAGAGGGGGGTGGCGGCGGCGGCCGCCTGGCTCGGACGCCGAGATTCCCGCCTATCGACCAGCCAGTAGAGCAGGAGGTGAACGCACAAGATCACGGCGGTGATGTGCATCATGTCGTAGGGGCTCACGCCGGCCTCGAAGAGCCGCTCGGCGATCCTGGCCCCCACCGGGGCGCCCAGTGTCGCGCCGAGGAAGATGAACGGGAACAGCCGCTCGCCGGCCTCCCGCCGATAGACGTCGTTGGCGTAGGACCAGAACTGGGCGACGGTGGCGAGGCTGAAGATCCCGACCCAGATGTAATAGACGATCCCGAGGTAGGGCATCCCCACACGGCCCCCGAAGGAGAACAGCTCGATGTTCACGATGAAGAAGAGGATGAAGCCGAAGATCAGCTTGACCCGGTCGACCTGTGAGGAGAACCAGCCGTAGAGGGGGACGAAGCCCATGAGGGCGAGCGCCTGGCCGGCGGAGGCGTAGGACTTCACCTCCGCCCCGCCGGCCAGAATCAGGGGCTCACGCACCGTCCTCAGCACGTAGTAGCCGAGGAGCAGCAGGAAAAGGTTCAGGAACATCAGCAGCGCGGTCCCGGCCTCTCCCGCTTCCACGTCGGTAAACGGGCGCAGGAGCCGGTCGAGTATCCCCGGCTTCGCCTCGGGCTCGCTTCGTCGCTCTGAAGAGCGCTCTCCCGGTTGCTCCATGGCGCCTTTGACTCCCGCCTGTCCCCAGCCCCTTTCCCGAGCGGGCTGGAACCGCCGGGAATAGTACGCCACGATGACGAGACGGGTCTCGCCCGGCGGCGACGCGGATACAATCCTCCAAAGGCCCCCGCCATGATTCTCGCCGTCAACAAGGTCTGCGAGCACGAAGGGAAGCAGTACCACCTGCAGGCCGAGGACCTGGGGGCGGAGGCGGCCTGCTTCGAGGTCCGGATCTTCGAGCGGGGGACCGTGCTGTGGCAGAAGCGCGTCTCCTACACCGACATCCTCGAGAGGCGTCTACCGAGGGAGGAGCAGGATGTGGCGGTGCACGCCCTGATGGAGAAGACGGTCCACACCGTCGAGGCCGCGATCGCGAGGGGGAAGCTCCCGTAGGGGGCTCGGGGGTCGCGCTCGCGCGACCCCACTCGCCCGGAGGGAAGCGGTTACCCGGACACGCTCCTAGCCGCTGGGGGGGGGCCAAGAACACCGACGCCCGGGACCACTCGGCGCCCCGGGCGTCGTGGGTCAGTCTATCGGGTCAGATGCGATTGACGTTGGCGGCGCGAGGCCCCTTGGGGCTGTCGACCACCTCGAAGCTCACCCGATCGCCCTCGTTGAGGGTGCGGAAGCCCTCCGCGCGGATCTCCGAGTGGTGGACGAAGACGTCCGGGCCACCCTCGCGGGAGAGAAAGCCGAAACCCTTGGACTCGTTGAACCACTTCACCGTACCTTCGATCGCCATGAACGTGCAGGCCTCCTTAGCCTGTGCCGAGAAGCTACGTCACCTGCGCGTCCACGAACGAAGAGCCGCCCACTGTGGGCGGCCCGCTGCGTAACGCCAGCGTAACGTCGACTCGTCTCCTTTATTAGAAGGGAAAGCGGCCCGACAGTCAAACCGAACCGCGTGGCCGGCCGGGGGGCGGCAGACTCCGAAGCCTCAGCGACCGATGCGGGCGCCCCCCTTCTCGCGGGCCTGCTCGACGAGCACGTAGAGCACCGGAATGAAGTAGAGGTTGAGCAGCGTCGAGGCGATCATGCCGCCGAAGACGGTGGTGCCAACCGAGTGGCGGCCCGCCTGGCCCGCGCCGTGGGCGAGGGTGAGCGGCACCACACCGAGGATGAAGGCGAACGACGTCATCAGGATCGGCCGCAGGCGGATGCGCGCGGCCTCGAGCGCGGCCTGCACGATCGACAACCCCCGCTCGCGGAGCTGTTCGGCGAACTCAACGATCAGGATCGAGTTCTTGCTGGCGAGGCCGACAAGCATCACCAGCCCGATCTGGCAGTAGACGTCGTTCTGCAGGCCGCGCAGCCACTGAGCGCTGACCGCGCCCAGCAAGGCCATCGGCACCGCCAGCAAGACGATGAAGGGCAGCACGAAGCTCTCGTACTGCGCGCACAGCGCCAGGTACACGACGAGGGCCCCCAGCGCGAACAGGAGCGCCGAGGTGGCGCCGGCCTCCAGCTCCTCGCGCGACAGACCGGTCCATTCGTGGCTGAAGCCCTGCGGCAGGATGCGGCGGCTCAGACGCTCCATCGCCGCGATCGCCTCGCCCGAGCTGTATCCCGGCGCCGCCGAGCCGGCGATGTCGGCGGAGCGGAACAGGTTGTAGTGGTTGATCACCTGCGGCGTCGCCTCGCGCCGCAGCTCCACCAGGTCCTCGAGCGGGAGCATCCGGCCGCCGCGAGAGCGCACGTAGTACTGGCGCAGGTCGCGCGGGTTCGAGCGGAAGCGCCCGTCGGCCTGCACGTAGACGCGGTACGAGCGGTTGTTGAAGTCGAAGTCGTTCACGTACGCCGAGCCCACGTAGACCTGCAGCGTCTGCGTGATCTCCTCGAGCGGTAAGTCGAGGGCCTTGGCCTTCTCGCGGTCGATCGTGAGCACGAGCTGCGGGTCGTTGGCCGTGAAGCCGCTGAAGAGCCCGGTGAGGGCCTGATCGGCGTTGCCCTCGCGCACGAGCTCCTGCGTCACCCGGGCCAGCCCCTCGAGCGTGTGCCCGCCCTGATCCTGGACCACGTACTGGAAGCCGCCGAAGTTGCCGAGCCCCTCGACCGCGGGAGGCAGGAACGGGATCACGATGGCGCCGGTGATGCCACCGAGCGTCCCGTACAGGCGCTGGATCACCGCCTGCGCCGACTGCCCGGTTCCGCGGCGCTGCGAGTAGGGCTTCAAGCCGTAGAAAATGATGCCGCGGTTCGGCGCGATGCCGGCCAGGCTGAAGCCGCTCACCGAGAATACCGTGTCGATCTCCGGGATCTCGGCGAGCACGGCCTGCACCTGCTCGCTGATCTGCTTCGTGTAGGTGAGCGAAGCCCCCTCCGGCGCCTGGACCAGCATCATGCCCCAGCCCTGGTCCTCGTCGGGGACGAAGGCCCGGGGCACCTGCCGGTAGACGACGTACGTGAGCGCCAGCCCGGTCAGGAACAGCACGAGCGCCAGGCGCCGGTGGCCCACGAAGCGCCGCAGCCCTTCCAGGTAGCCCCGCGTCGAGCGGGAGATCACCCGGTCGACGCGGGTGAAGAACCAGCCGTGCACGCGCTCGCTGCGGCCGAGCAGGAGCGCCGACAGCGCGGGCGTGAGTGTGAGCGCGTTGAAGGTCGAGATCGCGATCGAGAAGGCAATCGTGAGTGCGAACTGCCGGTAGAGAATGCCGGTCGTGCCCGGGAAGAGCGCCACCGGCACGAACACCGCGATCAGGACGAGGGAGGTGGCGATCACGGCCCCGGTGACCTCGCGCATCGCGGCCGAGGCCGCGCGCATGACGTCGCGCTCGCCCTCGCTCACGTGGCGCGCGATGTTCTCGATCACCACGATCGCGTCGTCCACGACGAGGCCCGTCGCGAGCACGATGCCGAAGAGGGTGAGCGTGTTGATCGAGAAGCCCAGCAGCTTCACGAAGGCGAAGGTGCCGATCAGCGAAACTGGGATAGTGGCGGCCGGGATGAGCGTCGCGCGCCAGTCCTCCAGGAACAGGAACATAACGAGGATCACGAGCGCGATCGCACCGCCCAGCGTGATCAGCACCTCGCGGATCGACTCCCCCACGACCTCCGTGGCGTCCCAGGCCAAGCGGTATTCCATGCCGGGCGGAAAGCGCCGCGCCAGGCGATCGAGCTCGGCGAGCGCCGCGCGGCCGACCTCGAGCGCGTTGGCGTTCGAGAGCTGGGTAACGCCGATGCCCACGGCGTCCTTGCCGTTGAACTGCAGGGCCGAGCCGTAGTCCTCGGCCCCCAGCTCGACCCGGCCCACGTCCTTGAGGCGCACGAGCGTCCCGTCCGCACCGCTCTTGAGGACGATGTTCTCGAACTGGGAGGGCTCGCTCAGCCGGCCCACCGCGCGCACGCTGAACTGGAAAACCTGGCCCTCGGGCGCGGGCGGCTGGCCGACCTGCCCCGCCGCGACCTGCACGTTCTGCTCGCGCAAGGCCGCCACGACGTCCGTCGCCGTCAGGTTGCGGCTCGCCAGGCGCCCGGGGTCCAGCCACAGCCGCATCGCATAGCGGCGCTCGCCGAAGATGAAGACCTCCGCGACGCCCTTGACGCGCTTGAGGTTGTCGCGAACGTAGACGTCCAGGTAGTTGCTCATGAACAGCGTGTCGTAACGGGCGTCGGGCGAGTAGACCGCGGCGCCGAACACGAAGTTCTGCGAGCTCTTGGCGACGAAGACGCCCGTCTGCTTGACCTCGTTGGGGAGGCGGCCGAGGGCGAAGCTCACGCGGTTCTGGACGTCGACCGCGGCCAGATCCGGGTCGCGCGTCAGCTCGAAGGTGGCGATGATCTGGCTGGTGCCGTCGTTGCCACTCGAGGAGGTGAGGTAGCGCAGCCCCTCGGCGCCGTTGATCTGCTGCTCGAGCGGGAGAGTCACCGCCGTCTCGACCACCTGCGCGCTCGCGCCGATGTAGTTGCTCAGGACCACCACCTGCGGCGGCGCCAGATTCGGGAACTGCGCGATCGGCAGCGTCGGGACCGCCGCCGCGCCCGCGAGGATGATCAGCAGCGAGCAGACGGTCGCGAAGATCGGGCGCCGGATGAAGAAGTCGACGAACATGGCCGCGCTGGACTCGCCCTAGCCCTGCGGCTTCACCGGCGCCCCGTCCGCGAGCATCTGCGTCCCCGACACGATGACGCGGTCGCCCGGCACAATGCCGTCGAGCACGACGTAGTCGTTGCCGACGATCTCGCCCAGGCGCAGCGGCTTCTGGCGCGCGACGAGCGTCCCCTCGTGCTCCTGGGCCACGAAGGCGAAGTACTGGCCGCCCAGTCGCGAGACCGCCAGCACGGGGATCACCGGGCTCTCGTGCGTGCCCCACACGATGCGCGCCCGCACGAACTGCGCCGGGCGCAGAGAGCGACGCTCGTTCGGGACCGAGGCCTTCACCAGGACCGTCTGCGTGGCGTCGTCGACCTGCGGCGAGACGAAGCTGACGCGCATCTCGGCCGCGATTGTGCCGGTGCTGTCCACGATCTGGAGCGGCAGGCCCACGCGCAAGCCGGGTGCGCGCTCGACCGGGACCGAGACGTAGGCCTCGAGACCGCTCGTGCGGCTGAGCGTCGTGAGCACCGTCGACACCGTGACTCGGTCGCCGACGCGCACGGGAATGTCGCCGACCACTCCCGCGGTGGGCGCGGTGACGCGGTGGTAGCGGAGCTGGACCTGCTGCTCGCTGAGCTGGGCGTCGAGCGCTTCGAGCTCGGCCCGCGCCGCGTCGACCTCCGTCCGGGCCCGGTCCAGGTCTTGCTGGCTCAGGATCCCCTCGGCGTGCAGCACCTTCACGCGCTCGAATTGCTGGCGGGTGAACTCGAGGCCGGCCTGCTTGGCGGTGCCCGTGTCCCGCTGGCTCTTCACCGTCGCCTGCTGTCGCGCGGGATCGATCTGCATGAGCGGCGTGCCGGCGGCCACACGGTCTCCCGAGCGGACGAGGATCTCGGTGATCTGGCCCTCGACCTCCGGCATGATCACCGCCGAATCGCGCGACTTGAGGGTGGCCAGGTACTCCGTGACGTCGTCGATCGGCACCGCGCGCGCCACCTGGATCTGGACGGGCAGCGCCGGCATGCCCTGGCTACGAGCCCCGTTTCCGGCGTCGCTCCGGCAGCTGCTCGTCGCCGCCACGGCAGCCAGAGTGAAGGTCGCCCAGACGAAGTGGCTACGGCATCGGGTCGACGCAAGGGGAACCATCGGACCACTCTCCCGAACGGGCCTTACCCTAGCACGCGTCGGAACGCGATTGGGTCCGGCGGGCTGCCTTCAATCGATTGGAGGTCATGCCGGCGCTGCTTTGCTGGCCGCCGCGATTGCCTCACCACACAATATGCGAGACCCGACAGGAACCACTTCAGGGCGAGGCTGTACGGGATCGGGTAGATCACGTAGCTGTCGTAGGCCTGGCTGATCCCGAAGAAAAGGCCGATGATCACGCCATAGCGGGCGCCCTCGGCGAGCCCCTTCCCCTCCGTTGTCATGGCTCGATCCTCCTCCCTCTTCGGCGTCTGTACGGAGTTGGCTCATTCTAGTCCGGCTCCTGGCGGAGGCAAGGCACCAGGCCCTCTTGATTGAGCGGGGCGCCGGAAGCGCCCGGGTCGACGACGATCCAGTCGGCCTCACCGTTCGGGCCGGCGATGTGGCCGTCGAGACTGGTGGCCACCGAATAGCAGACGGGCCTCCGTTCTCCCGTGCGCCTCACCCTCGCGGGCGCAACCCTCGAGACGCAGCGTGCTAGTCTTCGGACAGCGGCCATGCTCCGCGCGGCCACCGGCCTCGTTACGTGCGTCGTTCTTTCCGGAGCGCCCGCTGGCCCCTCCCCGGACCGGGATCCCTCGCGCCTGCGGCCGGGCCTCTTCCTCTATGCCGCCCCCGACCTGCTCGAGCCCCGCTTCGCGGAGACCGTGGTCCTTCTGATCGAGCACGGGCCGGACGGCTCGATGGGCCTCGTGGTGAACCGGCCCACGGACATCCGCGTCCGCCAGGCCCTCGAGGAGGTCGAGGAGGCGCGCGGCTCGGATCTTCCCCTGTACTGGGGCGGCCCAGTTCAGCCCGAGGCAGTCCTCGCGCTGGTGCGCTCCCCGCGCCCGAGCCCCGGCGCCCGGACCGTCCTCGCCGACGTTCACCTCACCGGGGATCTCGCCGACGTCCGGGCCGCGCTCGCGGGGCGTGACCCGCACGGCGGTCTGCGCGTCTACTCCGGCTACGCCGGCTGGGCCGCCGGCCAGCTCCAGGCCGAGGTCCGCAGGGGAGACTGGGTGCTGGACCGCGCCGACGCCGCTTTGGTCTTCGCCCCCGACCCCTCGAACGTGTGGCCGAGGGTCCACCTCATCCTGAATCGTCTGGAGGTGCGTGATCGCTCCGCGCCGTTACTCTTCTACCCGTTCCGGAACGAGTTAAGTCGACGTGCTACGAGATCGGGACCCCATCGCCGCCTGAAGGCGCACCGAGTCCGCGTGCCGGAGGCGGTGGTAGACTCCCCGCCGCCCTCGACGGAGGCGGCCATGATCCGAGAAGCGACGGTCCTGGCGTCACTGTGTCCCTTGTTCGCCGCGGCGGCCCTCACGCGGGCGGCGGAGCCAAAAGCGCCCTCGACACGCGAGCTCGAGCGCATCAACTGGATGGAGTTCCGGGAGTGGGTCCCGGGGAAGGTGCAGACGGTGCTGCTGCCGCTGGGGACGCTCGAGGCCCACGGCGTCACCGCCAACGGGGCGGACATACTGGCCCCGGTGGCGATCGCGCGTGAGATCGCCCCGCAGCTGGAGGCCTTCGTCGCCCCCGTGATTCCCTACGGCTTCACGGGGTCGATGGACGCCTACCCGGGCGCTTTCACCGTTCCCCAGGAGCCCTATAGGGCCTACGTGCGGGCGGTACTGGTCGGCCTCGCCCGCAACCGCTTCCGCAACATCGTGATGATCAACGGTCACGGCGGGGGCCAGACGGCGATCCTCTCCGCCCTCGCCCAGGATGTGGGGCGCGAGGAGAGGGTGCGGATACTGGTCGTGAACTGGTGGTCCCATTGCGCGGACGTGACGCGGGAGGTCTTCGGGGAGGACGGAGGCCACGCGGGAGACAACGAGACGGCGTTCATGCAGGCAATCGATCCTGCGCTCGTCCACCCCGAGCGTTACCGGCCGGAGATGGCGCTCCCGAACCCGGCCCCCGGAGCCTGGAGCGCCTACCCCAGCCCGACGACGATCGGCCTCTACACGGCCAGGCAGGGGTACCCGAGGTTCGACGCGGGGAAGGCGAAGATCTACTTCCGGAAGGTCAACGACAAGGTCCTGGCCCTCGTCGAGGACACGATCCGGCGCTGGGACGCTGCCGGGCTCTGAGAGAAACGAGAGGGGAGCGATGAACGGAGAGAAGACCCGGCGCGAGTTCGTGAAGGCGAGCGCGGCGGCGTCGATCGCGGCGGCGGTCCCGGCGAGCGTACAGGGCGGGACGCCCACGATGCTCCTGCGTCGGGCGACCCCACCGGTCGTGATCGCTTCCGAGAACGGCCACAAGTACAGGAACGGCGGGCCTCGCACCTGCGTCGAAGAGGCCTACCTGAGGATCGCCCGCGGCGAGGACGTGCTCGACGCCCTCATCGCCGGGGTCAACATCGTCGAGCTCGACCCCGAGGACACGAGCGTCGGCTACGGGGGTCTGCCCAACGCCGACGGCATCGTTCAGCTCGACTCCTGCTGCATGCACGGACCGCGGAGACGGGCGGGGGGTGTCGCTGCCCTCGAGGGTGTGCGCACTCCGTCGCAGGTGGCGAAGGCGGTGATGGACGAGACCGACCACCACCTGCTCGTCGGAGGGGGCGCGCAGGCCTTCGCCCGCAACATGGGCTTCACGATCGAGGCCGACCTCAACACCGAGCGCTCGCGGCGGAAGTGGCTCGAGTGGAAGCGGCGGATCGACCCCAAGCACTACCTCGACCCCA
>Ga0209342_10002741_pt1 | contig 18704 bp, 15 predicted proteins | sample RifCSP16_2_FD_184023 | JGI IMG/M metagenome (GOLD analysis project Ga0209342, IMG submission 184023) | Soil microbial communities from Rifle, Colorado - Rifle CSP2_sed 16_2 (SPAdes) (version 2) | ecosystem: Environmental > Terrestrial > Deep subsurface > Rock core/Sediment | place: Rifle... | reverse complement strand
TCGGCCTGGATCCGGACCTCTACCCGCTGCTCGCCTCCAGCCAGGTGACGGCGAGCGGCTCGAACTTCGCGGGCCTCCAGGATCCGGCCCTCGACCGGCTCCTCGTTGCGGCTCGCGCGCCGGGCACGGACGAGGCCCGCAAGGCGGCGTACGTGGCCCTCCAGACCCAGCTCGCGAGCGCCGTCTACATCCTGCCGATCGCCTTCCGGGACGAGGTTGTCGTGGTCCGCGACGAACTCCGGGGACCCCAGATCCGGCCCATCGGGAGCCCCGGGGACCGATTCTGGGATGTGCTAACATGGCGCCTCGCCGACGACCGGTGAGCGCTCGCGCACCGGCCCGATGGGTCCGCGCCGAGGTGGCGGAACGGCAGACGCGCTAGCTTCAGGAGCTAGTGTCCGCAAGGGCGTAAGGGTTCAAATCCCTTCCTCGGTACCATCCACCTCAGCCCCTCGAAGGATCTTATCGACCCTCGGCGAGACACCTGATGCCCAGGTGGCGGAATTGGTATACGCGTACGTTTGAGGGGCGTATGAGGCAACTCATCCGGGTTCAAGTCCCGGCCTGGGCACCAATCTCCCCGCTGTTGTGGCCGGATCGCGGCGTTGCTCGCTGCGCGCGGTCGCTCACGCATGTTGGCATCCGCTCGCGACCGTGCTCGCTCGCGCCTTGCGCTCCGGCCGCCTGAGCGGGGAGCGATCCCTTGCGCTGCGCTCGGCCAGCACCGACGAGGCCCATCGGGCCGCCTTGCGCTCCGGCCACCTGAATGGGGAATGACTCCCACTCCACCTGCGATACGCTGCGCGCGGGCGGTTAGCTCAGCTGGTCAGAGCGCCTCGCTTACACCGAGGAAGTCACTGGTTCGAGTCCAGTACCGCCCACCACGTCTCGCGCCGGGCGTACGCGAGTCCTTCCCGGGGGGCTGCCGCAGGCCGCCCTGCTAGACTGACCTCGCGCGCAACTCCGTCGGGCGAGCCGCCCGACAAGCCGCATCGCCTCTGGGGAGAGCCACCGACATGGAAGCCTGGATCATCATCATCGCGATCATCGTCGTGGTCGCGCTGTTCGTCATCGGGATCTACAACGGTCTCATCGGACGGCGGAACCGCGTCGACGAGGCGCTCGCCCAGATCGAGGTCCAGCTCAAGCGTCGGCACGACCTGATCCCGAACCTCGTGAACGCCGTCAAGGGCTACATGGGCTTCGAGCAGAAGGTCCTGACGGCGGTCACGGAGGCCCGAGCCAACGCCGTGTCGGCCGGCGCCAAGGGCGTCGCGGCCCAGGCCGAGGCCGAGAACATGCTGACCTCCACCCTGCGGTCGCTGTTCGCCGTCGTCGAGAACTACCCCGATCTCAAGGCCAACCAGAACGTCCTCGACCTGCAGGAGCAGCTGACCACGACCGAGAACCAGATCTCGTTCAGCCGCCAGCACTACAACGCCACGGTCCTCGACTACAACAACGGGATCCAGACGTTCCCGAACGTGATCTTCGCCGGGATGTTCGGCTTCGCGAAGCGCGACTTCTTCGACGCCGAGCCGGAGGCCTCGAACGTTCCGAACGTGGACCTCAGCCTGAGCTGATCGCGCTCGCCGGCCCCGCGCCGGCTCACCGCTGAGGCATCGCCATGGCCGAACAGACCTTCTACGCCCAGCAGTCGGCAAACCGACGCAACTCGGTCCTCCTGGCGCTGATCGTGGTCGCGCTCTTGGCGGTCCTCGGGTTTGCGATCGGCTATGCCCTGACGGGTGACCCGGTCGGGGCCGCGATCACCACCGGTATCGCGGTGTTCGTCGGCTTCCTCGTCTCGATCGGGAGCTATTTCGGCGGCGACAAGCTCGTCCTTGCCGCGTCCGGCGCGAAGCCGGTCGACGAGACGACGGCCCCGCAGCTCATCAACGTCGTCCGGGAGATGACGATCGCGGCCAACGTCCCGATGCCGAACGTCTACCTCATCGACGACACCGCCCCGAACGCCTTCGCGACCGGACGTGACCCGAAGCACGCCTCGGTCGCGATCACGACCGGACTGCTCCAGAAGCTCGACCGCGAGGAGCTCCAGGGCGTCATCGGCCACGAGCTGGCGCACGTCCGGAACCTCGATATCCGGTTCTCGCTGCTCGTCGGGGTCATGGTCGGCTCGATCGCCCTGCTGTCCGATTTCTTCCTGCGCTTCACGTTCTGGGGCGGCGGCGGGCGGCGCTCGCGCGACCGCGACGGCGGAGGCGGCGGTCTCCAGGCGATCATGTTCGTCCTTGCCATCGTCCTCGCGATCCTCGCGCCGATCGCCGCCCGGCTGGTCCAGCTCGCGGTCAGCCGGCAGCGCGAGTACCTCGCCGATGCCTCGTCGGTGGAGCTGACCCGGAACCCCGCCGGGCTGGAGCGGGCGCTCGCCAAGATCGCCACCGACCAGGAGGTCCTCGAGGTCGCCAACCGGGCGACCCAGCACCTCTACTTCACCAACCCGATCAAGAAGTTCGAGGACCGCTCGAGCTCGATGTTCGCGACCCATCCCGCGATCGTCGACCGGATCAATCGCCTGCGGGTGCTGACCGGGGAGCGGCCCCTCGACCCCGGCGACGTCGCCGCCCTGGCCGACCTGACGTAGCGGGACCACGCGGCGGGTCGAGGCCGGCGGTGCTGCCAGGCCACGTGCCTACTCGTAGCGCTTCGTGACTGGGCGTCAACGATTCCGGCGCGGCGGACCCATCGACGCCGACATGGGCCGCCTCGGGCAGGATTTCGTGACTGGGCGTCACGGATGGCGCGCGGCGGACCCATCGACGCCGACATGGGCCGCCTCGGGCAGGATTTCGTGACTGGGCGTCACGGATGGCGCGCGGCGGACCGCCGCGATCGCGGGAGCCGCACGTTGCGGCAGGATTCGTGACCAGGAGTCATGGCATGCGTCGTCGCGGGTGCCGCTGCCGCTCCCGGCTGCCCGCTCCCGCTCCGATTGCTGGCCCTCAGGGCCTCGTGCTACCCTTCGGCACGCCGTCGGGCCGATGGGTCCGCAAGGTCCACCGGGCCGAGATAGCTCAGTTGGTAGAGCACGCGACTGAAAATCGCGGTGTCGCCAGTTCGATTCTGGCTCTCGGCACCAGCACCGGTGCGCGCAGCCTCCGAGCGGAAGTGGCTCAGTTGGTAGAGCATCACCTTGCCAAGGTGAGGGTCGCGGGTTCGAGTCCCGTCTTCCGCTCCATTCCTTTGCCCTCGACCCGTCACGCGGCGCCCGGCTGCCCCTTCGTCTAGTGGTAGGACAGCGGACTTTGGATCCGTTGGGCGAGGTTCGAATCCTCGAGGGGCAACCACTTCGCGGGCGCTGATCCGCGACTCTCGCGATCGCCCGGGGCGGGCAGCGGCCGGACCCCGGCGCCTATGGCACAATCCCCGGGCTGCGACCCCGAGGCGACGTGGTGAAGTGGCTTAACACGGAGGTCTGCAAAACCTCTATTCAGCGGTTCGAATCCGCTCGTCGCCTCCAACCTTCGACCACGCGACCCGCCGGCGCGGCGGGTCGTTCGATTCCCGCCCGGTCTCAGCCGCCGGTCCGGGCGATGTAGTCGCTGAGCTTCTTATCCACCGCCGGATCGCCACCCTGGAAGAGCGGGTCGAAGTCGGAGCGCAGGAGGTATACCGACTGGCCTCCGATCTCGGTGAGCCGCCACTTCTCGCCGCCGGCCTCGACCTCGGCGATCGTCCGTACGATCTGGCCGATCTCGATGTGGCCGACGATCGCCTCGTTGGTCCGTTCAGGCCGGGATCGGAAGGGACGGCGCGCGGGTGCGTCCTTCGGCCCTGGCGTCCAGTCCTCGCCCTTGATGGCGGTGATCTTCATGTCGTCCTCCTGGGGAACCGGCGTCGTGAAGACGCCGAAGGTGAGCTTCTTGCCTTTGGCGAACTTCTCGGCGTAGGCCTTCAGGACCTCGCGCTTCTCGCGCCGCCGGGACGGGCACAGGGGATCCGCCAGGAGCCAGGTCCCGTCGCCGAGGTCGCCGGGGTGGAGGCCGACGCAGTGGTCGCCCTTGAAGTTCGCCGAGCAGGTACCGCCCGGAAACTGGTCGCTGTCGCCCTGGAGGACCACGAAGAGGCCCGACCTCAGGGTCGCCTCGACATCCGCCCAGGTGCCCGGCTTGTTCTTGTACGGCACCTTGAGCCCGTCCATCGCGCGCTTGAGATCGCCCAGGGACCAGCCCGGGGTCTTGGGATCAGTCTCCTTGTCCTTCGGGATGAGCGCGCGGAGCTCGCCGCCCGACTTGTCGAGCCGGCCGCCGGACGAGGCACGCAGGCCGTTGGCTCCCGACGTCGGGGTGCAGTTCTCGCTGGCCAGCGGCGAGCCGTCCAGCTGCCTGCGGTGGGTCCCTTCGAAGAAGATCATCGGTCGACGAGCGGGCGCCGGGCGACGGCGAGCGCGGCGTGAGGGTCGAGCACGACCCGCCTGGTGGGCATCCAGGGCCTCCCTGCGGCTGCTTTGGGCGCGCTCGAATCCGGATGGTAGACCCCACGGCGACGCTTGCAAGCCCCATCGGCGGTAGCCTGACGGCGTGACCGCCTCGCGCCTCCCCACGCCGCTCGAGCCGATCGACGTCCGGATCACGGCGGCGCTCGCAAGGCTCGGTGTCCCGGTCCTCAGGATCGGGCTCGGCGTCGTGTTCCTGTGGTTCGGGGCCCTGAAGTTCGTCCCGGGAGCCAGTCCGGCCGAGACGCTCGCCGCGCGAACGATCGAGCAGCTCAGCGGCGGCCTCGTCACGCCGGGCGTTTCGCTTCCGGTCCTCGCCGCCTGGGAGAGCCTCATCGGGCTGGGCCTCCTCGCCGGGCGTTTCATGCGGGCGACGCTGTTCCTGCTGGCCCTCCAGATGCTGGGCACGCTCACGCCGCTGGTCATCTTCCCGGCCGAGACGTTCACGACCTTCCCCATCGCGCCCACGCTCGAGGGTCAGTACATCATCAAGAACGTCGTCCTCATCGGGGCGGCGATGGTCGTCGGCGCGACGGTCCGGGGCGGCCGCCTCGTGCCGGACCCGCGAGCCGCGGACGTTGCCGAGGGTCTCATCAAGGGACCGGGTCGGGGCGACGCCGCCGGCTGACGTTCGGTACGCTGCAGCGGCCGGAGTGGCGGAACGGCAGACGCAGCCGACTTAAAATCGGTCGCCCGCGAGGGCGTGAGGGTTCGACTCCCTCCTCCGGCACGACGGGTTCAGTGGTCGGGGCTCGTCGCCGACCGGCCCGGTCCGTTGCGGCTGGGAACGCCCGCCGCGATCAGCCTCGCCCGAAGAGCGCGCCCAGGCCCTTGGGCCGGCGATCGGCGACCGCGTCGGTCGCTTCGATGCCCGACAGCCGCGTCGCCAGCCGGTTGAGCTGATCCGCGGCCGAGGAGCGAGGCGCCCCCACGACGACCGGCACGCCCTCGTTGACGCTCTTCAGGAAGACGAAGGCGTCATGGGGGATCGTCATCGCGATCTTCGTGCCGAGGGCTTCTTCGATGTCGCGGGAGCGGAGGATCTCGCGGGCGAAGATCTGATTCAGGATGAACGTCGTCTCGGCCAGCCGATCGGCGCTCAGGTCGAGCAGCTCGCGCATGGCGTGGACAGCCTTGAGGGCCGGGAACTCCGGCGTGACCACGATGACGATGTCGGTGGCCTTGTTGAGCACCGCCTCGCTGCGCGCATCGACAACCGATCCGGTGTCGACGACGACGGTCTGGAAAGCCCGGCCGGCCGTTTCGAGGATTCGGCCGATGGCCGACTCGGACACGACGGCGGCGCCGTCGGGATTGGACGGGGCCGACAGGACCGCCAGGCCGGAGCTGTGACGGTCGAGGTACGTCTGGAAGACGCCCGGATCGCGGAGCGAGACGTCGTCGCGGGCCATGTCGGCGATCGTCAGGCGCGTCGGGATGTTGAGATGCGTGGCGACCTGGCCGAACTGGAGGTCGAGATCGATGATCACGACACGGTCCGGTGTCCGGGCGGCGAGGGCGACGGCCACATTGACGGCCACGGTCGTCGTGCCGACACCGCCCTTGGGCGAGAAGACCGCGATGAGCCGCTGCTGGTTCGCGTCACGGACCGTGATGACAGGGGCGCCCGTGCTCTGGTCGCCCATCCCCCTCGAGCGCTGGTAACGGAGGACGAGCGCCTCGACCCGGGCATCGAGCTCGCGCGGGTCGAACGGTCGAACCATGACATCGTCCACGCCGGCCTCGAGGAGCCCGATCCGCTCGTCGATGTCGTCGCCCTGGCTGAGAGCCAGGATCGGCACGTTCGCCAGGTTCGCCGACTCGCGGACGAGCCGGCAGGCGCCGATGACGTCGCGATAGGTGCCGCCGAGGTCGATGACGATGACCTCGTGCTCGCCCTCGGCCCCGATCGCGGCCTCCGGGTCGGCGACCCTGGTCACGACGTGGGACGGCGTCTCGAGGGCGGTCGCGACCGCGTCGTCGGTGGCGTCGGAGATGAGCAGGATGCGACTGGCCACGTGGCTCCCCGGTTCCGGTCCGACCATCGAAAAGGGCCGGCTCTCGCCGGCGGCTCCTGAGGATACATCGCCCGCCGCGTGGTAGACTCCCGGCCGGCCTTTCGGCTCCGCGGCATGTCATGTCAGCGGGGCATTCCCACAGGAAGGAGCTCTCGGCCCATGCGCCGCTACGAACTCATGCTGGTGCTCCGTCCGGACGCCCCGGACGAGCGGATCAGCGCGATCGTCGATCGCACCACCCGCGATATCACCGCCGACGGCGGCCAGATCCTGAAGGTCGCCCCATGGGGCCGCCGACGGCTGGCCTACCCCATCGAGCGATATCGCGAGGGCTCGTACCACATCGTCGTCTTCGAGGCACCGTCGACGACGATCGCCGAGATCGAGCGCAGCCTTCTCATCACCGAGGAAGTGCTCCGGCACCTCATCGTCCGCCAGGAGCGGCCGGCGAAAGCCCTCCGTCGCGACGGCCTCGAAGCTGCCGACGACACCGAGCTCCCGTCGGTCGAGGACGAGGAGGACGTGGACGACGGTACCGAACGGATCGACGAGTCCGAGAGCGAGGCGGCCCCGGCCGCCATCGACTGAGAGGAGCATCGGATGGCGCTCTGCAAGATCCAGATCATCGGCAACCTCGGACGCGATCCTGAGCTGCGCTACACGCCCAACGGCCGGCCCGTGGCGACGTTCAGCGTTGCCGTCAACCAGGCGACCAAGAACCAGCAGACCGGCGAGTGGATCGAAGCCACCGACTGGTTCCGGGTCAGCGTCTGGGGTGACCGGGCCGAGCGCTCGGCCGAGAACCTCAGGAAGGGCAGCCGCGTCTTCGTCGACGGCCGCTTCCGGACCCGCGAGTACGAGACCAACGACGGCCGCAAGGGCCTCTCGCTCGACGTCAGCGCCGACCAGGTGATCGGCCTTGACCGGCGCGACCAGGAGGGCACCTTCGCCGGCGCCCCCGGAGCCGAGGGCGGGGCCCCCGCCGCCCGTGCCGGCGCCGGCGCGGCCCCGGCGGGCGGGTTCGACGACACCGAGATCGACGAGCTCCCGTTCTGACCCACCCGACGGCCGATTCGACCTGTCCGCGCCCCTGACCGGGCGCCGAGGAGACCAACCGATGCCTCCCGCCAGATCCCGTAAGCGAGACGACTTCTACCGCGACCGCCGCCGCCGCAAGGTCTGCACGTTCTGTGCCGACAAGACGGTCCAGATCGACTACAAGGAGGTCAACCGCCTCCGTCGCTTCCTGTCGGAGCGGGCCAAGATCGAGCCGCGGCGGAAGACCGGCACCTGCGCCGGCCACCAGCGCGAGCTGGCGGTCGCGCTCAAGCGCGCCCGCCACGTCGCCCTCCTGCCCTACGCCCCCCAGCACCTCCGCCCCTGACGCCGGTGATGCGGCGCCTGCCTGCGTTGCCGGCTGCGCGCGCCAGCTCACGCACGTTGACGTGCGCTCGCTGGCCTGCTCGCCGGCGCCTTGGCATGCATCCGCCTGACCGGCGCTCGGCCGGAGTGGTGTCGTTCGCGGACCGCCGGTCGTCCGGGCCTATGCCGCCAGCGCCTGACCGGCGCCTGGGCAGCTGAGGGCCTGATCGCGTGAGGACCTAGGTGGAGATCGGGCTGCTGCTCATTGCCGGGGGGATCGCGACCGGGCTGTTCGGGTCGCTCCTGGGGCTCGGTGGTGGGGTCCTCCTTGTGCCGCTCCTGACCCTCGGCTTCGATCTCCCCGTCCGCGAGGCGATCGGCGTGTCGCTCGTCTGCGTGATCATCACGAGCGCCGCGTCGGCGAGCGTCTTCCTGGATCGCGGCATGGCGAACCTTCGGCTCGGGATGGTGCTCGAGCTGTTCACCGCGATCGGGGCCCTCATCGGGGGCCTCGTCGCCTTCCTCCTCGACGAGCGATTCCTCGCCGGCCTCTTCGCCCTGCTGCTCGTCTACACGGCGGCCACGATGCTCCGGCCGCGCGACGCGTCGGCCGGCGACGGCGTCGGCGGGCCGGACGCCGACGGCCGGGGTGACGTCGCCGGAACGGTCAGGTCGCGCATCGGCGAGGCCGTGTCCGGCGCGGGCTACCTGGTTCGACAACCGGTCCCGGGGGCGATTGGCGGGGTGGGCGGGGGCATCCTGTCGGCCCTGCTCGGCATCGGCGGAGGGCTGATCATGGTGCCGGTGATGCACCTCCTGATGGGTGTCCCGCTTCGGGTCGCCACGGCCACCAGCAATGTCATGATCGGGGTGACGGCCTCGACGAGCGCGCTCGTGTATCTCCTGAAAGGCGGGATCGACCCGTATGCGACCGGGCCGGCCGCCGTCGGCGTGTTCGTGGGTGCCGCGGTCGGCTCGCGGGTCGTGCACCGGGTCGACACGCGGCTGCTGCGCCTGCTGTTCGCGGCGGTCCTCGCCTACACGGCGATCCTCATGGTCCAGCGCGCGCTGGTCGTCCAGTGACGGCTCCCGTCGGCCGGCGGTCCCTCGAGGCCCGCGTCTCGCTCGTCCTCAAGGTCGGCACGTACGCGGCGATGGCGCTGGTCGGGCTGGGGGTCGCCCTCATGCTGGCCAGCGGCCGATCGCCCCTCGACGTGGCGCCGGTTCTCGACCCGGGCTCCCTCGCGGCCGACCTCGCGGCCCTCCGTCCCAGCGGATTCCTGTGGCTGGGCATCCTCATCGTCCTGGCGACACCACCGCTGCGCGTCGCGACGGCGCTCAGCGGCTATCTTCGGGCGGGGGAACGCCAGATGGCCGTCGTGGCCCTCCTCATCCTCGCCGTCATCGCCCTCGGCGTCGTCGTCGGGACATCAGGGAGCTGACCGTTGGAACAGCTGGCCACCCTCGCCATCTCGTTCGTGATCATCCTCATCGGGGCCGAGCTCTTCACGAACGGCATCGAGTGGTTCGGGCGCAAGCTGGAGCTGGCCGAGGGCGCGGTCGGCTCCGTCCTCGCCGCGGTCGGGACGGCCCTCCCCGAGACCATGATCCCAATCATCGCCATCGGCTTCGGGACCGGCGCGGCGACCCACGCGGTGGGGGTCGGAGCGATCCTCGGCGCGCCCTTCATGCTCGCGACCCTGGCCATGTTCGTGACCGGCATCGCGGTCCTCGTCCAGGCCCGTCGCCGCCCGAGCGGCGACGTCATGCCCGTCGACGCCCGTGTCCTGGGCACGGACATGCGGACGTTCGCGATCGCCTACGGCCTGGCCATCGGGGCCGCGTTCCTGCCCCTGGAGCCGACCTGGCTGAAGCTTGTCGCCGCGGCGGCGCTCCTCGGCATCTACGCCTGGTACGTGAAGTCGCATTTCGAGGCAGACCCCAGCATCGACGCCGAGGACCTGGCCCCGCTCCGGTTCCGGCGCCTCGATCCGGCGCATCGCCAGGAGCCCGACGGTCCGCCGCGCCTCCGGGTCGTCAACGTCCAGGTCCTCGCCGCCCTCGGGTTGATCATCATCGGCGCGTACGCCTTCGTGGGCGCCGTCGAGCAGGTCGCCCACGCCATCGGCGTGAGCGAGGTGCTGCTGGCCCTCGTGATCGCCCCGATCGCCACCGAGCTGCCCGAGAAGTTCAACTCGATCATCTGGGTCCGGCAGGGCAAGGACACCCTCGCCATGGGCAACATCACGGGAGCGATGGTCTTCCAGGCGAGCATCCCGACGGTCGTCGCGCTGGTCCTTGCCCCGGAGGCGTGGGTCGCCGGCCCCGGGACGTACACCGCCTTCGCGTCGTCCGCGATCGCGTTCGTCTCGAGTGCCTTCATCTTCATCCCGATGGTTCGGAATGGCCGGCTGCGCGGCCGGGGACTCCTCGTCGGCGGCGCGTTCTACGTCCTCTACCTGGCGCTCGTCATCCTGGTGGTGGTCACCGGAGAGTGATCGACCATCGGGCGACACCCGGCCGACGGCCAAGGGCGTGACCGACGGCCCTTCCGGGGGCCGGGAGGGGTGGCGCTATACTCGCCGCCTCGGCCGACGTCACCCCCGCGCGGCCTGCGCCGCGATCACCAGGAGCCGCCTCGCATGCTCACGCAGAAGGCACCCGCGAAGCCCAAGCCGGCCCCCGCGGCCGGCGCGGCACCGGCGCTTGACGACCTGATCTGCTACTTCGAAGGCCGGTTCATCCCGATGCGCGACGCGAAGGTCAGCATCATGACCCACGCCTTCATGTACGGGACGGCGGTCTTCGAGGGGATCCGCGCGTACTGGAACGTGGAGCAGGGGGCCCTCCACGGCCTGTTCCTGCGCGAGCATATGGAGCGCATCCGGCGGAACGCCGGGATGCTCTTCATGGAGGACCTGCCACCGGTCGATGAGCTGGTCGAGCTCGTCGTCCAGGTGGCGTCCCGGAATGGCCTCCGCGAGGACCTCTACATCCGGCCCTGCTTCTACAAGTCGAGCCGGGCGGTGGGCGTGCGGCTCCATCACCTGGACCACGAGCTCGTGATCTTCACCGTCCCCTTCGGCAACTACATCGACGTCGACAAGGGCGTCCGCCTGATGACCTCGTCGTGGCGCCGGAACGCCGACGAGGCCCTCCCGGCCCGAGGCAAGATCGTTGGCGGCTACGTGAACATGGCCTTCCAGAAGTCGGAGGCCGAGCTCAACGGCTTCGACGAGGCCCTCGTCCTGACCCCGGACGGCCACGCATCGGAGGCGTCGGCGGCGAACATGTTCGTCGTTCGCGACGGCATCCTCCTGACCCCGCCGGTCAACGACGACATCCTCGAGGGCGTCACCCGGCGGGCGATCTTCGAGCTCGCCGCGGCGAGCGGGCTCCCCGTCGAGGTCCGGTCGATCGATCGCTCCGAGATCTACGTCGCCGACGAGATGTTCCTGTGTGGCACGGGCGTCCAGCTCTCGCCCGTCATCGAGCTCGACCATCGGAAGGTCGGTGACGGCGAGATCGGGCCGATCACCCGCCGGATGCGCCAGGCCTACTTCGACGCGGTTCGCGGCCGGACGCCGGCCTTCGCCCACTGGCTGACGCCGATCCCCATCGGTGGCTGACGCCGCCCCGGCGGCCTCGACCGAGGCCGTCCTCGGGGCCCGCGATTCCTCGACGGCGCCGCCCCGCGAGGCTGTCGCCCGCCCGGGTCGGGCCCGGTGGCTGGAGCGCCCGCTCGAGGTCGTGCCCGGCGCGGTCACCTGGGGCCTGATCGTCCTCTCCGTCGGGCTGTCGTTCCGCTGGCCGGAGGTTGTCGCCTGGTTCGTCCTGACGTTCGACGTCTACTGGCTCTACAAGGCAGTCATGCTGACCGGGAGCGTCGCCGCGGCGTTCACGATGATCCGCCGGTCGGTCGCCATCGACTGGCGCGCCCGGACGTTCGGGCTTCGCGACATCGCCGGCCGGATCGCCGACATCGAGGCCCGGTCGGTGGCCATCGGGGCGCGTGTGAAGCTCCTCGATCGGGCGGAGGAGCGGCTCGCGGCGAGCGGCGGGCGACGCGAGGCTGCCCGCCTGCGCGACGAGCGGAAGGAGCTGCTGCGGCTGCTTGCCCGGCGGGGCGAAGCGATCCCGGATCCCGACCGGCTCTGGCACGTCGCCCTCGTCCCGACCTACACGGAGCCGTACGAGAAGCTCCACGAGACGGTCCGGGCCCTCGCGGAGGCGGACTGGCCGACGGACCGGAAGATGGTCGCGATCATCACCCGTGAGACGGACCTCGGCGGGCGGGAGAACGTGGCCCGTCTCCGCGAGGTCTTCGGCGACCGGTTCCTCCACTTCTTCCACATCCTCGACCCGCTGGAGCCGGGGATCGTCGTCGGCAAGAGCAGCGCGATGGCCTACGGCGGGCGCTGGCTCCACCGTGAGCTCACCCGGCTCGGCTTTGACCCCCGCGAGGTCATCGTCACCGACCTGGATTCCGACTACCGGGTCCACCCGAGCTATTTCGGTTACCTGAGCTGGACCTTCCTGACCGAGCCCGATCGTTTCCGGAGGCTCTACCAGCCGGTCCCGATGTTCCACAACAACCTCTGGGACACGCCGCTCCCCGTCCGCCTGGTGGCGATCGGCGCCACGCACGTGCACATGTGGCACTCCCTGACGCCCGAGAAGCTCGTCAGCTTCTCGTCCTACTCGGTCAGCCTCCAGACCGTCCACGAGGTCGACTACTGGGCAACCGACGCGATCCCCGAGGACAGCCGTTTCTACTGGAAGTCGTTCTTCCGCTACTCGGGCGAGTTCCGGGCGATTCCGCTGTTCATGCCGATCTACGGCGATGCGGTCCGGGCGCGGTCGTATCCGCGGACGCTCATCCAGCAGTACACCCAGATCCGGCGCTGGGCCTGGGGCGTGACCGACATCCCGTACTACATCCGGAACGCCCTGGCCCACTCGGAGATCCCGCGGATGATCCGGGTCCGGCGGCTCCTTGACCTGTGGCTCGATCACCTCAACTGGGCGATCGCACCGTTCGTGATCATCTTCGGATCGAACCTGCCGCTGATCCTCAACCCGGCGTTCGCGCAGACGACGCTCGGCCAGAACCTGCCCCTCTACGCGTCGTGGCTGCTGACGGGTGCCTTCGGCTGCCTCGCGGTCCTCATGTACGTCGAGGAGCGGATCGCGCCGCCGCGGCCCGCCGACTGGGGATTGCTCCGGAACGTCGTTTCACGCATCCAGTGGCTGCTGATCCCGGTCGTGGGCCTCGTCTTCTCGAACCTGCCCGCCCTTGACGCGCAGACCCGGCTGATGGCCGGGCGCTACCTCGAATACCGGGTCACCGAGAAGTCCTGATCCTCGGGCCGATGGCGTCGCGGGCATCCGCCCTGGACCGCGGAGGGCGAGGGCCGGCTCGACGCGGAGATAGCCGGACCTACGGGGCCGGTGGCGGGGTCAGTGCGGGCGTGTCTTCGCCCGTGATGACGACGATATCGGCCGTCGCCGCGGCGCTCTCCACGAGCTCGGCGGTCACTCCGAAGAGCGCCTCGAGGGTGGCGACCGTCACGGGCATCGACGCCTCGACCCCGTTGTAGACGCGGATCGTCGTCCCGGCGAGGCCGGTCACGTCGGGCTTCTGGCCGGGGGCCGAGGCGGCCAGCCCGAGGTACTCGAGGTAGGCAGCGAGGCTGGTCGCCTGGCCGCTGTTGCCGGAGCCGTTGAGAACGTGAACCCGGGCGCCCTCGGCGGCGAGGACCTCCCGCCGCTCGGCGATCGCCGGATCGGTCGTGAAGGCGTCGCGGACGGCGGCCCGGATCCGGTCGAGCTTCGGGATGATCACGTACTGGCCGCCGTGGTTCGGGTCGCTCCGGATCTCGGTCTGGTAGAAGGGCGGGGTGAAGATGTAGGACCGGATGTCCGGCGTGTCGACCCTGGCGGCGAGGCCGAGGAGCTGGGGCAGGAGCTCGCGCGGGATGTCCGTCCGGACCGACGCGGCGAGGGCGCCGGCGAGCTGGTCGATCCGGGGCAGGATGCTGGCGATGTCGGTCTGCTGGCGGAGGGACAGGAGGACCCGCTGCTGGCGCGCGCCGCGATCGAAGTCGGTCGATCCATGGCGCGAGCGGGCGTAGACGAGGGCCTCGGCGCCGGTCATCCGCTGCATCCCCGAGGCGATGTAGACGCGTTGGAGGGCACCGCCGCCGGCCGGGTAGGCATCGTCGACGACCGGTACCTGGACGTTGATCGTCACCCCGCCGAGGGCGTCGACGATCTGCTGGAAGCCCTCGAAGTTGACCTCGACGTGGTACTTGATCTCGATCCCGTAGAGCTCGCCGAGGACCGCCTTGAGGGCGTTGTAGCCGCGGGTCTGGTCGGTCCCGGGCCAGAGATCTTCGCGTTGTCGGTTCTGCACGAACCACGAGTTGATCTTGCCCCGGTAGACCGAACCCCAGACCCGTCGTGCCGGGCCCTCGGGGATCGGCACGTCGACCGTGTCGCGGGGCAGCTGGAACATCGCGACCTGGTTCGTGGCCGGGTCGATCGAGACCACGATGAGCGTGTCGGTGTTGTGGCCACCGCCCTGCTCGTCGGCCCCGATGAGCAGGACGTTCAGGCGGTCCGTGCCATTCCACGGCGGGATGCTGACCGACGGGACCGGCGTCCCCACGGTCGTCGATCCCGGCGTGGGCACGACGTCGGTCGGCTCGTCGGTGGGCTCCCCCGATGTGCCCGGAGAGGCCGTCGCAGGTGCCTCGCAATCGGTCGAATCGGGCTCGAAGATGCAGGCCGTCGTGGTGGACAGGAGGAGGTCGTAGCGGGCGATCGCGACGTGGACGACGCTCATGACGAGGAGCACGGCGGCGAGGCCGGCCACCGCGACCGGGGCGGCGGTGCCGATCGGCCCGCGGCCCCGGCCCGCACCCCGGAAGCCGATGCCCGCCGGCCCGGCGAGGAGCCAGCGGGCGATCCGCCAGGCGTCGATGATCGCGGCCGCCCGCCAGGCCAGGGCGACGAGGTTGATGACGAAGACGGCCGTGATGAACCAGGTCTGGACCGCCAGGCCGGCCAGCTCGAAGACGTCGAGCCGGACGACGATCCCGGCCGCGAGCGCCGCGATGAGGACGGGCGGCGCAGCGAACCCGAGCGCCCGGCGCTGGGCGCCCAGGTACGCGTGACCGAGACCCGGGAAGACGAGGGAGAGGAAGGCCGCGACGAACGGGGATCGCCGGCGCGGAGGCGCCTCGTGCGCGGACTGCATCGCGGGTAGGATACTCGGACCCCCCAGAACCCGAGGCCAGATGTTCCGACCCGTACCCACGCGCCCTGATCTCGTCGCCATGGAGCACGAGACCCTCGCCTTCTGGCGCGAGCGGCGGACGTTCGCCCAGCTGCGGGCCCAGAACGCGGCCGGGCCCCACTGGAGCTTCCTGGACGGGCCGATCACGGCCAACAACCCGATGGGCGTCCACCACGCCTGGGGCCGGACCTACAAGGACCTCTTCCAGCGCTACCACGCCATGCTCGGCGAGGCCCAGCGCTGGCAGAACGGCTTCGACTGCCAGGGCCTGTGGGTCGAGGTCAACGTCGAGCGTGACCTCGGCTTCACCTCGAAGCGTGACATCGAGGCCTTCGGCATCGCCGAGTTCGTCAGCCTCTGCAAGCAGCGCGTCCTGACGTTCGCCGCCCGCCAGACCGAGCAGAGCATTCGGCTCGGCGTCTGGATGGACTGGAACGACCCGGCCGAGCTCCTTCGGCTGCGCGACCTGCTGGCCGCCGATCCGTCGGCGCCGGCAACGATCGACGGGCCCAACGGGCCGGTGACGGACTCGGTCGAGATGATCGTCGGGCGGCTCGGGATGCCCGACGTCGGGGGCAGCTACTTCACCTTCAGCAACGAGAACAACGACCTCATCTGGGGCTTCCTCGCCGAGTGCCACCAGCGCGGCTGGGTCGTGAAGGGCCACGACTCGATGCCCTGGTGCCCGCGCTGCGGGACGGGCCTGTCGCAGATGGAGATGAACGAGGGCTACGCCGACCGCGAGGACCCCGGCCTGACGATCCGCCTGCCCCTGGTGGATCGCCCCGGCGAGGCGCTCCTCATCTGGACGACGACCCCCTGGACGCTCGCCGCGAACGTCGCAGCCGCGGTCGGGCCGGATCTGGCCTACGTCCGGATCCGGCAGGGCGCGGACGAGCTATGGGTCGGGAAGGGGCGCCTGAAGCAGGCCGTCGTCGGGCCGTTCACGGTCGTCGAGGAGAAGACCGGAGCAGAGCTCGTCGGGTGGCGCTACATGGGTCCCTACGACGAGCTGCCGGCGGTGAGCGCCGCGTTCGCCACCGCGACGCCCCCGTTTGAACACCGCATCGTGGCCTGGGACGAGGTCGGCGAGGACGAGGGGACCGGGATCGTCCACATCGCCCCCGGCGCCGGGGCCGAGGACTTCCAGCTCGGCAAGGCCGCCGGGCTGCCCGTCATCGGCCCGATCGACGAGGACGGCCGCTATTACGAGGGCTTCGGCTGGCTGTCGCGCCTCGAGGCCCCCGCGGTCGCCGAGCGGATCGTCGACGACCTCGAGCGGCGGGGCTTCTTCTACCACCTCGAGTCGTACACCCACCGCTATCCGCACTGCTGGCGCTGCGGCACGGCGCTGCTCTTCCGCCTCGTCGACGAGTGGTTCATCAGCATGGGCCCGGTCTACGACCAGCCGCGGGAAACGCTCACCAGGGCGCAGGTCGACGCCAGCCTTCGCTACCAGATCATGGAGGTCGTCGACCGGATCCGCTGGATCCCGTCGTTCGGCTACGAGCGGGAGCTCGACTGGCTCCTGAACATGCGCGACTGGATGATCTCGAAGAAGCGGTACTACGGGCTGGCCCTGCCGATCTACGACTGCGAGGCCTGCGGCAGGTTCGACGTCATCGGCGGACGCGAGGAGCTCCGGGAGCGCGCGATCGAGGGCTGGGAGGCGTTCGAGGGCCACACGCCCCACCGGCCCCATGTCGACGCGACGAAGATCGCGTGCTCGTCGTGCGGCGCGCCGGTGTCCCGGATCCCCGACGTCGGCAACCCCTGGCTCGATGCCGGGATCGTGCCCTTCTCGACGCTCCACTACCGCGAGGACCCCGAGTACTGGGCGACGTGGTTCCCGGCCGACTTCATCACCGAGAGCTTCCCGGGCCAGTTCCGGAACTGGTTCTACGCGATGCTCGCCATGTCGACCGTGCTCCGGCGCCAGGAGCCCTTCAGGACGATCTTCGGCTACGCCACGCTCTTCGGCGAGGACGGCCGGCCGATGCACAAGAGCTGGGGCAACGCCATCGAGTTCGACGAGGCCGCCGAGCGGATGGGCGTCGACGTCATGCGCTGGCTGTACATGTCGGCCCGGCCCGAGGACAACATCCATTTCGGCTGGCACGCCGCCGACGAGGCCCGGCGCGAGCTCCTCGTCCTGTGGGGCGTCTACGACTTCTTCGTTCGACATGCCCGGATCGCGGGCTGGACTCCGTCCCGCGGCCTTGACGAGGAGATCGCCGCGGCGGCGGCCTGGCCGGCCCTCGACCGCTGGATCCTGTCGCGCTGCGCGGGCATGGCCGCCGATGTCGGCGCGGCGCTGGCCGACTATGACGCGATGGCCGCGACCCGCGTCGTGGGCACGTTCATCGATGACCTCTCGACGTGGTACCTGCGCCGGTCGCGGGACCGGATGCGGCCGCGGGCCGAGCCGGGCGACCGCGACGCGGCATTCGTGACGCTCCACGCCGCCATCGTCACGCTGAGCCGGGCGATCGCCCCGGTCCTGCCATTCCTGTCCGAGTCGATGTACCGGAATCTCATTGCCGAGGTCAGCCCGACGGCTCCCGAGAGCGTCCATCTCAGCCGCTGGCCGGCCGACGAGCTGAGCGCTCTCCGCGACGAGCGACTGGAGGAGGCGATGGCGGTCGCCCGCCAGGCGGTGGAGCTCGCCCGGACGCTCCGGGCCCAGGCCGGCCTCCGGAACCGTCAGCCCCTGGCTCGCCTCTGGCTGGCCCTGCCGGGCGGCGACCTCCACGAGCTCGACGCCCTCGTCTCCCTCATTGCCGACGAGGTCAACGTCAAGGCGGTCGAGCTCATCGGCGACGAATCAGCGCTCGTCGAGCGTCGGGTGAAGGTCCTTCTGCCGAAGGTCGGGAAGCACCTCGGGTCGCAGATCCCGGCGGTCATGGCCGCCGCCCGCGAGGGCGCCGTCGAGATCCGGCCGGACGGCTCGGTCGAGCTGGCCGGCGTCGTCCTGGCGCCCGACGAGGTCGAGATCCTGGCCGCGCCGCGACCGGGAACGGCGGTCGCCCACGACGAGGGCCTCGTCGTCGTCATCGACACCGAGCTGACGCCGGCGCTCCGGGCCGAGGGCGATGCCCGGGAGCTCCAGCGGGCCATCCAGGACCTCCGCAAGGAGGCCTCCCTCGACCTCGACGACGAGATCGACCTGCGCGTCGACGCGCTCGCCCCGGCGGTCGCGGCACACCTTGCGGCGGTGGCGGCGGAGACCCTTGCCGTCCTGAACCCGGACCTCGACGGGGAGGGGGCCAGCATCGGGACCGCGGACCTGGAGGCCGGCCCGGCCAGGATTGCCCTCCGCCGGCGGGTCGCCGGCGGCTCCGGGGTGCCGCGGGCATGACCGTGGCGGCGCCGGGACGACCGCTCTGGGCGCCGTTCGTCCTGCTCGCCGCCTCGATCGTCGTTGTCGACCAGCTGACGAAGGCCTGGATTACCCAGGCCCTCGCACCGGACGGGGTCATCCGCCTCGTGGGCGAGAACCTCCGCCTGATCTATACCCAGAACAGCGGGGCCCTGTTCGGGCTGTTCCGGGGCCAGGCAGCACCGT
>Ga0209342_10002739_pt1 | contig 18722 bp, 21 predicted proteins | sample RifCSP16_2_FD_184023 | JGI IMG/M metagenome (GOLD analysis project Ga0209342, IMG submission 184023) | Soil microbial communities from Rifle, Colorado - Rifle CSP2_sed 16_2 (SPAdes) (version 2) | ecosystem: Environmental > Terrestrial > Deep subsurface > Rock core/Sediment | place: Rifle... | reverse complement strand
GTGTTGATGACGAGCTGCCACGTGTCGCTGAAATGGAAGATTGGACCCGTAGCGATCCAGGCGATGATCACCAGGACGGCCATGCCGAAGGTCCCCGGATGGCCGGTGGCGCGCGCGATCCCCCTCGCAAGACGGGCGAAGAAACCCGCAGGGTATGGGTATCCTCCTTTACGACGCGGTCCGCGTGTCTGCCAAACGATTCGCCAGGGCGAGCGCCTGGGCCATCGGCCCAGCATCGGCGATGCCCTTCCCGACGATATCGAACGCCGTGCCGTGCGACGGCGTGGCCAGGACGAAGGGATAGCCCACGCCCACCGACACGCCCCGCTCGAACCCGAGTAGCTTGGTAGCGATCTGCGCCTGGTCGTGGTACATCGAGACGACGACGTTGAAGTCGCCGACCCGGGCCCGCCGGAAGATGTGGTCGGCCGGGTGCGGACCCGTCACGGCGATGCCTTCAGCTGCGGCCGCCGCAATCGCGGGCTCGATGACGCGGCCTTCTTCATCGCCCCACACCCCCCCCTCGCCGGCATGAGGGTTCAGCGCGGCCACGCCGATGCGGGGTGAGTGCGCGCCGGCAGAGGCGGCGGTCCGGTGGGCAAGACGAATCGCGCGCAGGACCCCCTCCGTGGTCAGCAGCCGCGGGACGTCGCGGAGGGCCACGTGGGAAGTCGCCCGGGCGACCCAGAGCAGGTCGCTGCCCGCGCGGTCGCCGGCCGGGTGGGGGATGACGTTCATCTCATCATGGTCCTCGACCCGGGCAAGCGACGCGCACAAGTCGTACTCGTCGCGCACGGCGTAGCCGGCCCGGATAATGGCCTGCTTGTTGAGCGGGGCGAAGACGACAGCGTCGGCGAGCCCGTCCAGGGCCAGCCGCACGGCGCGCTCCAGCCACTGCGCCGCCGCCCGGCCGGCCGCAGGGCTCATCTGGCCAAGGGTCCACGATCGCTCCGCCGATGGGAGGTCGAGAAAAGGTACACCGTCGCGCACCAGCGGTCCGGGGTGATCGGCAGGCGTTGCTGGCAACTCGACGTGGGCGATCCGCTGGGCCTCGGCCCACACTCCAGCATCCCCAACAAGCAAGATCTTCAACGGCCGAGCCGCCTGTGCGGCCATCTCGAGCGCCCGCGCCAGCACCTCAGGGCCGACTCCGGCAGGGTCGCCAATTGCGACTGCGAGTCTCGCCACGTCCCACCCTCCAGGAGGAATCAGGTGTGCGCTGTCCAACCCCTGTCAAAGAATATTGTATACAATTGCTGACTCCGCTCGAGATCCAGGTGTCAGCATGCAGATGGGAGAGCGACGAGCGATGAAGCGGGCGATCTGGCTCGTGGTGAGCTTTGCGCTGTTGACGGCACCTGTTGCGTGGGCCCAGGAACGGCCGGTGACCATTCGTTACCTCGGCTGGTCCTTCTTCCTCGTCACGACAGCCGACGGCGTCCGCATTGCCATGGATCCTTACGGTAACATCGGCTACCCGTTCCCGACGGTCGAGGCAGATGTGGTCACAGTGTCCCACGAGCACGGCGACCACAACAACGTCGGGCTCGTCAAGGGCTCCCCGCGGGTGTTTCGGGGGCTGGCTGCGGGCGCAGCGGACTGGAACCGCTTCTATGAGCGCTTCGGCAGCACGCTCGTCTACTCCGTGGCTGCCTTCCACGATGACGTGCAGGGCACGAGCCCCCGGGGCCTCAACGTCCTCTTCGTCATCGTAACAGACGGTCTCCGCATCGCCCATCTCGGGGATATCGGTCAGCCAGCGCTGACCGATGGGCAACTGCGGGCCCTGGGAACGATCGACGTCCTGATGATTCCCGTGGGAGATGGTCCGTTCACGGTCACCATTCCGCAGGCCAGCGCGTTGGTCGCCCAGATCCGGCCCAAGGTGGTCATCCCCATGCACTACAAGACGCCGACCAGGCAGCCCCCCACGTGGCCCGGCGTCGACGAGAGACCATTCCTAGAGGGAAAGCAGAATGTCCGACGGCTGGGAAGCCACACCATGACGATCTCGAGAGACCAGCTACCCTCGACGACCCAGATCGTGGTCATGGAGCACCAGTAGCCTTGGGAGGAGTCAATCTCTCCGGCGCGTGAGCTGATGTCCACGGACGCGGCGGTCATCGAGGTGCGCGACGTCTTCAAGGTGTTCGTCGCCAGGGGAGACGACCACCAACGCCGTGCGTTTCTCGCGCTGCATGACGTCAATCTGACGATCGGGCGAGGGCGCTTCATGAGCCTCGTCGGCCCCTCAGGGTGCGGCAAGTCCACCGTACTGAACATGATCGCCGGTCTCGTACAGCCCACGGAGGGCGAGGTGCGGTACGGCGGCACGGCCGTCGCCGGCGTGAACACGGACGTCGGCTACATCACGCAGGACGACAACCTCCTCCCCTGGCGCACGCTGCGCGAAAACGTAGAGGTGGCCCTGGAGTTCCGCGGGGTGCCGGCCCGCCAGCGGCGCGAGCAGGCCGCCAGGTACATCGCGATGGTCGGCCTGCGCGGCTTCGAACACCACTATCCCCACGAGCTCTCGGGCGGAATGCGGAAGCGCACCGCGCTCGTGCGCACGCTCATCTACGAACCCTCAGTGGTCTTAATGGATGAGCCGTTTGGGCCGCTGGATGCGCAGACACGCGTGATCCTCCAGGATGAACTGCTGCGGCTGTGGACCGGGACGGACAGAACGATCGTCTTCGTCACCCACGACTTGGTCGAGGCGATCGCGCTCTCTGACGAGATCGCCCTGTTCAGCCGGGCGCCGGGGACCATCAAGCAGCGCTATCAAGTGCCGCTGCCGCGGCCGCGAGATGTGTTCCACATTCACGCCGATCCGCAATTCCCCGCGTTCTACAACCGGCTGTGGAACGACCTGCGGGAAGAGATCGCGGCGGTGCAACTGGAGGCGACGTGAGGATGGCCGCACTCGAGATCACGGAACGGATGGCCGGCGAGCCCGCCGGGAGGGGCGCAGAATTGCTGGCGCAAGTCGAAACGCAGGAGCGCCTGCGCCAGCAGGTAGATCAGCGCCGTACGACCCTGGGGCGGATCGCCTTTGGCATCGCACTCCTGTTGACCTGGGAGGTCATGTCGGGCACGATCCTGGACCAGTTCTTCGTCAGCAAGCCCAGCCACATCGCCGCTGCACTCTGGGCCATGCTCACCAAGGAGGCCCTCCTTTATCACCTGCAGTTCACCATCGTTGAGGCGCTCTCCGGGTATGTGATCGGCGCCTCCGCGGGGCTCGTCTTGGGATTCCTGCTCGCGCGCCTGGATCTTGTCTACCGCATCATCGAGCCATACGTCGTGGCGTTCTACGGCATCCCCCGAATCGCCCTGGCCCCACTGTTTATCCTGTGGTTCGGGATTGGGATCACCTCGAAGATTGCCGTCGCGGCCATCATGGTCTTCTTCATTGTGCTCATCAACACGATCGCCGGCATCCGGTCAGCGCCGACCCAGCTCCTGCAGGTGGCCCGGGTGATGGGAGCCTCAGAATGGGACCTGGTCCGGAAGGTCGTGTTTCCCGCGGCGACACCCTTCATCATCGCCGCGCTCCAGATCACGGTGCCCCAGGCGATGATTGGGGCCATCGTCGGAGAATTCATCTCCAGCAACCGGGGGGTCGGCCACCTGATCAGCCGCGCGGCCGGGTTCCTCGACACTCCTGGGTTGTTCGCCGGCATCTTCGCGTTGCTGGTCGTCGTGCTCTTGATGAATTATGCGATTACCCGGCTCGGCAGCTACTTGATGCGCTGGAATCCTAAGGGCGGTGTGCGGGACATCGCGTAAGAGAACACCCCGCGGAGGAGGCCTGGTATGGGAGCCAGTCGGAGGATGCTCGGTTCTGTGCTGGTCGTGACCGCGCTCGTTGTCGCTTCGTCGCTCGTCGCGTCGGCTCAGGGCCAACGGGTCAAGATCACCGAGGCCCACACCGGGACGCTGTTTATGGCTCCGGTATACATCGCGGAGGCCGCAGGCTACCTGGCCGAGGAAGGCATCGACCTGGAGCTGACTGAAGTGGACAGCGGCGCACTTGGGATCGCGGCGCTCGTCTCCGGACAGGTGCAGTTCTTCGACGCCGACCCGTTCCAGGCGGTGCAGCTGCGGCGTCAGGGCCGGCAGATTCTCTTCATCTATAACCTCACCAAACGGGTCACCCTCGACCTAGTGATGCACCCCGAAGTCGCCCGGACCCGGAACGTCAGCCGGAGTACGCCGATCGCTCAACGGTTCGCGGCCCTGCGGGGGCTAAAGCTGGGCGTCACGCGGCCCGGCGCGGCCACCGACGTGTACATGCGCTACTACCTGAAGCGGGCGGGATTGAACCCCGACCGGGACGTGCAGATCATCTCGGTCGGCGGCGGGGCGGGCCTGCTGGCGGCGCTGCGCACAAGACAGATCGACGCGTTCCATCTGTCGGCGCCGACCCCATACATCGCCGAGCGCGACGGCTTCGGCGTGGTGGTCATCAAGTCGTCGGCCGGTGACGTCCCTGAACTCGACAACTTCCTCTACACAGGCATCTCCGTCCACAACGTGTACGCGAACAAGAACGGCGAGGTGCTGATGCGGTGGACAAAGGCGGTGAACCGGGCGAACAAGCTGATGCGCCAGGATCAGGCCGCCGCCGTCACCCATTTGCGCAAACACTTCCCGCGGACGGATCCGTTATTGCTCACGCTGGCGCTGCGCGAGATCATCCCAGCGCTCTCTGAGGACGGCACCATGAGCGAAGCGATGATGGAGAAGCACCTCCAGTTCATGGTGGACGACGGGCAGATCCCGTCCAAGCCATCGGCCAAGGAAGGGTTGCTGTGGACAAACAGGTACATCGTCAAGTAGCGGAGCATCCGCCGGAGGCGCGCGCCTCCGGCGTGACCGAAGAGATCGTCCGGTTCGCGATCGAGACCAGGGCGATCCCTGAGGAGGTCCGCGCACTCGCCACGCATCATCTCGTAGACGGGATCGCGGTGATGCTGGCCGGCGCGAGCGAGGAGAGCGGCCGGCTGGTGCGCGCCCACCTGCGCGACCTGGCCGGCCAGCCTCAGGCGGGCGTCCTGGGCTCCGCGCTGCGCGCGCCGCTGCAGTTGGCGGCCTGGGCGAACGGCGTCGCCGGGCATGCCATGGACTTCGACGACACGCAGCTGGCGACCGATCCGCAGAGCGTCTACGGCCTGCTCACGCACCCGACCGTCCCCGCCCTCGCCGGGGCGCTGGCCGCGGCCGAAGGCACGGGCGCCTCGGGCGCAGCGCTCCTTGACGCCTACATCATCGGGGTGGAGGTCGAGTGCCGTATCGCGGACGCGATCAACCCCCGGCACTATCGCGACGGGTTCCACTCGACGGCCACGATGGGCGGTTTTGGCGCCGCCACCGCCGCCGCCAGGCTCTACGGCTGCGACCTCGACCAGACATTGCGCGCCTTCGGCCTGACCGCCAGCATGAGCGCCGGCCTGCGCGAGAACTTCGGGACCATGACCAAGCCCTTTCACGCCGGACGGGCCGCGGAGAACGGCCTGTTCGCGGTCACACTGGCCCGGCGGGGTTGGACCGCCGCGAAGGACATCCTGGAGGCGAAGCGGGGGTTCTACAGCGCGGCCGCCGGCGGGTTCGACTCTACGAAGATCTCAGGGAAACTGGGCCGCCCCTACTTCCTTGTTGAGCCCGGCATCTCGATCAAACCGTATCCCTCGGGGTCGCTCTCGCATCCGGCGCAGGACGTGCTGCTTGACCTGGTCCGGACACACAACCTGCGGCCCGAGCAGATTGAGCGCATTGACGTGGGTGTCAACTCGCACGTGCCCAACGCCTTGATCCACACGCGGCCCACCACCGCGCTGGAAGGCAAATTCAGCCTGCAGTTCCAGATGGCCATCGCCGTCTTGGATCGTGCCGCCGGCATCGCGCAGTTCGTCGACGCAAAGGTGACGGATCCTCGGACGCGCGCGCTCATGGAGCGCGTCCACGTCCACGTGGATCCCGAGATTGAAGCGCTCGGCTACAACGAGATGCGGATGACCGTCGGCATCACGCTCAAGGACGGCCGGCGCCTGTCCGGCCGCGCGGACGCGGCAAAGGGACATCCCAAGAAGCCGATGAGCCGCGCCGACCTGACCGAGAAGTTCATGGACTGCGCGGCCCTCGTCATGCCGCAGGACCGCGCCGCCTCCGCCCTGGCCCACCTGTGGGACATCCGGCTGATCGACCGGGTCGCGGATCTGGTGCCGATGCTCACCGGAGCCGCCGCGTGACGACCTACCGTCTGGCCGTGATCCCCGGCGATGGCGTCGGCCGGGAGGTGATCCCGGAAGGATTGAAAGTGCTCCAGACCGCGGCAAACCGGTTCGGATTTCAGATCGCGGCCACCGAGTTCCCCTGGGGATGCGAGCACTATCTCCGAGTGGGCATCATGATGCCCGACGATGGGCTGGAGCGGTTGCGGGCCTTCGATGCCATCTACCTCGGAGCCATCGGCGATCCCCGCGTACCCGACCACGTCTCGCTCTGGGGACTGCTGTTGCGGATCCGCAAAGCCTTCGACCTCTACGCGAACATCAGACCGATCCGACTGCTGGAGGGAATCGCCTCCCCGCTGGCCGGGCGGCGGCCCGAGGAGATCGACATCCTGTTCGTGCGCGAGAATACCGAGGGCGAATACGCCGGGGTCGGCGGCAGGGTCGGTGCCGGCACGCCTGATGAAATCGCGCTGCAAACCTCCGTGTACACCCGCAGGGCGACTGAACGGATTCTCCGCTACGCCTTCGAGCAGGCCCGGCGGCGGCGCAGGCGGCTCGCGCACATCACGAAATCCAACGCGCTGCAGCACACCGCGGTGTTCTGGGATGAGGTCGCAGACGCGGTCGGCCGCGAGTATCCGGACGTCCAGGTCTGGAAGCTCCATGTCGACGCCGCGGCGTACCAGATGGTGCTGCACCCGGACTGGTTCGACGTGATGGTTGGCTCGAATCTCTATGCCGACATCCTGACCGACCTGGGCGCCGCGCTGCAGGGCAGCCTCGGGCTGGCCGCCAGCGCGAACCTGGATCCCACCCGGACTTCCCCGTCGATGTTCGAACCCGTGCACGGCTCCGCGCCGGACATCGCCGGCAAGGGCCTGGCCAATCCCCTGGCGGCCATCTGGACGGCGTCGCTCCTCCTCGAGCACCTCGGCCAGACCGATGCTGCGCGGGCCGTCTTTGCGGCGCTGAGCGCCGTGGTGCGCCGCGGCGACGTGCGGACGCCGGACCTGGGCGGGCGCAGCCGGACGGCGGAGGTCGGGGACGCCGTGGTGGAGACCCTGCGGGCCGAAAGCCCGCGGGCCGAGAGCCTGCAGGGCAAGGCTCGGCGATGAGCGACCTGTTGGTCATCGAAAACCTCCCGACCCGCGACCTGGTGCTGCGGAAGCTGCGGGGCGCGATCCTCGCCGGTCGGTTCGAGCCGGGGCAGCGGCTGTTGGAGCGTGATCTCGTCGAGCGGATGGGCGTGAGCCGCACGCCGATCCGCGAAGCCCTCCGCAAGCTCGAACTGGAGGGACTGGTCACCACTGTCCCCTACCGGGGGCCGGTCGTCACCCGGCCCACGGTGGACGATGCCCGCGCGGTGTACGAGGTTCGTGCCGCGCTGGAGGGCCAGGCTGTCGCGCTCTTCACACAACGGACCACCGACAGCGGCATCGAACAGCTCCGCGCGCACGTGGCCGCTGCTGAGCGCGCGGTGAGACGGAGCAACGCGCAGGGAGTCCTGAATGCCAACAACGCCTTCCATGACGTCCTCGCCTCGGGCTGCGGCAACGCCCTGCTGCAGTCCATGCTCACGAACCTGCGCGACCGGATCGTCCTGCTGCGGGTGGAATCGCTTTCGTATCCAGGCCGGCGGCCCCGGTCGGTTGCTGAGCATCGAGCGATCGTGCGCATGATCGCGCGGCGGGACGCCGACGGCGCCAAGCGTCTCACCGAACAGCACATCATGCACGCCTGGCGGGCCGCCCGTGCCCAGCTGGAACCGAGGAAAACCAGCCGATGATGCCCGCGCAGATGGCGGCCACCGCGAAGCGGATCATGGAGCAGGTCCTGGGGGTCCGGCCAGGCGAGCGACTCGTCATCGTGACCGACTTCGAACGCCCGCGCTCGATCACTGATCTCTTGACCACCACCGCCGCCTCGTATGGGTTGCACCCCGTGGTGGTGACGATGCCGTCGCGGGAGATGGGCGGTGAAGAACCGCCGTCCGCGGTCGCGGCCGCGATGCGGGAGGCCGACGCGATCATCGTCCAGACCTCTCACTCGATGACCCATACGAACGCGGAACGCGAGGCGCTCCGGACCGGCGCACGCGTCTGCAACATCCGCGAAGTGGACGAAGAGATGATGGTCACCGGCGGGATGACCGCGGACTACGCCCAGGTCGATCGCATCACGCGGCGGGGCGTGGCCCTGCTCACCGCGGCGTCGGCCGCCCGCGTGACCACCCCCGAAGGCACGAATCTCCAGATGGACCTCACCGGGCGCCCAGGGTTCGGCCTCTCGGGCTTCGCGCGGGAGCCCGGACAGTTCTCGGGCCTGCCTGACGGAGAGGCCGCGATCGCCCCGGTAGAAGGACGCACGTCCGGTGTGTTGATCAACCCATACCTCATCGAAAAGATCGGCCAGGTCACCGAGCCGTTTCGCATGGAGGTCGCCGGCGGTCAGATCATCCGCATCGAAGGTGGGGCGCAGGCCCAGATGCTGAATGCGATCCTGGACCGCAAGGACCCCGGCGGCCGGAACTTCGCCGCCGAGCTCGCGCTGGGCACGAATCCGGCTTGCCGACTGATCCCCAAGAGTCGCGAGATCAAGAAGCGCCTCGGCCAGGCCCACGTGGCGCTCGGCGACAACCTGAGCCTGGCCGGGACCGTGGAGAGCGCGATCCACCTCGACATCATTCTGCTCGGCCCCACCGTGACGCTCGACGGCCGGGCGGCCGTGAAGGACGGTGATCCCCTGTTCGCTCGTAACGGATGAGTATCCGAACCCAGTAGCCCTGGGAGGAGGAGAATCAGATGAGACAGCTCATGCAAGTACTCGCCCTGGCCCTGGCGGCGATTCTCGTGTTCGGCGTCGGGGTCCTGGCGCAAGGATCCTATCCTTCTAAAGCCATCACGCTGGTGACCCATTCCACGGTCGGCGCCGGGGGTGACATCTTCCTGCGCAACCTGTCCAGGCACCTCGAAGGCATCGTGACCGTGCCGCTCGTCGTCGAGAATCGCCGCGGCGGTGCCTCGGCGACGGCCGTGTCGTACGTGGCAACCAGCACGACCGACGGGTACGTCATGTACGGCTCCACGCCCACGATGCTGCAGACGCCGATGCTGACGAAGACCCAGCATACGTATCTCGACCTCCAGCCCGTCGTCAATGTATTCTTCGACCCGATGATCCTCTACGTCAAGGCGGATTCGCCCTGGAAGACCCTGCCTGACATCGTCGCGGCGGCCAGAGCGAAGCCCGGGACGATCCGCTTCGGTGCGGCCACGCCCGGATCGGTGGAGCACATGATCGCCCACCAGGTCCAGAAGGTTGCGAAGGTGCAGGTGCAGCCGGTGACGTTTGAGGGTGGCGGCGACCTGCTGCTGGCGGTGCTCGGCGGGCATGTGGACCTTGGGGTCGGCGAGTACGCGGAGGTCGCGTCCCAGGTAGAGGCCCGTCAGGTGCGGGTAATCAACTCGTTCACCAAAGAGCGCATTCCCAGATCAAGTATCCCCACGGCGACGGAACAGGGGGTAAGTATCGTTGTCGAGAAGTTCCGCGGCCTGCTCGGCCCGAAGGGCATGGAGCCCGGCGCGGTCACGTACTGGGAGCAGGCGGCGAAGCGCGTGTTGGACCGCCCCGCGTACAAGCAGTACTACGAATCGGTCTACCTGGTACCGGGGTACATGGACCACGTGCAGTACCGGCTCTATCTGGACCGGATGAACCAGACGCTACGCCGGTACATGAAGGAGATCGGCGTCCTCAAGTAGGAGGCGACATGCGGCGCGCGGACCTGTTGATCGGGATCGGCCTGCTGGCCTTCGCGGCGTTCTACTTCCGGCAGTCCTTCGAGATCACGGTCGGGTTCGCCTCGGACCGGCTGGGGCCGGCGTTCTTCCCACGGCTGCTGGCGCTGGCGCTGGCGGGCTGCGCGCTCGCGTTGATCGCACGATCACTGCGTGGCCGGTCCGATCCCGCGCCGCTGCCGTCGATTCGCACAAACCTCCTCCTTTGGACGCTCGGGCTCACGATTGCCTACGTCCTGGCGCTGACGCCGCTCGGGTACCTGATTGCCACGCCGCTGTACCTGGCCGGCATCGTCTGGCTGCTCGGCCACCGGAGCCCGGTCGGGCTCGCCGGCACGGCGATCGGGGTCACCGCGGCGCTGTACCTGGTCTTTGCTCAAGCCCTTAAGGTGCTGGTCCCCGTGGGCCTGCTGGGGCGCTAGCGGATGCTCGAACACTTTGCGCTCGGCGCGCAGATCGCCCTGCAGCCGCTGTCGCTGCTGATGATGCTCCTCGGCGTCGCGTGGGGCATCATCGGCGGGGCGCTGCCCGGCATCTCCGGATCGATCGCCATGGCCCTCTTGCTGCCGCTGACGTTTGGGATGAATCCCGCGGTGGCCCTGATGATGCTGGCGGGCGTCTACATCGGCGCGATGTACGGCGGATCGATCACGGCCATCTTGATCCGCACGCCCGGAACCCCCGGCGCCGCCGCCACGGTCATCGACGGCTACGAACTGCACAAGAAGGGGCTCTCGGGTAAGGCGCTCGGCGTCTCGTTGATCACCGGCACGGTCGGCGGGATTGTCAGCGTGTTCATCCTGGTGGGGCTGGCGGTCCCGCTGTCGAAGCTGGCCCTGGCCTTTGGCCCGCCGGAGTACTTTGCGCTCGGCGTGTTCGGGCTGGCCCTGATCAGCAGCTTCGTCGGACGCGACCTCCTGAAGGGCGCCATCTCAGGGCTGCTCGGGCTCATCCTGGCCACGGCCGGCACCGACCCGTTTTCGGGCACGCCACGCTTCACCTTCGGCGGCACGGACCTGCTGACAGGTGTGGAGCTCGTCGCCGGGATGATCGGCCTCTTCGCCGTCTCGGAGATGTTCCAGCAGATCGCCGAATCTGAGGCCTGGGCGGTGATCAAGGGGAAGTTCAGCACCGACCTGCCGACGTGGGTCGAACTCATCAGACTCAAGACCGCCATGGTCATCGGCATCGTGATGGGCACGATCGAAGGGCTGCTACCCGGCGGGGGAGGCGCGATCGCCGCGTTTATCTCGTACAACGAGGCGAAGCGCTGGTCGAAGACCCCGGAGGAGTTCGGGCACGGATCGCTGGAGGGCGTGGCCGCGCCGGAGACGGCGAACAACGTCGTCACCGGCACCGCGATGATCCCGTTGCTGACCTTCGGCATTCCGGGATCCAACTCCGCGGCGATCATGCTGGCGGCTATGCTTCTCCACGGCATCTCTCCCGGGCCGCAGCTCTTCGAGCGGACCCCGCAGATCGTCTATGGCCTCTTCGTCGGGATGTTCGTCGCCAACATCATGATGCTCGTGCTCGGGTACCTCTCCCTCCGGCCCGCGATCGCGATCGTCAACATCAAGCGGCCCTTGCTGCTCGCGTCGATCCTGGCGCTGGTCCTGGTCGGTGCCTACTCGATCAGCAACCGGATGTTTGAGGTGTGGGTAGTGCTGGGTACCGGGCTGCTCGGGTACGGCATGCGCCGGTTTGGGTTCAACATCCTGGCCATGGTGCTCGGGCTGGTGCTGGGCTTCCTGGTCGAAGTCAACCTCAGGCGCAGCCTGCTGATCTCGCTGGGCAACCCGTGGGTGTTCTTCACGCGGCCGATCTCGGTGGCGCTGCTAACCTTCGCCCTCTTCACCCTGCTCTGGCCGATCATCAGACAGGCGCGTGAAGACCGGCGGGCGAAAGCGCTCCAGACGGTGCAGGCATCGTGATGGAGACCGGAACCTCCGTGAGAACCGCCATGCGAACGGAGCTCGCGATCGCCGCGTTCCTTGTGACCTTCGGTGTCGTGGTGGTCGTCCTGGCCAGGGGTATCGCGCCGGGTGTGCGCACCGATCCCCTTGGACCCGCCGCCTTCCCCACCGCCCTCGGAGCGGGGATCGGGTTGTGCGGGTTCCTCCTGGGGATCGCGACACTGGTCTTTCGAGGGCGGCCCGGGCGCGCGGGGCCACTCTCCGACGCCGACCCGGATGAAGCGACCGAGGGGGGACCGTTCTCTCCCACCCGGCTGGTTGGAGCCATGGTGACGACGGCGGCCTATTTGGCTGCCTTCGAGCCCCTCGGCTACCTACTGGCGACGCCGCCCTACGTGGCGGCGATCATGCTCATCCACGGCGGCGCCGGACGGCGCGCGTTGCTGATGGCGCCGATTCTCACGACCGTCGCCCTCTACGCGACCTTCCGGTTCGGCCTGCTTATCCCCGTGCCGGGCGGCATCCTCGAAGGGATCCTCCGGTGAGAGGCAGTCGTCGATGAGCTTCCTTGAAAACCTTCTCGCGGCCATCGCCACCGCTCCGCTGATACCGGGGATTCTCGTCATGGTCGGGGGCGTCGCCTGGGGGATCATCGGGGGAGCCATCCCCGGGATCAGCGGAGCGGTGGCGATGGCGCTGGCGCTCCCGTACACCTTTGGTCTCGACGCCGCGACGGCGCTGGTCCTGCTGGCCGGCGTATGGGCGGGCGCGAATTACGGGGGCTCGATCCCCGCCATCCTCCTGCGCATGCCAGGAACACCCGCGGCGGCCGCCGCCGTCCTGGATGGCTACGAGCTCAAACGGCAGGGCCTCGCCTCCAAGGCGCTGGGGGTCTCACTGATTTGTGGCACCATCGGTGGTCTGATCAGCATCATCGTGCTCATCGCCATGGTCGTCCCCCTTGGCAACCTCTTGCTCGCGTTCGCGTCGCCGGAGATCTTTGCGCTGGCACTCTTCGGTCTGACGCTCATCGCCGGTCTGACCGAGCGGAGTTTCCTCAAGGGACTCGCCTCCGGCTTCTTCGGGCTGCTGCTCACAACCGTCGGTCTTGACACGCTCACCGGATCGCTCCGGTTCACCTTCGGCCGGTCGCAGTTCCTGAGCGGCCTGGACATCATCTCGGTCATGGTCGGCCTCTTCGCTGTCTCCGAGATGTTCTACCAGATCTCACACCCGACGCGCGGCGCGCCGGAACTGGTAGGGCGGGCCTCCACAGCCTTTCCGACATTTGCCGAACTGCGCGGCGTCTGGCGCGCGACCGTCGTGGGCACCATCGTCGGGATCATCGTAGGAATCATGCCGGGTGCGGGCGCCACGGCATCCTCCTTCGTCGCCTACAACGAAGCGAAGCGCTGGTCGAAGCGGCCCGACCTCTTCGGCAAGGGGTCCATGGAGGGCGTGGCGGCGCCGGAGACGGCGAACAACGCGGTGCAAGGGGGCGACCTGGTGCCGACCCTCGCGCTCGGGATTCCGGGGTCAAACTCAGCCGCGATCATGCTGGCCGCGCTCATCCTCCACGGGATCGTGCCCGGTCCGTTCCTGCTCACGAAACACACCGGCCTCGTCTTCACGCTATTCGCCGGGCTCATCATGGTGAATCTGCTGATGATCCCAGTGGGGACCGTGATCCTGCGCGGGTGTCTGCTGGTCCTCAGGCTGTCCCCGCCGGTGCTCATCGGCTCGATCCTGGCCATCGTCGTCATCGGCACGTACGCGGCGGATCTCTTCCTGCTGAACCCCGTGCTCGCGCTCGCCTTCGGGATCATCGGCTACGGCATGCGGAGCTTCGGGTTCTCGGCCGCGGCGACCGTGCTCGGGATGGTGCTGGGCGTGCTCGCGGAGAGCGAGCTGCGGCGGTCGCTCCTGATTTCGTACGGAAGCTGGGCCATCTTCGTCACGCGGCCTGCCGCGGCCGTGCTCCTCCTCCTGACGCTGGGTGTCCTGCTCTACCCCGCCGTGATGTATGCTCGGAGCCACCGGCGCGCCCGGCCGGCGTCCTCGGGCAACACGGCGGGGTCCGTCTGACCGTTGTGCAAACCTGAAAGGGGGGAACGGTGATGAGACAGCAGTCCATGGTACGTGTCACGATGATCCTGGCGGCCTCGCTCGTGCTTGCGGTCTCCGTGGGGGTAAAGCCGGCGTCGCCGCAAGCGGACTTTCCGACACGCCCAATCACGTTCGTCGTGGGCTTCGCGCCCGGTGGTGGAGCCGACGTCTTCGCGCGAGCCCTCGCCGATGCCGCCAAGGGCATCCTTCCGCAGCCCATCGCGATAGAGAATCGGCCTGGCGCCGGTGGAACGGCCGCGAACGCCTATGTGGTGGGCCGGCCGACCGACGGCTACACGATCCTGTTCGCCCATGCGGGGTCCTCGATCATCACTCCGCTCATCACGAACCAGCCAACGCTGAAATGGGACGCCTTCGACCCCGTCGCCCGAATCCACGGGGAGGAGGAGTGGTTGTTCGTCCGCCCGGACTCGCAATGGAAGACGCCGGAAGAACTGGTCGCCTTCGCGAAGGCGAACCCCCGGCGGATCCGCGTAGCCGGGTCGGCCATCGGCGGAATCGACAGCTTCGTGGCGCTCGCGTGGGAGAAAGCCGCGGGCATCTCCCTGCAGTACATCCCTCACGAAGGCGGCGGGCCGGCGACCCTCACGTTCCTCGGTGGCAACGCCGAGATGCTGGTCGGCAACGTCTCGGAGGTGTTCCAGCACATCGAGGCCAAGCGCATGGTGCCCTTTGTGGTCGCCAGCGAGGGCCGCAGTGCGATCTTCCCGAACGTGCCGACGTTGAAAGAGAAGGGCTGGGACGTGGTCTACGCGCAGTGGCGCAGCGTGCTGGCACCGGCGGGGACGCCTCCTTCCCGCATTGCCACGCTCACCGTGGCCTTCCAGAAGGCGCTGGCGTCAGACTCCTGGAAGCGCTTCAATGGGAACGCCAAGGCGGTCGACCTCTACCTTGGCCCGGCGGATTTCCGCAGATTCCTGGTCAATGAGGAGGCTCGTCTCACGCGGATCATTGACGAGCTAGGGTTGCGAAGGCGCTAGTCTATCCCCATTCACGATGAGGAGAACACCGTGAACGACGATCCGGGTCACATCGCCAATAAGGATGCGGATCGCCTCAGCCGCGGCCGCCGCATACGCGAGCAAATCATGGGGCCGGGGGTGCCGCCTGGCACCCCCGCCACGCAGGACCTGGCCCCCTTCTTTTCGCAGTGGATCTACGAAAGTGTGTTCGGCGACTTCTATGGGCGGCCGCAACTCGACTTGAAGACCCGGGTGCTGATTACCCTCGTGGCGCTCTCCGTGCAGGGGCGGAGCGCGCAACTCCGCGGCTACATCGGCGCAGCGTTGAGACACGGCTGGAGCCGCGAGGAGATCGTTGAGGCGATCGTTCAGCTCGCCCCCTACCAGGGGGTCCCGGCGACGCACGATGCCCTGGCCGTGGCCAAGGGGGTGTTCGACTCGCACACACCGCATCCAGGCGGCGCGAAGCCTTGAACGGGTCGCGTGCCCGGTAGCACGTCATGGATCTTCGTCTTCGGGACAGTGCGGTGTTGCTCGTAGGCGGGACCCGCGGCATCGGCCTGGAGGTCGCGCGGCTGCTGGCCGAGGAAAGCGCGCGCATCGCGTTGATCGCCCGCGACCGCACGGCTCTCGACGCCACAGCCGCCGACGTACGCGGACGCGGGGGTAAGACGCACGCCATCCCCGCCGACGTCACCGACCCCGAGCAGGCGGCCCGCGCGGTTCGCACAGCCGCGGACGCGTTCGGCCCCTTCGACGCGCTCATTCATGCGGCGGGCCGGGGGTTCCGCGGCGCCTTTCGCGACATCGACGACGCGACCTGGCGTGAAGCCTTCGACCTGAACCTTTTCGCCGTCGTCAGGATGGTGCGGCTCGCAGTGCCCCACATGCGGAAGGGCGGGCGCATCGTGTTGCTCGGCGCGGCGTCGGCCAAACAGCCGCAGCGCCGCCAGTCGCCGTCCAACGCCGCGAAGGCGGCTCTCGCGAACCTGACAACGGGCCTGGCGGAGGAACTGGCCCCCGACCTGGTGGTGAACTGCATCGCACCCGGCCGGATCCTGACTGACCGCCGGCGCGATCGGGCCGCGGCCGAAGCCCGGGCTGCCGGCGAGTCGCTGGAGCAGCATCTGGCGAGAGAAGCCGCCGACGTGCCGCTTGGGCGTCTGGGTGAGCCTCGGGAGGTGGCGGCGGTCGTCGTCCTCTTCGCGTCGCCTCTGGTATCGTTCGTGACCGGCCAATCGATCGTCGTCGACGGAGGGCTCGTGCGCGCGGTCTGATGATCGGCAAAACAGAGGGATCGAGGAGGGAGCGCAATGCGAAGGGAGTGGTACGGTGGTGTGCTGGCATTAGCGCTAATCGTGGGCCTGCTCAGCATGGGGACCCCTGCGGGGGGACAGGCGTTTCCCGGCCGTCCAATCGAGTTCGTTGTGCCGTTCGCCGCCGGGGGCGGATCTGACTTGCTGGGCCGCGCCATCGCGAAGATCATCGCCGACGAGCGACTGCTGCCGGTTCCGCTGGTCGTGGTCAACCGCGCCGGCGGCAGCGGCGCGGTGGGCTGGGCTTACGTGCTCACCAAGCGCGGCGACCCGTACTTTCTGGCCACGGTCAGCGGCTCGTTCTGGACGACGCCGCTGGTTGGCCTCGCGCCGTTCACCTACAAGGACTTCACGTCGGTGGCCGGGCTGGCGCTCGATACGTTCCTGTTCGCGGTGCGTCAGGAATCCACGTACCGGACCCTGCGCGAAGTCGTGGCGGTCTCGCGCCAGTCGCCCGAACTGATCAGCGTCAGCGGGTCGGCCGTCGCGTCCGACGACAGGGTGGCGACGGGGCTGCTCGAGAAGGCGGCCGGCATCAAGTTCAACTACATCCCCTTCGGCGGCAGCGCGCCGGCGCTGACGGCGCTGCTGGGCGGTCACGTCTCGTCCACGTGGCTCAACCCTGGCGAGGGGCTGGAGCAGCTCAAGGCCGGGAAGGTCCGCGCGCTGGCGGTGACCTCCACCCAGCGGCTGAAGATCCTGCCGGATGTCCCCACGTTCCGCGAGCTTGGCTATGACATCGTCTGGGAGCAGTTCCGAGGCGTGGTGATGCCGCCAGCGGTACCGGCCGAAGCGCTGCGTGTCATCAGCGACGCCATGATGAAGATGTGCCGCAGCGCACGGTGGCAGAAGGAATACATCGAGCCGAACGTGCTTCAACCAGTCTGCCAGGGGCCGCAGGAGTTCGGGAAGACGCTGGAAGAGATCAACGAGAAGTACCGGACGACGTTCAGGGATTTGGGAGTGATCCGGTAAACCCCACCCTATAGAAGCTCGACAGCGAACTTGATCGCCCGGTCGATGGCTTCGAGTTTGAGCGGCGGCAGCGTGGTCAGATAGTCCTCCACCCGGGTTTTGGAAACTGTCGTGATTGCATCCGCATTTGCGACGCTCTCCTGGGGAATGCCGTCGGCCGGTCCCAGAGGAACTTCAACAGGGATCCGGCGTACCGTGCGTGTCAGCGGAACGACGGTGACTGCTCCGCGCACGCGGTACGCCTGATTGCGGGACACGAGCACGGCAGGGCGCCGACCCATCGGGGCCGGGAATCGCACCCACCAGACGTCCCCGCGCCTCACTCCCAGTCCTCCCAGTCCAAGGCTTCGGCCGTAGCCTGAGCGAGGGCCTCCACTTCCGCACCTTCCGGCTGTCGTCTGTACCCCTCTTCGTAGGCCCGGATCGCGCGATGGCGCCCCCGCTCCGTCAGGTAGAGGGCAATGGCGCGCTGAATTACCCGGCTGCGGGGAATCCGCTCCTTGCGCCGGATTTGCTCGATAGCCTCGGCCTGATCGTCGGGCAGGCTGATGGCAACTTTTTTCATACCCACATCATACTAGTCTCATACCCACGAAGACAACCGGGCACCACCCGATGGCATCCACCCGTTCTCTCGTCCTTCCGGGTGCCTTCTGCAGGGGGTCCAAAGGGAATTCGAGAAGGATGCGGCTGTGACCGCCCGCTCGAATCGTTTGGCCGGCTTGATCCTCTTGGTGTTCGCAATCTACACCATCGCTGCAGCACACGCCATGTCCTACATGCAGGGCCGGACGCCAGGCCCTGGATTCGCGCCGTTCTGGATCGGCGTGGGACTGGCGATCGCGTCGCTGGCGATCGTGAGCCGACGGGCGGGCGGATCCGGGCAATCGGCCGGGACCGGGGCAGGGGGCACGGCGCCCCGCCGCGTCTCCACCCTTGTCGCGATCGCCGCTGTCACCGTCCTGGGAGTCGCGCTCATCGAACCCCTGGGCATGATCGCTGCGCTCGCGCTCCTCTTGCTGGGACTCACCCGCATCCTCGGCGGGTCGTGGCGCACGGCGGGCCTGACCGCGATCGCGCTGCCCCTGGGACTCTACGTCCTCTTCGGCCGCTGGCTTCAGGTCCCGTTGCCGCGCAGTCCCTGGGGCTTCTGAGCGCGTGGAAACATTCAGGCTGCTCGTCGACGGCTTCGGGGTGGCGTTCCAGCCGCTGAACCTGCTCGCCGCCTCGGTCGGCGTCATGGTCGGGCAGATCATCGGCGTGCTGCCGGGGATCGGGCCGGCTTCGACGATTGCGATCCTCCTCCCGGTGACCTTCAGCCTCAACCCGACGGCCGCGATGATCATGTTCGTCGGCGTCTACTACGGCGCGATGTACGGCGGCACGATCA